>Ga0208037_1000333_pt1 | contig 29637 bp, 23 predicted proteins | sample June2015DPH_13_1_3_FD_184710 | JGI IMG/M metagenome (GOLD analysis project Ga0208037, IMG submission 184710) | Peatland microbial communities from SPRUCE experiment site at the Marcell Experimental Forest, Minnesota, USA - June2015DPH_13_100... | ecosystem: Environmental > Terrestrial > Soil >...
CTCGCCGCTGACGCTTGCGAGAGCATGGGGTTGAAGGTGCCTGAGTTGTCACAGCAGACCCAGAAGCGGCTCAGGAAGTTCCTCCTGCCCATAGCAAGCACGAAGAATCCGGTCGACATGAGCGGCACAGCTACGCCCGTGGATTATGCGAGCGCGATCCAGGCCGTGGCGGTTGACGAGGGGGTCGACAGCCTGATTGTGATATTCATCCCTCCAATGGCGGAGAGGCAGGGGGAAGTCGCGTCCGAGATACTGCGGGGGGCGCGAGGAATGGACCGGAAGCTGCCAATCATAAGCACCTTCATGGCAAGCAAGGGTGTCTCCGGCGAGCTCTCTGACGGAACCATTCGCATCCCCTCGTACCCGTTTCCGGAGTTAGCCGTGCAGGCACTGGCGCGGGTCACCGATTACGGCAGTTGGCTGAGAAGCCCTCAGGGTGTCCGCCCGAACTTTGCAGTTAGAAGGAGCGAAGCCAGTGCAATCGTGGCCAGGGCTCTGGGCGCCAAGGAAGACTGGTTGAGTCCGGCGAGCACGGAGGCATTCCTGAAGTGCTATGGCATTTCAACCGTGAGGTCGATACAGGCCAGCGATCCGGAGCGGGCGGCCGAAGCAGCACGGACATTCCCTGGGAAGGTCGCCATCAAGGCAGTCGCACCGGGACTGCTTCACAAGACTGACGTGGGAGCCGTGAAAGTCGGACTCGCTGCCAGCGAAGTGGGGGAAGCTGCGAAAGAGATGTCGGACCGTCTTCGACAGAATGGCCTCGTGGTCAGCGGGTTTCTGGTTCAGGAGATGGTCTACGGTGCCGTCGAGATGTTCGTGGGCGTCACCCACGACCCGACCTTCGGGCCACTGATAGCCTGCGGGGCGGGCGGGACCCTCGTGGAAATGATCAAGGACGTCTCTGTCGGCCTCACCCCCCTGGCAAAGCAGGACGCGGAACGGATGGTCCACTCGCTGAAAACGTACCAGTTGCTCGAGGGCTACAGAGGAGCGTCGAAGTCCGATGTCGGAGCGCTCGAAGAAACCGTGCTTCGACTGGGCCAGATGGTGGAAGAGATCCCCGAAGTGGCAGAACTGGACCTTAATCCCCTCATGGTGCTCCAAGACGGGAAGGGAACGATGGTCGTAGATGCACGTATTCGCGTTTCCGAAAGATCATCACTTGCGCCTTGAGACCAGGACGAGGAGAAGAAGATGTCGACGGTCGGCATCACCTTCAGACTGGGTACGGAAAACGACTTACTGCGCGCGCGCAATTCGTGCAATCTAGAGGATGCCTAAGTTAAATACTGTGACGCTCCTTTCACTTACGGATGAAGCCGATTAGGAAGCAGTCCTTAGGGGTATACTACTCTCCGAAGGTGAAGACATTTCACATCGTGGTAAGACTCAAGGACGTCCCAGGAGCGCTCAGCAGTGTCCTAGAGATTCTGCGCGACCATGTGGATTTAGTGAACAGCATCAGCTACAGCTTGGAAGACGACGGTGCGATTTGGAGCGGCTTCGGGAAGTCGCTTTCGAAAGCCGAAACCGAACAGAATCTGAAGAAGCTAGTTAGGCGCTCGCCCTTGGTCCTCGAATGCCAAGTGAAGGGAAGTGACCACGGTTTGCTCATTGACACTTTCCATTCTGGAATCGAGGTTGCTCCGGACAGGCCGGCAGTCGTATTCCCACTCGTCGGGGTTACCCGGATTTACGACCACTTGGCAAGGATCCTAGGCAGCGGGGGTGAAACAATACTGTTCGAAGAGGGTTCTGCACTCGGCAGATCGAGTGGCCAGTACCTGAACAAAATGCTTGGTGACGTTTCCCTTGACTGGAAAGTCAAGGCACTCTTGGGCACGTACAGTGTGATTGGCTGGGGATCTGCAAGTTTGGAGGTCGAGAAGCCTGGTGCTCGATATAGGGTTGAGATCCAAGATTGCATGGAATGTGCCGGAATGGGGAAGGATAGAAAGGGGTGCAATCTTGTGAGAGGCACTCTCACAAACGCTGTTTCGACCCTCTCCGGCGGCAAATTTGAGAGTGAAGAGACCAAGTGCAGATTTCGAGGGAACCCCTTTTGTGAATTCTTCCTCTCCAGACAGGAAACCTAGGTAACAGCGGACACACACGCGCGCTCATGACAGCTTTCGAGTCGTCAGCGGTTGAGTTCTGAGTCTCTCTCGAAGACTAGGCCGAGAGAATAAAGATTCTTTCTTCACTAGGCGTGCGGCCGTCTTGTCAGCGCACGTTCTCAAGGTTCACGAGTGAGAGAATGCTCGAAAATGGCTTCCTGGAGAATTCAGCACTGCTAGTGATATGTTATGCCTATGTCCTGCTGGTCATCGCTGTTTCCGGAAGGCTAGATTCCTTTGGCGTATCTCGCAAATCAGCCCGCAAGTTTCTGCACATGATGATAGGGAACCTGCCGTTCCTCATTCCTTTCTTCACCTTCCACTCTTTTCCCATGAATTTCCCCTTCTTCGTCGCTGCACCTTTCATACTTGTGACCTTTCTTGCCACTCCTTACTCGCCCATGAAAGGACTGGGCAGGAAGCTCGGAGGCTTGAGCGGAATAACCGAGCAGGGTCACCAACTGGGGCTCGTTTTTTACGCCGTCTCCTACACTCTTCTTGCCCTCTTCTTTGCCGCCAAGCCCTATGTCATCGCTGCGGGAATACTGCCGATGGCCTATGGAGATGCTTCAGCGTCTATAGTTGGCGAGAGGCATGGAGTGAGACGATATCGCATTTTGGCAGACAAAAGTCTTGAAGGCTCGGTGGCCATGTTCGTCGTGAGCTTCCTCAGCGTCTCCGTCAGCTTACTCTTCTTCCACATCTTCTATTCCTTCGCCTTGCCCAGTCTTCTATTGGCTGCGCTTGGCGCCGCCTTCGTTGCCACTGCAGCTGAGGGGCTCACTCCACTTGGATTCGACAACGTAACGGTTCCGCTTCTGAGTGCTCTTGCCTTCTTGATCTTGGGAGGGGTGGCATAACTCGCGGCTGATAGTGATTGACGGCCTTGACGCGTCTGGAAAGAGCACGCAGGCTGACCTTCTCTCCAGATTCCTGTCTTCCGAAGGCAGGACCGTTTGCGTCCGCTCTCATCCCTCTGACGACAACTTCCTCGGCATCGAGGCTAGGCACTTCCTCGACTCCAGAGGAAGAAGTGCACACTTTGCCTCCGCCCTCTGCTTCATGCTCGACGCAATCCGCTCGGTCCTTGTTTACTCTTGGCAAAGGTATGACTACACCATCTTCGTCCGCTACTTGATGGGCACAGCCTACCTTCCATCTCCAATGCACAAGTTCGCCTACAGGTTCTTCGCGCTCTTGGTGCCCAAATCTGATTCGATGTTCTTCCTCGACACGACTCCTGAAGTTGCCTACCGGAGGATACGGGAAGGCCGCAAGACACGCGAAATGTTCGAGGAGATTAGTTCTCTCAGGGAAGTGAGGGCAAAGGGGCTGTCACTCGCCTCAATCGGCGCATGGACAGTCATCGACGCCGACGGAACTCCTTCAGAAGTTGAGCTCGAGATCCGCAAGCACCTTCGATTGAGGCAGAACCCGGAGGCGCTTCCCTCACATGCCGCCAAGGGAGCAGGATTCTAGCAACATGCAGGGTGGACTAGCCAAGTTGCGGAAGGAAGTCTTAGCAAAACCAGGCTCTTGCGAACCGACCGACCTATCGTGTCCGAGAACGGGCAAGGCTTCACAGACGCTGAGACCTCCCAAGAGTTAAAAGCTGCATGCAGACCCTGTCGATTTCCATTGAAACGGATTCCCGGCCTGGCGAAGGTGCGGGACATTCACGCCCCCATCTCTCCTGACGTAGTTTCGCTTGTGATGGCCATGGGCGCCGCGGGAGGGTTTCAGTCCAAGAACTTGGCCGAGGCAGCCGAGATCCTCAATTCGATGTATTCGAAGGAGGACTGCACCAAGTTCCTCTCTTTCCCGGCAGCGATAGTCGCCACGGGTGCCCGCGGGCTCCTGATTGACTTGGTGAGAGAAGGGATGGTCGACGCGATTATCACGGCGAGCGGAACCCTCGACCACGACATCTCGCGGACGCTTTCGGACTACTACCACGGAAGCTTCGAGATGGACGACGTCGCTCTCACCAAGGCCGGCTATCACCGGCTCGGGAACGTCTTGGTCCCCATCGAAAGCTATGGGCCTCTGATCGAGAAGAGGATGCAGGGGCTCCTTTCAAGGATGCAAGCCCGGGGAGCGACTTCGCCGACCACGGAGGAGCTATGCAGAGAGATCGGCAGAGATCTCGACTCCGAGAGGTCGCTCCTCTATTGGGCCCAGAAAAGAGGTGTCCCCGTGTTCGTACCCGGCATTATGGACGGCTCGGTAGGCAGCCAGATCTGGCTCTTCGCGGAGAAGCACCGCGACTTCAGGGTCGACGTCATCGGAGACGAACGCAGGCTGGCAGAGATTGTCTTCGCATCCAAGAAGTCGGGCGCCCTGGTGATAGGAGGCGGAATCACCAAGCACCACGCGATCTGGTGGAACCAGTTCAGGGGCGGGCTGGACTACGCATGTTACATAACGACGGCGGTGGAATACGACGGATCCCTGAGCGGTGCGCAGGTGCGCGAGGCGATTTCATGGGGAAAGGTCAAGGCGAAGGCGAAGAGGGTCAACCTCTATGCCGACGCGACCACCGTCCTGCCGCTGCTCGTGTCCTTTGCGCTCACGATGAAAGAGAAGAGGAGGGCCCAGTCTTGATTGCCGGCTGGAATGCCTCGTTCTACCGCGAAATCTAGCGAACTACGATGTCGAAATGGGGGCATCGGGGCCACTCGTTCCCCTTGCCGCCAACATGATGTAGAAACCGATCATTATCGCCAAGAGGATCGCTCCTACGACGCTAACCGAGAGAAAGGCGCTCTCCATCGTCCCGCTAGTAGTGACAGTGTCGACCGCAAGTGCCTGGCCGATCGCCTTCGGATATATGAGGGACTGAAGCGAGAATACTGTGATACACATCACTAGAATGAACACCGCCTTGTTGGCCACGATCTTCGTAGTCTTCGGCCACAGGTAGAGCAGCCCTGCAGCCAGGGTCAGAAGGACGGGGACGGTCATCCACCAGGTCAACAGCGCTGATGACATCAGGTAGTACGAAAGGACGGAGAGGGCGATTCCTGCAACGGTCAGGGGAAGGATCAACCTGCGGAGGGGGGCGAGATCGAAGAACGCTGGTGCAAGCCCAGCGCCGAGCAGCAGAGTTCCAAGGACGAAGACGAAGCTCCCGACTGTCGCCCAAGAGGCGGGGGAAAACGAGCCCGTGGCAAGATCTACGCCCTGGCCTCCCACCAAAGCAGACAGGAGGACTAGCAGCACGAGGCCCAGCACGATGGTCGACACTGCGTATGCCTTGTACAGCTTGACTTCGTCAAGCCAACGCTTCTTGATTATGAACTCCCCGAAGGCGATGGAGGCGTTCCTCGCAACAAAGAGAATCAAGAAGAAGGTCAGGAGTGGCGCGAAGAGCTCCGACACGGGAATCAGCAGGGTCGGATAGGCGAAATCGCCCGTCACCACCCAGAGGGCCCCGAAGGTTCCCGTAATCTCCCAGATCGGCACGATGTAATCTAAGACCCTCCTCTTCGTGGCTCCAAAGGCCGTCAGCAACAGCACTGCGCCCATTATCTCAGTAATGAGAAGAGTAGCGAACACAGCGAAGACGCCGTAATTCACCTCGAAAACCCAGTTGATGGGTCACACCTCCTTCTGATCGTCTGACTGTCTGAATATCCTCGCGTAGAAGTAGAAGCTGGCGGGAAGAATCAAGACGTAGAAGAGCATGATGAGAATCCCGGGAACGTATAGCGAATTGGAGAGATTGGCCGCCTGGTCCACTTGCATGACATTGTAGACGATCCATGGTTGTCGTCCAATCTCGTCCGTAGCCCAGCCCAGCAAGTAGACCAAGACCGCAACGATAGCAGCCGGGACTTGCAGGTAGAGAAAGAACTTGGACTCGTGAGGCCTCCTCTTCAGCAGCAAAGCCACGAGATAGAGGAAGAAGAACGCGCCCAAGGCCATCCCTCCAACTACCATCGCGTCGAAGGTGGTGTGGACCAGCAATGGTGGCCAGATCGAAGCGGAGTAAGTGCTGAGACCAGGCAGAGTCGTTATTCCCGTTTCAAGTTTCGCCAGGAACGACTGCGCTCCTGGTATGATAATTCCTCCTACGAATGTGGGAGGGATGCCATTTACAATGCCACCAAACAGCTTCTCCGGCAGGTTCGTGCCTGGGATTGGGTTCGCTTCGAGTGAGGCGAACTTCAGAGGCTGCGCGGTCAGAAGGGTCGATATCTCGTTCGCGCCAGTGATTCCAGAGAAGAGGATCATCACAACGCCTATGATGCCAAGGATCTTCAGGGCCTTCCCGAACATCTCCTTCTCGCCCGCGTCCCGCGACCGCAGGAACCAATAGGCGAAGAAAGAGCCAATGATAGTCGAACCGGCTAGGACCGTAGTCGGCAGGACGTGAAACACCTCCGAGACTGTGGAGGGCGTCAAGAACACCGCCCACGGCTGAACCCCCGAGACCAGCCCGCTGCTCTTGAAGGCCGCTATGTCGAAACCGTTAGGCGTGTTCATCCAGGCGTTCACCATTGTGATAAGCACGGCAGAGAGCAACGTGCCCGCAATTACGAAGATCGAGGCTGCCCAGTGAACGTACCTGTTTCTGAAAGAATCCCAGTAGTACACGTACAGCACAAGAGCCAGTATCTCAAGGAAGAACGCGAACATTTCGGAGTAGAACAGGATTATGACTCCTGTCTGCGAGACGAGAGTCATGAATGTGGGGAACAGCGTTACGAGCTCGACTGCCATGACGATTCCGCTCGCCGTGCCGATGCCGAACGATATGACGAAAACCTTGGTGAGCTTCCGTGCTAGTGTCTCGTAGACTTTGTCCCCTCTGCGGATTGAAATGAACTCGGCCGCCGAGATCAGGATGCTGAGGGAGACGCTGGTCGAGACCAGCAGGATGTGCGACCCTATGGTGAACGCGAAGAGGAACCTTACGAACGACGCCATCGTCGTCGAGTCGAGAATCAATCGGCTCTACGCGGGAGGATAGAGTCAGGGGAATAAAAAAGCGACGATTCACACAATGACGAGCAGAGGACCGACGGTCCCCAGAGTGCACGCCGAGGACTGAACGATTCTTAGAAAACGATCAGAGCGACGAGGAAGAGGGGTATGAAGACCAAGGAAATTGTGTTCAGCAGCTTGATCAGAATGTGCAGCGACGGCCCCGCCGTGTCCTTCCACGGGTCTCCCACGGTGTCTCCCACTACTGTCGCGGCATGTGTCGCCGTCCCCTTTCCTCCCAGGTTGCCAGCTTCGACATATTTCTTGGCGTTGTCCAAGGCCGCGCCTCCCCACATCATCATTATCGCCAGGGGGACCGCCGAAACGGTCGCACCTATGACGAGCGCTCCGACCGCGGCCCAACCCAAGACTACGCCTATCACGATTGGAGTTACCACGGCAATCAGGCCGGGTGTCACCATGAGGCGAAGGGCTGTGCGGGTAGAGATATCCACTGCCTTCGAATAGTCGGGCAATGTCGTTCCCTCCCTAAGACCAGGATTCTCCCTGAACTGTCTCCTGACTTCTTCAACCATCTTGTACGCGCCGATGCTCACTGCTTCTATCGCAGTTCCAGAGAAGAGGAACGGAAGCATCCCCCCAATCAGGACGCCTATCACCACCGCGGGGTGGTTGAGCGCTAGGTCGTTGCCGAGCTGGAGGAGCTGGGCCCCCAAAGCCGTGGCGGTCGCGGAATTTATTGTCGACAGGTTGACTATCTTTTCCTGATATCTGGCGACCTCTAACACAAATGCCTGGAAGAGGAGGAGCGAGGCCAGTGCGGCCGACCCCATAGCGTATCCCTTTGTGAGCGCTTTCGTCGTGTTTCCGAGAGCATCTAGCGGATCTAATCTTTCGCGCACTTCAGGAGGCGCACCCGACATCTCGGCGATCCCTCCGGCATTGTCCACGATCGGCCCCAGACCGTCCATGGTCAGTACGATGCCCGCGATCGACAGCATACCCATCGCCGCCATTGTCGTCCCGTAGACGCCACCCAGGAACGAACCACCCGAGAACAAGTTGTTGAGCTTCGCGAGCGCGGCGAACTTCTCGCCGAGCCCGAAGGAGATCAACAGAGCTGATGCGACAGTGATTACCGGAAGTCCAGTCGACATCATACCTGTGGCAGTTCCAGACATGACCGTCAACGCTGGTCCCGACTGCGAGCGTTCGGCAATCCTGATGACGGAACGAGACCCCGCGCCCGTGTAGTACTCAGTGTAAAAGACGATAAGGAGACCCGCTACAAGTCCTGACAGCACGCATCCATAGAGGGCGAGGGCGGCGAGTGCGCTCCCGTTGGGGGTGAGACCAGCGGGACCGAAGACGTACCAGATGGCCACAAAGACGAGAACCGCCGCGACGACGGCAGAGACCATCAGACCATCCCTAGTCGGCTTTATTGGGTTCTTGAACTTCTTCTCGTAAACCGCTACCACGAGCCCGACGAGTGTAGCTATAATCCCCAGCGACCTGACTATTAGGGGCATCGTGACGTAGTAGATGTCGACCTTCTGAAAGATGATAATCGAGACGATGAGACCAATGATCATCCCTCCCAGGTTCTCGGCGGTCAGAGATTCGAAGAGGTCGGCCCCCCTCCCCGCTTCATCGCCGACATTGTCCCCGACGTTGTCAGCGATCGTCGCCGGGTTCCGCGGATCGTCCTCTGGAAAGTTCTCCTCGACCTTTCCGACTAGGTCGGCTCCCACGTCAGCTGACTTTGTGAAGATACCGCCGCCCAGCTGGGCGAAGAGTGCGGCTAGAGAGGCACCAAAACCGAAACCCGCGAGAACTCCTGGGTCCCCGAATGCGGCGTACAGAAGTGACAGGCCAAGTAGGCTCATGCTTATGACGGCGAGACCGAGGGCGGCCCCTCCCATAGTGGCAACCTTGAGCGCTTCGTAGGTTGAATTCCCTGCCGCGGCGGTCGTTCTGACGTTCGCGTTCGTGGCGGAGTACATTGCGATGTACGCAGCGGTGAGGGAGAACGCGACTCCAAGAAGGAAACTCAGCGCGATTTCGGCGCCCATCGTGACGCCCATGAAGGTCGCTCCGAAGGCACCGACGATAACGACCGCGAGAACAACGGAGATTATTGCAATCGTCGTAAACTGGCGTTTCAGGTACGCGTTCGATCCCTGGCGTATAGCCTTCCAGACCCCGATCATCTTGTCGTTCCCCTTCGGATATCTTTGCACGGAGTGGACGAGCCAGATGGCCACCAGAACTCCAACAACGGCCATCGATGTCGTGAGCAGAAGTGGATTAAACGCCATGCGTATCCTGTTGCCGTTCAGGGCCATCGAAGAACGCATTATAAGTTATTCGAAATTTCTCCGTTGTTTCATTTTCGTGTGTGCTGCTCCTCTGGGCCTCGACAGAGAACCGGAAGGTGAGGGTGGGACTCGGACCCACGTGAATGCGCTCACTGACGGATTCCACTGCAGGCGCACGCGTAACCGCTCCGCCACCTCACCGCATTTGGGCCTCGCCCGTCTGAAGTAATTATGGGTTCTGGGAAGTCGACCATCGTGGCCCCCTCTCTAGCGACCGAATCCTTCCTTCATCAGCAAGAGGGGGACTACGAAGAGCGTGCTCAGCGCCGCGCTCCCGAGCCACGCCGAAGAGTAGCCGGCCACCTCGACCATGTACGAGTACAGGAGGGGCGGCCCGAACGACCCCAACAGTTGGATGCAGTTTACCCAAGCGATGGCGAGTCCGTCGTACTCCCGTTCTCCCTTATTGAGATCCCTTGCACCCGCGAACGCCGTGGTGTAGCCGAACCCCGCCGCGACGCCGCCAGCCACGGAGCACGCCAGCGCCGCCAGGGGGCTCGGAAAGGCTCCTATCAGCAGGGCCCCGCTGCTCGTCACGAGAGACGCGACTATCATCAGCTTCGGCCTGGCGGTCCTGTCGTAGAGCCTCCCGGCAATCAATGCCGTAAAGATTGGAAGAACAACTATCATGCTGGTTATTGCCTCCGCCGTCGAAGGAGACAGGCCGTACGCATTGACGAGGTAGTACCCCATGAAGGTCTGGATAATCACGTTCCCCACACCGAGGCCGAGAGTTCCGAGGCCCAGAAGGATCAGCTGCTTGTTCCCGAGGATGCTCGCCAAGGCCTTTGTCCTTACCATAAAGTCGGTCCTCCCTTCGTTCCTCGGAACGCAGAACAGCACCAACATCCCGGTCAAGACCCCGAGGCCCCCGCTGATGGCAAGGCTCGGGCGCCACCCGATGGTGGTCGCGATGACGATCCAGCCAAAAAGCCCGACGAGTCCCCCGGCATCGTAGGCGGAGTTGTAAAGACCAACCCCCAGCCCGGACCTGCCTCCCCTGAAGAGCCTCGCCATCAAGACGACCGCGGGAGCGAAGACCAGGGCCATTCCCGCGCCGACCACGAGCCTGAGCGCGGCGATTTCGGGCACCGACGAGGACACGGAAGTCCCCAAGACCGCAAAAGACGACACAAATGTTCCGAGCACCACCACCTTCTTCGGACCCCACCTGGCTGCGAGGAGTCCGCCCGGGACCTGTGCAAGACCGAGCCCGACGTAGAATAGAGAAGTCACCGACCCAAGCTCGCCGACGCCCGCCCCGAGATCCGGACCCATCAGGACGAAGATCGCTCCGACGTTGAGCCAGTTGACAGCGTAGACGATTCTAGTAACAACCAATGACACGACCGCGTTGAATTCCCGCTTGGAATTGGGCAACCGCAGCCCGCATTTTGGGCTCTGCCTATAATCGAATCGGCTCTCGGCTTTCCTTTCTTTGGAATTTGATTCCGGCTCTTCTGGCGCGTTAGGGCATGATTCTCGCCCCTAGGATGCAAATTGATGTGAAGTCGAGCGCCGCGTCTCCGAGCACCCGCTGTCGCACTTGCTCGGTTTCCAGAAAAGACAATTCGGAGACGGTAGTGTGAATCAATCGCTGGCGATTCTGGAAACTTCTAGGCTGCTTCCACCTTGCCCAAACGCCGTTTTGGGTGAAAAAACCCCATTTCGAGCCGCGATTGGTGGGTTTATATATCAATTCAGGCGAATCAGGCGCGAGGAAACTCGCAGTTGGTCACAGGATACTGCGTCTACGAGAAGAAGAAGAACAGGGAGATCAAGAACCCCAAGCAAATCAAACTGAAGAATGGCAGGCCGGCCATCAAGGGCACCTGTGCCTCATGTGGCAAGGCAATCTTCAGAATCGGTAAGCTCACGAAGTAGTTCGCAATCTCCCTCTCCTTTTTATTTTCCGGTGATTCCAGGGGTCATTACCGAACTTGTTGAAGCTCTACAACAGCTTGGGCAGGAGCCTACAGACGTTCAAGCCGATCAATGAAGGTGAGGTCAGGATGTACACGTGCGGTCCTACGGTGTGGAGCTACGCGCACGTGGGGAACCTGAGGACTTTCGCGTTCGAGGACATGCTGAAGAGATACCTGAAGTTCAAGGGATACAGGGTCACCCACGTGATGAACATCACGGACGTTGAGGACAAGATAATCAACGGCATGAAGGCCTCGGGCAAGACGCTCAAGGAGCTTTCTTCGTTCTACGAAGAAGCGTTCATGGAGGACCTCGATTCGCTCGGCATAGAAAGGGCGGACGCCTATCCGAGGGCTACGGAGAACATCGGAGAGATGGTCTCTCTGGTCAAGGCTCTGCAGAGCAAGGGGTACGCCTACGCAGCGCCAGACGGCTCAATCTACTTTCACGTCTCGAAGTTCAAGAGGTACGGGGCGCTGTCGGGGGTGAAGCTGGAGACCGCCAAGAAGGGCGCCAGGGTCTCCCAGGATCACTACGAGGAGAAGATGGAGGCGGTCGACTTCGCCCTGTGGAAGGCTTGGGACTCCGACGACCTCGACGTCTTCTGGGAGAACGAGCTCGGCAAGGGGCGGCCGGGGTGGTCCCTCGAATGTTCCGCGATGTCGATGAAGTACCTCGGCGAGTCCTTCGACATTCACACCGGCGCGATAGACAACAGGTTCCCGCACCACGAGAACGAGATCGCCCAGTCCGAGGCCGCGACCGGCAAGAAGTTCGTCAACTACTGGCTGCACGCGGATTTCCTCAACTTCAAAGGCGAAGAGATGCACAAGTCCGTTGGGAACGTGGTCAATCTCCGCGACCTTATCAAACAGGGCTGGGACCCGCTCACGATCCGCCTGTTCTTCTTCTGCGCGCGCTACAGGGACACAATCGACCTCACGGAGACCGCCCTGGAACAGGCGCGGTCCCAGAGACAGCGCCTCCAGGACTTTGTGGACCGGCTGAAGTCAGTGCCCCACACCGCTTCTTCGGAGGGCGACCTGGCAGGAGACCTCCTGTCTGCTTTTGAGGCCGCCATGGACGACGACCTGAATACGCCTGAGGCCCTGGCTTCCATCTTCACCTTTGTCAAGAAGGCGAACGCCCTGCTCGACGCCGGGGAATTGGGGAGCGACGCCGCCGGCTCCCTCCTGAAGGCCTTGCAGAGAATCAACTCCGTCTTGGGCATCATCAAGTTCGAAAAAGAGGCGCTTCCGCCCGACCTGGCTGCCTTGGTCGAACGCAGGGACGCCGCGAGGAGGAGGCACGACTATGCAGAGTCCGACAGAATCAGGGACATGCTGCTCGCACGAGGGATAGCAGTCGAGGACACGTCGACGGGGACGAGGTGGAAACGGATGGCCGGTGGTTAAGGGTCCGAGTCCACTAGCTCAACTTCGGTCAATCCTCTTGATATTATGCGGATAGTGCCTGCCTCGGAATCATGGGCACCACCGTCGAGGCGCTTCCGGGCAGGACCCCGGGGTTCCGTGCTTCAGCCATCAAGAAGCCCCTGGTCCTGCGGATGCGCGACTACAGGATTCTTCTTGACCCGGACGGCTCTCTGAGGTCATTCGATTCACTCCCGGAGCGCCGGGCCGTCTTCGGGTTCGAACGCCTCTCGATTTACAAGGTCCAGGCAGGTGTCGTCGTCCAGGGGCAGAGGCCCGACTGGGTGATACGCGTCACACCGCGCCAGGCTCAGCTGGCCGGCAAGGTTTTTGACGCCATCGAAGTCGCGGAGTCGGTCGAGTTCTTTCAGGGGGCCTCTTCCGGCTATCTGAGAAGGGTGAAGCTGAAGAACGCCGGAACCGCCCAGGTCACTCTCAGACTGATCGACGTCCTGGACCCCACTGCCTCCCAGCTGAGCGAGGTCTCGATGGGGTGGGGTGCCCTCGGGGTCAACGCCTTCAACAGGGGGAGCCACGTGGCCATGGACGAGGTCTCTGACCTCCCGAGCGCCCGGGTGGTAGGTTCTCTCCCGTCTCCGAAGAAACTCTTCATGACGACCGACAGGGCGAGGGTTCGCGACTTGATCAGTGCAGGGGAGCTCGGCGAACCCACGGCCGGCACGTCGGGTCAGGTGATAATCCTCACGCTCCACGAGCTGGATCTTGCTCCATCAGAGACAAAGAGCGTCACGTTCGTTTCAATCTACAATCCGGCAAAGCTCGAAGAGGCTCTCTCTGACTTCGGCCGTATTCAGGAAGATTGGAAGCCACTCCACCGGCAGGGTCCGATTATCGCGGCGTCGAGTCCTTCATTGACCGAGTCCGCAACTTGGGCGATAGCTGCACTGGAGAGCGCAAGACACGAGAGCGACGGTCTCGACAGATTTGAGCTGCTGAAAGCCCTCTCGTTCGTCGACAGGGAGGGGGCACTCTCGGTCATCGAGGGCGCAAGGCGCCTCCTTCGCAGGGACGGCTCGATGCCTCACTCCTCGGACCAGACGGAGTCTGGGTCCCTTGAATCGGCGCTGCTGCTTCAGGCCGTTTCTGCCCACCTGCTCTTGGCACGAGACAAGAAGCTGACCAGGTCCCTGTACCCACTAGTGAAGAAACTCGCTTCCTTCCTGATGGCCTCCTCAAAGGAGTATACGCTGAGGACAGAGCCGGCCCTCCCCCAGGGTTGGCGCAGATCACTGGGGCGCGGATATCCCGCTGGGGAGATACCTGAAATCTCTCTTGCGGCCGCTGGCGGGCTCGCTGGAGCCGCCCAGGTCGCCAGGCAAGTTGCGAAGACCGACGACGCAGGAAGGTTCCGTGAAAGGGCAGAGATGCTTGCCGAGATGGTCCGGAAGAGACTGGTCGACGAACGGGGCTTCCTCTCGCTCTGCCTCGAACCTTCAGGGAGGCTCAGGGGAGACGAGACTATCGACATGGCCGTGGCCGCTTACAGGCACGGGTTCCTCGCCTCGGCCGAGCAAGCCGCAGTCCACAGGCTCCTGGAGAAGGACTTCGAGACTCCATATGGACCTAGGACGGTCCCGAACTCCAACCGGCTGTACTTCAACTCAAGCTACGGCCAGGGACAGCTGGGCGGATTCTGGACCCGGGCTGCGCTCGCCCACGCGCTCTTGTGCTACAGAGTCGGCCTCGCTGGAATCGGGAGCCTGTCGTTGGAAAAGGTAGCCAATCTCGCGGCCGAGGACTGCGTCAGGCTCGGCGGATCTCCGGGCGAGTTCCCCTACTGGGTCGACGTGGAGGGCCGGGAGGCGCACGGTGAGGACAGCGACCCGGTCGCGGCCGCCAGGCTAATCGAGGGACTCTTGGAAGGCGAGCTAGGACTCGAGTTCGCGGCCGCCACAGTGTCATTCTCTCCTGCTCTCTCTTCGAGTCTGAAGTGGGTCCTCGCTTCGGAAGTCTGGGCGGGCGAACCGGTCACCATCTTCGTGGGCAGAGGAGGCGGAAGAGCTCACGCCTTCGCTTCAGGTTCGCGTTTGGAAGTCAAGCACGGCATCAGGTTCGCAAAGGCTGAACTCTTGGAAATGCCGGTCAGGGGGCTCTACGGCGTCTCGCTTCACGGTCCAGGCCAGGCAATATGCCTCGGCAATTCGTCCGTGGTCCCCGCGCGGACTCCGGTGAACTTCGCTCCGCGGGCACCGGAGCTCTCAAAACGCCTCACCACGCCCCTCGAAGAGTACGATCGAGCCAGCGGGTCATGGGTCAAGGCCTCCACCCTGCGCGTCTTCCCGACCATGAGCTTCGAGACCTCCCTTGGTCCCGGCGAATGGAAGGCCTTTAGGGTCTCGACACCTTAATAATCGAAGTCGTCCCTCGGCGCGGAGAGTTGGGGGACGTCAAGGTCTCGTCGAACAGTGGGATTCAGGTCGACGTCGGGGAGACCCGCTTTGTCCTGGACCCCAAGGCCGCGGTCCGCGCTGACTACACCTTCGTTTCCCACGCTCACATAGACCACATGCACAACCCGGCCCGGAACGAGAGAATCATCGCATCGGAGGAGACAGGCGACCTGGCAAGGGCCCGTGGCTACGACCTAGGCGATACCACTGAGGAGGCGGAGGGCGTGGAGCTCCTCGACTCAGGCCACATACTCGGTTCGCGCGCCATCAAGATTGCCGACGAGGTCTTCTACACGGGGGACGCCTCGGGCAGGGAGAGGGCCTTCCTGGGCAAGTGCAGGACAAGGAGAGCGCGGATTCTGATAATGGAGACGACCTACGGCAGCCCGGAGTATATCTTTCCCCAGACCGCGAAGCTAGTCCGAGAGGTGAACGGATTGATAGGGTCGGCCTTCGACCGCGGAAGGCCGGTAGTCCTGATGGGTTACCCACTTGGCAAGGCGCAGCTCCTCGCGTACTATTTCTCCAGCTGGGAGCCTCTCTTCTTCCATGACAGCGTGGCGGCCATGAACAAGATACACGTCGACCACGGGGTCCCGCTGAAGGCCGGGCGCGGGTTCAACCCCTCAGAGGACGCCGACAGGCTGCCCAGCGGACCCTGGGTGATGGTCGCCCCGATGTCGAGCGGCAGGAGCCGCCTCATGTCACACCTCAGAAGCAAGTATGGAGCCATCCTCGCCGCGTTCAGCGGTTGGGCGATCAAGGGAGGGTACAGCAGTTCTCTGGACGCGGACTACTCGTTCCCTCTCAGCGACCACTGCGACTACTCCGAGCTGATTAAGCTCGTGGAAGCCGTCTCTCCGGAGATAGTGTACACGACGCACGGGTTCGCGGCCGAGTTCGCGAGCGACCTCCGCAGAATGGGTTTCTCGGCCAGGACACTGTCGGCATATCAGTCGTCACTCTCCGATTACGTGAAGGGCGACTAGACCCCATCAAGCGCGCACTAAGCTCCACTAGCTCACGTCGAGGAAGACAGGCCTCCCGTCGAGGTCGGCCTCCGACCACTTCCTTCCTTCCGAGCGGTCTTTCAGCAGCTCCACCTTCCTCACCCTCACGAGGAACGCTATCTCCTTGATCATAGGTTCGAGCAGGACCAGGTCTTCCACTTCCAGGCCGGCGACGGCAGCCGACCCAAGCATCTCTGTCGGGACGAATTCCCTTTCCTTCCTAAGGGCCTGAAGTCTTCTCGATATGTCCCTCACCAACCCCTCCGCCATCAGCTTGTCGTCTCTCTCCTTGTGGATGGCGACGAAGACACCCCCCTTCTCCCCGACTTCGTACCCGTCTTGGGGCACGACCTCGAGCTCATAAGCTGCGGACGGAACATCTACTTCACCAGACTTCGTCCTGACCTTAACCGGCCTGCCGGATTGGTACGCCGCCACCGCCGGAGCCCCCTCGAGCGGTCTTGCTGCGGCGAGGATCTCCCTTGTCCTCTCCCTGAAGAGCGCGCCGACCCGAACCCCATTGAGCTTCATCGAGAACCTGGCGGGGAATCTAGACGCCGACCCTGAAACTGCGACGGCCTTGACGTTGCAAAGCTTCGCGATCGTCGCCGTCGCGCCCCCCGCTAGCTTTGCTGAACCGGCGGGCACCAAGAGTTGCACTGATCCTAGGGGCCACCTTCTCTTCAGCCTTGCCCGCATCCTGGCTGAGTTACATGCTTCCTCAACACTCAGGGCGAAGTCCACGGTCGCTTCAGCGCTACCGCCTGTCCTAGGTCCTGCGACTGGACCGTACCCTGTTCCAATCAAAGGCGTCTGCCACTTCCGCTTTGCGAAGATCTCCTGGAAGAGGAACTCGGTCGCAAACGGTGCGATTGGATGGAGGAGTTCGTCTGCCGACCTCATGACGTGGCCAAGCACCGCGTAGATCGCTAGGCGCCTTCCCCTCTCCTTGGGGTCGTCTTTCCAGAGTTCATTCCTTACGAGTCTCACGTAGGTCTGGCTGACGTGGGTGATGAGCAGTTCTTCGAGGCTCTTGGCGGCTTCGTTGTACCTTCCCTCTCGGTAGGCCGAGCGGACCCCCGACCTGCAGGCCTCCAGCTTGGAGAGGAGCCACCGGTCGACGAGTGTGAGGAGGCGCCTCTGGGAAGCCCACGCCAGAGTGTTCTTACGGGCGTCGTACCCGTCGACCCTTCCGTTCTGGGACAGGTAGACGTGGAGGTGATACAGGGTGTTCAGGACCTGGTAGGGCCTGCCTCCCATCTCCTTCAGGTCTAGGCTGACGGCGTCAACAGGTGAGCTCTTCCAGATGACGTAGAACCTGGAGACGTCTACCGAGTAGTTGCGGAGAACCTCGAGCCCTTGGAGCACGTTTCCGAGGCTCTTGCTCATCTTCCTTCCCTGATCGTCGAGGACGAGCCCCTGGAATAGGAAGGCCCTGTAGGGGGCCACGGGCTTCCCGGACAGAATCACGTTGAGCACAAGGAGGTTGTAGGCCCATCCCCTGGTCTGGTCAATCGCTTCGGTCAGGAACTCGACCGGGACAAGCCTCCTATACTCGGCGTCCGTAAATGACGCGAAGGGCGAGGACCCACTGTTGTGCCAGGCGTCCAGGACGAAGGGCTCCCTAAGCGCCCTGCCTCCGCACTTCGGGCACTTCAGGACGACCCTGTCAACCCACGGCCTATGAAGTTCGAAGGACGGGCCGTCGGGGAGCTCAGCTGCGAGCTCGACTATCTTCTTCCTTGAGAACGCGCCTACCTTCTCTCCGCAGTCTCCGCAGACCCAGACCGGGAGCGGCGTCCCCCAGACCCTTTCTCTTGTGATGCACCACGGTGGTGACTCTGCGATGAACGAGAGGAATCTGTTCTTCGGGGGTTCGAAGAAATATTCGACCTTCTCTGCTGCCTGTAGAAGCTGGTCCTGTATCCTGTCGACCCAGTAGAAGTACTCTCTACGGGCCAACCAGACCAGCCTGTGCCCTGATCTCCAGCAGACCGGGTATTCGTGCATCAGTTTCCCCACCGATATCAGGGCCCCCTTCTCCTTCAGGCTCTCGACGACAACGGCGTCAGCGTCCCTCGCGAAGAGCCCCGAGAAACGCCCGGCGTCGCTCGTGAACTTCACCTGGTCGTCGAAGGGCGCGAAGACAGGAATTCCGCGCTTCGTGGCTACAGCGAAGTCGTCCTCGCCGTTCGCTGGCGAGATGTGAACGAGGCCTGTCCCTGTTGTGGTGTCGACAAACTCCTCGGCGACGACCCTGTGGACTTTGGGCTTGAACTCGGCACTCCGCAGTCCTGGGATCAGGTCGACCAGAGGGTGTACGTACGACATGCCCTCCAGCTCCCTTCCTTTCGCCTTCCTCGAGACCTCGCCGAATTGGATCCCGAGCTCTTTGGAGAGGGCCTCTTTCCTTTCCGAGCCGACCACCCAGGTCTCCCCGCCGACCTTCACGTACTCGTAGTCGGAGTCGGGCTTGACGCCCACGAGCTCGTCGGTGACGACCGTGAATGGCATCGTCGTCCAGAGCGCCAGATAGGCGCCGTCTTCGGTCCTGACCTTGTAGTACAGGCTCGGGTCCTGCAGCTGCTCGTACCCTCCCTCGACCACCTCGGCGTGGCTCAGCGCAGTCTGGCAGCTCGGGCAGTACGGGACCACCTTGAAGCCTTCACCGAGGAGCCCGCCGTTCCACGCGGTCTCGAGGTACTTCCACTCTCGCTCAATATACGCGTCCCTGTACGTCATGTAGGCCCTTCCCTGGTCGATCATCATGCCGAGGAGACGGTCTGCTTCGACCCAGTCACGCTTGTACTTCTCGATGAGCCTTTTGCAGGCCTCGACGAGTTTCTCGACGCCGACCTGTTTAAGGTCCTCCCACTTGTTCCCGGAAAGGCCCATCTCCTTCTCAGCTTGCAGTTCGACTGGGAGCCCCTGGGTGTCCCAGCCTCCCCTGAAGACGATGTTCTTTCCTTCGAGGGTGCTGAACCTGTACCACAGGTCCTTCATTGTTCTGCCCCTGACGTGGCCTATGTGTGGTTGGTTGTTGAGGGTCGGGGGCCCCTCGACGTAACCCGTCGGCTTCCTTCGGGAGACACGGCGAGATATCTGGACCCTTGTCTCGGGCCGTTCATAGAACGCCCGGACTTCAGATTCGATCTTCTTCCAATCGTAGCTCGCGCTGAGCGTGCCATCCGTGCTAGATCGTTTCGCTAATTTTGCGACCACTCAACGCACCCTTGTCTACAAGATCCCCGTATTTTAATGCTATCAGGTCCCCTGGCGAAGCCTATCTGCGAACTGTTCGGGGAGGCCGGCTGCTCTAATCTTCGACGCTGCGGCCTCGTAGTTGTACTCCACGCGGATGTTGTCGACTTTGACCGCCATTCCTGCCGCGTTGAGCACCGCATATGAGGCCCGCCTGTCGCCGTCCCTGGGTTGGCCGACCGAGCCAGGGTTGAAGACCGTCCCTCCTGCCCCGTCGCTGACGAAAGGAACGTGCGTGTGCCCTAAGCCCATGAACTGGACGCGCAGTCTCTCCAGATAGTGGCCGAAGAGCTGCCCATGCGTCTTTGGGTCGACATATTCCCACAGCGTGTCGTCTGGGCTTCCATGAGTCAGGTACCCCTCAGCATTCCCGAGCCGTAATCTGCGCTCTCTCGGGAGAGATTCGAGGTATGCAAGGTTCGGATTCGTCAGCATTTCCGCGGTCCATCTAGCGGCCATCGCAGCCCTCGCGTTGAACATGCTTGTCTCTCCGGTCACGGCCGCGTGGTCATGGTTTCCCATCACGGTCAGCACTTTCCTTTCACGCAGCGCCTCGACGACCTCATTGGGGTTCGCTCCATATCCTACTACGTCCCCTAGGCAGTAGACTTCCAGGCCTTCGATGCGGGAGAGCACTTCTTGTAGCGCCTCGAGGTTCGAGTGGACGTCGGAGATGACCGCGATTCTCGCAACAGGAGACGAATCCGGCATTTCGTCAGCCGCTGATCCACCCAATTGCCCTCTTTCCAAGGAGTAGCGGTACAAAGAACAATTCTTAATGTTGTTGTGAACTAAATTATACTTTCCATCACTTAGAGAATTTGAACCCGCTTGATATTCGAAGCTATCGATGTCTGCGTTCGCAGGTAAATGGGAAAAGCAGAACAACCAGAGTTTCGGCGGCAAGGTCAAGGACTCCGTAAGGAATCCGGGACCTCTGAAGCCGAGGCTCGATCTAGCAGTCCGACAAATCCAAGTCCAAGTCGCTAAACTCGACTCCACATCCACAAAACTCAGAGAGAGAGACAACTCGATCTTTGGCAAGGTCGTAGCCTCTCTACAGAAGCACGACACACAGCACGCGTCTGTCTACGCGAATGAGCTGGCCGAGATCAGAAAGATGAACAAGATGGTCACACAGGCCAAGCTCGCTCTCGAACAGATAGTGCTCAGACTCAACACCATCACAGAACTCGGTGACATAGTCGTCACCTTGACTCCGGCGATGGCAGTGATACGCAACGTCAAGCAAGGCTTGGTGGGCGTCCTGCCTGAGGCGGAAAGCGAAATCGGCGAGATCTCTGGTTTGCTGAGTAGCATCCTGGTTGACGCAGGGACGGTCGGTGGGTACTCGCTGAACTTCGAAGCTGCAAACGAGGACGCGGAGAGAATCCTATCCGAGGCATCCGCGGTCGCGGAGCAGCGCATGAAGGAGAAGTTCCCCGAAATACCCTCCACACTGCCCTCTGCGGAAGCTGGGACGGAGACCAGCACGTATTAGAGACGGGAACCACGGGTTCCCGGACTCTTTTTCTTTTATTTTCCAAGAGAGAGATTCTCAACGCTCGTCCGGAGGTCACTGTCTCCGCGTCGCTGGGCGCAGATTCCTGCGACTAATTGGCCCGAGTGGTTCAACAACCACAACTTTTCACTTGTTAGTATTGATGTTATTGACTAAGCCTGTGATTATAGACGCGCGCCTTTTGAGCCGCTTAGTTGTCTGCACGCGACCCTCTGAAGTTTATTGGACTCAGGAAGGAGGACAACGTCAAGCCCAAGATCGCTTCCACGATCAAGGAGATCGAGCTCCACCGGAGGGAGCTGGAGAACCTGAGGATCAGGCTCGACCAGAGGAGGAAGTCCCTCTTCGAGACGACTGTCAAGGCAATGATGACGAAGGACAGGTCAAAGGCTGCAGTTTATGCCAACGAGTGGGCCGAGCTTAGAAAGGTAGGGAAGGTCGTCTACGCCAGTGAGCTGGCCCTTACGCAGATTGTCCTCAGACTTGAAAGCATAGTCGACGTTGGTGAAGTCATGTCCCACCTGGGAACAGCGTTCAAGGTCCTTCGCAAGGTCAACAAGACCGTCCAAGGCCTGGTGCCTTCACTCGACCAGGCTTCAGACGAGATCAACACCGCGCTTACGGAGACTATGTCCGAGATGGGCAATGTCTCTCCCTCAATCTCGCTCAACATCCAGACCGAGAGTGGAGAGGAGCTGGTCGAGCAGGCGAGGAAGCTCGCCGAGGAAAGAGCCGAAGAGATGAAGCGGACTATGGTGATCTCTCCGCGCCAGATCCAACAGAACGGCGAAGAACTGGAAAGGAGGGTCCCGCTGCTGGCAACTGGCGAGGAAGAGGACGAGGAGACGATGGCTCTGGGAACACTCTACCGGAATCCACGGGGCGAGGAGGCCGAGGAACAGGTACTTCAATACGCGGCGATCCACAATGGAAGCGTCGACATCACAGACGCATCGACGATATTGAAGATGCCATCCGACGACCTCGAGCAGGCGATGCTGAAGCTCCTGGCTGAAGGAAAAGTCAAGATCAACCAGCAGGAGGGTGACGCCAAATGAGCGTGGTGGCGGCGAAGGAACTAGAGGACGACGCTAAGAAGTACGCCTCAGAAGCAATCAGGCTCGACTCCCAAGGTGCCCACGGCATGGCAATACAGATGTACCAGAAGGCAATCTCCACCCTCATCAAGCTGGTTCACCTCTACCCTGACTATAGGCTGAACAGGCAGTACACGGAGCGTGCCATGGCGTACCAGGAACGCGTGAGGGCGATACAAGCTGCACACGGTCTCCTGCCTCGCGACGAGGAGCAGGATGCCGATCTCTCTCCGCAGGGGGGAAGCTCCCCTCAGACCAACGCGGCCAGTGGGTCGAAGGGACCGCAGGTCGTCCAGCAGCTGAAGGCCTCGTTCAGCGAGCTTGTCATCACCGAGAAGCCTGACGTTAAGTGGGATGACGTAGTTGGCCTCGAGGATTGCAAGCAGGCCATTCGCGAGTCAATCGTGTTCCCGTTCCTCAGACCAGACCTCTTCAAGCTCGGCTGGCCTAGGGGGATCCTCCTCTATGGTCCTCCAGGTTGCGGCAAGACGATGATTGCGGCCGCGACTGCAGCCGAGATCGACGGTTGCTTCATCTCTGTAGACGCAGCGTCGATAATGAGCAAGTGGCTGGGCGAGGGTGAGAAGAACGTGGCCAAGCTCTTTACAAACGCTCGCAAGATGCTCTCTGACAATAAACCCGTGATCATCTTCGTTGACGAGATCGACTCCCTTCTGGGGACAAGGGGTCAGGAAGTCGGGGGTGAGGTCAGGGTTCGCGACCAGTTCCTAAGGGAGACGGACGGCCTGAACGACAAAGGGAAGAACCTCCATCTCTACGTCATCGGCGCGACGAACAAACCATGGACACTGGATCCTCCGTTCCTGCGCCGCTTCTCGAAGAGAATCTTCGTCCCGCTCCCCGACAATGAGGCAAGGATGGCACAGTTCAGGATGTACACTGCTCCGCTGACCCTCTCAGAGGACGTCGGGCTGGAGTTGCTCGCAAAGCTGAGCGATGGCTACTCAGGGAGCGACATCAAGGACATATGCCAGAGCGTCCAGCTCAGGGTCGTCAGAGAACTCTTCCAGAGCGGAAAGGCCCTTGACAAGGAGACGACGACGAGGCCCATAACGATCTCTGACTTCAAGGAGACGCTGCGCACCAGGCGCCCTTCAGTCTCGAACGAGATGGTCAGCGCCTACACACAGTGGAGCGAGAAGTTCAAGGCGCTCTAACCTATTAGATGTATTAAGGATACACCGACTAATCGCTCGACGCGCGCTGGCGAGCAGGCGGAATGGTCATCGAAGGGGATGGAGATAGGATGCACGATAGAGAGGCGAAATGGGGCCTCCGGGACTGTCCCCGGGTTTCGAACATGAGAGAGGTGGGAACCCTGCGGCGTTGAGATCCCAAAGGGCTAGGCGTTGTTTCATAGGCGCGCTGAGGATTACCGCAGCTCCAACCGACAGCCTGCGATGCCGGGAAGGAATCGCAACGAGCGAAGCCTAGCATCAGCGCTAGGTTTCGCCCTGTGCAACTCGCCAAGCTTCAATGGTGTAGAATGCCCTCTGGCGGAATGAGAAAAACGGAGGAAGGGGAAGGCCCCACTCTTTAGGAGGCTTTGACCGATTTTCGTGGATTTCTGGATCGCGCGCGAGCACTGAAGAGAGCCAGCGCCAAAAACGCCAGGGCGACAATCGCTGCTGATGGGATGGCGAACTCAGGCACACCTGTTGGAGTGGAGCTTAGCTTCAGTGTGATAGTTGTGTCCGTGTCCAAGTTCACACTTACGGACGCCGATGTGTAGCCGGTCTTGGAGGCGGTTACGTCGTACGTTCCTGCTTGAACGCCGTTGAAGGTCACGTTGCCACCGGCGTTAGTCAAGCCATTCAAGGTCGTTGGCCCGACCGCCGATACCGCTGCCCCCGAGATAGGATTACCAATGTTGTCGACTACGTGCACTCCGAGCGAATAGGTGACGCGGACGGGGATGGGCTCGAGAATCAGTGTGCCCCAAGCCGTACCCAGGTTGTTAGACACGTCGCCGTTCTCGGCCCACGCAACCCAGTTGTTCCAATGTCCGTCTGACGATTGGTTGCCCACAAGCGCGTCCGCATACTGATTAGTTCCATTGTACCAATCAATCTTGGCTGTGCCTGTGTAGTTCTGAATGAAGGTTGTCGGCGTCGGTGTTGTCGTCCTCATTGCCTTCATTACGGCATACATATCGTACAAGGCGCCTATGTTGTAGTTGAAACCGCATCCCCAGACGGGAGAGCACCCGTTCGGATTATTACCGGGGGTCCCGGTAAGCCAATCCTTGTACAGGTATCCCTCGGCTGCCAGTACACTCGAATTGGTGTTGGATGCTCCGACGTATGTCAGCTCCAGTATTCCTGCTGCCGACTCGGCGGGGCTGACTATGTAGGCCGGAGTATAGCCTGGAAGGTAGTCAAATGCTCCATAGTAGGGATTTGTAGCGGGGTTCCCGGTAAGATCCTGGTCTGACTTGATCCACTTCTGCAGCTCGGTTTTAACCCAGGTGGGTGCATTAACTCCCCAGAGTTGAGCAGCCAGCAAACCCATGACTGGCCACTGGGACACTGAATTGTCGGAACTCCCATATTGCGGGTAGTATCTCCACCCACCTTCGTATACACCATTGCCCGCAACGCTGTTTTGAGCCCAGGCTATCCAGTCGACAATGTCCTGTGCGACGTGCTTGTAGGTTAGACCCAGGACGCCTGACGGGCCCGTCGTAGTGACATTTGTTGGTGCGTTTGAAGCCACAATGGCCGCGAGTACCATCGGCGTCTCGTAGACAGATTGACCGTCTCCATACCAGCCGATTCCGTAGCCATCCCCACTGACATCTGGGCTACCCGCCGAGTTGCTACCAGATATCGTTGCCACAGAGGCCTGTGAGAAAAGCCAATTCAAGCCGTCCTGGACCGTAGTGTGGTATGGGGATGAGGTGTTCCAGCCGTAGAAACCTTCATTTTCAAAGGCCAAAACTGCCATTGCCGTTGAGGTTACCGGAGCGCCGGACCAGCTTCCGTCTGGATTCTGATTGCTTGCTAGGTACGATAGTCCTTTTGCGATTGCATTGCTAATGTCTGTCCGGGAGGCACTTTCTGTGGCAGGAATTCCCACGGTCGAAAGCAGCATCCCAGCGATGATAAAGACTGCAATCCACGTATGTTTTCTTCCTAACATCAGGAAGGTCTGCTTCAGTCTCGCTATTTACAGGATTCGAAGGCCAAACCCATCCCCATGAATCTCGACTTCACCCAAATGGGTATGGGAGTCCCTAACGTATTAGATGTATTAAAGACACGCCGACTAATCGCTCGACTAGGGCGCGCGCGCGAAACACGTTTAGGCTGTGTTCACTCAAAAAGGGCACGTGCGCTAGACGATGTAAGGTGCATTGCCTCTTGCAACCCTGGGGGAACCTTGAATGTCACTGTCACTATCGACTTTCCACTACGCGAACGTGGTTCCGCGTGAAAATATCTGGTCACTATCTCCCTAAGGCTGGCTTCAGTCATACAGCTCCAGTTTGGACCGAAGTCGTGTTTCACTACGACTTGACATGTGTCGCCTTCATAGTTCAGCGTCAGGTGTACGAGCTCATTTCCCTCGAATCTCCTTACGAGCGTCTTGAGAATAGCATCAGGGCCCACGTTGTGGTACCAACTGACCGCTAAATGCTCTATCCAGTTGGGTACGTCCTCCTTTCCGATTCGCGACAGGTCTTCGGAATCCATGTTTGCAACCATCGCTCTGAGAAGGTCCCTGTGAATTGAGCTGAATCCCGCCTCGGTCGCAGGGAGCTGCCATTCCAAGTACTGGCGCAGTATTTGATTGGCTAGTGCATTCGTAGAGATGCCCACTCTCCTGGACTCGTTCTTCAGCGACCTCGCTAGGGATTGGGATATCCTGAAAGTGCGTAGCTCGCTCTTCTGCTTTTCTTCTTTGGATTCTTGGCTCAACTTCGACCCGCCTAGAAGTGTGAACTGCACCTCTACTTACGTCTGTTCAGTTCTGGCTCTGTTAACTTGACGGTTAACTCACCTATTAGGTGTATTAAAGATACGCCGACTAATCGCTCGACCGCGTGCGCGGTGAATGAAAGGACTAGGCGCGCGCGCACGTTGTGTGAGCCTACCGTTGTCACTCAGGAAGAATAGGAAGGCAAGAGCATCTCAAAGGCGTGTTTGGCCCGGTCGAATGAACCCGGCTCAGCAAACAGAATTGATTGCCTTTCGCCCCCTCGTAGGTAAACCACGATTCGCGATGTCCAGAAAGTACTTCTACTCGTTTCGAACCTCGAAATTTGCTCGCGTTCAAACTCGTAAATCTTCCTTCGCTCTAGCTCCTGAATCGGTACCTGTGAGGAGTCTCTGTACCAAGACGATCCCAGCGCCACGAAGAGGAAGGCAAAAGCCGGCCAAAACAGAAAGAAATAAGCCGGAGTAAACAACGACGGAGGGCCGGCACTCTTCGTAAAAAGAGAATTTAGTAATATGATGATATAAGAAAGCAAAAAGACAACTGCCATGGACCACGGAAACAGGAACAGCACCTGAATCCTAAGCGGTGCGCGGACCAGGAAAATCCTCTTGTTCGTGGCGTACACCCCGCAGCCACGCAGATCGGCTCTCCTGCTCCTTATCGACGGGCTTGCGACTCCGTAGAAGTACTTCTCCCCTTCGACTTCTTCCACTCTAGGGGGAATCATACGCCTTCTTCCCACTTTCTTCTGCTTCTAACTCCTGAGTTGACGGTGGTACAGTAGTGGCCCTCTTCTCGACATTCAGGGTCGAGCCGTACGCAGAGCACCAGGGTTCTATTCGAGGGAGACAATCTAGAAAGGGCGCGTGCTCTTTCTCGCGGTTTTGAGATAAAGGTCTTTGTTTCGAGGCGGTTTGTCCAGTGTTGGGTGCCCAAATCAGATGCAGTCCCGGCAAGGGCGCCACGCTAGGGAAGTAGTTTGGGTCTTCGCGCGCGCTTACCGAGCCACATTACTACGAACACCTTCCTTGTCTCAGGTGTCTAACCAATTACAGCCTGAGCCGCGTCGAACAACGACTTCGGTCGCATCGTTCTTTTTTATAAGAGCCAGAGTCACTTCATTTTGTGGATCAGACGATGGATGCGAAAAGCCGCAGGTTCACTGCAGTGTTGGGAGGCGCCTTGGGAGCGGTGTTTGCAATTGTGCTCTCCATATTAGTCTCTGCCTTCGGACTGGTAAGCGGATACATTGCGTACGGCATAGGCTTCATCGTGTTCTTCTGCATACTAGTGTTAGTCTTGCGGCGTGCGAGCAAGAACGTTACCGCAGAGAGAACCTAGGCAGCGACTGATTACTCGTCAAAAGTGAACAAGTCGTCAATCGTCGTCTTCAAGACCTTGGCCACTCTGTGGGCTAGGTCGAGAGAGGGGTTGTAGGTTCCTTTTTCAAGGTAGACAATCGTCTGCCTCGTCACTCCGACCTGCACTGCCAGGTCCTCCTGAGTCAAATCGTATCTTGCTCTCAGTTCCTTGATTCTGGTCTTGAAGGTCATCGAAGGGCTTCCCTTCGTTCCAGATACCATCGCAACAGGAGGAAGGACGCTACAGAGACAAGGAGCGAAGCTGTCAAAGCGAGCATCGCACTAATCACTGGGAACCCTTGGAAAAGCGAGCCGACGTAGAGCACCAATACAAAGCCAGTGGTGAATTCAACGCCCACCACCCAGGCGTACAAAGCTGCCTGTCCCTGAACTCGTCTAGTCCGTTCATCATTCACAGCTAGACCTGCCTTCTTCGCTCTCGTGTCACTCGAGAACCTGACGAAAGTCAAGACGACAATGATGATGATTGCTACGAACAAGCCAATAACAGAAACCAATTGTAGAAGGTCGGTCAAGGTGCGAACACCTCTAGTGAGCTATTTTCATGCAATGCTCGTTCGTCTGCTTTCCACCCTGCACTCGCATCTTTCACGTCATGTGGTTATGACATAATGTCGTATAAACATTACTGTATGTCGGAAGCACATGACACAGCGGGCGCGCGCGCGTTCGTTTGATCGAGTCTCGGCTTGCGCAGGTGGTTCGAGAAGAGGACTGCAGCTAGCACCAGCACGACCAGACTCGACCCTATGAGCAAGGTAGCGGGGATTTGACTTGAGACTGCGCCAGAAATCTCACTTGTCTGCGGCATCCGAAAGGGTTGTCCGAATGTCAACGTCACCAAGGATGTGGTCTTGACGTCCGAGGAATAGGGGACAGTCACAGACATCATGCCATCATAATACGATGTGTTGAATTCCGTGGGAGAAAAGAAGCTTCGTCCGCCGAGGCCGACTTCAACGCCGGGAGTGAAGTTGATCCAGTAAAGCCCTGCGTGGAGTGTTACGGGCAAGTTGTACGATGCCGTCCCATTCGAAATGAACTGCCACTGAACTGCATAGCTGACCGTGTTGGAGCCAGGACTCCAAGAACTCGCGGTGAGTCTGGCACCTGATGCCTCTATCGGCGGGACTTGAGTGACGACTCTGCCAGGGAAGAACAGGGGCTCTCTGCCCATCCCAGACACGACCACGGAAGTCGAGCTGTCGTCAACATTGAGGTTCAACGGCATGTATGGAGGAAGATTCCCTTCGCCTTGCAACCTGTACCAGGATCCTCCCTGCGGTATCACTGTATACGAGGAATTCAAACTATTCTGGTTGGGAAGATAGAACGTCACTTCTGCTCCTCCGCCAGCTGCCTCCCGTCCAGTGTTTACGACTCCGATGGTCAGGGTTTCATTCGGGTAGACTATCGCCCTGACCGGAATAAAGCTGGGCAGAGTATCGTTCACGACTGCACTTACTATGAAGGGTTCCATGTTGGAGGAGGGAAACCATTCGTCACCTATCGCTAGGTAGTAGGTACCATACGGGTTGAGTTTCCCCTGCGTTGCGTTTCGGAATCTCAAGAGAGCGATTCCACCTGCAGTCACGTTCCCGCCCCCAAACCAGGTCGTCGACTTCGCGATGGTCTTAGACCCGCCATTATCAGTGCAGCAGAGAATCCTCACGGATCCGTCGCCCAGCTTCGTGTTGGGGTTGCTCAAGAGGGAGTACGCGTATTGAGATGCGCCTGAGTCGAGCATCGCCACTTGTATCGAGCCTATTGAAACTGGCGTGCTCCAGCTGTTATAGACTGATAGGTACAATGAACCATTCGGAAGCAGGTATGCCCCGCCTGGCTCGACTACATCGGGGTATCTCTTCCCTTGCACCCAGCTAGAGTAGGTTGCAAACCCAACTAGTACTGCCAGTCCGATGACTAGCACCAGAAGGAAGGGCACCACGATTGACAACTTCTTCATTTGGCCGAGCCTATGCGCGCTGGGTTGCCTAAATGCCTATCATCGGATTCTTGAGTGCCGCGTGCGCCCGTAAGTTGAACTTCGCGGCTAGACCTATTTATCACTCAGCCTTGACCCGCTGTCGATGCACCAGCTACTCTCGCCCACCGAATTGAAGGCGAGGATCGGCAAAGAAGTTGTGCTGGCAGGTTGGGTACACGATGTAAGGGTCCTCG
>Ga0208037_1000334_pt1 | contig 29615 bp, 42 predicted proteins | sample June2015DPH_13_1_3_FD_184710 | JGI IMG/M metagenome (GOLD analysis project Ga0208037, IMG submission 184710) | Peatland microbial communities from SPRUCE experiment site at the Marcell Experimental Forest, Minnesota, USA - June2015DPH_13_100... | ecosystem: Environmental > Terrestrial > Soil >...
GTCACCGGCCACAGTCGCCGTCATGGTTGTTACCGTTGTGGCGCAGACAATGGCGTTACGTCCCACTCCTGAACCGATAGGAGCATAGATGTAAACCACCGCACCCACAGAAGTTGCAAAGTAATTCGGATATGTATGAGCGTTGATAGTGGCCGCAACAAGAGCCGCCGTAGTGGTTAAATCAGTGGTAAAGTTGACCCCAGTTCCAAGGACTTCCACCCCACCGAGCTTGATAGTGTTGACGGACCCGGAAGAACCGCCGAGGGTGATCTTCCATTGAGCGCAAGTTTCAGCAGTCCAGGCGCTTCCACTCTTTGTCAGAGTCGCCAGGAGAGTACCACTTGCGGCTAAATTAGCGGTTGCCGGTTCAGCGCCACTCCACCAATCCAGAACGCCACCCTGAAGGTTATCCCACCATCCACCATTATTTGCTACCGCAAGGCTCATTCCGTCGCTAACTTTCATGTGTTTTCTCCTTTATGTCCAAGATATGTACTGGTTAAAGTCTCCTGATTTCCTTATGAGAGCAGCCCCACGATGACCATCAGTGAAGTTGATTTTGTTTAGAGTAAGGTTCTGCACTTGACCACCATCCGTACAAAGACAAATCCCATCCGTAGCCGTGAACATTCCTATTTTACCTGTACCACCGACCATAGAGGCATCGAAAGCTATTCCTGTACCCGCAACTGCACCACCGTCATAAGCGACACCATTTATTTGGAAGTCTTCAGGAGCACGGCCAGCCAGCCAGTAGACTTTATCCGCACCAACATAGATACCATTATCGAGAGGGAGCACCATCGTAATTGGTTTATTGAAAACGAAAGGATCATCCCTTGTATCTGCCTGTTCGATATTGTCAGCATCCGAGTAATACAGGACATTCCCAACTACATAATAAAGCCGTCTTCCGAAGAAAGCGACAATTTGAGAGGGGAGAATAGGTAATTTGAAAGTGGCAGTAGGCGTTCTGAAAGCCGAGATCACACCATTCTCCACTATAAAAAGATCAATACCGTTAGAGCACACCATCAAATAATTGACTTTTGTGTAGCTCATTGGCAAATATGGAGCCTTCAGAACACCGGGAAAGATAAACACCGTATAATCCGGCAGGAGTTGCTTAAAATAATTCCCCTCCACAAAATACCCTGATCCATTCGGATCAAAACTATGAGGAGTGCCAGAATAAATTTTACTCTTACCTTGACGAGTTGTAGCAGAAAGAGTATCCGTAATATCAAAGTTACTTATCATTGCACATTCGGCATTGGCAGAAGGTCTACCAACAACAGGACCATTCAGCCTTGCGGCATCCTGTGTATTATTTGTCCCGGCAAAACCCGTGACTTGAAACTTCATGTCAGAAGCAGATGCTCTCATAATTACCTGAAGGCCAGTCTTGTCCTTACGCCTGTATTCACTCTCATTCTACGGCTTAAATCGTCTTTGGCACTTTCTATTTTATCATTAAATTTCTTTTCGTTCAGCGCGGCCAAGTCAGGCCGTTTGGTTTCTCCATCATCCTTGGTATATGCTTCAGCAAGGATACCGTAAACCAGAAATTCGTGGTACTCTTCCCTGAAAGTAAGAATCACAGAATCATCCGGTTTAAATTCGCTTCCAACTTGAATCATTCCCAAACGTCGCAGCATAAACCTATGAACCGTCAGATTCACAGTGGGAGTCAGTAGAGTAGGGGGAGGATTTAAATTCAATTCAGGAGTAGGCCAGACCGTCAGACTATCCGTGTTCAAATCGGTTATGACAACTTTTGGAGTACCAGCACCAACACTACGCCAGTAAGAATACCTTGCGTCCATCTCCGCAACGGTCATAACCGCCATAGGTTTTATCAGTGTAGTTCCTGCAACCGGGTCTGTTATCTCTGTGATTGTGGCGGTATTGATTTCGATGATTTTTGGGGAAACAGGATAATCCGCTTGAGACTCCACCAAAGGGAGAACACATAACGGATTACCCTGTATATCAGACGCTGTTTTAGAGTCAGTAATGAGTTTACGGACACCGAGAAAGAGCTTGTCGAGCGCAGCATTGCCGTACTCCTCAAGCAATTCATAATCACTCCAGTAGTGCGTATGCCGCTTTCCCACCGTATCAAATAACCGGTGTCTGACCCTTTTTACCAAATCTGAAGCCAGCATTTATGCCTCTTCTTTATCTTCCGGTGCAGCCGGAGCCGGTTTCATGTTGTCCCATACAGCTTTGATTTCCTGGAAAGATACCTTGAAGCCAGTAATGGCCGAGACAGCCGGAACTTTCGGGTAAGGCAACGGGCCTTTACCCCAATCCGCTTCATCCATACTCGATATAGCATCCTCTATGGCCGATATGCGTTCTTCGGCGCTCATTTCCTTCTGTTCAGGAGCCGGAGACGGTATATCCGATCTTCCTTGAGGATAATTCAATTCTTCCACTCTTGCCTTTGCCGCCTCAATCCCGGTGATATGATCTATGATCTCATCAACCGGTTCATCCCCATCGGCTTCAGCCGGGATTGTCTTGATAATATCAAACTCTCCGAAGCCAGAAGGCCGAGCCGAATAAACAATCGTGGGCGTGTCTGCAATCTCTTCCTTAACTACCAACACCGATTGCCCTTTCCCTTTTTCGACATAGACCTCTCTCATGTTCGGGTCTTTTGCCAGTTCCGGCGTCCAATGCCAAAGGCGCTCATCGGGTACACCTTCTTTAACCAGTTGCAACATTCTATGCTTCGCCATTTGTCGATCTCCTTATAAACTGAAATATGAAACTACCGTGACATTGCCACCTATACCACCCGCATTGCCGGAAAGAGTACACTGAAGATACCAGGGCCATTCACCGAGAGGGATTTGACCGAGTTCAGCCGCAGTTATCGTGTCACCAATCCGGGTTATTGTGCTGGCAGGGCATGAAGCAGAAGTAAAAACTATGTATCCCATAGGGTCAACAATAGTTATAATTGCGCTTTGAGTCGTAATGCCAGTTACATCAACAATCATCTGTTTAAGCCAGCCGTTAACATCAGAAGGGACTTTGACAGTCGTTCCCGTTGCACCGAATTCAAAGACTGATACCATGTTACTCATTTTTATTCGCATATCGTAAATCCTCCTTAATTGGCTTGGCCGTTCAAGTCAAGGCCGGAATAAACAGTTCCGGCCCATCCTTCAACAGATCAAACTTATGTGGTTGTGAGAATGCGGTAAGCGACGTAAGCAACCGCCGTTCCCGCAGCGGTTCCAGGATTAGTAAACGCCCCTGAAGCCACGTTGATGTTCAGCGCCGTTGCAGTCAACGCTGAAATATCGGTTGCCGCCGCAGCCAGCGGATTAAACTGAATGACTGCATTTGAGCCTTTACCGAAACTGTTGGCATTGGATATGATACCGGTAATAGGAGTCGTACCCAACGCTATTGACACGTTGCCGCCACCAGTGTACGCAGCCGTCCCGAAGGTTATTGCCAGTGTGCAAGAAAGCAGTTCCAGATAACTGCCAGCAGCAGGAGCAGCCACAAGCTGCTTCATCGTAGTGCCTGATATGATGTTGGCCGCTGAGATGGAAACCTTGTCCACCTGGATAACGCCCGTGTCGATCTTGCCACTGGTGACTACATTCGCCATCAGCATTGCGGTAGTTATTGTATTACTTGGTGTCGCAGACTGAAGAACGAATGTGCAAGAGGTTATAGAACCAGTGTTGACGTATTTTGCGCCGGTTGTCATGTTGACGTAAGTGCAACCTACCGCATAATGCGCCTTGCCCGAAGGGGCCGTGCTTGCGCCAGCGCAATAAAAGGCATTCAGATTTAAGTCACCAAGCATGACATAAACCCCATCCTGGTTTATCGCGCCTTCCAGGACTACCTCACCAAATGTTTGGATGTTTCTTCCCATAATTTTCTCCTTGTCTATGCCGTATTTTCCCGGCCTTTAGCCGCAGGGTAAATTAGGGCTAGTTAGTGTCGTTGACGATCAACTGGACGCTTATTATCGGAGCAACAGTCATTAAAGTGATCGTTGAAAGAAGCAAGTCAACAGTACCATCAGCAGCCGCAAGGAAACCACCAGCAGCAGGATAAGTACCAGCGAGGGGAGAAAGGAACGGGCCAGCCGCCGTGAGGTCAGCAGAAGCCGCGAAGCCATTGGTAGTGCCACCGGTTATACCAAACTGACCGGTAATCGTGGTTGCTGTACCTCTGGTAAGCATCTTTACTATGATTCCTTCAATCAGCCACCCTTTGAGATAAGGGACGCATTGCACGACATCATTGGTGACGGCTGTTAAAGGCACAGTGACAGTAGCCGGAGGGGTGATAAAACTTTTACCCATGCTACGGTAAGGAACCGCAGCAGTCCCAACAACCGCAGTAGTGGTGACACCGAGAAGCATGTTGACCGGGAAGAGATAAATCCTCTTCAGAAAGTCTTTAAAATTCTTCATTGTTCTAACCTCCATTGGAGGGCCGAAGCCCCCCATTATGATTGATTGAGCCGATTATTACCGGTTCTGGTAGCAGTACAGAACGCCGAGAGCGTCAGGATAAGTCACGGACCAATCGAAGATGTTTTCTCCGCACAGACCAGCGCCGTTGACTTCCTGAAGTTCCGGGAAATATTTGACATTGGCGAGTTGCTGCACGAAGCTGATTGCCGAAATGTGGCCGAAGATCACCGGATATGCCGTGTGGCCGGAGCCGTCAGCAATCGGCGTGTAGAGGTTTGTGGAATAGAGCTTGAATTTGGCGCAAGTGCCGATCCGTCCGCCAGCCCAGGTAGATTTCATGCCGGTCATGGATTCATCCTTGTAATCCGACATATCCATGATATTTTCCATCCAGGTAGGAATGACCATCCACCGATCATCCGTAGGCCAGGATTGTTCGTCACCGACAGACTGGCAATCGCGGATTGCGTCAACCACGTTGACCTTGTTGACGCCGCGAGGCGTACCGCTTACGCCCATGTTGTAGCCGGGACCGGCGACGGTTGCAGTAGTACCAGATTTCTTACCGGCAGCAGTACCAGTATTAGCGGCAGCGGCATAGGGATAGTTGGTGGACAGGAAAAGACCATCAACGTAAATCGCGTTCTGTTGACGAGCATCCTTGGAAAGAGTCCCAAGGAAATCCTTATCCCACATTTGGGATTTATCGGCGTCGAGGATAAGACAGTCAAAGACGGTCCCACGGTTGACGGTCATGATAACCGGCGCAGAAGTAAGCTCTTGCCATTGGCGCTTCTGACCGCGCACCAGGGGGTAAATCTTGACGGTAGGAATGGTATTGATAGTTACTTGGTTGCCGAGTCCTTTCAACTCACCGGTATATTTCGTGTTGGTAATGTTGGCCGCGCAGACTGCATCATAAAACTTATCCCGGTAAATCCGAGAGAAAAGGGCCGGGATACGGGCGTCACCTGTCTGGTTTGTATAATCCACTTCACCAGGGACACCAGCAATAAGGCCAGCGGCCATAAATGCAAAAGCACTATGTCCCTGAAGGTGTGCGATTGCAGCGCACAGGATAACGAGGGCGAATATCCCCCATTTTGACTGCATGAATCTGTTGAAATTCTTCATCGTAAGGCTCCTTTTAACGGACCCTTCCTTCTAAAATTGCGTCTTGAATATCGCTTTCGATTGCGTCTATTTGAGCCTGAGTCGCTTTCAGTTTCCCGGCCTTCTTCAACGTATCGAAGCGATCTATTTCCGCTTGAGTATAGGTCCGTTTTTCAGTTTTTTGTTTGGGTAGGGTACTACCCCTACCAGTTTTACCCGGTTCAGGTATAATTTCCTCTTTATCACCGCCAGCAGCAGCCGTAGTAACAGCACCTTCTGACGCCTTGAAGAGATTGAATATTTCAGCCACTTTGACGGCGTTCCCCCGCTCATGATAAACCTTGATAGCATAATCATAGGTCATATCGGTTCCCGGAATCTGTTTGTCTAGGAAAGTAAGAAATTTCGGGTTTTGAGGGGTCTTATCGTCACCGTTGATCTTCCGCCAGTCAGGAGCGAGACTATCGAGAGCCGAATAATAGCTTCGTGTCGCAATCGCTGTTTGGCCTTCTTCCAGTTTACCCGCCTTTTCGCCGGTAGCCTTGACCTGTCCGGTTACATCAGTAAGGGCTGTTTCAAGAGAAGTGATTTTGCCCTGGAGAAATTCAATTACCTTAACAGCCGGTTCCCCCAGGTCTTTCACCATCTCTTCACGATTTGTAGTAAACACTTCAGAAACGGCAGCAGGAGCCGCAGTTGCAGCAGCCAGCTTGTTTTCCAGATCATCAACCTTCTTCTGGAGTTCAGCCATGCCAGCCTTGTTGAAATTGCCAAAGGTCGATTCAAAACGAGCATTGAGTTTCGCCAGTTCCGATTGAAGCCGAGTATTTTCCGCTTTCAACGCCGCAGCTTCAGTGTCAGTGACCGCAGTAGCAGCAGGAGTTGCATCATCGGTTTTAACTTCAATGCCAGACCCGGAAGGAATAGTGGTGTCACCTTCAGCCGAGAAAATATCTTCGATAGCAACAGACCCTACCGGAAGTTCTTTGACTTCGGCTAACCTATCTGCTTCTTTCTGGTCGTTTTCCGCTTTGATCTTGAGCAATTCTGCTTCAGCTTCTTCAGCTTCTTTCCTGATTGATTCTCTGTCCGTTCCGAGTGCCATTTGTTACTCTCCTTGGAGTGCTTTCGCTCTCTCCATAATTAGATTTGAGGTGTCTTTAGACTATCCTCATTTGTTTGGGTGCCGGGTGGCTGTCCCTTTTTTGCTGATTTTTTACTTGTTCAGGTGCAGCTTCTATAAACTGGATGATCTCCCGAAGTTCTTGAGCCTTTCCTTGGCCGCGAATCCCAGGTTCATCTATTAAGTCGATATTCACATCTAGTTGATCCGCTAATGAATCTTTGAACCATTTAATAATTTCAGGGTTATTAAGTATCAACCGTGACAAGCTATAGTTAAGTTCTTTTCCCGGCCTTATCATTAAGCGGCTCCTTGTGGCCCACCAGCAGGATTACCGGCATGGTCAAGAGTCTCCCCATTTGCCGCAGGGGGCTGTTCTCCACCTTGAGCCGGGTTAAGCGGTTGATTTGGAGATTTCTCTATCATTTCTAGGTTCGGAATCAACATCTTCACATTCATTTGAAGTGACTTTGCATTTTCGCCCAAGGCATAAGCAAGCCCCTTATCACCGACGATCCTTGTGAGAATGGGATTACGCGCAATCCTGTCAACAAATTCAGAGTGCCGTGTCGCCATTTGTTCACGCGCAGCTTGAGACTTGGTAGACCGAGCCACTACCCTTGTCGTTCCCTTGATGGAAGGATCATCGACATTCAGCATGTTCCATGTAAATAACTTGTCAATCTTGTTGTGGATTATGCCACTGTCGATATTATCAACAGCCATCTTGATATTCCGGCCAGCAGCAGACATTCTCATTGAAAGAGCCGAGGTCGTTCTTTCCCCACCAGCAGCAGTATTGGCAAAGGCCGGAACAACTGTGTCATCAGCCTGTTTGGTAAATTTATCGAAAACAGAAAGTAACTCTTGAGCGTTCAGTTTGGCCTGATACATCCGAAGTGCCGGACCTTCCTGCATCCTCTTGTTGGTAGTCATCAACTTTTTGCCGGGATAAATATCGCCATCATCCCCAGGAGCCAGCCGAGTTTCATCAATTTCCCATACTGCACCTGAAGAAGTCGCCACGTTATACATCATGTTTCTGATCGTAGCACGGGCCATATTTTCAAGACCCTTCATCAAGTCAGCAGGAGATTCACCCCACACACTATCGTTATTTTTAACGAATGAAGCGGAATCGTAAGGATTGCGTTCAAGAGGGTCAGGATTAATACGGGCCTGGAAAATGATGTTGTTAACCATCTTCACATTGACGGGATAATACGAATCTCCATCAGGAACTTTCTTTTCGCTCATTCCCCAATCACGGAGAATCTTGCCCTGGACATTACCCCAAAAGTTGATACAGTCTATTTTCCCGCCGTAAGCATCGAGTTGAGCACCGCTTACATCTTCATTCTCAAGCCATTTACGCTCATCATCAATTACTGTTGTTTCATGATGCCCTTTCGGGTATAGGGCAAGAATTTTACGGAGGGCGTCACTATCATATCCGGGTTGACCAATCAGCCGGGAAAGGTCGAGCGGATCATAATGTTCAATCTCTATGAAATCGCCGTCATTCGGATTCAGAGAATTTGGCGCAGGATAAGCATCAAAAGGATTTACCCGCCAGAAGCCGGGTACAACTTTATCTACTGCTTTATATCTTCCCGTCTTTTCATCATTTTTCAGCACTCTGATTTTATTAGGGAGTGGGCCTTTCATTACCGCAGCTTTACGCTTTGAGAAATCATCAACGCAAGCCTTGTATGCATCATCCCACCCACCTTCATGAAGTTGAGACATAATCAGCCGTTCCATATTGGTGCAGCGTTCTTCAGCAACGGCTTTCGCTTCCTCAAGAATAAGGCCGATAATTTCAGGCTCAGAAGATTCAATCATTCGTAGAACTTGATTTTCGTCGAGTTGTTGACCGGATGCTTGAGCTTGTTGCATAATCGCTTGCAGCATCTCTACTTGTTTTTGCTGAATGAGTTGATCGTGAAGCTCAGGAGGGATTTCAACAACACCATCCGGCTCAACGTCCCATGTACGATCACCGAGAGGATCAATGGTATCAAGCACCCATGAACAGCAGTCACGGCACTTGTGGTAGGTCATGCGTATTGTGTCTTCAGGAAGGCCAGCGTCTTTTATCGCGGCAAGGTGTGTAGGGTCATATTCACCTTTAACCCGGCGCTCATTGGCTAAATCTTCTTGCTCAATAACCTGTTTGGCTTGCCAATTCGTTTGCCAAACAGAACGAACATGAACGGCAAGCTGGTCATGAGGTTCAGGAATATCCATCATGTCCGGGTCAATGCCAGGGAAAATATCTTCCAAATCAACCATGCCTGATTTTTGTAGGGCTTGTTCAGCCATTATTTACCTTTTGGCTTTTTGCCGGTTGCCAGCGATTTACCAGTTATATTTTGAGCAGTCGCAGCCGCCATGCCCTTATCACCGGATTTCTTTTTGATTGCCTGATAAATTTTATCTACCTTGGTATTTTTAGGAGACACTTTAAACCCCCATGAAAAAGAAAGCCGTAGCATGGACGCTGAATAAGCGCCTACACTACGGCTCTGATTAGTTGCTTTCTCATGCCGTATCCACCCTTTTGGCTTACGGTCTTATGGCCCCCTACCCATTGTAGAGAACCATTTAAAACAAAACCGGCTAATTAAAATTAATATTAGCCGGGAATATATTCCAAAGCAACTTTTCTGTCAAGAGAAATTAACTCCCGCTACACGCGACGAGCGCGTGAGCTGTTTGTTATCCCTTTAACCCGGCCTTCTCTTCGAGCCACTTGAAAATACCGATGTCTTGTGGCCCTTCCGCGACAATGCATCTGCCGTCTTTTATCATGGCACAGAACAGACATTCTTTCCCGTCAAGGCGATAATGGTTCATTCCGACAATTCGCCATCCGTGGGCAAAAAGCAAGTCCCACGGCATAGAACCGTTTTGGCGAGATGCAGAGATAACAAGCGGATCGACCGGCCCTCTTTCCGGCAGTATTTGCCCTGTTTTCTCGAACTCGAATAATTCACCGATACCCATTGTCATCTCCTTTGCCGGTCATCCGGCTAGCCGTTAATGCACCGTCTCTTTTCTTCTCCCAGGCCAAAAATAATCCGTGAGAGGGTCTGTCACACTATCCAAAACTGATTGCAACTCATCGAGTGTTTCAGGAATCGGATTATTGAAGCGTTCCCCAAAGGAAACACCAAACTCGCATTGATCGTGGCTGATAATATGTTCCACACCGCCGTATAAGACAAAGCCCTCTTCAGGATGTTTCGCGTCACCCGGCACCCGTCGATGTTCTATCGGCCCGTAAAGCTGAAGAGTATGTTCAGTACACCACTTCTTCAGCGCGATTGTAAAAGGTATCACAAATTCATTCACTATCTGATCGTTAGGTTTTAATTTCATACAAGTTCTCCTTGGGATATAGGTTTAAAGGTAAGCCACATTCAGCACAATTATGATTTTTATCTAATTTTATTACTTTATAAGGCCACTTTTTACAAATACAAGTAATTTCTTTTACTTCCAATGCCGGGATATGAACCCCTTCCGCATTGGCGTTATTAACGATCTGTTCTATCTCATGTTTAAACTTATCTTTCACCTTCTCTTGTATCTGTTTCACTTCAGGAAGTTCTAAAACTGCATTGACAATTGACTGTGATAAAGTAGCACCCGTGCGAATAATAATTAGCCTATCATGGCCTTCAAAGGGCTTCGGCGCAATGTGCATCTTCCATAAATTGAGATTCACATCGAATTGCAAGGTAGGAATATATTTCCTTTTCACAAGTTCAGGAAGTAATTTCAATGCCATATTATCATCAGAGGCCCAATCTTTTATGCCTAAACCTCTTCTCCCAAGCCATCTAGCTATTAAAAGATTTTTTTCTTTTGAGCCTGAATTGTTTTTAGATGTTATCATATAATCGGGTTTTGTTACTGGAGTCCTTGTTACAAGCCCTGAATCTCTCATAATTATTCCTTTCAATAATATGCTTTTGATGAAGGTTTTTTTTGATTTCCACCGCGACCTTTATTATCTCCCGGACCTTTGCGTGTCCGTGTAGCATAGGGCAGAGTTTCACGGACATATTGACCAATCAACCACGACATAACCGAATCATCAAATGTTCCATTGTCAGCCCGTTCTTTGCCGTCAGCTTGCCGCTTGAAGTTCAACATCTCTTCGTAAGTCTGAGGATCGTTAATACCAGGATTACCTTCAGAAATCATCTTCTTTCCGTTATCAATCAGAGCTTGACGCTTACGATCACCCGCCCCGGTAGTCACCCACCCAAACCGTTTCCGTGGTTTATTCGGCGGTTCTTCAATCATCTCCATGTAGATGTTTGGATAATCCGCCTTGATAAGCTCCTGGATCACCTGTTGACCATGATTATTTTTCTCCGGCACAATCCAGGCTTCGTTATACCGTTTCCCTAAAGCCATAAGGAGCGCAGCATATTCCCAAGGCTCCATCTTACCGCGATAATGACAGACCTGTTCACCGGTATCATGATCCAAAACGTCAGCGGAATGGAAATCACCATGCTCAAGACCTTCCGAAACGTCAGCGTCTATAACGTAATTCCCGCTTCTGTCCGGTTCTCTCCACACCTTGATTGCGCCATCCTGTTTGGCTATAAACTGACCACTGGATAATAAGCAGTCATACCGTGCAATCGGCGGCTCACAAAGTTCCTTGAGATGCAGGATTGTCGGAACATCAAAAGCCGGTTCCCCTGAAGATATGAAAGCCTCTTGCCAACAATTCGGAAATTCCTGTGATCTCTGATTTTTATCTCCACCACAAAGGTTCTGCTTCGCCCAACGATACCACTGGATTTGTTCATCAGTGAGATTATATTTTTCTTTCCATCCCTTCTCTTCCAAAGTTACTTTAAAACCATCAGGCACAGGCCGAGCGTATTCTTTCGTTATAAACCACGGAATAAATATCCGAGAGTATTCGTTATTTTCATCGGCATCAGGATTAATCTCCATTCGCCAATGTGCAACTTGATTTTTATCTTGATAAACTTCGTATATATAACGGCAGTTTAGATAACCTTTATGAAATTCTCCACCAACACCTTTTGCCGTGCTTTCGTTCAAAACAGCCGTATTCTCATGGTCGGGCATAGCATTGTCGAGTGAGAGTAGCAAGTCTTTGACATTTTCAGAGGGCCATTTTGCGAGTTCCGAATTTGAAACTGAAAAGCTGGATACCCTAAAACTATGATCTGAATGGCACACTTCAAAATCAATTACTTCGTCACTTTCAGATTCGCTAATGTAGCGTATTTTCATCCATATCTGGTTATTTTGGTTATCAATTCTATATTTTTGAGCAGATTCCTTGTTTTCTTTTTCAAAAGCAATGCCCATTAATTCCCGGAGGCGCATACCGCAATTGCCATTAAAGGTCAATATCCATGCACTTTGACAATTTCTCCCGTAATAAACACCGCCTGTTTTATATCTTATACTCCCCCATCCCAACCCTAAAGAAGCAACTAAATCACGAACTTGATAAACGAGAGATGATCTTATACTCGTTGCAGTTATGGCGTTACTGGTATATTTATATCGACTTGGATATAACCCTTTTGATCCATCCCCTGAAAGATACCCAGTTACAAGCCCCGTACAAAATTCAACTCCGCAATTGAATATCCAATCAGGGATATGTTTACCTTCTACAGCCCCAAAATTTTCTGCTACAAATCTTGCTAGTGGGGTACTATCCAAGCAACACGTTTTTGTTTTTGAATCTTTTTTACTTTTAAATTTGGGAGTGCTTTTACAAAACTCTTTTACAGCCTCATATGCTCTTATTGCAAAAGGTTCTTCATCTTCATGTAAAGCCAATGTTATTCTGCAAGGGCCATATTTATTGACTCCTACATTGCCTTCAGCTAGATAATATCCTATAAAAAAACCTGTCTCTTTGCTAATGGGAAATTCTAATGGCCCTTTATATGAAGGACCAAATTTACTTCTATTGACTTGGAATGGTAAATTATCTATCCTTTCTGTTATATCTCTGATAGGCATTGCTAATTGATGCCAATAAGGGTCAAGTTCACCGGCTTTGACCCACCCCATATTTGTCCAAACTTTATGTTGTGGTGTCATTGTAATTGGCAACCCAAGCCAAGGCTGCACTTTTATCATTCTTTTATTGTCAGGTAAGTCTTTTGATTTAGTTATTTTTATTGCTGATATCCTTCCATAATTGCCTTGATGAGTGACAACAACATCTCCAATTTTTACATCTCTAGCAAATTTCTGTATCCCATGCTCACAAATAATTGGAGTGTCGAGAGAAAGACAACGATGCGAAATTGTTAAAGTCATACCCGATCCAAAATCCTTGGTATTAGCGGTTCCAACAATGATTGATGAATCTAAAGAGTCAGGACTTTTGGGGTTTGTAGGGTCTTTATAGTGAATAACGTGTTCGTTATCTTTTGCTTTAGGAAAAGTAAATTCAGGATGGAGATTTTCGTCAAGTCTCTTACAAATACCAAATAATGTTTCAGTAGTAGGGGGATCATGAGCTATGATACTCATGTTTTGATTCTTTGTAGGGCCAAGATAAGAGATGTTACCTTTACTATCCTCTACAAACTGTCCTTTACCCATTATCATCCAATGGCCGCGAGATTCAAACCATGTGGAAATACCTTGTTTCCTACCCTTGAGACAGTAAAGCCTTATTCTGCGTCCTGATTTTTCAATATCAGCCCAAATTTCTTCTAGTATTACTTGAACTTCATTGAGTTTGAAATAAACAAGTTCGTTTGACTTGTTTTGTACCATGTGATTATGAGCGGCAAAATAGGGATAGTCCCAATTGCATCTTTGGAAATGAAGGTCTAGAGCCTGTTGTTCTGCCGCTGTTGGTTTTGCCATGTGTTTTAACTTCCCGTTATGGCCGACAAGCGGCCAAACTCTTTGTTAAATATTGTAAGTTTCTCTCACAAACTTGATATTAATTTGTCAACCCTGTTTAACACCCTTTTAAATTTCCTCCACATCAAGCCCAAGGACTGACTTCATGAGATGAATTTTGATTCTGTACGCTCGATTCTCTTTTGTGATCTTAGATTTTACGTCCTCAACAATAACACTACCGTCAGATTTTGTGTACTGAAAATCCGCCACATACCGCAGGGCTGGTTTTTTCCTTCCGTGAAGGATAACAGACGGGGCAAGGATAAAAATAGGCTGTAAAACTAAGTTCAAAATTTGTTCAGTCTGCATCATAAACTTCAAATCAAGGTATCTACGTTCTTCTTTTGCTGAATCAAATATTATACCGTCACGTTTCACCTTCTTATTACCATACTTCTGATGTTTTTGCACAGGTTCTTGCACTTCGGGAACTTTTCTGATTTCCTTTTTTGCCGCTTTCATTGCACAACCCACCGGGCAACTCCGGCAAGTAGCATGGAGCGGGTCATAGACCCGCCCCAATTCGCAGATTTTTGAATCGTGGAGACGCATGTTACTCCTGGACCAACGTATAACCACCTTCAAACGGGCCTGGAGGAGAATAACTGGTGTACTCATCCGCTCGTCACAAATGATGCAGCGCATTTACCATCTTTCTTTATCCTTACTAACTACCTTCTTATGTAATTCCCTCTTCTCGGCAAGGTTTAAAGATTATCTGTTATTGTTACTGTTACTGCTTCTGGTTATAACATCCTTCTGGTTATATCATCGTTACAACACCGTTATAACATTGCCTAACACTGTTAACCTTTATTATATCTATTCTCCATACCTTTTTTACCAGCAGCAGACTTCTTAGCGATAAACTCATTTGCCTCATTAATAATTTTTTGGATAGCTGGATAGTCTGATTCACCCTTTTTTAATTCCTTGGCAAATTCCAGTAAGGACATATTAATCCCATCAGGTTCCGTAGCAAAATCCATTAGTTCTATAACATCAATTCGATAAAAGAAGGGCTTTGACATATTACCCCTCTGTCATTTCAGATTGTTGTATCTCCTGTAACTCGTTGATAATCGCTAAGTGTAAAACTAAGCGCACCCATGCCCCAGGCTTAATGCCTTTTCTCGCGGCTATCATATAAATTTTATCGTTATCTGATTGTGAAAGCTGGACTGGAAATTTACAGGGGAGAGGATTCTTGCCGGGCATTTTGTAGCCTCCAGAAACTAAAAATCCTCCGAAGGTGGGATAGCACCTTGGAGGATGGAAAGGATTTTACCCCTTTCTTCAACTTTTAACGCTCTATCCAGCATCGAATATTAAATTTTAAAAAAGAGGGGGAAGCCCAGGAGGAGTTTTCTTCCCCCTTAAACCAAAATGACTTGCTTTGGCAAGCCCGTGTAAACCGACTATAAACCTAGTGCTATTCAGTGTCAATCATTTTAATAATATTTTTTACAGCCTTTTCATCAGAAGCAATCTCACCTTGAAGTTGCTTGATAATCTCTGCCGAGGCCCGGTGGACAACATTATAAAAGCACATTCCACTTGTAAGAACCTTTACATGATCCTCTATCTTTTCAGGTGTCCATTTGTTACTCATACCTGTCTCATGTGCATACTTTTCAGTGACTCGATTTCAATTCCTATGTAACGTCTTGTTACCTTTTCGGAACTATGTCCTAACGCCTCTGATACTTTCCAAATCTGTTCACCAGCATCAACCATAGCGCGACACCAGGTTTTCCTTAAAGTATGACTTGCAAAGTTGCCCTTTAACCCCGCACGGAAGCACCATATCTTAACCATTCCTGAAAACACCGGGACCGTCAATGGCTTACCCGTAGTTTCGGAAGGAAACAACCAATCATCATCTTTCTTGCCGACGATCAATGGAGCCACCGCAGCCTTGACAGCACCATTTAAATAGAACTCCCTGACCTTGCCCGTTTTCTTTTCTCGGCGACGGATCACATCTCCTTTTACGTCTCCCACTTCCAAAGTTAATAGGTCAGAGGCGCGGAAGGCCGTATTGATACCCACTACGAAGAGGGCAAAATTACGATAAATATTATCTTCACGCAGAAGGTTTTTTATCCGCTCGATTGCCGCCTTATCTATAATCGGTTGCACCGTGATTATAGAACCGGCAGAAGGATGATTTTTAACCTGATTTTGTTGGCGTGGTGTCATTTCTTCCTCCAGCCTACAATCGGATGTGGCGTGATCCAGATGTGCCGCATATTGGCGACGTTCACTATCTCGGAATCCCCAGGCAAAACCTCAACGGCATAACTCTCACCATAACCACATTGCCGTTTAACCTCCATAAGTTCATCCCATGAAAGATTTTCTTCCCATTGGCCGTTTTGATCCATCGTAGTACGGTTGCATGATATTCGGATTACTCCGTTTTTTTCATCGAATATTTGGGCCAGATAATAAAGAGAGAGGAAAACTGCTATCCGATTTATATCGTCATTATAAGGCCAATTCTCTTTAGAAACAGGAGTCAGAGTAAGAAACCTTTTATCGTTTTCTTTTTGCAGTTTTCTCCGCATAAGTTTAAGTTCTGAAGGTCGCTTCATTCCCTAACCTCCCCGTCATCTTCAAACCGGCAGTCAGCAGCCTTCTCCACGAAGATGCAAGTCCGGCACGGTTCTTGTCCTTTATGAATTGCCTTATGTAAACAGCAATAACAAAGGTGCTCTTTACCTAGATGCTCGATCACAAGGCACATGGTTATTTCCCCCTCTCCTTCCTCTTGTTGCTGTCGGCCATCAGCCCTCTTAGCTGCAAAATGGCGCGCCCCGGATGATGCTAAGTGGGTGCAAGGCGGGTGTGCTATCATCAGGTCAAAGCCGCCCCCCTGTTCAATTAAATCTTCAACAGGCCCTTGGTAGTGATAAGGAGAATTGTCATCGGAAGGGAGAATGTCACACGAAATGACATCATGCCCTTTTGCCTCAAAAGCACGTCGCACTACTCCTGAGAATTCGCAGGCCACCAGTATTCTCATCATCCCCTCCACGCTTCCGTCTTCTGCAAGAGTAAGACATATAGTTGTTTACCACGACCGCGACCCCGACCGCGACCCCGACCGCGACCCCGACCCCGACCCCGACCACGACCACGACCACGACCGCGACCACGACCCCGACCCCGACCGCGACCCCAACCCCGACCCCGACCGCGACCACAACCGCGACCACGACCACGACCCCGACCCCGACCCCGACCACGACCCCGACCACGACATATCAAACCCTGCTCTCATAACTGCGGCGTTCATTTTTGGCTCCGGGGTGCAACTTTAATTTTAACAGCATCAACAATACTGCCACGGCCAATTATAACTTTCCCTTCAGGAAAAGGCTCGACTTCCCCAAACTCCGCTTTCTCTATAGCTTGTGCGAATCGGCCAGTATCGGCAATCCAAGCGGCCTCCTCCAACACCAATTCCTGCGAAGTCACGGCCACAAGAATGCCTGTGTCGATCATCGTCACAGTACGGATCATATAACACGCCCCGATTTCCCAAGGTGAATCATTGCAAGGGGCTGATTGTGAGTTGAACATCTTAGCCAATTCCTTAACTTCGCCGATTGTCAGATCATCCAGTTTCATACATCCTCCTTTTTATTTGTCTTCTCTATAACCCCGAACCAAGAGGCGACTATCACTTCCCCTTATCATTCCTAGCTATAACCAAGTGGATACCTTCTATAACCAGTTCTCGCATTGTTACTCTTTTGCGAGCCGCCATAATCTTTAATTCCATCATTAAATTATCATCAATCCCTTTAATATTTAAGACGCTACCGGTGTCTGGTTTGTCCATAGGGATACTTTCACCATTCCTTTTCAGTTCTCCATGCAAAAACTTATGGCAACTTTTACAAAACCAGTTAATATCTTTGGGATTTGTGTAATCATTATGGTGGCATTCAACAAATTTACCAGAACCACATTTCTCACAAAAATCCTTTTTCTTAATTTCTCCAGTCTCAATTAAATGGATTGTTATTGAACGACATTCTTGACGAGTCATATTTACTCCAATATTTAAATATAATAAAAATAATAAATAAAACTTTCATGATTGTCAACCCCTTTATTCCAAAATCTAAAAAAATTATTTCCGGGAAGGAAAACCACAGAAGTCAAAGTTACTTTGGACAGGTACTCCTATAAGGAGGCAATGGTGAAGTTGTGAGTGTGATACTCAGTGGATGTTACATAGGGGAAGGGTGGGGGTGCCGGAGGAGGTCCGGGCATCCCCCCCGATCACCCCCAGGTAAGTAGGTAAGTATAATCCGCCATAAACATCCGAATCCTGCCGAGAACAGGATGATTCTATAACGGATTGCATGAAAGATGTTAGAGGGAGGAGAGGGGAGCCAGGGGCCACGGTCAGCAGCCACCTGGAGACGGCCAGAACAGCCACCGCATTAACTAAGGTAAGAAGTTAATCATGTATCTATTTAATCTGTTTAACTATGTGCCTAAACTCTGCCGGAATCTCCACCGGAGCACCCGTTAAACGCTTGATCCGATCCGCCATAGTTTCAATTACAATGTCACCCTGGACTAGAACCTTGTCACCGAAGTAAGAGCGATTATGGAACTTTGCCAATTCCAGGCGGGTTTTTGATCGAATCTCAGCGGATCGAACTTGCGTCAGGTCAAGTGAATTCTTACTATGATCGACTATATCCAAAGACTGATCCGCCAGGGAATGAGCCGAGCGCCGCCGTGCCCGTGCAAGAGCTTCGGAGAATTCGGGCAACGCCGCTTCCCAATCATATATTGTACTTATGTGTGGCATGGCTAAAGGCTTACAAATACTGGTTAACGTCTCCCCTGACTCTAACCTTTGGCATATATCGGCAGCGAGCAGAGCGGAGTATTTAGACGGCCTACCGGACATTTTAAGTCTAGTACCCCTTGCTTTTTCCAGGTCTTCAGCGGTTACAATTGGAACTTTTGAGCCATTTATTTTTAATGCCATGATTAGACCTTATAGACTATATAAATCATATAGTCAAATACTATACATCCCTATAGTCCCTTCGTGCTTTTATTGACCTTTTAAGTTGACAATTTATATTAACCATATTACATTTATGTCACCAAGCAGCCAATAATTATTAACGAGGTGTTTTATGATTTACTTTGTGCAATCTGGCAAGTCTGGACCTGTTAAAATCGGATTCACCGCCAAGGATGATGTAAAAGTACGAATATCCACTTTACAGACCGCCAGCATTGAACCGCTTAATTTATTAGGTGTAATGGATGGAGACGAAGAGAAAGAAAAAGCACTTCATCAATTCTTTCATTCTTACAGAATTAGGGGTGAATGGTTTGAACCTCATCCTAAGTTACTTATGTATATTATCGGGCTGATCCTTGAAAAGTCTGAATCTGAATTATACGCTCGGTTTGTCCAATTAGGAGACACAACACACGGATTAAACGGATTCTCAATAGATATGTATTTACAACAGATGGAGACAGATATTCTTAAACAATCATTGGAAAATACAGGATGGAATATAACCGAAGCAGCTAAACAAGTTGGCTTAACCTTCCGCCAGCTCCGCCACCGTTTAGCAAAATATAAATTAGAGAAACCTTGCAGAAAGTGCATAGAGTGACAATTTTGAGGAGCCGTTTTTTGTCACTTTTCCGATTATAACAAATTTCACCATAACCCACTACTATAAAACCCTTTACAAAACAAGCCTTTATATTTTAATCATTCTATCACTGATTATGGCAAGGTATCTGCATCATATATAGTAACATAGCGGCGAAGGAGGGGAGGACAAGAGCCGAGGACCGAAACAGGACGCCACCCGCGCAGCCCTGGTTACACGACGATCAAAAACATCCCGCGACATAGCGCCCGACTATGGCAACAAAGATCATTTGACTACCGAAGGACGGGAAGGAAAGTTTATCCTTCCCTGACTTGAGCAGTCAAATACAATTACCAGGAGAGAAGATTATGAACGCACAGGAATTTAAAGCAGCTTTTGCAATCGCAGCCAGCAATAAAGACTTGTCAACCGTCGAAATAGATCACTTTTTCGGATTCGGATTGAAAGACTTTGAACCCGTATCAACTACCCTTGACGCCGTTGCATGGCTTATGCGCTGGCAAGCACGTTACATGAACGGCGGATGGGACCAGGAAGCACTAGACGAAATCCGAACCGCTGGCAGGAAGAAATTTATAATCATTGACTCCTGTTTTGTACTACCCGGCACCTATTCGGACAGCCAAAAAGACATTATAAAGAGCGCCGCCAGAATGGTAAGAGCAACCACCGCTTGACCGTTTTTAACGCCCTGGACACCACGCCAGGGCGAACATAAAGCAGTCAACAAAACAAAGGGAGGTATGAACCATGATTAATGTATCTATAACCATTTACACAAAGGGAATTCCAAAGACCGTTTACCGCGCCGTTGACCAGTTGACTTTGTGGAAACTTCGCACTCTCCACGGTTATCACAATGTAAAGGAGGTTTAAACCATGAGCACCCACACAGCCGCTAAAATGGCCGTTGCAATCGGTCAAACCGTAAATGTCCGGGTTGAATCCTGGATAATCCCCATGAAAGTAATTGATGCAAAATCAGCATGGGGGAATATCAGGGTTGAAGTAGAACCACTCAGCGGAGAAGGCCGCGCATGGATCGAGTTAAGCCGCATAGTTATTCCATCCGACAGCCGCCAGCTTGTTAACTGCCACGCTTGACCATTCTTAGAGCGCCGGACGCCAACGAAAGGACCGGCGTTTTATAGAGCAGTCAATCATACAACGGAGGTTATTAAAATGTCAGACATTGCATTGAACCCGAAACAGCTTGCAACCTTGTTGGAAAAGACCATTGCAGCCCGTCACCCCGTTTTGATCCAGGGAGCGCCAGGAATCGGAAAAACGGATATTGTCACCCAGGCCGCAGCAGCAGCCGGAGCCGACTTGTTGATAATTTATTCAACTTGCAGCGATCCAACCGACGCCAAGGGAATGCCAGCAACATGGTACGACAAGGAAACCGGCCACCAGGAAGCGGATTTTATCCCCTTCGCTTATCTTAAACAAATGATAACAACAAAAAAGCCCCTTGTTGTTTTCCTTGATGATGTAGGGGGAGCGCCGCCAGCCGTGCAACTCTCACAGATGAATTTAGTTCACGCCAGGAAGACCGGAGACGGAACGCCGATTAGCGATAATGTAGTTTTTATCGCCGCCACCAACCGCCGCCAGGATCGAGCAGGAGTTACAGGAATGCTGGAACCGTTTAAAAGCAGATGGACAACAATAGTTGAATTACAAGCCGACGTTGAAGCCTGGACCCCATGGGCATTGGCAAACAACTTGCCAACGGAGATTATTGCTTTTATCCGCTTCCGCCCTGAACTACTCCACGACTTCAAACCGAGTGCAGACCTGAACAACACGCCGTCGCCGCGCACCGTCGCCAATGTAGGTAAATTGATGCAAATCGGTTTACCCCCTGAGATGGAGTACAGCGTATTTTCCGGAGCAGCAGGAGAAGGATTCACCGCAGAGTTTATGGGATTTTTGCGTATATGCCGCCAGCTTCCGAACCCGGATGTTATACTGATGAACCCGGACAAGGCCGAAGTTCCAACCGATCCGGCAACACTCTACGCACTATGCGGAGCACTCAGCAGGAAGGCCAGCGCCGGCAACATAGAGCGCCTTGTTACTTACAGCAACCGTTTACCAGCAGAATTTAGCGTTATGACTATGCGTGACGTATTTGTACAAAAGCCGGACCTCCAGAGCACCCGCGCCGCGATTACATGGTTTACCGCACATCAGGATGTAATGTTGTAATGTTGATCGAGTGCAGGACCGTAACCCCCTGCACTTCGTTGAGCAGTACAACCCCAACAAAAAAGGAGAGTAAAATTATGTCACCCGAAATCAAACAGAAGGCCATGTTAGCACGACTCACAATCACACAGTTTACCGGCAACAAGCAGGACAAAGCCGCAACCGACAGCGTAAAAGAGAAATTCCAGACAGGCCAGGACGCCGGACGCTACAACAAAACACTTATCGCCAAGGCCGCAATCAAGGCCGTCAGCAGCGCCGCCAACGGAGCCCGGATTTTTCACTACGCGCAAACGCTTCCCTGGAAAGACGACGGAGCCAGGATATTACCCGCCGCCAACTTCCTACAATACTCGGAAGGCATGAGGCAGAAAAAGGCCACCTTCCAGGCCGCTGTTCAAAAGTTTGTCGCCAGTTACCCGGACCTAATAGAAGAGGCCAAAACCCGCCTTGCTGGACTGTTCAACGTCAACGAGTATCCCGACGTAAACAGTATAAGCGACAAATACAGCTTTGATATGCAGATTGACCCCTTGCCAATGGCCGCAGATTTCCGGGTTGACCTGAACAGCGCCGAGGTTGACGCGATCCGCAAGCAGATCGAGGCCAGGACAGACCAAGCAACCAAGGCCGCAACCCTGGACCTTTGGAAGCGGTTAAACACAGCCGTTGAAAGCATGAGCGAACGCCTTAACGATCCCAAGGCAATTTTTCATGACACCCTTGTAACAAACATCGAGGAAGTTACGGAGATCATCCCGCGCCTGAACCTTGCCGACGATGCAGCCCTTGACCGCATGGCAAAGGACGCGAAAGCAAAACTGACCGCCAAGACCCCGAAGCAGCTACGGGAAAACATCAACGACAGAAAGGAGACAGCGAAAGCAGCGGACGATTTACTTGCAACAATGGCAGCATACATGGGAGCTTGACCACTTTTAGCTTTCCTGAACCGGGAGGACTCAGGGAAGCGATAAAGACGGACAAACCAACCAGGAGGTAAAGAGCCATGACCGAAGCAGAAACAAAATTCAGAAAGGCCAGAGCAACCTTGATTTTAGACCAACCATTTTTCGGCAGATTGCTTTTAAAGATCACGCCGAGAGAGGACGCCACTTGTAAAACCATGTGGACAGATGGAGTTAACGCAGGATTCAACCCGAAGTATATTGACGGGTTAAACATGGACGAATTGAAAACTAAAATTTGTATTCAGACCTTGCGCCTTGCTGCTCAGCATCATTGTAGGAGAGGAGAGCGCCAGCAGCAAACATGGGACCGCGCCGGAGAGTTTACAGTTACGCCGATCCTGAAGAACGCCAAGAACGACAAAGGCCAGGATATTTTTCAGCTTCCGAAAGACGCCCTTTACTCTCAACAGTACGAGAACAAAGAAGCCGAAGCGATTTATAAAATGTTGAAAGAGATCGAGGACAAGAACCAGCCCCCGCAGAACCAGCCGCAGCAGCAACCCGGACCCGGACAGGGAAGCGGAAAAGGTAAAGGAAAAGGGAAACCGCAACCCGGCAACGATCCAGGCCAAGGACCGCCGCAGCCAGACCCGGCAGGAGGAGAAGTTAGAGACTTGCCAGGGAAGGACGGCCAGGAAGCAACCGAAGCCGAGAAGGAGCAAGGACGGCAGGACTGGAAAATAGCGACTCAGCAAGCCGCCAAGATTGCTAAATCTTGCGGGAAGCTACCCGGAGAACTGTTAAGACTCGTTGACGACATCTTAGAGCCGGTCATCGACTGGAAGGAAGCCTTGCGCCAGTTTGTTGACAGAGTGAGCCGTAACGATTATTCATGGAGACGCCCGAACAGCCGATACATGAGCAGCGGCGTCATACTGCCGACGCTTTATAATCAGGAGCTTCCGCCGCTCGTTATAGCCGTTGACACATCCGGCAGCATCAACCAGGAAGAATTAAAACAATTCGCCGGAGAGATTGACGATATTTTGAATCAGTATCCAACTACCTTGACGGTCATTTATTGTGACACAAAGGTACACCCGGACGGCATAGAAATTTTTACAGCCGAGGACAGGCCAATTAAGTTAAATGCCAAAGGCGGAGGAGGGACAAAGTTTAGCCCCGTATTCGTTGAAGTTCAGAAGATGGACGAGCCGCCAGCATGTTTAGTTTACTTAACTGATATGGAATGTTCAGACTTTGGCCCGGAGCCTGATTATCCTGTTTTATGGGTGAACACCGGCAAGAGATGCAAACAACCGCCCTTTGGTGAAATGATCCGCTTTAAAAATGACAACCATTAACGACCAAGAGCGCCGCCCGTCGCTATATACGGGCAGAGGTGATGCCATGACACCCGAAGAATTTACAAAAGGCATAGAAGCCAACACAGAAGAATTGTTTTTTGACGTATCAGCCGAGGCCCACCGACTTTTTAAGTCAGGAGCCATTGAACCGGAAGACTACGAAAACAACGCCGTACTTCCGAAGCTTATTCTTTATGTTGCCTTGCGTAATATCGCCGCTCAGTACAAACCGACGCACACCAAGGCCCATGATAAGACGATCAAAAACCTTGAAAAGTTTTAACCCCAAGAGCGAACCCCGGCGCTATATCCGGGGAAGGTGAAGAGATGGAAAATATTATTCACGGGATAATTTTAATTGTTACCGTAATGATTTCATACACCAAACTTAATCAAGGTAAATACCCTGAAAGTTTTTGGTGGATGTCCCTTTTATTTCTCGCAGTATATTCAGCTATACATTGAAAGGAGCTTAGACCATGACCATAATTGACACGATCCGCCAGGAGGAACCCGACGAGGCCAAGCCCCACACGGCTACCTATTCACCGGAGGATGATAAAATTAGAATCTATCCACTTTATCGACTTCCGAAAGATGAATATAACCAGTTAAAAACAGCCGGTTTTATGTGGGCAACAAAACAAGAATGTTTTTATGCTATCTGGACACCGGCCAGGGAATCAACCGCCCTAAATTTTGCCGACGAGATCGAGGACGAAGACAAAAGCCTTGTTGATCGAGCCGAGGAAAGAGCGGAACGCTTTGGAACGTACAGCGACCACCGCGCCAAGGACGCAGACCGAGCACATAAAGCCGTTGCAGCTATAGCCGATAATATCCCTTTCGGCCAGCCGATCCTAGTAGGACACCACAGCGAGAAACACGCCCGGAGAGACGCTAAACGGATCGAGCAGGGAATGAGCCGCGCCGTCAAAATGTGGGATACTGCTAAGTATTGGACGAGCCGAGCAGCCGGAGCGATCCACCACGCCAAATATAAAGAGCGCCCGGACGTGAGAGCCAGGAGAATCAAGGAACTTGAAGCAGATCGTCGCCGACATGTGGCGAGTTATACCGTACAGCTTGACGGGGATAAAATTCATAATCCGGGATATGTTTATGTTGGCCCGAAGGGGAGAGGCGGACACTGGACAGAAAAAGAAAACTTACCCGGAATAGAAGCCAATGCAAAGCCTTGGATTGCACATATTGATAACCGGTTATTGTATGAAAAGGCCATGCTTGACGAGCAGGGAGCCAGCGACCTTTTGAAGCCACCGCCCAGGCCGAAACAGTTACCGCTTTGCAATTACAGAGCGCCGGACGGTTTTATTATGGTCCCGAATATTTATCAAAGAGGCCAGCTTGAGAAATACCGTCAGGTAGATATGACCAAGGCGGAATATACAAAGATTTACACAGATTACAAGGGAACCAATGTTATTGAAAATTCCCACCGTGTAAGAATAACTATTTTACACTCTCCAAACTATGAGCGTGTCACCGTCTTTTTGACCGACAGCAAGGTACACCAGAAGCCGGAGCCGATAGAGAAAAAAGAAATCAACCCGGACCTGATCCGCCGAGCCATAGCGCCGAGCTACCAGGAGAAAGAACCCGACCCCCAAGCCGCGAAGTTTGAAGCCATGAAGGAGAGTTTAAAGACGGGAGTGCAGACCGTCACAGCCCCGCAGCTTTTCCCCACACCGCCCGACATAGCCGCCCGGATGGTAGAGCTTGCAGAGATCGAGGAAGGCCAGACCATACTTGAACCGAGCGCCGGAACCGGGAACATTATCAAAGCTATTCTATCAGAAAATATGAACGTGCATCTTGATTGCGTCGAAATCAATTATGACCTATGCCAAATATTAAAAAACTACCTGGAACCGTCAAACGTATATCACGGGGATTTTTTGGAAACATCCGCGCCATTTTGCCCCGACAGTGAAAAAGGTTATGACCGTATCATTATGAACCCGCCATTTCAAAACGCCGAGGATATAAAGCACATCCGCCACGCCATGACCTTTTTAAAACCCGGAGGCCGACTTATCGCCCTATGCGCCAACGGACCCAGGCAACAAGCAGCTTTCCAAGACGAGGCCGAGTTATACGAGCCGCTACCCGCTAAGAGCTTCGCAGCCCAAGGAACAGCCGTCAACGTCGCCTTGCTGGTACTTATCAAACCAGCCGAGAGACAGAAGCCAGAACCGGACCCGGAAGACAGCGACCCGGAAAGCCGCTTGCGGGAAATGTGGACAGCAAAGGGAGTCAGCCAGGAGCGCCAGGACGAGATAATAGCCGACATCACCGCCAAGGCACAACCCGGAGCCTATGTCGGACCCTTCAGAATCCCGCAATTGGTTAAGCAGACTTTTACGCAGATGGTACTTTTTTAGCTTCAATAGTTTGCCAATAAATTTGAGACAGGAGGAAACAAAATGGAGCCTAGCTTTATAGATTTTTGCCGAGGCCAGCTTATTGTATGGATACCTGGAATCATCATGGCATACTTTCTTATTCAGTTGATATGGAGGTCATGGAAATGAAAGTATATCGCAACGAAAAGGAAGCTATTGACCATGAGAATATAACTTGCAGATACAGCAATATATTTTCATCCATTGCCGAGGCTGAAAAGTGTTTTACCGATCACATGAATGTTGTATTATATTGGGATCACGGTCAAGTAAGAGCATACGGGATTATTCCGAGAAAGAAGGTGTCAAATGAATGAAGCCGATTTCCTAACCTATGTCCGTTTCCTTGCGAAACTTCACGCTTGCGGCAAGTTCACAGCTTTGCAGACTGGCAGAAGATTACACGCCATAGCCTGTGATTATCTGAAAGATCATAAATCTTTGCCAAGAGGATTTGAAGGCTTTGAATACTGATTTTTCTTTCACGGCAAGGTTTTACAAAACCACTAAATGCTAATATAACACGGTTTTTTAAAAATATTTGTTATTCACAGATCATGATAATTATCAACAATTTGCTATTATCTTTATGAATTTACCAATAATTTTGAATTATCAACAATGTTGTAAACATGTTGTAAACAAGCATAAAATACTTGACACGTAATATTAACTACTTAGGGGGAAACGTATGAAAATCAAGGCGATAGAGGGTATTCATTTATCGGAACTAGTGACTGAAACCGATGTTCAAATTGGCAGCGTCCTGAAGGAATTTGCCGCTGAAATGGTTATACGGTGGAATCGAGCCGAAAGTAATGATAGTTTTGGTCCAGATCGTTATGAAGATTGAACCCGATCAAATGGCCCTGATTTACCATGCTCCAGGGATGTTTATATTTGTACTTGGAATAGTCCCGAAGCAGCCCAGGACACAAGCCCTTACCCGGTCAATTGTCAACCGCTATCCAGGAATTGCAGCCCGTCAATGGACCTGGAAGAAAGGGGAGGGGTTATCATGTGGCAGAGACAAGATCAAATTTATTCGACCACCAGTTACGCATAGTCCACATCCTGACTATCCAGGCATAGAGCCAAAATTGCCAATAAAATTAGCACAGGATCACGGTTATAAATCGACCCTCAATCCTTTCAAAAACGGTGTTGAAATAACTTTTAACGGGCCAATACCGGCAGAATTAAGCGAAGTTTTAAAGGCCAATGGCTTTCGATATTCAGGCAAGATGCGCTTATGGTACGCAAAACAGACTCCAGACACTAAGTTGTTTGCCAGAAGGCTCCGATCATGAGTTTACTAATAAATTTTAAACAGCATGAAAATAATTCTTGACAACTAAGAAAACTTTCGTTATTGTTTCCGAAACTGATGGAGGATGCCGAGAATGGTACTTACAAAATTACAGCAAATAATGACAGAGCGTAATATGACGGATGAACAGTTAGCGGCTAAAACGATGATGACATCCCGCTCCATCCAAAATGCCAAAAGAGGCCGAGGAGTTTGTCTAAATACCGGCAAACGGATTGCCAAAGGATTGAAATTAGATTTAAGTCAATTACTTTAAAGGGGGAATAAAATGCGCTTAAAAGATATGGGTACCCGTGCCGGTGAAATCATCATGCTCGACCCGGAAATGATTGAAGAAAAACCCGGTTATAATGTCCGTAACATGGAAAGCGAAGCGACACAGGCATATATCCGCCAAATGGTTGACTCCATCCATGCCAGCGGAACCGCAGCCTTCCCGGAGATTACCGTGCATCAGGAAAATGGGAAAGTATATGTCACCCGTGGACATTGCCGCCGCCGCGCCTTCATAATCGCCCGTCAAGAAGGAGCCGAGATAAAGGGTATCAGGGCCATTGCCAGCACTATTAAAGGTGACGCAGAGAACACCCTTGACCTACTCAATGATGCTGATGGTTTACATCTTACTCCGCTTGAAATAGCAACGGCGATCAAACGCCTGATTTCTTTTGAATGGTCAATTTCCGAGATTGCCAAGCGCCGAGGCTGCACCCCCCAAGCAATAAAAAACGCTCTTGACGTTGCCGATCTTCCGGCACCCGCCGCTAAAATGGTTGAAAGCGGACAAGTTGCAGCCACACTTGCCGTTGAAACAGTACGCAAACAAGGGGCATTACTGGCAACCGACAGTTTGAAAACTGCCGTGCAGAATGCCAAAGAGAAGGGTAAAAATCACGCTACGGCTAAACATATGCCAAAATCAACGGTACAATCAACCAAAGCACCCGCCCCGGAGACAAAAACAGAAACTAAAGAGATCGACTGGAGCCACTTCGGGCCTCTTCTTAGAGACACACTGACTACCGTTTTACGCCATTTCAAAAGGGAAGGAGATGGTGTCATAACCCATATCGACATTCTGAACGCTCGTCAGTTAATCAAGGATATAAACTCAGGAGGGAATTAATAAAATGTGTGATTTCATTTCGTATGTTGAGAAAAATGGAGAGATTCTGTATCTCACAGATAAAGAAGTCTTCTCCAAATTCGGCAAAGAACATCTCAAAGGTTGCCTACACAATGATATTCTAGGTCATGGTGCAATTCGCAAATTCTATAATATTCAAGGCGGAAAAGATGTTGAAATAAAAGATTTCTGGAATCTGGAGAAATTGCCAAAGGAAATAGCCGCCAAAATTAAAGAATTTGATAAACATTGGGGCAAAATATTTAAAGCCGGACATTTCCAAACTGATGATCTTCAATTTATCCACACAAATGCCCCTGAACCGTGGAAGAGTAAAGCATTTAATCAAATGCTAGCACAGGGCGACGTGTACGTGTACAACTGCCCCGGCTTTACCGGCTTCCCTGATGGATTCACCGCACAGGGCGACGTGTACGTGGACAACTGCCCCGGCTTTACCGGCTTCCCTGATGGATTCACCGCACAGGGCGACGTGAGAGTGTACAACTGCCCTAAATACAAGAAAACAAAAGGCAAAATATACTAAATAACCCGTCATAAGGAGAGCACATAGAACAGAAACAAGAAATGGCAATATTAGAGACTCATGATAAATCACTGGCAATCACCGAGGAAATGAAAGATGATGAAGCAGTCCTTGATGTTCTAAATTCCAATGACGGGCTTCCGCTTAAACCTCTTGAACAGGCCAAAGCACCCGCCCCGGAGACAAAAACAGAAACTAAAGAGATCGACTGGAGCCACTTCGGGCCGCTTCTTAGAGACACACTGACAACCGTTTTGCGCCATTTCAAAAGGGAAGGAGATGGTGTCATAACCCATATCGACATTCTGAACGCTCGTCAGTTAATCAAGGATATAAACTCAGGAGGGAATTAATAAAATGTGTGATTTCATTTCGTATGTTGAG
>Ga0208037_1000337_pt1 | contig 29492 bp, 26 predicted proteins | sample June2015DPH_13_1_3_FD_184710 | JGI IMG/M metagenome (GOLD analysis project Ga0208037, IMG submission 184710) | Peatland microbial communities from SPRUCE experiment site at the Marcell Experimental Forest, Minnesota, USA - June2015DPH_13_100... | ecosystem: Environmental > Terrestrial > Soil >...
ACTCTGCTCCCTCTCACTTGGCTGGCTACCGTGACCCTGACGGCGAGCGCGCAGAAAGTATTCCATCCCGACCCGAGCATTGGGTTCCTGTCCCATGCTCGCCACTTGGGGAAGCAGCTCGCCGAAGGCAAAATCCCGCTTGCTCAGATCGCCGAGTCGCAGCGCCAAATCTTCAATGACCGCTTGGACGCCGTCATCACAGGGATATTCGCGGGCGTGGTGTTACTAATCCTTGCCGAGGCCGGGCGTCAATGGTGGCTCTACGCGCGGGGGCGAAGGAAGCCGGTTTTGAAGGAGGCGCCCATGGTGGTCTCGAGAATTACAGCCTAGGGGGCAATCGTCGGTGACCGATGGTCAGCCATCGACGATCCGCGATGTCAGGCCGTCGGCGCGAGGTCGGCCCAATCGAACCGTTGAAAGCAGAGGGCCTACGATACGACGTTCGCGAGAGCGTCCGGTCACTGTCATGCTGAGCGCAGCGAAGCATCTCGCCCTGCTGTTTGTCGGCGGAAAAGTCCAGAGCGAGATTCTTCGCTCCGCTCCGCTCCGCTGCGCTCAGAATGACATGACATTGGGTTCATTCCGTGACGGGCGACGAAACGAGAATTATGTTCTCGTTTTCCACCATCCGACTTGTAGGGCCGACCCTTGGGTCGGCCTTTGGCCGGGGCAAGCCCCGGCCCTACTTCTTGAGGGACGATGAGCAAAATTCGAAACAAGTTACGCACGCTTTGGGAGTACTTGCGTGAGGTAGCCGGAGAAAACGATTACCTGCGCTACCGGAACAACACCCTCGCGAGGGGTGAAGAGCCGCTGTCGCCGGAGCAATTTTATTTGCGGCAACTGGAGCGGAGGTATTCCCGGATTAACCACTGTTGTTGAGAGGAGATAAGGCAGTGGGCCGTCACCCGGCCGAAATAGACCAAGTCGGTGCCTAACTTGTCGTACCCCCTCGGCAAATTCGATCGCAGGATGAGGCGTACAACATCCCCAGATTCCTTACCAGATCTGCACGCGGTCTGTCGGGGCGAGGTAGAGCTCCTCTCCGGGTTGGACATCAAAGGTCGAGTACCATGAGTCGATGTTCCGGACGGTATCTGCACGGAACTGCGCGGGGGAGTGCGGGTCAGTCATCACTTGCTGGCGGAGCGCAGCTTCACGCGTCTTCGATCCCCAGTTCTGTCCGAAGGCAATGAAGAACTGCTGGTTACCGGAGAAGCCGTCCTGCGTGGGGGCGGTCTTGCCCGCGAGTGAGGCGCGGTAGCCGTCGTAGGCAGCGGAGAGGCCTGCGAGGTCGGCGATGTTTTCTGCGAGCGTCTGCTTGCCGTTCACGGAGAGGTCGGGGAAGGGCTTGTAGGTATCATATTGCGCGGCGAGTTTCGCGGTGGCAGCGTTGAAATGGGCGAGGTCCGCAGTCGTCCACCAATTGCGCACACGCCCTTGGGAGTCAAAGGCGCTGCCTTCTGTGTCAAACGTATGGCTGATTTCGTGTCCGATGACGGAGCCGATGGCGCCATAGTTGGCCGTGGCAGGGGCCTGGGGATCAAAGAATGGTGGTTGGAGGATGGCAGCCGGGAAGTTGAGCGCATTTTGCAGCGGGAGATTGACGGCGTTCACCGTCTGCGGCGTCATGGACCATTCCTTGCGATCGACCGGAAGGCCGAGACGCGCCACTTCGCGGTGGTAAGCAAACAGGCTGCCGCGCCAGATGTTGCCGAAGATGTCGTCCGCCTTGACTTCGTAGGCAGAGTAGTCGTGCCAGGTCTCCGGGTAGCCAATCCCCACATAAAGGGTGGTGAGCTTGGCCTGCGCTTCGGCTCTGGTCGCAGGAGCCATCCAGGAGAGCGCCTCAATACGCTTCCGGAAAGCGGAGATAATGTTCGCAACCATCGCCTGTGCCTCAGCCTTTGCTTCCGGGGGGAAGTAGCGCTGCGCGTAGATTTTGCCCACGGCGTCGCCGAGCAGGCCGTTGACCAGTTCGACGCCACGCTGCCAGCGCGGACGCTGTTCCGGTGTGCCGGAGAGTATCTTGCCGAAGAAGGCGAAGCGCTCGTCATTGAACGCTTTGGGCAGCACCCCGGCATAGGCTTCGATCAGGTGGAACGCCAGCCACTCCTTCCACGTGTCCAGCGAGGTGGAAGCGACGAGAGCTGACTCCCCGGTGAAGGCGGTTGGCTGCCAGACGATAAAGCTCGTCTGCTCGCTGAGGCCGGCGCCGCGGAAGTACTCCGCCCAGTCGAGGCCGGGGGCTTTAGCGGCAAAGTCGGCCTGCTTCCAAGTGTTATTGGCTTTATGGACGTCTTCGTTCTCTGCCAAGCTAAGGTGTTTTTCTGCGATGGCATGCTCCAACTCGACGATGTGCTCGGCGCGGGCGTCCGTGTCAGTAAATCCCGCAAGCTTGAGCATGGTTGAGATGTGGGCCTGGTATCTGGTGCGGATGTCGCACATACGGTTGCTGTCAGCCAGGTAGTACTCGCGGCCGGGCAGTTGCAGGCCGCCTTGCAATAGGTAGGCGGCATAGTGCTCAGAGTCGTTAAAGCCGGGCGCGACCCACAGCCCGAAAAGGTTGGGGGTGTGAAAGTTGGTGTTATTTAGCGCGTCGACGTCAGATCGGAGGCTCTCACCCAAAGCTCGGGCCAGCTCGCCCTTGTTCTGGAGGGCGGCAATTGATTCGAGGTGCGGGCGAAGCGGGGCGAGGCCTTTAGCTTCGATGGCGGCTTCGTCCATGTACGAGTTGTAGAGTGCGGCAATTTTGCGGATGCTGGAACCGGCCGGCGCATTGGCCTTGGCTGCTTCCTCAATCAGGCCGACGGTTCGCTTGTTGCTCAAGTCGGTGAGGCTGGTGAAGACGCCAACTCTTCCGCGGTCGGGCGGAATTTCGGTGCGCTTAATCCACCCGCCGTTGGCGTATTGGTTAAAATCGTCGCCTGGCTTGACTGAGGCGTCCATGTTGGCCACGACGATGCCGTGGGTATCTTGTTTGGGCGCGTCTATCGACGCGTTCTGCGGCTGAGCAGCAAGCAGAGGGAGAGCGATAAGAGCGCAAATTGCGGCGTGCGCGAGGGAAATATCCGAGGACCTAGGTTTGAATCTCATACATAGCATGCATAGCACTCCAAAGGCTGCGGCTTAGAAGTAGCGGCGAGTTTACCTCGCCAGTTGGCGGCATAAAGCCGCCTCTACATCAAACTGTACCACTACCTAGACGGCAGCCAACCGAAGAGTGTAGCACGGCCGCCATGAAGGATGAGGAAACAAGTGGCCCCGGCACGCGGGATTTTGGACTTGCAGGGCAGGTCAAGGGGGTGTCTAATCAAATCACCCATTGGCCACCCGAGGATTCCTGGGAGGCTAGACGTCATGAATAACCCCCCGGCCGGATTCGCACGAGGAAACAAACTGGTGGGCGGCTGCGAATTATGGGCTGAACGAGTTCCGAACGCGTTGGGAGGGTTGCGATGCTACGACACTGCACGACTTTGGTTTCTGTCCCACTGGTCTGCCTGATCGTCCTGAGCGGGGCCCACGCGCAGACCACCAACAAACCCGATCTGAGCACGCAGCCAAACCTGTACGTGGTCGGTTATGCCCACTTGGACACGGAATGGCGATGGGAGTACCCCCAGGTCATCAACGAATATATTCGCAAGACCATGGAGGATAATTTCAAGCTGTTCGACAAGTACCCGCACTACATTTTCAATTTCAGCGGCGCCAACCGCTACCGTTTCATGAAGGAATATTTCCCCGATGACTTCGCTAAGCTGAAGGGATACGTGGATGCAGGGAGATGGTTCCCGGCGGGATCCTCCGTGGAGGAAGGCGACGTGAACGCGCCCAGCGCCGAGGCCATCATCCGACAAGTTCTATATGGGAATGACTGGTTCCGGAAGGAGTTTGGCAAGGCCAGTGCGGAATACATGCTGCCCGACTGCTTCGGATTTCCGTCTTCCCTGCCGACCATCCTGGCGCACTCCGGGGTGAAGGGCTTCTCGACCCAGAAGCTGGTGTGGGGCTCCTCCGCCGACGCCGGAGGTCCGGAATCGCGCGAGAAGACGCCGGAAGGCACGCCGTTCAACGTGGGTGTCTGGGTGGGACCGGATGGCGAGAGCGTGCTGGCAGGTCTGAACCCAGGCGATTATGGTGGCGGGATCGAAACCGATCTCAGCAAACCGCTGCCTCCCGAACCGCCGAACGCCGAGCTCCAGGACGTTCAGAAGAAGTTCCACGCTCTGCGACAGAAGCTCGAGCAGGTCCAGCGGAGCGGTCAGCCGTTCGATCAGAAGGACATCCAGGAGTACAGGGCCCTGCAGAGCCGGCAGGAGGGGCTCGCCAAGGTTCAGCAAGTTCGGGAACAGGACCGATATCAGAACAACTGGGCCGCTCGTGTCGAGCAGAACGGTAAAGTCAGTGGCGTATTCACGGACTATCACTATTACGGTACGGGCGACATCGGCGGGGCACCGGATGAGGAATCTGTAAAGCGCCTGGAAGCCATCGTCACCAACGGGACGACCAGTTTGCCGCCGCAGGGCGTATTCGTCATGCCGGGGCAGCCGCATCCGGAATGGCCCGCGGTGCAGGTTGGCGATGGCCCCCTCCACGTGATCTCGGCGACCGCGGACCAGATGTTCCTTGATATCACGCCCTCTGAGGCCGCCGGACTTCCACGCTACACGGGTGAGATGGAGCTAACCAACCATTCGGCCGGCTCGCTGACGTCGCAGGCCTACGTGAAGCGCTGGCTCCGGCAGGAAGAGTTACTGGCCGAGGCGGCGGAGGAGGCCTCTATTGCCGCGCAATGGCTGGGTGCGCGGCCGTATCCGCTCCAGCGCCTGAACGACGCCTGGACGCTGGTGATGGGCGGCCATTTCCACGACATGGCCGCCGGAACGGCTACTCCCAAGTCGTACGAGTTCGCCTGGAACGACGACGTGATCGCGCTGAACCAGTTCGCCGGCGTGCTGAACAACGCCACCCAGGCTGTTGCCGCCGCGCTCGATACTGGCACCCAAGGCCTCCCGGTGGTGGTCTTCAACCCGCTGAACATCGCGCGGGAAGACGTGGTGGAAGCGAGCGTCACCTTCCCGGGCGGCATGCCGAAGGCGGTCCACGTGACGGGTCCGGACGGCAGGGTGGTTCCTTCCCAGATTTCAGGCGGCAAGGTGTTGTTCCTGGCCAGAGCGCCTTCGGTCGGGTACGCAGTTTACGACGTCGAGGCGGGCGCGGCCGGCGCCGCCTCGACACTCGAGGTATCGGAGAATTCTCTCGAGAACCAGTACTACCGCGTCAAGCTGAATGCCGATGGCGACGTCGCCAGCATTTTCGACAAGTCGATCGGCAGGGAACTGCTGGCCGCTCCGGCGCGTCTGGCGATCTCCTATGACAACCCCGAGCAGTGGCCGGCGTGGAACATGGACTGGGACCAGGAGCAGGCGGCGCCCAAAGCGTACGTGGGCGGTCCGGCGCGGATTCGAGTGGTGGAAAACGGCCCGGCGCGCGTGGCGGTCGAAGTTTGGCGTCAAGCCGCAGGCTCTGGCTTTGTCCAGACCGTCCGGCTTGCGGCGGGCGACGCCGGAAAGCGGCTGGAGTTCGCAAACGCAATCGACTGGAACACCCGCGAGTCGAACCTGAAGGCCACTTTCCCGCTGGCGGCTTCGAACCGCATGGCCACCTATAACTGGGACATCGGCACCATCGAGCGTCCCAGCGCGCAGCCGAAGAAGTTCGAAGTGCCCTCGCACCAATGGATCGACCTGACTGACATGAGCGGCGAGTTCGGCGCCACCATCCTGACCGATTGTAAGAACGGATCGGACAAGCCCAACGACCACACCCTCCGGCTAACGCTCATCCGGACCCCCGGCACGCGCGGCGGCTATCCCGACCAGGGCACGCAGGACCTCGGGCACCACGAGTTCGTCTACGGCATCGCCGGGCACGCCGCCGGCTGGCGCCACGGCGGGACCGACTGGCAAGGGCAGCGCCTGAACGATCCACTCATCGCCTTCGAAACCTCGAAGCATCCGGGCGCGCTGGGCCGGGAGTTTTCTCTGCTCAAGGTCAGCAACCCGCGGATTCGAGTTTTGGCGCTGAAGAAAGCGGAGCAGAGCGACGAGGTGATCGTGCGGCTGGTTGAACTCGATGGCCAACCGCAGGCGAACGTCCGGGTGTCGTTCGCTCGACCCATCACCGCCGCGCGCGAAGTGAATGGGCAGGAGCAGCCGGTCGGACCGGCTAAGGTCACCGGCGGCGCGCTGGTAACCTCATTCAGCGCGTATGAGCCGCGCACCTTCGCGGTCAAGCTGGCCACGCCGCCAGCCAAGGTTGCGGGCGTGCGTTCCGCGCCAGTGGCGCTGCGCTATGACCTCGCCACAGCCAGCAATGACGGCACGCCGTCCACGGAGGGGTTTGACGGCAAGGGCAATGCGCTGCCGGCGGAGATGCTGCCCGCCGAGATCACGCTCAACGGGGTGCAGTTCCGGCTCGCCTCGGCGAAGACCGGCACGCCCAACGCCGTTGTCGCGAAGGGGCAGACGATCGATCTGCCGCCGGGACGGTTCAACCGCGTCTACGTGCTGGCAGCCTCATCGGACGGCGACCAGAAGGCGAGGTTCGATGTGGGGTCCACGGGCGTCGATCTGAACGTCCAGGACTGGGGCGGATTCATCGGGCAGTGGGACGACCGGCAGTGGGTGGCGAAGGACACTCCTAGCCCGGGGACTCCGGCTCGGACGGAGCATGACGATTACGCCCAGATGACCGGCATCAAGCCGGGCTACATCAAGCGCGCGGACTTGGCGTGGTACTGCTCGCATCATCACAACGCCAAGGGTGAGAACGTGCCCTACGGCTACTCCTACCTGTTCGCGTACCCTATCGACCTGCCGTCCGGCGCGAAAACCATCCGGCTGCCCGATAACGATAAGATCCGGGTTCTGGCCATTTCGGTGGCCGATGAAAATCCTGAGGTGAAGCCGGCACAGCCACTGTACGATGTGCTCCCCCCGGTGGCCATTAAGTGACTTCGCCCTTTGGTACTGGTGTCATTTGCGAGACCTGGTCATTCCCGCGAAAGCGCGAATGCACTCCGCAAACCTTTGGAAATGTGCTGTCGTCGGACTGGATTCCCGCTTTCGCGGGAATGACCGGCGGCTCGAGTGGATCCCCATTCCAAATGACACCAATACCCGCCCTTTCGGCCTCGGCCGACAGCCTCTCCTTGCCGCAGGGCAGGAGCGTCGCCACCGGGGTCTCCGTGCTTCCGCGGAGCGGTTTCAAAGGCAGCGTCAGCCTGACGGTGAGTGATGCTCTGGGTCTCGTATCTCGCACCGAAGCCGTGCACCTGAGCCCGTAGCGTCCAAAAACTCGAACGAAGAAGATACCTCGGTCCAGGAATGCCGGTACAGATCTCCTCTGGGATCTGCGCTTGGTTGTCGTCTCTCGTAGACAGGAGCCTTTCCCCACCCACCACCTACCGCCTACTACCTGCCACCTATCGCTTCCCGACTACTGCCTATCAGCCCCTAACCCCTGTTCTTCATCCCCCACCTACCGCCTGCCACCTACCACCTACCAGCTACCACCTACCACATACTAACTACCTGTATTTTCAGCAACATTCCCGCTTTCACATCGTATCTCCTTTGTTTTCATTAACATTCCCGCTTCGCCGCAGAGTTTTGCACAACCATCCTTTGTTTTCAATAACATTCCCACTTCGTGCCGTCAAAAAACGAATTCCTTTTCAAGGTTGGTGGGCTTTCTTAAGCTCCAGGACAAATTGAGCGAGTGATGCTGGGACGCGCTGGCGGCGGACAGGCCTTCGTCCCCCAGTCCCCAGCCCCTGTTTTTTATTCCCCACCTACCACATACTAACTACCTGTCTTTTCAACAACATTGCCGCTTTCAACACGTAACTACCTATGTTTTCAACAACATTCCCGCTTCGCCGCAGAGTTTTGCACAGCCATCCTTTGTTTTCAATAACATTCCCACTTCGTTCGCTCAAAAATAGAATTCCTTTTCAACGTTGGTAGGCTTTCTTAAGCTCCAGGACAAATTGAGCGAGTGATGCTGGGGCGCACCGGCGGCGGGCAGGCCTTCGTCCCCCAGTCCCCAGCCCCCAGCCCTTGTTTTTCTTCCCCACCTGCCACCTACGACCTACCACCTACCGTATTCACCATTCACCATTCACAATTCAGAATTGCCGAAGCCCCGCCGCCTGTCACCTGAAACCTGACACCTGGAACCTGCACTTCGGAATCCCGAATCCTGTCTCTTCCACAACCCCGCTTACTACCCTAGCCTATCTTCTGCCGCCTGTCAAGAGACGGAATGTCCGCGCGGCGCCGGTACTGCTACGGCGTGCCCGGCGCTGCCGCGCTCATGCAGCAAGGCAACGGAGCGCTGGGTGACGTGCAGATTCTTACCGCCAAACCCTGTGTTACCAATAAGATCTCCGTGCCCTCCGTGACCACGAAAAATTTAACACAGAGGTCACTGAGATCCTCCGTGGTCTCTGTGTTGAGGCTTTGAAGGGTCGGAGAACACGGAGAAGTCCGTTTTGGCTGCGGCCACCGGGCCGCGCTATGCAGGTTGTCGCACACATTTTTGCGGTACCGTCCTTTTCGACTTTCGACTCTCGACTGCGATGGCCCCGGTGCGCGGGATTTTGGACTTGCATCGCAAGTTAACGGGGTGTCTAATTAAGTCACCCTTTCGCCAGCCCTGGGGGGCTAGGCGTCATGAACAATTTCCCCTCCTGTTTTAGGAGGGGGCCAGGGGGTGGTAAACCCGCGAATCGTCGCTCACCGTTGGGGCTGTTCCCCGGCGAGCCGACTCCGAGGCTCTACGACCGCGTGGCAGAAGTCCTGCGCACTCGGCATTGGCGCTTTCTCTCTGTGCCGACCGGGAAGGGTTTTATCCAGCTCAGCCTAACAAGAGTTAGGCTTCGCGGCGACAAGTCAGTATGACCATCGAGAACGCTTTAAAGCTCCTGGACGCGGTCACGAAGTTGTTCGGGGTACTCGTGTGGCCAGCGGTGCTGGTTTTCATCTTGATCCGTTTTGGCTCGGCCCTCCGCGAGTTCATCGCCAGCATGGGCGAATTTTCGCTAAAAGGTGCGGGTTTTGAGGCATCTGCGAAACGGAAGGCTGAGGCAGCTGCGGCTCTGGCAGCCGCTGCTGTCTCTCACCCCGAGGCTGGGGCAGCCCCTGAGGCTATGGCTAGAGACGCGCGGGCGGCAGCTCAGGTCGTCACAGAAATGGTCACGCCTCGCATGATTCGCCGCGCCGGAAGAGCAACGGTCCTGTGGGTTGATGACCGGCCGAGCAACAACGTGCATGAGCGCCAGGCTTTGGAAGCATTGGGCGTCAGCTTTGTGCTGGCTACATCGACAAACGAGGCGCTTGAGGAACTCGAGCGCCAGTCGTTCGATGCCATTATCTCTGACATGGGACGACCCCCTGATCCCCAAGCGGGTTACACACTCCTGGACAAGCTTCGGGCGAGTGGAGATGAAACGCCGTTCATTATCTATGCAGGCTCACGTGCGCCCGAACATCGCGCGGAGTCCCGACGAAGAGGCGCTCTAGGGTGTACCAATAGAGCTGATGAATTATTCGAAATGGTTCTCTCAGTGCTGGGGCAGGGGCGCGAAGCCTAGCACCGACTGCACCCGACGGCCGCGTCGGCCGTGTGGGGGGCCGCGAGTGAGCCGTTGCCGTTAGGCGGCGAACTCGACAAGCTGCGAATGATTGTTACTGAACATGGAACCTGAAGAGCTGAGGAGAGCGATCAGCGAAAGGCGCGCGGAGCAGGCCAAGCGTTCGAGGGTGGGTGTGCCATCCGGAGTTCGAATTGGATCGTTGACGGCCACAATCATGGATGGCGCAAGGTGGAGGGATGAGGATGAGTTCCCCTCCAGTCAGTTGTGGGCGGACGAATTCGAGAAGATTGTCAGCTTCGTTCAGGTGAAGGGGCAATTCGAGCATTTCCTGGGTGCGCTTCGTGGAAGTCCAAGTCAGCGAGACTCAGCAATTGCTGAGTTGAGAGCTGCCTTTTTCTTTAGCCGCAACGGATTTTCAGTCGTTGCTTGGAGGCCGCTCGGAGCCGCTGGACACGAGGGCGAGTTCCTGATTCGTGACCCTTCAGGTCGGGCGGTGTTCGTAGAGGTTAAATCTCCGGGCTGGGAAGGTGAATTATCGGACGAGGAGCGTGCGGCAGGCAGGATTGGGCAGGGCAAATACCTATTTTGCGAGGGCAGATTTATCGCTCCATGGGAAAGGATTCAATTTGCGGTCGCTAAGTCGTATAAGAAATTCAGCCCAAATTGGCCCAATCTGCTTCTGATTGTTGACGATTTTTTCGTGAGCCTACGACACGGAACTGAGATGCAAGCGGGCAGGGCGCTGTACTCGGCGCACGCCAAAGGGTACTTCACGGATTCGTCTTTCCAGAATCTAGGAGGGGTAGGTGTCTTTTGGGTCAACAACAATGGGCGCGAAATCTGGTATGAGATGAAGTTGTTTCTGAACCCTAACGCGCTGCCAGCCACAGCGCTGCCTGACCCGTTATCGCTTGCTTTTAAAGCAGTAAGCAAATGCTAGTACGATCCAATATTTCTCAGAATGCCAAGCTGGGATGGAGATCTGAGCGAAAGCCCCAGCCTAACGAAGCGCTGCAGCCGGCGCCCGCGAGACCCGCGCGCGGCTGAGCGCCAGGGCGTAGGCTCGCTGGAGGTCACAGATGCCTGAGACACCCACAAGTCCGTGGCCTGAGGACTTTTTCGACTTCGCGTTCGTCCCCGCAACCGACGACCAGTTGGCACGTTTGGCGGCCCTCGCGGAATCGGAGGACTGGACATACCAACACGCCGCGAGCGAGCACCCGTACCCCATTCTCTTCAACTACGTGCGCTACACGTACCGCCGTGTGGCGGAAGAAAACAAGATCGCGCTATCCGAGGACGCGCAGTTCTTGTGCTTCAACATCGGCCTGGTGACACCGAACCAAGAGCCGCTTTACGCATCGTTCGATACCAACCGCAAGGAGGGCGCTCAGCCCTGGTACTTCAAGGACTGGTTTCGGCGCGGCGAGTGGGAACTCAACAAGTTTCCGGAGCTGCCCGACATTGCTCATTATTTTGAAGATCCAACCTGTCTTGTTTTCGACACGCGGAGAGACTTTCGCGTAAATATCGAGCACATCATCGCGGAGACACCCAGAGAGCGGTTTCCTGAGCCGTACCGCTCGATGGAGAACTATGCTTTGCAAATTGTTCTCAAGGGTGCAATGGACAACGCCAAGGAGCGAATCAAGCGGAGCTACAAGACGGCAATCCCGCAGTACTACCGGGGCCAAGTTCAGCTTCTACTACCTCTGTGTTTGAGCGATCCGCAGCGAGCGGATTTGGCCCTCGTTGTGGAGAGACATTCAACTTTCTACCGAGCGGCAACATGCCTTACGTTGGACATGGCCTATAATAACGCCCGCCAAATCGCTAGGCCCGATCGTGACTGGCTCCAGCCATGAGCTAAGTCGGCGATGGCCACGAGTGCAAAATGTGCGCCGCGTGATGGCAATCGTTAGGAGGTGCGTTGTCGTCCCATCCTCACGTTTTACCGCGCCGCGACATCGGTGCGCCGCAGACAACAAACCACGATGTCTGCGCCACCCGGCGGAACCGTGGCCGAGGCACGCATTGCACGCCGGCGCAATAGGGTGTATGTTACCAGTCAGCAGGGGCTGTGGGACCGAAACCTTCGCCCCAATTTCCTCTTGACGGAGACATACATGGACATGAGAAAGCGAGTGATCCTTTTCGCCTTTCTGACTGCGATTTATTTGCCTTCATACGCAGGTGTGAATGGCGGAAAGGCTGTGTACATGGGGGGCACAGTTTCCGCGGACCAGGCGCCCGCCCCCACGGGAAGCGAAACCCCGGGTGCGAAGCTCGCCGACTTTCGACTTGAGGACGGGACCCCCATCAAACTGCGCCTGTCGCGGACAATCTCGTCGTCAGACGCACAGGTCAACGATAAGGTGGATTTCGAGGTCCTTGAAGAGGTCAAAGTCGATGGCACTGCCGTCATTCCGAAGGGCAGCGTCGCTTGGGGGACAGTAACTGAGGCCCAGTCCAAGCGAAGAATGGCTCGAGGCGGAAAACTCGATATGAACATTGACGACGTACGCCTCGTGGACGGTGAGAAGGCCGCTTTGCGTGCGGTCAAAGGGGTTAAGGGTGGGGGTCACACGGGGGGGATGACTGCCGGTATTGTCGCCACAAGTTTGATCGTTTGGCCTGCAGCACCGTTCTTTCTCTTCATGCATGGCAAAGACGTAACCATTCCGAAAGGTACGGAAATCACTGCCTACATCAACGGCGACTTTAACCTGGACCGTGCGAAGTTTGGGAGCAACTTAGCCAACCGGACGCCGCTGGTAGCAGGTGGACCCTCAAACGATGCGCTATCTACGGTCGAGATGAAGTCTGCGCCTGATGGTGCCGACATTAGCGTGGATGGGAAGTTCGTCGGCAACACTCCCTCTACCGTTCGATTGCAGCCTGGGGATCACAAAATCACTATCGAAAAGTCGGGTTTCAAGCCTTGGGAACGAACCATGTCTGTAGGCCCTGGTGCAACCCTAACGATAAACCCCACGCTTGAACAATTACCGAAACCGGCTCCCGTGCAGTAACACAAAAAGTGTGGATGGTGACGTGATCTGGTCCACTACGCAAGAGAGTCAAGGGGCGAAGTTCAAGAGTTCGAGCGCCGACGTCGCCGATAAGGTTGTGAAACAGCTCCTGCACGAGCTCGATAAAGCCAAGCCGAACACGATGTAATTAGCCCGGATTTCTCACCGCCACCGACAAGGAGCGCCACGTCATCTGGAAAGCCCCGTGATCCTTGCCTCGTTGTGCTTTGCCGGAAGGTGAGCGGCTCCATGCTCCCGCGGGGTGGCGCAGACATCGTTTTGGGATGTCCGCGTTATGAGATTCAGGGCATGCGATCCATTGCGAGGAGGGAGGGATCTTGCCGGTAGACGAACCGGAAGCTCGACCACGGCCACGGGTGAGGAGGGGAAACGAGACGGCGGTGCGTTAAGAGCAGTGACGAGTGACGAGTGAAGAGTGACGAGCAAGGCGCCGCTAAGAGCAGTGACAAGTGGCGAGTGACCCTTCGACAGGCTCAGGGCAGGCTAAGTGACGAGCAACGCGCCGCGACATCGGTCCGGCGCAGACATCAAACCACGATGTCTGCGCCACCCGCGAACGAAATCAAGTACGCAGTTTGGCTTGGCCCCCCCAGTCATGCCCCTAGCGGTGCACCTGCTGGCCCCACTCGATCCCATTTCCTTGCCGCTGGCAGGGGTTGGTCACTACGACTGGAGGAGTGTGAAGCCAATTGCCTCCGGACGTTCTGCACCCAGCGGGGCCGCCTCCGCGCTCTACGGTCGGTTGGTCAACAACCCGCCGATGAAGAACCCGAACCCGAGAATCGAATCGCAGTGCGGGCAGGAGTACATGATCTCCTTCTTGATCACGCCGGAGACTTCACGTTGAACTCCTTCGGGGACGGAGACGTCGGCGGATTGCCTCCGGGTCTTGTCCAGGGTGACAACCTGTTTGCAGTACGGGCACTTGGGCATGCCTGAATTATACTTAGCAGAAGTTTCCATTATCGACCTCCGATCCAACCGATAACATACATCTGACCGCCGCTGAACGCAATTGTCAATCCGCGGGGTGGCGCAGACCTCGTTTTGGGATGTCTGCGTTATGAGATTCAGGGCATGGGATCCATTGCGAGAAGGAAGGGATCTTGCCGGTAGCCGAACCGGAAGCTCGACCAGGGCCATGGGTCAGGAGAGGAAACGAGGCGGCGGTGCGTTAAGAGCAGTGACGAGTGACGAGTGAAGAGTGACGAGCAAGGCGCCGCTAAGAGCAGTGACAAGTGGCGAGTGCTGAAAGACAGTGACAAGTGGCCAGTGACGAGTGACGAGCAAGCCGCCAAAGCAAATCTTTGAGCCTGAATTCCGAAGTCGCACCTTGGATGTCGCCCGCGAAGGCTGGCTGAGAGAGACTGCTCGGGGGGATGAGCCCGTAGAAATGCCGTTGCCGCCCCATCCTCACGCTGTGCCGCACCGCGACCTCGGTGCGCCGCAACCTGGTCCTTCAACATTACGGCGCGCCTACCCCATACATTGACGTGACCCACGACATTCGAGTTGCGGCATGGTTCGCTCTGAACAAGCTGACAACGCTGCCGGATGGTCGTTTAAGGAGTGAAATCGCGGGGTGGCGCCGACATCCCGCCTTGCGGGACCCTTAACAGGCCTGGACAGGCCACGGATAGGACGCGGTGACACGGATGTTGCGCGTGTTCGTGGGGCGCATACATGAAGGACAATGTATGCGCCACCCGCGAGTCCGCGATATTCGTATTTCTGGTTTTTGGCGATCTCTTACCTATTATCGGCACAGTGGAATTGGTTCGGCCAAACGAATCGTTGCGGCCTCATAGGCAAAGCTGCGCTCTCGTGGGGGCGCCGGCAATCTTTATCGCAATGCCGCAAGTAGGTTTGTTGCGGTGAAAATCAAATTCGCGCGGAGGGCCTTAACGCACGTTAAAGTCCGTTTGGTGAGGCGAGCTCAATAAGTCCCCATTCTCCGCGCGATATGTGATATTATATTTATTGTCTTGGTCGATATAATTTCGCCTATAGACTTGAAATGCGCAAAAATATGTCTTATTATATAGAGCATGGGACAAAATATAAAGAAGCCTATCAAACCTGTGCGGCTGGATGGCCTTCCCGCAGACATGCGCCACGAGCTGAAAGAGACGCGGCGCAAACGCGGCTGGAGCCAAGCCGAGCTGGGTCGGCGCGCCGGCCTGCCGCAGATGCATATCTCCGGCATCGAGTCCGGCAAAATCGTGCCACGCTTCGACACTCTCCTGGATCTGGTGCGTGTGCTCGACCATGACCTCCTGATGGTCCCGCGCTCGCTCGTACCCGCCCTGCAGGCTCTCATCCGCGATCATCGAAATCAAGACCAGCATCGCGATGAGGGAGAACAATCCCTCTACGCGACCGAAGACGACCAACCCAGGACAAAGGGGCAGGCCCACGATGAAATCTGATCCGAAAAAACTGGACACACTCGCCGTCGAGATGCATGGCCGCCAGATCGGCGTCATCAACCGCCTGGCTGGAGACCGCCATCTCTTTGCCTTCGAGCAGGATTATATCGACGATCCCGACCGTCCGACACTCAGCCTGTCTTTCAAGGGCGAGACTGGCGGGCTGGTCACTGCCACGCGCCCGACCGGCCGCCGCCTTCCGCCCTTTTTCTCGAACCTCCTACCCGAAGGCCATCTGCGGGACTATCTGGCAAAGCGCGCGGGCGTCAAATCCGAACGCGAGTTCTTTCTTCTCGCTGTCCTTGGCGCTGATCTTCCCGGCGCCCTTGTCGTGACGCCTCGTAACGATGAGGACGGTGATGCTCATCATCATGCCGATGACCATCATGATGATCGGGGTCATGGTGCCCCGCTGCGCTTTTCACTGGCCGGTGTGCAGCTAAAGTTTTCCGCCGTCATGGAGGCCTCCGGCGGACTGACCATCCCCGCCGACGGCATGGGCGGGTCCTGGATCGTCAAGCTGCCCTCGGCCCGCTTTCCCGCCGTCCCTGAGAACGAATACGTGATGCTGGAGCTGGCGCACGCCATCGGCATCGCCGTCCCGCACAACCGGCTGATAGACATAAAAGCAATTCAGGGACTGCCTGAGGAGGCTGGGCGCATCGAAGGCAAAGTGCTCGCCCTGCAGCGGTTCGACCGCGGACCCGGCGGGGAGCGCATTCACATGGAGGATTTCGCGCAGGTGTTCGGGCTATTTCCCAGCGACAAGTATGACCGCCGAAGCTACGCCAATATCGCCTCCGTGCTGTGGGCGGAGACCGGACAAGAAGCAACCTACGACTTTGTCCGGCGGCTGGTCTTTTCCGTGCTCATCGGCAATGCCGACATGCACCTCAAGAACTGGTCGCTGCTTTACCCTGATCACCGCACGCCGGTATTGTCGCCGGCCTACGATTTCGTGGCAACGCTGCCATACCTTCCCAATGACAGGCTCGCCTTGAACTTCGGTGACAGCCGCAGTCTCAACGAGATCACTGTCGATCAGGTGCGGCGTTTCGCCGATACCGCACGCATGCCAGCGAGTCCTCTCTGGCAGATTGTTACCGAAACGGCGGAACGAAAAGTCGCGGCATGGCAAACACTCGAACTCAGGCCTTTGCTGCCGCATGATATGCGGACCGCCATCGGCAACCAGATTCTTGCGGTAGCCACAAATATCCGTCGGAACCGGACGTCCGCACCGGCCTGACCATTTTTGCCCCCCCGGCGGACACCGTTGTTCCCGCCGAACAGGCCGTGATTCGGCAAAATCGGGAAAGGCGGACAAGGTGGATACTTCCACCAATCTCCGCATTACCAAATAAAAAGTCGATGCGGGCTACCGTCTGTGCCGGAACTGCTACGCGGGGTGGCGCAGACCTCGTTTTGGGATGTCTGCGTTATGAGATTCAGGGCATCGGATCCATTGCGAGGAGGAAGGGATCTTGCCAGTAGCCGAACCGGAAGCTCGACCACGGCCACGGGTCAGGAGAGAAAACGAGGCGGCGGTGCGTTAAGAGCAGTGACGAGTGACGAGTGAAGAGTGACGAGCAAGGCGCCGCTAAGAGCAGTGACAAGTGGCGAGTGACCCTTCGACAGGCTCAGGGCAGGCTAAGTGACGAGCGAGGTGGCAAAGCAAATCTTTGAGCCTGAATTCCGAAGTCGCACCTTGGATGTCGCCCGCGAAGGCTGGCTGAGAGAGACTGCTCGGGGGGATGAGCCCGTAGAAATGCCGTTGCCGCCCCATCCTCACGCTGTGCCGCACCGCGACATCGGTGCGCCGCAGACATCAAACCACGATGTCTGCGCCACCCGCGACCTGAACGTCTGGAGCGAGAAGAAACGCCTGGAAAAACTGAACTACATGCACAATAATCCCGTGAACTGTTGCCTGGTGAAAGAGCCTGGAGACTGGGCCTGGTCGAGTTGGAGGTTCTATTACCTGGGGGACGCATCTGTTCTGGCGATGGCTAGGATGCCGCGAGCCGAGAGAGAGCGTACAGGCGGGCGGTGAACTTGTATGGGTTCAGGTGGCGCATACATGAAAGACAATGTATGCGCCACCCGCGAAATCATGAAGCGGATCAAGGAGAGGTTCGCGGCATCTGGTTTGTCTCCATCCCGACGGATTGAGATTCTCAATCTGCTCCTGGATCTCGGACAATGGCTGAAGGCTCTTAAAAATCAGGGGTAACTGGCTGCAGGCGATCAAGCGTGGTTGGCGAAGAAAAAGCCGAGCAGCGGCTGGCGGAAATTAGCAGCCGTGTGCTACCGTATATTTGAAGGGACACCCCTTGCGTAAGGTACGAACTTCCGATTTTATCCGACGCTGAAACAGCGTGGTATTGTGCATAAGTTTACCAGCCACCGTCGCGGAGCGGACGCGTTGCCTTTTGTCGGCTTCTGCGGGACCTCGCGGCGGTCAGATAGGCGTGACATGAGTCGCATATTTAGAGTCGACGAACCCAAAGTCATTAGCGAGACTTTTGAAAACGAAATCGTGGCTATCAACTTCGATAGCGGCAGCTACTATGGGATGACGAAGGCCGCGATGGAGATCTGGCACCTGCTCAAACAGGGTGCTTCCGCAGAAACTATGGTCCGACACCTCGCATCGCGATATGATGCCGAGCCAACGGTGATCGCCGAAGCGATGGACAGGTTCCTTACGCGCCTGCGTGAGCAAGAGCTGATTGTTGAAACGGAGGCGGTAGACGCCGCCGGCGGGACGGAATACCCCCAGAATGCTCGGAGGCCGTGGGAGCCGCCGGAGCTTTCGGTCTACGAGGACATGCAGGACCTGCTGTTACTCGATCCGATTCATGAGGTGGACGAGACGGGCTGGCCGGCCCGCAAGCCGGGGTCAAATGAATGAGACCGGTATTCACGGAGGAGAGCAGGCAACTGCCGGATGCGACCGCTGAGGGAGCTCCAGCGAGATTTGTCGAAACGGCCCACGCGTGCTTCGAGATGGCGGGTCACGCGGCGGGCGGAGTGGAGGAGCGGATGTTCAGGCTCGGTGAACACCGTGTGCTTCTTCGCTTTGCCGGTGGGCAACTGCTGCCACTCGTAGTTCGAGCCCTGGCGCACCGGGAGATTCCCTTGGAGGGGAAAGCGGACCTGACAGTATGCTTCTTCGACAGCGAATCGACCCACACACCCATGCCGCCTCCGCCCTGGAGCCTCGAGCAGTACACCGGCCTAGGAGAAATTGACGGCTACAACGACGAGCGCGTGCAGGTGACGTATGGCCCGGGCGTAGACATTCTCCAATGCCTGGATCGGGACCGTAGCCTCGCCCTTTACTGGACCCCCAGCTATCGGCTGATCCCCTGGTGGGAGCAAAGCTTTCCGCTGCGATCCATCCTGAACTGGTGGCTGAAGGATGGAGCCTTCCAGCCCTTGCATGCGGCGGCGGTGGGGGCCGTGACCGGGGGAGTTCTGATTACGGGTCCCAGTGGCTCGGGAAAATCGACGGCCACCCTCGCCTGCCTGGGTTCCGGGCTGCTATACGCAGGCGATGACTATGTCCTGGTCCGGACCACCTCGTCGCCTCACGTTTATAGTTTGTATAGCACGGCCAAAATTGAAGCCGACAACCTTCACCGGTTCCCCCACTTGGCGCCGATCGTAAGCAACGCGGAGCGCCTGGCATCCGAAAAGGCCCTCTTCTTTCTCAACGAACACTGCGCCGCACAGTTGATCGAAGGATTTCCTCTCCGCGCGATTTTGATCACGAGAGTGTGTGGGCTGAGGGATACGACGGTCGAGCCGACCACCGCGATGGCGGCGTTGAAGGCTCTCGCGCCAACGATGCAGCACCTGCGAGGGACGCGGCGGCAGACGCTGGAGAAGATCCTACGGCTAGTCAAGTCGGTGCCGGTTTACACGCTGCTTCCGGGCACGGACCTGGCGCAGATTCCGGTGACGATTTCCGGTCTGCTTCAGAAGCTGGAGACTTCGGATTGATGGCGAATCCGCTACTCACCGTCGTGATCCCCATCTACAACGCAGCGCACTTCCTGTCGGAAGCGGTGGGGAGTATACGCCGGCAGGACTACGAGCCGGTGGAAATCATCGTGGTGGATGACGGCTCCACCGATAACTGCGCGGAGGTGGCGGCAGAGCTGGGAAGTAATGTTTGCTATGCCCGGCAGGAAAATGCGGGTCCCGCCGCCGCCAAGAACCACGGTCTTTCCCTCGCCAGCGGCGAGTTCATTTCCTTCCTGGATGCCGACGATCTGTGGCCGCCGCACAAGCTGTCCATTCAAATGGCGCGGCTGCTGGCCGAGCCGGAGCTGGATTTTGTACTGGGCCGGACCCAATACCATGTTCTCCCGGGAGGGAAGATCCCGGACTCGAGTTTTGAAGGGCCGGAGAACGTCCTCGCCCATGCGGTGATGGCGAGTGGTGTTTACCGGCGGCGGGTGTTTGATCGCATAGGAGTATTCGAGGAGTCGTTTCGCTTCGGTGAGGATACTGATTGGTTCATGCGGGCGCTGGAAGATAACGTCGAGATGCGGATCTTGCGGCCGACCACACTCCTCTACCGGCTGCACGGAAAGAACATGACGCAGGACCGAAAGGCGATGAGCCACCAGCTCATAGTCGTATTGCAGCGGTCGATGGAACGCCGGCGCCAAAGAGGCAGAGCCGCGACGCCGCTGCGCCCGTGGCTCTCCTACGATGAGTGGGCGCCGGGTACACCGGCGCTGGTGAGCGTGATCATTCCCACCTACAACGCGGAGCATTTTGTGGATGAAGCCATCCGGAGTGCGCTGGGGCAAACTTATCGCCCGGGGGAAATCCTGGTGGTGGACGACGGATCGACGGACAGAACAGTGGAGAAAGTACGAGAGTTCGGGCCGCGACTGAGGCTGCTGCGGCAAGACCACGCGGGAGCGGGAGCCGCGCGCAATTTGGGCGTGATGTACGCTACAGGGCGATATATTGCCTTCCTCGACGCAGACGACATCTGGACCCCGACGAAGCTTTCTCGCCAGATGGAGATTCTCCAACAGGACCCAACGTGTGATCTTCTGTTCGGACACGTACAACATTTCGGAAAAACGAGCCGGGATTACGGGGGCCCAGTTCCTGGTTACTTGCCGGGCACGATGCTGGCGAAGCGGGAGGTGTTTGACAAGACGGGTCCGCTGGTGACGGACCTGAAGGTGGGTGAGTTCATCGATTGGTATGCGCGGGCGATGGAAGCAGGGCTTCGGAGCCGGCTGGAAACGGAGGTCTGGCTGCATCGACGGATCCACGGGGCTAACCTGACCGCCCGCGAGCGCAATGCGTCGGGGGATTATCTCCGGGTGGTGAAGGCGGCGATGGACCGCAGGCGACACGCGGAAAGCGAAGGTGGGTAACGGAGGAGAAGCGCGGCGTGGCGCTACTAACTGACCTTTACTTGAGGAAGCGGGTGGAAGCTTGCGGCAATGTTTGCGTCGCAGGCGGTGTCACGGATGTCGCAGCCGCTGATCCTGGCGGTCCGGTGAGCCACGACGAGCACGTCTCGCAGCACGTCGCCGTGGTCTGCTGGCTGGAGGAGGTGCGGACAGAGCAGTGCAGGATCAAATGGAAAGAAAAGGAGCGAGCCAGGTAAGAATCAGCAGTCTGGAAGGCGCGTGCCGGCCGACCGAGCTCCAGGAGTTGCTGCTGAAGGCAGCGCTGCTCGAGGGCCAGGGGGCGTTTGCGGCTTGGTGCGAGTGGAACCGGCGGGAGGGGCTGGCCCAGCTCGACTCAGGGTCCTTCCGCACGCTCCCACTTGTATATTGGAACCTTGAGAAGCACGGGTTCCAGCATCCTTTGATGGGTATGCTCAGAGGGATCCGCCGACGGGCATGGTATGAGAACCGTCTCCTGTTTCGACGGCTGGCGCCGGTGATCGAAATGCTTCACCGGGCGGGCATCCCTACTCTGCTTCTCAAGGGAGCAGCGCTGGCGTTACTCTATTACCCTGATCCGGGCCTTCGGCCGATGGGGGATCTTGACGTTCTGGTTCCAGAGGCGCAAGCATTGCAGGCCCTGCGGTTGCTCGAATCGCAGGGGTGGAAAGAGAAGGGGAAGAACGCAGGAAGGTTCCGATTCCGCGAGAGCGATCTGGGATTCCTGCATTCGCTTTCGCTCTTCCACCGCGATGGACGCGAGATCGATGTGCATTGGCACGTGCTTTATCTAGCGTCCTTTCGTGGCGCCGATCAACCCTTTTGGGAGGCCGGGGTGCCCCTGGTGTTTGAAGGCATCCCGGCACGGGCGCTCTGCGCATCGGACCAGTTGTTGCACGCGTGCGCCCATGGGCCTATGTGGAATCCGATCCCGCCGATGCGGTGGGTGGCAGACGCGGTTACAGTGATGATGTCCTTGAAAATTGACTGGCAACGCTTGGTCATGCTGGCAGAACGGTTCCGCATCGTCGCGCCGGTGCGCGAAGGATTGGAGTACTTGGCGACGGTGCTGGCCGCGCCGGTCCCTACAGAGGTTCTGGCCTCCCTGAGGCGGAGCAAGGTGAGCCGGCCCGAGGAACTGGAGTATCAACACATGTGCAAACCGTGGCGCCTCCAGGGACCGCTTGAGATCATGCTGGCGACGTACGGGATCTACACACGGTGCATGCGCGGGGAGACGCGGTTCTCGAAACTCGCGCGCTTTCCGCGATACATGCAGTGCTCTTGGCGGTTGGAGCGGCCCCGGCAACTCTGGCCCGAGGCGATGCGGAGGATTTTCCAGCGAATCAGGTTGATGTCGCCAAGGGACGCAGGTCCCTAGTCTCCCCCTGGCCGACTGGGTCCGTGGGGACTCCTTTTCAACCAAAAGAAACAATCCCCCACGACTCCCGCCGAACCAAACGAGAGGGGTTTTGCACGACGTAAGTTATTGAATAATTGACAGCGACATATTACCACTTTCGATTATTTTAGAGCTTGAGAGCTTTCTACAGTACCCATCCCGCGCCGCGGGACCGGGGCGGGCGCCGGGACAGGTTCCACATGGCAAGCAACGCTTCCGCTCTGGCGCGGGTGGGAGACCGGACATGACTCAATTGCGGATTGTATTGTCTGGAAGACACCTGGATCTTCGCCAAGGATTGGATGAGGAGATTCGCTACTGGTAGATTCTACTTCGGACCGTTACAGCATATTACCCAGATACGGCGAGGGCTGATGTGAAGTAGCAGTGGGCCGGCGGAGCGGGCTCTACAACCGATTCCTGGCCTCCCACTCCTAACGGCGTTTCGAGAAATCGCCGCCTCACGAGTAGGAGGAGAACAGGATGGAACCTCAACACCTCAAAGAAGGGGCTGTGAGAGAGATAACACTTACCTTCGCCGATGGCCCGCATCCAGTTCAAACACCCAAGCTCTTGGATACCTTAGCCAAGTTCAAGATCAAGGCAGTCTTCTTCGTTTTAGGGGAGAAACTCAAAACAGAGCAAGGGAGAGCAATCATCAAACGAGCTGTGGCCGAGGGTCACTATATCGGAAATCACTCCTACTCGCACGCAAACCTTACAAAGCTCACGGGGCCGCAGATTCGGGGCGAAATAGAAAAGACCCAGGCACTCATCGGAGAATGCAGCCGAGGACTCAAACTCTTGCGGCCTCCCCTTGGTGCGCACAATCAGCTCGTCGATCGTATCGCCCGTGATCTTGGGTTCCGTCTCGTGCTCTGGAGTGTGGATCCGGTGGATTGGCACCCAAAGTACAAGGCGGGCGGATGGGTCGACTTTGGACTGGAACAAATAGAGGCACAGGAGCATTCGCTTGTTTTGGCGCATGACATTCACCGGACGACAGTAGAAAAGGTTGAAGAACTCGTATCGCGCATCAAGAGCCTACCCAGCACGTCCTTTGTTGAGTTCGCTTAAGACCGGTAAGTCCATTCTGGGAGCATCACCATGGCACGGACCGGAACTTGGCGATCAATCGTCAATTCTCTGGCGGCAGGGGTTCCGGGAGCGTGACCTGGAAGGGAGATTCTGCACCCAGGAGCGGGTGGGAGGGCGAGGTCTTGAGAGGTCTTTCCAAATTGTGAATACAGGATTGAGCCTCGACAAACCCGAGGCCGCGGGGTGGCGCAGACATGCCGTAGTTTGCATCTCTGTGATGAACCGGAGAGACTGAGGGTCCAGAATTGATGGCAATATGGCCATGCTCGGGACTCGGCGGGGTGGCGCAGACCCGCCGCGGCGGGTCTGCGTTATGAGATTCAGGGCAGCGGATCCATTGCGAGGAGGAAGGGATCTTGCCGGTAGTCGAACCGGAAGCTGGACCACGGCCACGGGGCGGGAGAGGAAACGAGGCGGCGGTCGAAAGGGCGGGCGCAGCGCTTAATAGCAGTGACGAGTGGCGAGTGACGAGTGACGAGCAACCCGCCAAAGCAAATCTTTGGGATTTGCAGGATTGGCCTCGGACTACGCAGATCTTTCCTGCCTTGCCGGCATGTGATTACGGATGATCGCGCCTGTAACACCTATTGCGGTTACACAAGACTAGTCGTGCAGGACCACGCTGAGGAGGCCACTATGAACCATCAACGCGCCGGTGGAGCCGTCGTAATCGACAAAGCCCAGCTTCTTGAACTTGTTCATGAAATGACTGACCCGCGACCGGGTGGTGCCCACCATTTGCGCCAGGTTTTCGTGATTGATTCTGGGAACGACAGCTTCGGATCGACCTTCCTTGCCAAAATGAGCCAGCAGCAATAGAATCCGGGCCAGGCGCTTCTCGCTGGAGCTGAAAAGCTGATCGACGAGATCCCCTTCGAATCGGATGTTGCGTGAAAGCAGGTGCGTGAGGAACAATTCCGAGATCTCGCGCTGCTCGTGCAACATGCGTGCCATCAGCGGCTTCGCAATCCTGACCAGATTGCAATCGCCCATCGCGGTAGCCGTTGCGATGCGCAACGGCTGACCGGCGAGGCATCCCTCGCCGAAGAAGTCACCGACGCTCAGAATGGCGATGATCGCTTCCTTGCCTTGGTCGGATGTCACCGCGAGCTTCACCTTGCCTTGTCGGATGTAGAACACGGAATCCGCAGGTTGTCCTTGGCAGAAGATGTTGCGGTTCGCGCTGTATTCAAAGTCGGTTTTCCCGCCGGCGAATCCAGCGAGGAAGGCTTCCCAATCAACAGGCTGGGTTTTATTATTTGCCACACCGACCTCAGGATGGCTTTTCATATTTGCCCTAACAACCTCCCTCTGCTTGCTGAAGATATTGACGCAGAACGGAGCTAGCCAGAATTTCCGTTTTGGCATCCTGGCCGGCATCCAGTATATACCCCACCACCTCCGCTGGGGCTGTTTTGTTCATGCCTTCCATCCCGAGCGACTTCTGCGACCACGAAGGGACCAGTTCTGCCTCTTCCGGGTACAGGCGGGGTGGCGCAGACATCGTTTTGGGATGGCAGCGCTAAGAGATTCAGGGCATCGGATCCATTGCGAGGATGAAGGGATCTTGCCGGTAGTCGAACTGGAAGCTCGACCACGGCCACGGGTCAGGAGAGGAAACGAGGCGGCGGTCGAAAGGGCGGGTGCAGCGGTTAAGAGCAGTGACAAGTGGCGAGTGGCGAGTGACGAGTGACGAGCAAGGCGCCGCAGACATCAAACCACGATGTCTGCGCCTTGACCGCGGGTGGCGCCGACATCCCGCCTTGCGGGACCGTTAACAAGCCTGGACAGGCCACGGACAGGACGCGGTGACACGGATGTTGCGCGTGGTCGTGGGGCGCATACATGAAAGATCCGCCGCGGCGGATATGCGCCACCCGCGACCCAGTGTTGTTGCCGAGCAAGACGTAAAGATAATTATTCTGAGCACGAGAAACTGGGAATTGGAAAGTGGAAACTGGAAAGTGGAAATTAGGGCTGCCAGTTTCCAGTTTCTAATTTCCAGTTTCTGGTTCTCTTACCTCCGCCAAATCTGCCCGTGAGTGCTACAATGACCTGGAAAAGGCTCCGTTTGGCCTTCCGGCGCCAGCGAGCCACCTCTCCTCTGGCCGGACGGGCGAGCCACCCCGGCGCCTTTCGGTGGGTTTCACAGATGCTCGGGAAGTCCAATATCTACTCCCGCTGGTTGAAGGAAATAAAGAGGCAGGGACTTTTCCATCCCGGCCAGCGAGTCGGCGTGGCAGTTTCAGGCGGGCCGGATTCAGTATTATTGCTTCACTTCATGAAAGACCTGGCTTTGGAGTGGGGAATCACTCTGGCTGCGGTCCACTTCAATCATCATTTGCGGGGGGCCGAGTCAGACGCGGATGAGAGCTTTGTTCGGAACCTGGCTGATTCAATCGGAATCGCTTTCATCGGTGGCGAAGCTGAGGTAGCGCGGGTGGCTCGTGAGAAAAAGCGAAACCTCGAGGCGACCGCCCGCGAGCTGCGCTACAGGTTTTTCTTCTCACTTGTGGAGCAAGGCCGGCTTGACAAAGTGGTGACGGCTCACACCGCCAACGACCAGGCTGAGACCGTGCTGCTGCGCTTATTGCGCGGCGCCGGAACGCGCGGCTTGAGCGGAATTTATCCTGTGCTGGAGGGCAAGGTCGCCCGCCCGTTTCTTGATCTCACGCGCGCCGAAATCACGCGCGAGATCGAAGCGCGCAAGCTCGAATGCCGACTTGATTCAACCAACCTCGATTCCCGGCTGCGGCGCAACAAGATACGCCTGGAAGTGCTCCCCTTGCTGGAAAGGGAATTTAACCCAGCCATCATCCCGCTTCTCAAGAATCATGCTGACCGGGCACGGGATGAAGAAGCGTTCCTGGAGCAACAGGCCCGTGAGCGCAGCCGCCCCTGGCGCATTCGAGAAGGCGCCGAAGAAAAGATTCCGGTGCGCGCCCTTCGAGGGTTTGCACCGGCAATTCAACGGCTGGTCTTGCGGCAAATGCTTCACTCCGTGGGCAAGGGTTTGCCAGGCGTGACTTACGCCCACATTGAAGGACTCCTTCGGTTCGCCGCCAGCGCCCAAAGCGGCCGCAGCCTCACTTTGCCTGGCGGGGCAGTAGCGAGAAAGGAATTCGACTGGCTCATCCTTGGTTCGCAATCGATTTCCGCAGGGGACGACGGCTACGCTTACCCTGTCGCGGTCCCTGGAGAGATAACCGTCCCCCACTTAGGCGTTACCTTTCGGTTCAAGATTATTGAACCCCAAGGGGTTGCTAAGGAGTATAATCAAATGGGGAGTAGCGCCATGGACCCGCAGAAACTGCCGCACAGATTGTTTCTGCGAAATTGGCGAGCCGGCGACCAGTTCTGGCCTTTGGGAAGCCGGAAGCTCCGCAAATTGAAGGAGCTGTTTCGCCAGCGGAAGATTCCTCGCAGGCAGCGCAAGCTCTGGCCAGTGTTGGAATGTGGGGAACAGATTGTGTGGGTCAGGGGATTCCCACCCGCAGCTCCCGTGGCAGCTTCTCCGGAGTCCCGAGCGATCTTGCTTATTGAGGAAGCTCGCGGCCCTCAGGGTTAGCGGGGACTCGGAGCGGATGAGATGAAAAGCAAGACCTCTAAACCTCCTGCAACGAAGCGCAGCTCTCACCCGCGCGCGCGGGCTCTCCCGAACAACGATCTGCGCTGTGTATACTCGGAGAAGCAGATTCAAAAGCGCGTGCGCGAATTGGCAAAGCAGATAGACCGCGACTACAAGGGCAAGACGCTGCACGTGGTGGGGATTCGGGAAGACTGCTTTATTTTTATGGCCGACCTCGTGCGCAGCCTCACGATTCCGGTGGTTTGCCATTTCATGAAAGCCGAGATACATGACACTTCAGCGGGCGCGACCGCGGTGCGGGAAATTATGTACGCTCCCAAGTTCGAGGCCGGCGGGCGGGACGTCCTTCTCGTCGATGGTATTCTGCAATCCGGACTCACCTTGGACTACCTCCACCGCTATATTCTGGGACAAGAGCCCAGTTCCGTCCGCACCGCCTCGCTCATTGAAAAGACCGACGAGCGCACGGTGGATGTCTCAACCGACTACGTGGGTTTTAGGAGCAAAGAAAAATTTCTGGTCGGCTACGGCCTCGGCTATCAGGAGAAGTATAGGAACTTGCCTTTCATGGCCCGGCTCGTGAGAGCTGTGTGAAGCATCTAATAGTGCAGCGGGGGTAAGAGACCCGCGCAAGGTCTAAGGGGGCAGAAGGAGGAAGCCCAGTGAACTCGGCGGTCAAGAACATAGTTTTCTGGGTGGTGATGGCGGTCACCGCCCTGCTCATCTGGGCGGTGGTCAAGTCCAGCACTGCGGGAAGCATCCAGGAGCTTACTTTTACGAGCTTCGTCAACGAGATTAATAGGGATAACGTCCGTGATGTCCAAATCACGGGTAGCGACGTTTCCGGTACGCTGAAAAAGGATAGCGCCAAGTTCAAAACCACCATTCCCACAAATTATCCCGACTTGTACAAGACTCTGACGGAAAAGAACGTCAGCGTCGTCATCAAGGATAGCTCCGGGGGTTCCTGGATGACCTGGCTGGCTAACGGCCTGCCCATGATCCTGTTGTTGGGTCTCTGGATCTTCTTTATGCGCCAGATGCAGAGTGGCGGTAACAAGGCGCTTTCATTTGGGAAGAGCCGCGCCCGCCTTCTCTCCAGCCAGCAAAAGAAGGTGACGTTCAAGGACGTGGCCGGGGTTGAAGAAGCCAAAGAAGAATTGCAGGAGATCATTGAGTTCCTGAGGGAGCCGCAAAAGTTTCAGAAGCTCGGCGGCCGCATCCCCAAGGGTGTTTTGCTGGTTGGGGCGCCTGGGACCGGGAAGACCCTGTTGGCGCGGGCGATTGCCGGTGAAGCGAACGTTCCTTTCTTTTCCATCTCCGGCTCGGATTTCGTTGAGATGTTTGTCGGCGTGGGCGCTTCGCGTGTTCGCGACCTCTTCGAGCAGGGGAAGAAAAATGCGCCCTGCATCATTTTCATAGACGAAATTGATGCCGTGGGCCGCCACCGGGGCGCCGGCCTGGGCGGTGGTCATGACGAGCGCGAACAGACGCTGAACCAATTGCTGGTGGAGATGGATGGCTTTGAGTCGAATGAAGGCGTCATCCTCATTGCCGCAACGAACCGTCCGGATGTTTTGGATCCCGCCCTTTTGCGCCCCGGCCGATTTGACCGGCGTGTGGTCGTTCCACGCCCTGACGTGGGAGGACGCGAAGCCATTTTGAAAGTACACACGAAAAAGATTCCCCTGGCTGAGGACGTGGATATCCCAGTGCTGGCGCGCGGTTCGCCCGGTTTTTCGGGCGCCGACTTGGCTAACCTGGTGAACGAAGCGGCCCTGCTCGCCGCCCGGCAGAACCGCAAGACGGTGATGATGAACGATTTCGAGACCTCCAAAGACAAGGTCCTGATGGGCGCCGAGCGAAAGTCCATGATCCTTTCCGAAGAGGAGAAGAAAAACACCGCCTATCATGAAGGCGGGCATGCCTTGGTGGCTTCCACGATCCCTTACGCCGACCCGCTCCACAAGGTCACCATCATCCCTCGCGGCATGGCGCTGGGCGTCACCATGCAACTCCCTCTGGATGACAAGCACACTTACACTCGCGATTACCTCGAATCGCAACTGGCCATCATGATGGGCGGGCGCGCGGCGGAGGAAATCTTCCTGAACCATATCACCACGGGGGCCGGCAACGACATCGAACAGGCCACTGAAATCTCGCGACGCATGGTGTGCGAATGGGGCATGTCAGACCTGGGTCCCCTGGCTTACGGGAAGCATCAGCAGGAAATCTTCCTGGGGCGTGACCTTGCGACCTCGCGTGATTTCAGCGAGGACACCGCCATCAAGATCGACCAGGAAGTGAAGAAGTTTGTGAACACCGCCTACCTGAAGGCCAAGGACGTCATTACCACTCACCGTGACGCCCTGGTGCGCATCGCGGAAGCTCTGCTGGTCCGGGAGGTGCTCGATGCCAGCGAGGTCAATCTGCTTATTGAAGGAAAACCTTTGCCGGAAGTGGCCCGGCATGTTCCTCCAAAACCTTCCCTACCGGAGACTACGCAGGTCTTGAAGCCTCATCCCGCGCCGGGCTTGCCCTCGCGCGAACGGCCGCAGCCGGCGTGAAAGGCAGTGGTTAGTGGCTAGTTCGAGCGGGATTGGTTAGCGGACTGGCTACCAACCACTAACCACCAACCACTAGTACTACTACGTTAAGTTATTGACCTCCCACAGGAGACGTGCTAAGCTCTGGTCCATGACCGAGAGCGAAATCGAGAAATGTCGAAAGCGCTTGGAACAATTCTTGGCCGACCTGCTGGAGCCGCTGGGGCGGCGCGAGCGACGCCATTGGAGCTCGGTGTACATCCGCGGCTTGTT
>Ga0208037_1000347_pt1 | contig 28894 bp, 28 predicted proteins | sample June2015DPH_13_1_3_FD_184710 | JGI IMG/M metagenome (GOLD analysis project Ga0208037, IMG submission 184710) | Peatland microbial communities from SPRUCE experiment site at the Marcell Experimental Forest, Minnesota, USA - June2015DPH_13_100... | ecosystem: Environmental > Terrestrial > Soil >...
AGAATAGGTCAGGAGCAGTAGTCCGCCTGTCATAATGTTGCCGTTTGCAGCCACCCATGTTAATATCGTAGCGAGGACCGGCCCGGTGCATGGAAGCCACACTATCCCCAACGCTAGCCCTAAAACCAACCCGCTGGCTACGCCCTCGGTCGGAATATCGTAAGTCTTTTTTGACACCCTATCTATAAGGCCCAATCTTGGTGTGTTGTAGGGTAAATGGAGATCGAAGAGCATCCAGAACCCCATTGCAATAATCAGTAGTATTGCCGCTGCGAAGAGATAAGAGCTATACGCTGTAAAAGCGGCCCCAAAAGCTGATGCGACGAGGCCCATGGTCGTGAATGATATGCTTAGACCAAGAACGATGGCGATTGGCCTGAGCTTGCCGCGATTCGTTGATGAGGCGACGATGGCCGGTAGCAAGGGTAACACGCAGGGAGAAAATATGCTAATAAGCCCCGCTCCAAATGCAATTAGTGGATTTACTTCCATTTGCGCGCGTCCTCAGGGACCTGTGTTACTTGCGCGCATCTTCAATGGCGCTTTTCACCGTGTTCGAGTCGAAGACACCAACGAAGATCGCCGCAGCCCCGTCCTTGCGCAACACAACGGTTGTCGGAGTCGAGGTCACGCCATACGTTTGGCCTATGATCCTTGACGTAACGTTATTGTCGATGTTGAACTCTACAAATGTTACGTTCGTGCCATTGTACTGCGATTGAAGAGACGTTATCAACGGTCGTGCCTGCTCGCAAGCAGGGCAGTTGTTCTGCGTGATGAATAGGATGACCGTTCCGTTCTTCATTAAGTCGCTAACTGCTTTAGGAGGCGTTATTCCGCTTTTAAACTCGTAGCCGCCTGACGAGATGGACGTGCACCCGCTCATCCCAACGCACAGCAGGCATAACGCGGCAACAATCGCAAAATACCGTATGCTAGATTTTAGATTCATCACTGACTCCCTCTACTGTTCTTTTGTGCTAAAAAGCTTGCAATGACACATGCCGTGTTCTTTGAGCTCTTCTTCGTGGTACGCGCACGGGCAAATTATCTTTCTGTCCTCTTCTGCGTCTCCCGTCATGATGCGACAAGGACAGTAACGCTTTCCGAACTTTTCTTGCCTGACAGCTAGGCCCTTTGCGACCTCATCGACCCGGCCTTCGTCGGGATTGAGTTCGATGCCTTTTTTTTCTGCGTATCGTTTGGCCCAGTTTTTTATCTTTTTGGCCTGTTCGTCGACGTCCATTAGGTCACCGCGCGTTGCTCCCGCTTGGAGGAGCGCAAAACTACTCGTATGTTATAATATATTATTATTCCTCTTTCGCCTGTACGTTCAGGTTTTTGCACCCCATATCCAGCTCTAAATCCGAAAAAATGACCTGTTTGTTGTTTTCTAATATTAGTAAATAGCTATGATCAGATGACTGCGTCCCCTCGCTTAAGCGTCTGCGATAAAGGGGGGAGAATCTATTCACGCAGTGCGCAAAAAGCAGGCGGGTCCCTGTTGAGCGCTTTCGCGTCTACACTTCAAGAGCTGTCTCACTTCCGTTATTGCCCCCCCATCGAAACCTTCTCGAGCTGGCTTGCTACGTTCCAAATGAGGGTCCTTGTATGGAGTGGCATGTTGGGATCGTTGCTTATATCGTCGAGTATTGAAATCGCATATGCAGCGCGTACCGTCTCAGATTCCTCTCGATTAAGCAACCGAGTCTTAGCTTCGTCTGCAGCGCGACGGATGTTTCTTGGCACCGAGTCATCGCCGACAATGCGGGAGAGAATTTCGATGCTTTGCTTTAAGATACCCTCTTTGTCCGACATTGAATCACCCTGCGTTCAATGCGGCCGTTACGCGCGGCAGGCATTCGTGCACACCCCTCTGATGATCCGCACAATATATAACGTTTTATTAGTTGGCCCGTTTTGGGCGAGAAATAACCGTTGAATCGATATTAAGCAGTTTTTGCAGAAGCTGTTCACGCGTGTTCAGGCCAATTCGCGAGTGCGCGCTTTTTCACATTTTGAGGCTTGCGGCTTTCCGAGGTATCGCGCTTGACGGGTTTGGAAACGTTGCGACTCGAGCACAACAGCCATGTGCACTTCACATCGAGCGTCGCTAGAGCTCCCTCCACCCAGTGTCTTCGTCAGCGTTGCTTAGTCCCGCGTCGGCCTCTTGATCCTCATCGGGAGTTCCGCGATCTTGGTCGCCCATGAAAAAGAAATAGAATAAGGCTCCGATGACGAAAAGAAGCGGAATTAGTGCAATGATTAAGAAGGGTGAGATACTGCCTACAATCTTGTCGAGACTGAAGCCATTTCCGGTGCTGCTCAGCGTCGCGCTATTGCTGACGTTCGTTGAGACGCTGGGCGATTGCGGAGTTGGGTTCCCTTGGGGAAGCGTTGGCTCGGCTGAAGGCACTACAGAGGGCACCAAAACGTCAGGAATTTCGCTTTGAGCAATTATAAGGCGAACTGTGCCTAGATACGGCATCGCCACAACAGGGAATCCTTCATCCGTATAAGCAGCAGACAACCGTGTTTGGGGCACGGCTTGGGCGGGCATTGCACGTGTCGCTGCAAGCGAAGCACTGCTAGGACTTGCCACGACGCAAATTGAAAGCGCAAGCATGAGCAAAGCTAGAGCGAATGCCGCTCCGACGTGAAAGTTGCGCGTGAAGTGCGTCATAGGACTGCTGTCCCGTTTATTGCTTCCTCCTTCTTCACGCGAGTATAAGAGTCTTTACGCGCCCCGACTCGTCACGAACCGTGGTTGTTCTGCTGGAGAAAGAGCGGCGAACGCGAAACGGCCCTTACACAGCGGCTAAAGCATTCATAAGTCTTTGCTACAACGGTATGCTACTCAAAGCTTCACAGTTCAAAAAGTCGTTGCTTTTGTCGCTGATTCAGTTTCCGCGGGTCAATCGCCGTCCATTTTAGAGGCGCTTGGTGACTTGTCCCCGTCTCGTACGGAGGAGTCCTTGATTGAGTAAAGGCGGCTGCCGTCGCAAACGATAGTACATAGCCATCCTGCTGTACCTCGCGCTGAGCGCTGAGGCGGAAGGAATGGTGGGCAACAGCCGTAGCCAATCGGTTGGTAAATCACTTGAGCCACGACATCATGGCGCGGAGCTTGCTACCCACTGTTTCTATCGGGTGCTCTCGCTCTTTTTGTGTGAGGGCGTTGAACACAGGGCGGTGAGCTTGGTTCTCAAGTATCCATTCGCGTGCGAACTCTCCTGTTTGAATGTCTTTGAGGAGCCCTCGCATGGTTTCACGTGTGGCGTCATTGATAATGCGTTCGCCTCGCGTGAGGTCGCCATATTCCGCCGTATCGCTGATTGAATGGCGCATCCAAGAAAGACCACCTTCATGGATAAGGTCGACTATAAGCTTTAATTCGTGTAGACATTCAAAATAGGCAATTTCCGGCTTATATCCTGCTTCGACCAACGTCTCAAAGCCGGCTTTGATCAGTGCAGTTGTTCCGCCGCAAAGGACGGCTTGTTCTCCAAAGAGGTCAGTCTCCGTCTCTTCCTTAAACGACGTCTCAAGGACCCCCGCTCGCGTGGCACCGATGCCCTTGGCGTAGGCCAGCGCCGTTTGGAATGCGGCCCCTGTGTAATCTTGCCACACAGCCACTAACGCGGGGACGCCCTCTCCTTGCGTATATACACGGCGCACGAGGTCTCCCGGTCCTTTTGGCGCAATCATAACTACATCAACGTATGCAGGGGGAACGATCTGGTTATAGTGAATGTTGAAGCCGTGGGAAAACGAAAGCGCGTTCCCCTCTTCGAGGTGCGGTTCGATTTCAGCTGCGTAGACAGCTGCTTGCCGCTCGTCGGGGAGGAGCACCTGCACGATGTCCCCCTTTTTTACCGCCTCTTGGACGCTCATGACGTTAAAGCCGTCCTTTTGCGCCTGGTCCCACGATCGCCCCTTGCGCAGACCAATGATGACGTCTAATCCCGAGTCCTTCAGGTTCTGTGCTTGCGCGTGTCCTTGGCTGCCGTAACCCAAGATTGCGATTCTCTTGTCGCTCAGATTTTTCAAGTCAGCGTCTTCGTTGTAGAACATTTGTACCATTTGTTAACCCCTCCGCTTTGCCGCTTTGGCTTGTTTAATGTGTGAAGGCACAAAAATAGCTTGCGGCGCTTCGAGCGTTTCATCACCTTGGTTCAGAACCGTTTGCGCACCACGCCCTTCGCGTATATCGACGAGGCGATACACCGCGTCAGCCGTTCAGCGATTCATCATCAAACGTAGCAACGCTAGTCTTTGCCGCTTTGTATCACCTTCGGTCCCCTTCCTAGGGCGAGGGTGCCCGTCCTTACAATCTCCTTGATGCCGAATTGCTTGAGCATGGCGATGAGTGCCACAATTTTTTCCTCATCACCAGTCACCTCGACGATAAGGCTCTTGGCAGCTACGTCAACGATGCGCGCCCTGAACACGTCGACGAGCTGCATAATCTCGCCTCGATTTGAACCGTCTGCAGTCACTTTAATGAGCACGAGCTCTCGGTCTACGTACGACTCTTTCGTGAGATCGCTCACCTTAATGACTTCGATGAGCTTGTTAAGCTGCTTGGTGACTTGTTCGACCACGGTGTCATCGCCGGTCACCACGATGGTCATCCGGGAAACGTTTTCGTTTTCGGTCACGCCGACGGTAAGGCTCTCGATGTTGTACCCTCGTCTGCTGAAAAGGCCAGCCGTTCTCGCAAGCACGCCAGGCTTATTTTGGACGAGGACCGATAGGGTGTGTTTCATAGGGCTACACCTTCCCGCTCTTTGCGTCGATTATTTCGTTAAGAGCCGCCCCTGCTGGGACCATGGGCCACACGCACTCCTCGGGTTCGATTCTGAAGTCGATGATGACGGGCTTTGGCACCGCAAGCGCCTCTTTGATCGCCGGCGCGACTTCACTCGCCGAATCCACGCGTATTCCGTGGGCGCCGAACGCGTCTGCGAGCTTCACGAAGTTGATCTCTGAGAGCTTTGTCTGGGAATACCGGCGGTCGTAGAAGAGTTCTTGCCACTGCCGGACCATGCCGAGGTAACCGTTATTGAAGATCGCCACCTTGACCTGAACGTCGTAGGCGACGGCTGTTGCAAGCTCCTGACAGTTCATGGTGAAGCTGCCGTCTCCTGCGAGATCAAAGACGGTTTCGTCCGGTCGACCGATCTTCGCTCCGATGGATGCGGGGAACCCGTACCCCATCGTCCCGAGGCCGCCCGAAGAAATGAAGTTTCGCGGGTGCCGATGGCTGAAGTATTGCGCCGCCCACATCTGGTGTTGCCCGACCTCGGTGCAGACAACCGCGTCTGGGCACAGTCTGCTTATCTCTCGCACGACGTATTGCGGCCGCAAACCTGTCACCTCAAACTCAAGCGGATATTCACGTTTCCACGTGTGCACTTTTTCCATCCACTCTTTCGTGCGCGTCTGCTTGAGCATCGGCATGAGTTTTTGGAGCACTCGCTTCACGTCGCCGACGATCGGTATGTCGACTCTGACGTTCTTGCCGATTTCGGCAGGATCTATGTCGATATGAATAATCTTCGCGTTCGGCGCAAAGCTCGCGATCTTGCCCGTCACGCGGTCGTCGAAGCGTGCCCCGATTGCTATGATGAGATCTGATTCGGTGACAGCGTAGTTCGCGTACCGTGTGCCGTGCATGCCGAGCATCCCCAATGACAGCGGGTGGTCAGCGGGCATCGTCCCCATGCCCATGAGCGTCATCGTCACGGGCGCCAGAATGGTCTCAGCGAGAGCCCGGACCTCCTCGGAAGCTCCACTGATCTTGACGCCGCCGCCGACGTAGATGACGGGACGGTGGGCCTCCGAAATGGCCTTCGCCGCTCGCTTGATCTGGCCGGGATGCCCTTCGTAGGTCGGCTGATACCCGGGCAAGTGCACCTTTTTCGGATAATCAAACGGTGCAGTCATCGTCTGCACGTCCTTCGGGATATCGATTAGGACGGGACCTGGCCGCCCGGTGGACGCGATGTGAAACGCCTCTTTTATCGTTTGCGGGATCTCGCTCGCATCGTGAAGCAAGTAGTTGTGTTTAGTGACCGGCTGCGTGATGCCCGTTATGTTGGCCTCTTGGAAGGCGTCGTTGCCGATGAGATCAGTGGTCACCTGACCGGTGATCGCGATCATCGGCACGCTATCCATGTAGGCGGTCGCGATCCCCGTGACAAGGTTCGTGGCGCCGGGACCCGACGTCGCCATGCACACGCCTACTTTGCCGGTCGCTCGCGCGTAGCCGTCAGCCGCGTGGGCTGCTGCTTGTTCGTGGCGCACGAGGTAGTGTGTAATGGCATCCTGCTGATAAAGTTCATCATAGATGGGAATGACGACGCCACCGGGGATGCCGAAAATAGTGTCAACGTGTTCGTATTCGAGACTTTTGATAAGTGCCTTGGCACCGGTCAGGTTCATTGCTTCTCACCACCTATTTCAACGTTAGTAGTCTGTTTACGCCTTCAACAACCGCCTCAACCGACGCCATCAGGATGTCAGTGCGCGCCCCGCGGGCCGTTATAATGTGTCCGTCTCGGCTGAGCTTTACCCACACCTCAACGAGTGCGTCGGTCCCCCCGGTGATGGCGTCGACGTGGTATTCTTCGAGCGTTATATCTGCAAGCTTTCCTATCGCCTTCCTAAGGGCGTTTATCGCGGCATCGACAGGTCCCAGGCCAATACCCGCTTCGACGACCTCCTGGTCGTCGACCAAGAGCTTGATTGACGACGTCGGCGTCACGATGTTTCCCGACACCACTGTCAGCTCTTGCAGCTTTATCCGCGCCTCACGATTGATCTCGAGCACGGCGTCGGCGATGGCTTGCAAATCCGCGTCGGTAACGCGTTTTCCCTTGTCACCGAGCTCCTTGACGCGTTTTAATATGCCGCCTAATTGCTCGTCGCTCGCGTCGAGGCCGAGCTCCTTAAGAGCGAGGTGCACCGACGCGCTGCCTGCGTGCTTTCCGAGCACAATTCGTCGCTCTCGGCCCACCATTTCCGGGGTGATCGGCTCATACGTCCGCGTATCTGCCAGCAAACCGTGGGTGTGGATACCCGACTCGTGAGTGAACGCATTCTCCCCGACAATCGGTTTGTTTTGGGCAACGGGCACCCCGGTCAGCCGGCTGACGAGCCTCGAAATAAGATAGAGCTCGGTCGTTTTTAGGCGTGTCTTGTAGCCATAGAGCGATTCGAGCGCCATCACGAGCTCTTCAAGCGACGCGTTTCCGGCCCGTTCGCCCAGACCGTTCACCGTTGCGTGCACCTGGGTTGCGCCAGCGCCAAGAGCCGCGATGGAATTGGCCGTAGCGAGGCCAAAATCATCGTGGCAGTGGACGCTTATGGGCGCGATGTGAGCGAGGTCGGCGAACTGCGCTGCCGCGCGATCGGGAACGAGCACGCCTACGGTGTCACAGTAGCAGAGCCGTTGCGCGCCCGCGGCGACGCCTTGGCGATAGAACTCGCGCAAAAAATCAGCGTCGGCTCGTGACGCGTCTTCGGCGCTGAGCTCCACTATGAGGCCATGATCGACGGCGTATGCGGTCGTATCCACAGCCATGCGAAGCACGGCCGCTCGGTCTTTGCGCAGCTTCTTTTCGATGTGCAAGTCCGACACGGGCACGACAAGGTGCACCGAGTCGACGTTGCACGCAAGACAGTAATCGATATCCCCCGTAAGGGCACGCGAAAAGCTACAGATCTCAGCACGTAATCCTTCGTGCGTCACGCCTCTGATGGCAGTACGCTCGCCTTCCGACGTGATTGGGGATCCCGCCTCGATCACATCTACGCCGAGCTTGTCGAGGGCCTTAGCAATCCACAGTTTCTTCTCGGCCGTGAGCGACACACCAGGAGTCTGCTCGCCGTCGCGCAGGGTCGTGTCGAAAAACTTGATATCGTTAAATAAAGCGATCCCTCACGGTAGTCACTTCCACGCGGTAAAATGAAGCCGTCACTATATATAAGCTCTCACGCTCGCGGCGTCGGTCGCTTGAACCGCTCCAGAACGTTAAAAGTAGTCGCCGACGGTCTCAAGCATTCGGGCAACCAGTTCGGCGGCGGCATCAAGGTCTTCGAGGTTAAGTACTTCGACGGGGGTATGCAGGTACCGCGTGACGACGCTCACCACGCCGGCGGGGATCCCGGCCCGCGTAAGGTTGATCGCCGTAGCGTCAGTGGTACCGCCCGAGCTGACGTCGCGCTGGTAAGCGATTTGAGCCTTCGCCGCCGTCTCTTCGGTCCAGCGAAGTACCGAGTCGGGGGTGATGAGCCCGCGGCCGCCCCCGTCAACGACGGTGACGGAGGGGCCCTTACCGAGCTCCAAATGCGCCATCTTCTTTTCGATTCCGGGATAGTCGCCCGCGATATTGGTCTCGGTGGCTATGGCGACGTCGGGATTTAGTCCAAATGACGCCGTCTTGGCGCCTTTCAAGCCGACCTCCTCCTGCGTCGATCCGACCGCAAATACGGTGGTCGTCGTCTTCGTGCGTTTTATTGCCTCGATCATCATCGCGCACCCTGCTCGATCGTCGAGCGCCTTTCCGGTAACGAGGTTGTTCGAAAGCGGCGTAAACTGGCGATCGATCGTGACCGGCGTGCCGATTGTCACGCCGAGGCTTTCTGCCTCTTCTGCGCTTGCGGCACCGATGTCGATGAACATGTCCTTCATCGGGATCGGTTTCTTCTTTTCCTCCTCCTCGAGGATATGCGGCGGCTTTGAACCGATCACTCCCGGGACGGCGCCTTTGATTCCGTGGAGTTTGACGCGCTGGTTTAACAGCGTTTGGTCGAACCAACCGCCGATGCCGATGAAGTAGATGAATCCGTTTTCGTCAATGTACTTCGCCGAAAGGCCCACCTCATCCATGTGCGCTGAGAGCATAACAGACGGCCCTTTTCCTTTCTTAGTGGCGATCAGATTGCCGAACGCGTCAATCCTGATCTCGTCGACGTAGGGCGTGAGCTCGTGCGTGAGTATGTCACGGGAGCTTCCCTCGTGTCCGGAAACGCCGTGAGCATTTGATAGTCGCTCAAGCAAGTTCCGCAAACCGTCTAGCTTGTCTGACATCATTCTAAAGAACGCATCCTAGCATTAATAGGTTTCTTGTGAAAAAGGGACTGAAAGCCAGCCTTTATTTACGTCGCTCCTGCGCCTGCCACGTATTCGCCGCCTACGTGCATCGGCCATCTGTGCAAAAGTGCAGCTGCTTCAGCGTGCAGCGGCGTTCGCCAACACGGGGCGCGGGAAGCTCTATAAGGGTGCGGTGAGAGACCGTGACTGCGGCAAAGGAGAGCAGGAGCAATGAACGAGTGGTGACCAAACGGCACAGAAGAGGCGACGCACGTCGCGTGGCCAAAGAGCATGATGCTCGTTGGGCTTCTAGTGATTCCTACGGCCGTCTGTTTGAGCCGGGACGACAGGACGAGCTACGCCGCGCGCTGACTGCGAAGGTGCGCGCGGGGATGCAGGCGCTGGATGCAGGCGCTATCGAAAGCATACAGCGTGCCGTTGACGAAGTCATCGCTGAACGCGAATGGGGATGGCACTTTGCATTGCCGACCGAGCGATTGTCCAAAAACAATCTTCGTGCAGACGCTGCGTCGGCACTTTTATGCGCTGACTGTGCGCTTCCCGGCTGTTGCTATTTTGATATCGTCAGGCTGACGTCTGCTGACGTGGCGCGCTTAAGCACGCACTTTAAGCTGTCGTTCGAGGAGTTCGTTGCACAGCATTGCATGCCGTTCGTCGACGCCCAAGACCGTCGCTATACGCACACACTCAAAAAAGCAAAGCCGTGTGAGTTTCTTGGCGAGGATGATCGTTGCCGCGTCTATGCGGATCGACCGATGGTCTGTGCGGACTTCCCACTCGTTGTTGATCCGTTCACGGGTGACATTATCGAAATTCGACTGTTTCCTTTCTGTAACGTGCCGTTTAACGTCGTGCGACTCGAAGTGACGCGTCGCGTTCTCGATGGTTTCAGGTAGGAAACGGTTCGAAAAAACGGTGGTGCAAGCCAATCGGTTTGCTTTCCGATGGTAACGGCACGTGCGTAGAACCGCGCGGAGGGTAATACTGGCACGGCGAGGAAAAGCGGGCCTGCCGGGATTTGAACCCGGGTTTGAGGCTCCGGAGGCCGCTGTGCTATCCAGACTATACTACAGGCCCGTGGACTACTAGTTGCTGCGGCCGCTATATAACTCATCTGATAGCGCAGCCCGAGAAAAAAAGGTTTAAATGGATAGTTGCGCATTGGGGAACACACCAAACCAAATACCGGCGATCGTGAGCTTACAAAAGGAGTCTTGGATGAGTCGCAAAGTTCTGATGAATGGGGCGTACGTGGCGTGGAGTGCCGCCACGGTCCACATAAGCACGCACGCCCTCCATTATGGTACTGCTGTTTTTGAAGGTATACGGGCCTACTATAACGATGGAAAAGGCCAAAGCTTCATCGTTCGACTGACGGAGCACGTCGCGCGGCTCTATCGCAACATGCGCGTGCTCAGACTTACGCTGCCGGTCACCAAGCAGGAGTTCGCAGACGCGATCATCGACGTCGTGCGCGAAAACGCGCTCAAGGAGGACGTGTACATACGACCGATCGTCTATTGGGGGGCCGGCACTGTCGGTCTCTATCCGTACGGCAGGGCAAACGACTACGCGATCTACGTCGAACCGATGGGCGCGTACTTCGACGACATCGACGCCGGCCTTAAAGTGTGCGTTAGTTCGTGGGCGCGGCTCTCAGACAACGCGCTCCCACCGGCGGGCAAGTTTGCGGGAGCGTACGTCAACAGCGTGCTCGCAAAGGTCGAGGCGGTGCAAGACGGGTACGATGAGGCGATTCTGCTGACCAAAGACGGGTTCGTCTCGGAAGGGAGCGGCGAAAACGTGTTTGTCGTGCGCAACGGTACGGTCCTTACGCCGCCGGTTTCTGATGACATTCTCGAGGGGATTACCCGCGATGCGATCATCACGCTCTGTGCGGATCGCGGATACGAGGTGCGCGAGCGGAGGATCAGCCGCTCAGAACTCTACGCCGCGGACGAACTCTTCTTTACCGGTACCGCAGGAGAAGTGGCCCCCATAACGAGCGTCGACGGCATCGTCATCGGCGACGGTGCAGTCGGTACGATTACGCAGGAGCTTAAAGAGGCGTATTTCAACGCGGCGCGCGGCAACGATCCGCACTATACCCGGTGGCTGACGCCCGTTTTTTAGCCGCGTTCGACGGAGATGCGACTCTTTCCATAGCTCAGCCGGACGCCTAAAGAGCGCAAGTACGCGCACGAGTCGCTGGGGCAGTGGACAAGCACCTCGGCCAGATCCTCAGGTTTGTCGATGTCGGTGCTCATGTAGAATGAATCGAGAATTTTGAGGGGAAGCCCGCGCTCTCTGGCGATGGCGACGTGTTTGAGAAAGCTCACTTCGTAAAAGTCGACCTTAAAGCGGGAAGGATCGCGCATGAAGATGGCGTTCGTGCCGCCGCCGCGTCCGGGGACGAGCGTGATGCCCTCAGAATACATCTCGCGGACGTGCCACTCCTGGATCAGCGGAATGTCAGACATCACGATGAGTGCCGGGTCGCGTTCGTGCCTGATGTATGCGTTGATGGCGGTGTTCAAGTCGTGGTGGTTAAGCTGCACGTGCGCCCAGTCGCACCCCGGGTCGAAGTCCTCGGTCGCGAGGATCGTCACGTCGATGCCCTGTAAGCTGCGCAACACGTCTCGGAGCATCGCCTTTGAAAAGGCCATGCGCTCTTCGGGAGAGAGAAACGGCGCGAGCCGCGTCTTCGCTCCGCGCGTCTTGAACGGCACGACCGCCTTTACCGCTCGCATCGTCGCCACACCGGTGGCGTAAGCGTCCCCGTTATTTATATATTACCGCGGTCATGTAGTGGCTAAAAACGGCTTCGCTTTTATGTCGCTTGAGGACGTGAGCACCGCAGATATCGTCGCTGCCCCTTTAGAGACGTTATCGTTTGTCCTTCCGGCACGGGTAACGTTCTCCCGCAACGTCTTTGTTCCGGTGACCAATATCTGTCGTAACGCGTGTGGCTATTGTGGGTTTCGCCGGGACATCGGCGACGCTGAGGCGCATCTTATGGGGCCGGACGAGGTGGAAACGCTCCTGCAGCAGGCCAAGAACGCGGATTGCACCGAGGCGCTTTTCACCTTCGGCGAACGCCCGTACGAGGTCCCGGGCTTTCTCGAGAAGCTCGAGGCGTTCGGTTATGCGAGCTTTCTCGACTATCTTTACGACCTCTGCAAGGTGGCGATCGCTGTCGGACTGCTCCCGCACAGCAACCCGGGCGTCCTTACCTTTGACGAGCTCGAGCGGTTGAAACCCGTTAACGCGAGTATGGGGTTGATGCTCGAGACAACGGCCTCGGTGAACGCCCACCAGGGCTGCGTAGGTAAAGAGCCAGAACTTCGGGTATGGACCATCGAAGACGCCGGCAAGCTGCGCGTGCCTTTCACGACAGGACTCCTCGTCGGGATCGGGGAGGGGTGGGGGGATCGCATCCGGTCGCTCAAACTCCTCGCTGATCTCCAGCGCCGATACAGGCATTTGCAGGAGGTCATCATCCAGCCGTTCGCGCCTAAACCGGGCACGCGCATGGCGGACGTCGCAAGCCCGAGCAGTGAGGTACTGCTGCGCACCGTCGCACTAGCGCGCCATCTTCTCCCTGACGACGTCGCGATCCAAGTGCCGCCCAACCTCGTCGAAATCGCACCCCTGCTCAGTGCGGGGGCGTCTGATCTGGGCGGTATCTCGACGGTGACAGTCGACTACATCAATCCGGAACACGCGTGGCCGGATGTCGCCGACCTCGGCGTGGCGCTGACGGAGCGGCTGGCCATTTATCCCCAGTACGTGCGCGCCGGATGGTACAGCGAGGCGCTCGCGCCGCTCATCGGTGAGCTGGCGGATAAGGATGGGTTCCGCAAAAAGAGAGCTGAAACGGGGGACAGGTAGCGCTATGGACATCGTTCATATTGGGAAAGCAAAAACCGTGTACCGGACGGAGAACCGCGACGAGTACCTTATGGAGTTCCGCGATGACGTCACGGCGTTCAACGGGAAGCGAAAAACGACCGTGCCAGACAAAGGACGGTACAATGCACAGATTTCCGCGCGGCTCTTCGAGCTGTTGGAGCAGCACGGGGTCGCCACGCACTACAAAGCCTTGGCGGGCGATGGACGAATGCTGGTAAAAGCCGTTGAAATCATCCCGCTCGAGATAATCGCCCGAAACATCGCCGCCGGGTCCGTTGTCCGCAAGTATCCCTTCAAGGAGGGGCAGCGACTCATTCCACCTGTGCTCGTTATCGATTTCAAGTCTGACGCGTACGGCGATCCGATGCTCAACGACGACCTGATACGCGCCCTTCGCCTCGCCACCGAAGAGGAGCTGGCGACCGTGCGCGAGCTCACACTGCGCGTGAACGCGATCCTGAAGGACTACCTCAACAAACGAGGGCTGCTCCTTCCCGATTTCAAGTTGGAGTTCGGAAAAGCACGGGACGGGAAGATCCTCGTTGCTGATGAGATTAGCTGCGATACGTGTCGCTTATGGTTGAAGGAGTCCGGCCAGTCAGTCGATAAGGACGTCTTCCGCTACGAGCGCGGCGACCTGATTACCGCGTACGAAGAAGCAGCGAAGCGAATATTGCACTGATAGCTCAGTCAGGCCGTCGTTGCGGCGCATCTTTTAATAAACGGTCGTAGTTATAGTGTAGCCGACCGGCCCGACGGAAGCGTCGCCGCAAGAACATAGGTCGTGCGTCTCCCTGCTAGAAAAACTTGACTTGCTTGCGCGTCGAGAGGTAGAGTTCGTCGTAAAGCGCCCCAAGCTCCACCGCCTGGAGATTGTCGATCTCCTCTTTCAAGTCCCAGTTGATCGAGGGTCTACTGACCCCGATTTCAGCAGCTATCTTTGCCAGCGGGAGCCCTTGACCCCGTAACTCCATAAAACGCCCTTTCGTCTGCTTATCTTTTATACGTCCACTTATGCGCGAATGACGACTCAGATCTAATGTGCGACCCCCGCGCAGTCAGATCCTTCCCTCGTGCACGACACAGACGCCGTGACGACATTGGTGCCCGAAGGACGCTCTGGGGGACATGCACGTATACGCTTTTCGGTCTTGGCACAAACAGCCGCGCTCACACTGCTTGGGGGGTGCAATCGCGTTTGCGAGCGAGAGCTAGACGTCACTGCTCGTTTCATCTTGCGTGCGCTCCGCTTGCCCGACGGCGATCGCTTCGGACCTTCAACACGCCGTACACGAGGACTGCGGCCGCCGTCAAGATGGTCGTCTCCAGCCAATTGTCCGGCCGCACCAGCTGGAGCTGCCACGTCTCCCAGCTTAGCGGGTACAGCAACCTGAGCCCCCCACTTACGTGTATCAATAGAACGTCGAGCGCGTAGTGCGTGGTCATCCCGAAGGTGAACAACAGGAACACGCGCACGCGCGTCCCTCCTTCGAACAGCAGGGCACCGAGCCCGCATACGAGGAGCGTGCCGATCGGGATATGGAAGAGCGCAAGAGAATCTTGCGCATAAATGCCGAGCAGCTGCAACGGCAGGTACAACTTGAAGATGTCCGGCAACACCGCACCAATCATCACGAGTACGATATTGCGCCCGCCAAACACGGGCCACCTGAGCGCAAGGAGCGCACAGAGAATAAAGGCAAACGCGATGTGTGCCATCCAGTCCACGGCTACTCGCCCCTCGCCTCTCTGTGTGTATCCCGACTCGGTTCCCGCGGCCTAATAACGAACGCCCGCCAATCAAACCGCCAGCTCATGAAAAAGAGCACCGCTAGAACGACGAACGCAACAAACGAGCGGACGTAGACGAGCTCGCCCAGCAGCTGTGGTGACACATTCATCGCCACACCGCGTACCTGCTGCCCGGGCTGGAGCGTACCGATGACATCGACCCCATCTCCTCGTTGCACCGCCGTTGTTGAGAGGATCGTGTAGGTGCCGTGGACCCCGTTGAGCTGAAACGACCCAACGCCCGTCGCGGCGACCACGCCCGATATCTCGACATTCTGTCCGATGTACTTTGCGTAGTTCGCACTTACCTGGGCTTCGCTCGGGTAATCGAGGTGTTGCGTGACATTTGCCTGGTAGTACGCCGCGAGGACAATGAACGCACAGATGAGCGCCACCGCTATGATCGCTCGCCGCATGCACCCGAAGTGTCAGTCGTTCGGATATATATGTTCTGCAGCCGGGCAGCCGTTCATCTCATAACGGGCGCTTAAAAGCAAACGCTGAGAGAGAAAATCGCGATGTTCTAATGCCTAGCACCGATCAAGCACGCTGCCTCCAGTCGGCGGCAACGGGTCGGTTTGTCCAATTGTCACGTCAGCAGGTCGCAAAGATCCTCTGTGGACGGGATCACGTCTGTGGCTCAGTTCGTCTATCCGTTCGCTCGTGGCCTTGCCTCTTGATACACAGACAAAATCGGATCCCACGTTGCGCGCACTTTCCTATTGGTGTATTCGGTCACCGACTGCAATCTTCCGGCCTGAGCGGAGTTGAGCGGTCGAGCGATCCAACAAAAACGCGTTAGGCTTACGCAAAAACAGTGCCTGTCGCGTTCAGCTGGCTGCCCTTTGAAGCAGGAGGCCTATTCGCCAGAGTGCGGTGAACTGCGCGAGGATGGCGACGAGCAATACCGCAGGCTCGACGAACCCAACGAGCAATCCTATGGCGAGGATAAGGAGACGCTCACTTCGCTCTGCGATCCCAACAGTGCACGGGATTCCCAATCCTTCAGCCTTGGCGCGGACGTAGCTTACGAGTAAGGAGCCCATCAAGGCCGCTCCGACATAGAGCCAGTTGACGCCAGCCACGCCGAGACCAAGCAGAACTATGCAGTCAACGTAGCGATCTGATATCGAGTCAAAGGTAGCACCGAAGGTTGTTGTGGCGCGTCCGTTGCGTGCCACCGCCCCGTCGAGCATGTCAACCAAGCCCGTCAAGAGGATTAGAACGCCGCCTGCGAAAAAGAATCCCAGGGCAAGAACGATGCCAGCGAAGATGCCGATCGCCAAGCCGCAGAGGGTCAACACGTTGGGCGTGATGCCGCGGCCGGCGAGGAAGTTGGCCGGTCGTGCGAGGAGTCGATCAGCGTAGCTTTTGAGTCTGCTTAACACGGGTGCGTCTCCTGCGGCGTAACGGCCTGTTAAGAGGGAATGGCGTGTTTCCGTAATATAGTTGACGAATTGGTGTTGCATCTGGACAGCCAACGGCTTAGCTAGAACCCGTTGTTAGGCGAGTCGCCATGAACAACGCCGGTGGGCGCCAATAGTCGCAGTGCGGTGGATCAACCTTCGCGAGGGCTACGGCTGACGGCGTTGAACGACGGTTCGCGCAAGGCCTTTCGGAACGAACCAGCGAGCGATCGTAAGAACGGGCGACCAAGCGCAGCGTCGCAGGGCAGTTTCGGTGTGACTAAATTTTATATATTAGGTTAGCCTAAATATAACGTAGAGAACAATGTCACAGAAATACGAGCTCAGCTCTTCAGAAGAGGAATATCTCGAGGCCATTTACACGACGCAGGAGGGGAAAGCACGAGTTGCTACCACGCGAGAGTTGGCTGCCTGTCTCGGCGTAAGGGACGCGAGCGTCACGGAAATGCTCAAGAAACTGAGCGAAAAAGGGCTTATCAACTACACGCCGTACCGTGGGGCGATGCTCACCGAGGCCGGATGCAAGATCGCCACGAAGGTGAAGCGGAAGCACCGGCTTCTCGAGCGCTTTTTGGTGGACATCTGTGGGATCGACACGCACGAGTCCCACAAGCAGGCGTGCGAAATCGAGCATGTCATTTCAGATAAGGCAATCGATACCCTGTCCGCCCAGTTGGGACACCCGTCGACGTGCCCCGGCGGAAGCGCCATACCCGAGAGCGACAGCGAGGACGAAACTGATGTTTCAAGGCTCTCTGAAGTCAAAGAAGGGTCGTACACGATACGGTTTTTGACATCTGCCGAACCGGAGACGATCAGTCGGCTGTGCTCGCTCGGTCTTATCCCCGGGCTTACCGTGCGCGTCCAGCGGACGAGCTCGAAGGGCCCTCTTGTCATCGAGACGAAGGATACGCAAATCGCGCTCGGCAGGGACGTCGCAGAGTCCCTCCTCGTGAGCCCGGAAGCGATGGAAACAGAAGGAAGAAGAAGACGAAGACGGAGAGGCGCCCCGTCTGCGGCCACGCCGGGCTAGGCCTCCGTCACGTGCAACGCGCACTGGTCACAAAAGGAGCGGAGCGGATAGCTCACCACGCACATGCATGAGACGACGGTAACAAGGAACGCACCCAAAAGGATCGCGCTCATCGGGAACCCCTCGGCGGGCAAAAGCGCGATGTTCAGCCAGATGACGGGCGTCAACGTCATCATCTCCAACATCCCGCAAACGACGGTAATGGTGCAGCAGGGGCTGTCGCACCTTGACGAGCATAACGTCATGGTGTATGATCTGCCCGGGGTCTACTCCATCACCGCGGTTACCGAAGACGAAGCGGCGTCAAAGGACTTCCTTTTGAGCACCCCCATAGACGCCGTCCTTGATATCGTCGACGCGACGCGCCTCGAACGAAATCTGTATCTGACGTTGCAGCTCCTCGAGCTCGGCCTCCCCGTCGTCGTGGCGCTCAACCAGGTCGACTTGTTAAAGACGCTTGACCTTGACATCGACGTCGCTGACCTCGAAAGAGAGCTCGGCGTGCAGGTCGTGCCGACCATCGCTACCCAGGGAGAAGGGGTGCACGCGGCGCTGGAAACCGCCTATCACTACGCCGACCAGCCCTCGAAACGGACACACCGTCAGGTGAGCTATGACGACCACGTCGAACGCGCCTTGGCAGCGATCATCCCGCTGCTTCCCGAAACGAGCATCCCAAAACGGGGTTTTGCGGTGCGGCTCCTCGGGGGCGACAAGGACTTTGAGTCGCGCGTGGATGAGCGCACGCTCGCGCGCGTCAGAGAGTTCAAGGATGATGTGGAGCGGGCCCACGGTGAAGAGGTCGCTGTGACCATCGCGCGGGGGCAACACTCGACCGCCGACCTCATCGCGAGTGCCGTCCTGGTCAGGAGGGTCCACAAACCGACGCTCGGCGAGAAGTTTGGAGAGGTTTCGACGCGTCCTCGCACGGGATACCCCCTGCTCTTCGCGCTCGTCGGCGGCATGCTGGCACTCATCTTCTTCGTCGGCGGCTATCTGAGCCGCCTGATCACCACGTTCTTCGAGGGAACCGTCTTCCCGCCGCTCTACGGGGCGGTGAACGCGCAGGTTGCCAATCCGTTCATCACGTCCGCCGTCCACTCCACCCTGCTCGCCTTAGCGGCGGCACTCGCCATCGCCGTTCCATATATCCTGATCTTCTTCATTTTCCTGGCGATCCTCGAGGACGTCGGCTACCTCTCGCGAGTGGCGCTGCTGCTCGACAGGCAAGCGCACGTCATCGGCCTGCACGGCCGATCTGTCATCCCCTTGCTGTTTGGCTACGGCTGCAGCGTGCCCGCGATTATGGCGACGAGGGCCCTACCCACGAGAAAGGAACGGATAATTACCACCGCTCTCATCACGCTCATTCCGTGCTCGGCGCGCACCGCGATAATCCTCGGCGTCGCGGCGACCTACGCAGGGATCCCCTACGCGCTTGCCATCTACCTCATCTCCTTCGTGCTCATCATTGCGGTAGGGCGGCTCCTGCGATCAACGGTGCCGGGAAGGACGGCGGGGCTCGTGCTCGAAATTCCGCTCATCAGGAGGCCGGCGCTCGTCCCGATCTTAAAGAAGACGTGGCTGCGGATGAAGGAGTTCCTTTACATCGCTGTGCCTCTGCTCGTCGTGGGGAGCATCGTGTTCGGATGGCTGGAACTGACTGGCCTGAGTCGATTTGTCGAGGCGCCGATGGCGCCGATCACCGTCGGCATTCTGGGACTTCCTGCCTTTACGGCCATCTGCCTCATCTACGGCGTGCTGCGAAAGGAGATGGCCGTTGAAATGCTTGCCATCGCGTCGGGAACGTTTATCTTTAGCGCGGTGATGACACCGGTTCAAATATTCGTGTTCTGCCTCGTCGTCACCCTCTACGTTCCGTGCATCGCGACGTTTGGCGTCATAGCACGGGAGCTCAACGCGCGGTGGGCGGTGGGCATCGCAATCTTCACGATCGTTTTGGCGCTCATCGTCGGCGGGATTGCCTTTCGGGTGCTCACCTTCGCGTGGTAGTGATGATTGGTGGTGGGGGGCTTTAGCACTGCATCGCCCCAAGCCTTTTTGTTTAGACAGGTAATCTAGAGCTGTGAAGCCTTTATTTGACGATCTGTTCAAGTGGTGGGGTGCCGTCGCTTTGGTGCTTATTGTGCTGAAACTATACGGCGTGCTCTAGAATTTAGCGCTGATCGAAGAACAGCGCCAGGAGCGTCAAGATCGATCAGAGTCAAACTCACAAACATCCGTGCAAGTCCCCCAATACCAGTTGTAGTCGAGGGCCGAGCCGCGTGTGTCGCTCTGCCGACACAATCGATACAACAAGGGCCCGAGCGTCCGACTACGGCGAAGAAGGTGATTCCAGAAGTGCCGTCGCAAAGCGAGTGACCTTCTCAGCGTACGCCCCGCTTTCAACGTCGTTAGCCGCAACGTCAAGCATACCCGCCGTCTTTTTTCCGGCAAGTTTTTCCATGCTTTCGAGCATCTTTGCGCTGGCCTCGCTGCTGGGGTTCCCGTGCGTGCAAAAGAAGGCGACGCTCGTGAACTTCTTTTTGTTTTGTGCAAGATACGTTCGTATCGGGCTCGAAATCTTCCCCGCCCACACAGGGCTGCCGATGACGACCAGGTCATAGGATGCGGTGTCTTTGGTCGTTGGGCCGATTTTTGCGCGGACCCGCATGAATGCCTGCATCGCCAAACTGGCCATACTCTTGTCTTTCAAGTAAGACACGATCGGTTCAATATCGGCGTTGAGGTTTGCAGCAAGCGCTTCGGCGACTTTTTTCGTGTTTCCCGTTCGCGAGTAATAGGCTACGAGTGTTTTCATCCCTGTGCTTTATGCGGCACCCGCTTAAGAGCGTGATGGGTCACCCCCGAGGCGCGAGCGGTCGACCGGATGAGCGCTCAAGGATTTTTCGGGGAGATGCCACCCAACCGTAAGTCCTGGATATGCGCCGGGGAGCACGTCAACTATCAAGAGGCCGCCGACGAAGAGTATAAGCGCTAACCGTGGTCAAACATAAGTATAAGTATGGAGATGTTCAAACTGTTTAACATACTTAACACAAAAAAGGAGCGAACAAACAATGCACGAAAAACGCTATGGTGAGATGGGAATGCATCACGACATGGGACAGAAGTGGATGATGAAAAAGATGATCTGGGAACAGCTGGACGATGATGCCAAGAAGCAATATGTGCTTCGCAAGCTGGATGAGAAGATCATGAAGAAGGAGTTTAAAGTTAAGCTCGTAGAGCACAAACTGGAGACCTTGCGCTTGCTCAAGGGCTCGATCGAGCGGTGAGCGCCCTCACCTCCTTTGAACAACTATTCTAACGGCGCGAGGCCTGCGCTGCTACAGCAGATCCCGATCGTCAATGGACAAGGAAAAATCAGAACATAAGCGTGTGCTCGTCAAGGGGTACATGCGTCCTGACGGCACGTCCTACTACGTCGTCATCCCCAAAAAGATCAGGGAACTTTTCAAACTGGACGGCGGCGAGTACTTCATCATGAAGGCAAAGCCGGAAAAGGGAATAATCCTGCTGAAGCTCGTAGAGTTCGCCGACGAAGAGCCAGAAAAAGAGTCGGAAACGAGATAATTCTTTACGCACCCACGGCTGTTCACTGATGAAGTCGCGAAGGTCGCTCAGGACCAGACGGTGTCATAGGCGATGTCGAAGACGGCAAGCGACCGCTGCACCTGATGGGTGGGCGCGGCAGCGCCGGAATGCGCGCTGAGTGGTTTTTCCCCTTACCGACAGGTCGCGCGTTGCTATCTAAGCGTTGATATTAAAGCGTTCAGAACAGCCCAGGAATGGAACGGGTCACCCCTCGAGGCGCGACCGTTCGGCGTTGACCGGACAAGCGCCGGATACGGCGGCGCGATGCGAACAAACTAAATACTGGTAAAAAAACATCTGGTGGAGCACCCGTGGAAGCGATCGAAGTCTCTCACCTGGTCAAGCAATTCGGCGACCTCACCGCCGTCAACGACATCAGTTTCTCGGTGCCGGTCGGGGAGACCTTCGGGTTCTTAGGCCCTAACGGCGCCGGCAAGACGACCACCATCCGCATGCTCACTGGGATCTCACCGCCGACCTCAGGAAAGGCGACCATCTTTGGTCACGATATCATGCACGAGACCGTTGCCGCACGGCAATCGATGGGCATCGTATCAGAGATCTCCAACGTGTACACAGACCTGACCGGATGGCAGAACATGATGCTCGCCGCGCAGCTCTATCGTATCGGGAGAAGCGAGCGGGAAAAGAACGCGAGCGAGATTCTGAAGCGTTTTGAGCTGTATGAACGGCGAGGTGACAAGGTACACGGGTATTCCAAGGGAATGAGGCGCCGGTTGACCATCGCCATGGGCCTCGTCAACGGCCCGCGTCTGCTCTTCCTTGATGAACCGACCTCCGGATTGGACGTGGAGAGCAACCTCATCATCCGCGACATGATTAGCGACCTTATTAGCGAGGGGGTCACTGTGTTCCTAACGACCCATAACATCGAGGAGGCGAACATCCTCTGCGACCGGGTGGCCATCATCGACAAGGGGCACATCGCCGCCATCGACGCGCCCGAACGGCTGAAAAAGACGATTCAGAGCGTCCAGTCTGTCGAGGTCGCCTTTTTGGACGGCACATCGCCTGAGCGGCTTGACGAGCTGCGCAGGCTCCCGATGGTGAACAACGCCCGCAAGGAAGGTGACAAGTTCAAGCTCTTCACAGAGGACCCCGCAGAGGTCATTGGCGGCGTGATGGCGTACGCGCAGACGCACCACACACGGGTGATAAGCATGACGACGCTCGGTCCGAGCCTTGAAGACGTCTTTGTCAAGCTAACCGGGCTGCAGCGAGGAGGCGGGGTTGGTGCCATCGATTAGCCTTTCGGGGATCGAGGACCGCCTTTCCCGCGAGCTTGTCGCCGCGTGGGCGATTGCGAAAAAAGACGTCCTCATCTATTACCTCAGGCCAGGCGTCATCGTCGGCGGGGTGCTCTTTCCCCTTTTTATGTTCCTCGCGTTTACGGCAGGGAAGCTCGCGACGCCCGTTGCGCTGGTCCCAGGACTCATCGGGATCACGACGCTCTTTTCCGCCTCATCGATAGAACCGGTATCCGTCCCGATCGAACGGAGAATGGCGACCTTTGACCGGCTGCTCGCCGCCCCTATCTCCTTAAACGCGCTGGTGTTGGGCGAGAGCCTCAGCGGTCTTATCTATAGCCTTCTTATTGCGGTTGTGGTGTTTGTCGCCGCGCTGGTCATCCTGATGACGCCCATCACGAATATACCCCTCATTGTGCTGGGGATCCTTTTCAGTTCACTGTGCTTTGCAACGCTGGGAACCCTTTTCGCGGCATATCCGACGGAGAACCCCGGCGATATCATCTCGATGGTGAACGTCGTGAGGTTCCCCCTCATATTCATATCAGGTGTCTTCATCCCGATCGCGACACTGCCCTCTGTAGGGCAGATGATCGCCTATATTTCGCCGCTCACGTACGCGAACGATCTCATCCAGGGTGGATATAACGGTAAAATGATGTTCCACCCGATTGTTGACGTCGCGATGCTCATCGTCTTCATCCTGCTCTTCCAGTTGATTGCGAACTACCTGTACAAGCGATTCAACGATTGAACGATCGGGTAGAGAAGCGGCCTGCAGACGGAGATTCGGATCCAAGTGCGCCGTTCATATAGCCAAGGGTGATTACCTATACGCCTGTCGTTTGGCACCGCCGGTTGTGCATCGCTAGCTCGAATCGCTCTGCTGAAATGCGGCGTACCGGGCTTCAAGCATCACTCCTTGAAAAGGTGCTACGATGAGGTATGGAAGGAATACTAAGCCTTAATAAAAAGATGCCATCACTCAATGAGAATATGTAACTGAAAAAGTAGCGAAGCAGGACATTTGCTTTTGCGGATATGCCAGCGGGGAACTGATCAAAGCTAAAAGAGCAGCGACGCGAGAAAATCCCACCATCATCTTCTTGGGGGTAACGACTGTTCCGCCAGCGGCTGGAGTGACATCTGCGTTGCGGAGTACGCAAAATGAAATTTTAGATTAAGTCAGAAAATATCGGACTGCCTCAGCACCATAGTCTGATTCAAGTAAGATGTTTAAAAGGGTACTTAAAACGGGCCCCTTGAGTTCCGTTAGGCGCAGAAACCCGTAGCACAGCTAAGTATCAAAACTCGTTTTACCAATTCGGATGCGTGGTTTTCCTTCTTTTTCGCCGCGTCACTACGCAAATCGTGCGTCACTTGTGGGCAACCACATAATCTGAGCCGTGGACCCGTTCCACCGCGTAGCCGAGAGAGGTTAACAGGCGGCAACAATCGACATACATATCGAAGCCGTGTGTCGCCAAAAAAATCATCGGAGCAGGCTCTACAAGCGTTGACGCAGCTCCTTTGAGGGCTGCGAGCTCGCCTCTCTCTATATCCATCTTGACAACATCAGGGGCGGGGATTATCTCCTTTTTTACAAGCGAGTCAATCTTGACGGTCTTCACCGTCGTGGTATTGGGGGCGGGGCCGTAGAGGGACGAAAGGGAGCCTAATGTACTATCTGCCACGGAAAAGAACGTAGCCGTGCCTTCGCTGTCTGAAACGGCCGCCTCTACAATCTGAACGTTGGTGCAATGGTTAATCTTAACATTCCCTTTTAGGATGCGTAGCGCTGCAGGTAATGGTTCAAAGGCGACGACTTTGCCCCGCGGATCTGCCAACTCCGAAGCCAGAAGCGTGTACCAGCCCGCGTTAGCACCTACGTCGTACACTACGCTTGATGGATATATCGACTCGGCGAATTTGTCCGTGTACTTTTCTTGCCACCTTCCCAATACCTGAGTTATACCACCCCCGACAATCCATTTTTTTCCCTTCAAACGACCTGCCACGATTGGTAATGTGGTGTTCTTTCCAACAATGCGCTTTATTGCGCGCCCCGTCCGGACGGCCACGTACAATTTGAACGATTTAAACGATCCTTTGGTCTTTTTTTCGTTTACAGAAGATGACACGGGACCTCATTGCGGTAACTCAAGCAACAGATACAGATTAACTAATGTGAAAAGCACTACACTTATAAGATTTTTGTTGTTGTATTGAGGCTCGAGCACATCACGGCGGAGCTGGAAAAACGTGACTTTTCCGATGTCCCGACGGCGAAGCTCATGGAGCTGGAGCTGAAGACACGCGCCGAGCTTGCCAGAGAGTTTGCTGAGCCCAACATCCGCAGTGAGGGGGAGCTCAAGGGGGCGAAGTCCGCGAGAACGTCGATTGACAAGACTATGCTGTGGCCCGGGGGCGATACCACGCTGCTGCTTGGATCCGAAGAAAGTGACAACGGACGAAAACGGTCACGCCATGGTGATTAAGCAAGGCACCGCCATCATTGGTGCTGGTTGTCGGCGGCTCTGTTGCCTGCGTAAAACGGCGCGAGTCGAGTCGTCGCGAGGGTCGCGCGGTGATGCTGGATCTGGCTCAGACGAGATTCGCCTGTCTAGACGTGTCTAGGTAGCGGATCGGCATGCCATATCATTGAGTAAAATTGTTAAATCAATTTAATAATATCTAAGCATTATTGTGGGGTCGACTCTCAAAAAGCGTGCGCAGCAACAAGCATTGCGGTCACGAAAGGCCACAGACTCCCTGAAGCACCCCTTTTTTTTCGGCATCGGAGAACGGGAGACGTGCACGAGTAAACGTGTGTTACACTCAAGTGTCACAAGGCTTTAACCGTGGCTATTAAAAAGCATCTCATCGCGTAGAATCAGGCTGGCGGATGAGCGAGCGTCGCGTGAAGATACGAGGACAACGAACATCAAAGGGTTGAATCGCGAAAAAATACTTATGAGACGCGGTGATTAGCGTGCGGGGCAGGACCGTCGGAATCGTTGGTGCGCGAGGCATCAACAATTACGGCGGATTTGAGCGTATGCTCGCAGATCTCGTGCCGCGCCTCGTGCAGAAAGGGTACGGCGTTCGTTGCAGCTGCGAGAAACCGGCTCGTGGAAAGCCTATCGTTGACTACAAAGGGGCTACCCTTGATTACTTCGCGCTTAAACCTCCCGCCAACTACGTCTTGCGAAAAGCGTTCGAGCTTGTTTATGATTTTTTCTTCGTTCTTAAGTATGCGTTGGTTTGTGATGTGGTTTACGTGCTCGGCATCTACGGCGGAGCTGCTCTGCTTGTTCCGAGAGTGCTCGGGAGGGATGTCGTTGTCAACACCGATGGGTTGGAATGGAAGCGCGCCAAATACAACGTGGTGGAGCGCAGTATCATCATTCTGTACTTCGCCGTTTCACTCAACCTCGCGACTAAGATCGTGGTCGACAATGAAGAGTTGAAGCGATTCATTGGTGCAAAACATCACTTCAAGATCTCCTACATTCCGTACGGGGTCGAACACCAACAACCGCAACCGTGGGACGCGGCCAAACTGGGTCACTACATCTCTGAGAAGCAAGGAGCGGGAGCGATAAAACCCGGGAAGTACTGGTTGCTCGTATCGCGTCTCGAGCCTGAGAACAACGTCGACCTGATCGTCAAAGGATTCGTTGAAGCGAACCCGAAATACCCGTTAGTCGTCGTTGGCGATTTCACCAGTTATAGATACAGGAATCGGGTCCGCGAGCAGGCATCAAGCGGCAGCTCGGCCGCCATACCCTTTTTGGGAGCGATCTACGATTCGGAAACCCTCTGGATGTTGCGGCAACACTGCCTGGCGTACATCCACGGGCATTCCGTCGGCGGTACCAATCCGAGCCTCTTAGAGGCGATGATATCAAAGAATCTCATCATAGCACACGATAATTCCTTTAATAGGGAAGTGTGCGATCGCTCCGCACATTTCTTCTCGACGAGTGCTGACGTGAGCAATTTGGTCGCGTCAACCGAGCAAAACCCGGAAGGCGCCTCGCGGCTTCGCTGGAATGCGTACGAGCGGACAGCGGCATATTCGTGGGAGCGTGCTGTGGAGGGGTACCACAAACTGTTCAAAGGCGATAACGACGTAGCCCGAGCCAGACTCGAAACTGAGGCGCGTGTGGCTCAAAATGAGCAATCGTCCTCTTTTAGCAAGAAGAGTAGCGAGATCCTGAGTGATTTGCGATCGGCAGTGAAAGAGCGGTTTTCAGAAACGGGCCGGGGCCGATAGACGCTTTGTTATCTGCAGAGCTCAGCAGCTTTGCAACCGCCCGCAGCGGTCACACTGAACGAGAAAAGCCATAGAGCAATAAGCTGAAGGACTACTCGTACTGAAATTATGGTGCGATCTCTCATCGCTCTGCGTTGTCTGCCGAGAAGTCTAAGCGTCAAGTTTGTTGGGAAGCGATGCTGTTGAAACGGTCATGTGCGGGGCGCTGAACGTTTCACAAGCCCGTGGGCTCGAAAACGCATACGAAAACACCGTGGACATTGTCGCTGTAGCTACACGTGCCGTCGGAGCCTGCTGTAAGTCGCCAAATTGCAGACAAAACGGCTTTTGAAAAGCACGAGAGCAGCAGGAGAGCGCGATTGCACTCAACGAAAAAGCAAAGGGACGCAAGGTATGTAATGAGGGGGAGGACAACAAGTGTATGTGTTTCGTGGTGACGTGGCACTACCCCGTTGCCCTGCACGCAGATGCGCGCGAAGGCGCTTTTTATTCATTCTCAGATATAGTTATTTCGATATGGCATTCCCACGCGCCGCATTTTTCACCTCAGTGCGCTCGTTTTAGGGCGAATAATTGTACGTTTTCTTTTTGCGAAGCAAATGAGCACAACCGCAGCACTTCTTCATCGTTATCGCACACTGCGTCACACTAGCGCAACCTTTAACTATTAAGCGCCCTCTTTGCCATGTCTCTTCTCAGAGGCGATATCCATGCGGTTACGCACCAAGCTAATCGCGCTTACTCTCGTGCTTCTCTTTATCGGTTCGTTAGGAGCGGTCGCGGTAAGCGCGGAACAAGGTAATGCCGGCGTCGTATCAGCTCAGGCGGCGCTTACCACTACAGCGTCAGCCAGCTCGTTAAGCAGGGCACCGATCAACCCCGCTTGGACGCAGTATCAAAAAAACGTGGCGACGGGAAATGTAGCGCAGCAAGCGGTTCTCCCCCACGGTCTCGGCGAGATCCCACCTGTTGTAGATCTCTCCCCCCTTAAGCAGCAGACCGTTGCGCTTGCTGGAGCGTCCGCGTTTCCCACATCGTATGATCTTCGCGCCTTGGGTAAGGTAAGCCCGGTGGAGGATCAAGGCTCGTGCGGCAGCTGCTGGACATTTGCCACGTACGGCTCGCTTGAATCGTATCTGCTGCCGGCACAGCTCTCGAGCTTCTCAGAGAACAATTTGAATAACGCGCACGGATTTGATACGCCGTGCTGCAACGGAGGAGATATGGTGATGTCGACGGCATACCTCGCCCGGTGGGGCGGCACGATGCAAAGCGGGCCGGTGGCCACGGCCTGCGACCCGTACACGGCCTCGTGCTCTGACACCACATCCTGTTCCATTCAAGAACACGTGCAAAACGTGTATTTCCTGCCGCTCAAGCAGTCACCAATGGATAACAACGCCATAAAGAGCGCCTTAATGACGTATGGCGGCGTATATTCCGCCTTCGACTGGCTGGGGGATATGCGAGCGCAGACCACTTATTGGAACCCGTCGACTGCGGCGTACTATGACCACGCAACGCAGGGCGGGAATCACGCGGTGACAATCGTCGGCTGGGATGACAACTTCCCCGCGACGAGCTTCTCTACAGCGCCTCCTGGGAACGGCGCGTGGATCTGCAAGAACAGCTGGGGTACGTCGTGGGGCCAATCAGGGTACTTCTACGTTTCTTATTATGATAAGAACATGGGCTCCACTGAAAACGCGGTTGTTACCGCTGAGCCAGTGACCAACTACGCCGCCAACTATCAGTACGACCCTCTTGGGTGGGTTGGCAGTTGGGGCTCGGGCGGCAGCTCGACGCTGTGGGGCGCGAATGTATTCACCGCTCAAACAGGGAATCTAAAAGCGGTGGGCCTCTACGCCGTGGCTCCAAATATGCAGTACACGATACAGATCTACACCGACCCGACCAATACTCCGACAGATGGCAAGTTGGTAGCGACACAATCGGGGAGCGAAACGTATGCTGGATACTACACCATTCCTCTGGGCACGACGGTCCCGCTCACGTCCGGTCACAAGTTCGCCGTCGTGATCGAGTTCACCACTCCGGGGTACCCCAAACCGCTCCCCACGCAGGAGTATATACAGGGGTACAGCAGCAACGTGATCAATAGTCCCGGCCAGAGTTACTACAGCAGAGACGGGTCTTCGTGGTCAGACTGGTACAACTATGACGGTAACGCCTACGTCGTCAGCAATAACATAAAGGCGTTTGCAACGACCGCCGCTCCGGTCGGCGTCGCCTCAGCGCCTGCCGTGTGCGCGCAGGGTGCAAACAGCCTCGATCTCTTTGTGCGCGGCACCGACAGCGCCCTCTATTGGAAACACTGGAATGGCCAGACCTGGTCAGCGTGGACGTCCCTCGGCGGTATCTTGACGTCAGATCCTGCGGCGGCCTCACCGGCCTCCGGTAAGATCGACGTCTTTGTGCGCGGCA
>Ga0208037_1000362_pt1 | contig 28304 bp, 25 predicted proteins | sample June2015DPH_13_1_3_FD_184710 | JGI IMG/M metagenome (GOLD analysis project Ga0208037, IMG submission 184710) | Peatland microbial communities from SPRUCE experiment site at the Marcell Experimental Forest, Minnesota, USA - June2015DPH_13_100... | ecosystem: Environmental > Terrestrial > Soil >...
AATGCGGCGGCGGCTTTGGTGATTTTGTCGTCGACCTGGGCGTCGGTGAGCGCGTCGAATTTCTTGATGACTTCGCCGGTCGCCGGATTGATGGTGGCAATGGCCATGGCCTGTGCTCCTCGGGGTGGTGGGCGGGGTCCTGCGACCCTTGCGGATTCTAGTGCAGAACCTTACTTTTTTAAAGTAGGGATTTGCTGCCCCTGCAGAGCCGTATGCTGATTTATCTCACCCCATTGGAGTGAATAGGAGTAGTAGTCCTTTTCTTTGATTTTAGGGAGAATTAGGTTATGAGTTTTCGCTGGATTGTCATCGTGGCATTCGTGGTCTCGCTGGCTGTTGCTCTGCCGCAGAGCCGGCTTGCCCGGGCCCAAACTTCGCGGGGCACGATTTCCGGGGTGGTTACGGATGCGTCTGGGGGTGTGGTCGCCAACGCGGAAGCAAAAGCGACGAACGAGGCAACGGGCCAAACGTGGACTGCCGCATCTGGTTCGTCCGGTGAGTTTCAATTGCAGAATCTGCCTCCGGGTTCTTATGCCGTGGAAGTGTCCGCCGCGGGCTTCCAGGTATTCCACGCAAATAAGATCGGCGTCTCCATCGGAGCTACCTACAACTTGCCGGTCAGGCTGGTGGTGGAATCCGCGCGGAAAGTCGTCATCGTGAACGGCGAAGTGGCGGACGACTACAAACCAACCGCCATGGCTATCGGAAACCTAAGCAGCCAGCCGCTGCAGGAGTTGCCCATTTCCGGACTGGTCGTGACGCGGAGCCTCCTGGATGATCAACAGGCGCGCTTGCTTTCCGACGTGGCGAAAAATGACGCGTCGGTCGGAGAAGACTATGCTCCGGTGGGCTGGTATCAGGATTTTGAAATTCGCGGATTTCCGCTCGATCTGGCTTCGGGGATTAAAATCAATGGATTGTCGACAGCCGGGGAACAGCTCATCGCCCTGGAAAACAAGGATGCGGTCGAATTCCTGCATGGCGTGGATTCAGACGAAGTGGGCGTGGCTTCAGGCGGGGGGTTGGTCAACTACGTGACCAAGCGCCCCGCGGGTGTTCGCACGCTGAACCTGGCTACCGACCAACGCGGGACCGTCTACGCCGGTGTGGATCTCGGCGGGTTCTTCGGCGCGCAGCAGCAGTTTGGTATTCGCACGAATCTGGCCGGCGAGGATATACGTTCCTATGTGCACGGCGCGAATGGAACGCGGGAATTCGGCGCGGTCGCGGCGGACTGGAAAATCAACGCCAACACTTACCTGAAAGGCGATTTCGAATACCAGCACCTGGTGGAGCGGTCCGTGGGAGGTTTTCAGTTGCTCGGGGGAACCATGGTGCCGGTGGATGTTTCACCCGACGTGATGCTGGGCTATCAGCAGTGGGCCAAGCCGAACACCTTCGACACGTTCAATACGAGTCTTCGTCTGGACCACAATCTGTCCACGAACTGGCGGTTTTTCGTTTCCGCGGGGCGCAGCCATTCGCTGATTGACGACAACATTGCCTGGCCTTACGGCTGCTACTACGCGGCTTCCTGCGCGAGCAGCAACACGCCGCCGTATTTCTTCGGGCCCACGGGCGACTATGACGTCTACGACTGGCGAAGCCCCGGCGAACTCTACATCAACGATCAATTTGAGGCCATCGTGCAAGGCCAGTTGAAAACCGGGCCGGTCACCAACGATGTTGCCATCGGCACAAGCTTGCAGCGGCACAGCGTAAATTTACCGAACGCCGTCGATGCCTATGTTGGAACCGAGAATATTTATCAGCCGGAGCAAACCTTTCTTCCTTCTCCGGAGCAATCCGGCCCGGTCACCCTGGCGGAAGATACACACCAGTACGCGCTCATCGTGGCAGATCACATCCACTTGCCGAAGAGGATAGACGTAAGCGTCGGCGGGCAGTACGACACGCTGCACGACTTCCTCTACCCCAGCAAAACCGTGTGGCTGCCGCAGTACTCGTTGTCTTACCGCCCGATCTCCGAAATTTTGTTATACGGAAACTACAGCGTCGCGCTGTCGCTGGGATTACAAGCTCCGTTTTGGGCGAACGTTGACCCGAGCGCGTTTTTGGCGCCCTTCTTCACGCGTCAAACAGAAGCGGGAATTAAATACCAACCTGGGAGCCGCATTTTGCTAACTGCCGCTATATTCCGCATGCGCGCACCATTCTTCTACCCGAAGGTGGTGGACAGCCAGGGCGACATCGATTTCCTTTCCGATGGGCATGAAACGCATCGTGGCCTGGAGTTGAGCGCGCAAGGCAAAGTGAATAGCTGGCTGCGGCTCACAGGAAGTGCGACGCTCTTGCGTGCCGTGTCTTCGGGAAGCAGCACGCCAGACTTCAACGACAAACAAGTCATCAACGTGCCGCGCTTCCGAACGTCCGTGTTCGCGGACATCGACGTTCCCTTCATCACCGGGCTTCATCTCTTGCCGGGATGGAGCTACACCGGACCGAAGGAAGCGACGCGAGACGATGCGGTCAGCGTGCCTGGCTACAATCTGGTGAATATCGGCGCGCGGTACACGCCGAGCGGAGAATGGAAAAAAATGACGTTTCGTCTTTTTGCCGACAACGTCTTGAACAAACGCTACTGGAAGGACACGGGCGCGAGTTACGGCGACACGTTTTTGCAACTCGGCGCACCCACGACCGTGCGGCTCTCCGTGCAATACAATTTTTGAGGGCCAGGCAAACGGGCCGGGTGTGCGAGGTTTGAACAGGGAGCAAAATGGGGATCGAGTCGCGGGTGGTGGCATGAGCGGTGAGGTGAAAGCGCACGGCCTCGAGGGAAACCTCGTCGAGCCGGACTGGCCGGCCCTGAAGCTGGATGAATTGGATGGGCTCCTGCGGCGCTTTCCGCAAGCGCAAAAAGCGGAGCGCATCTTATCGTTTAGTCCACGTCCCTTTTCGGCGGCCAGCGTTGTGGAGACGCCGCTTGGAAACGTGTTTGTGAAACGTCATCATCACGCGGTTCGTGACCGGGACTCTCTGCTCGAAGAACATCGGTGGCTGGCCTACTTGAGCCGCCGCGACACCCTGGTGAAGAAGCCACTTGAAGATGGGTACGGGGAAACCGCCGTCGAGATTGGCGATTGGACCTACGAAGTCCATCCTGTTGGTGACGGCCTGGACCTGTATGAGACAGCGCAATCCTGGACACCGTTTCTGAGTGTGGGCCACGCGCGCCATGCGGGACGCGCTCTTGCCAGGTTGCATTCCGCTTCCGCGGGCTATGATGCGCCCGCGCGCAAGGCGGCGACCTTGGTCACAAGCTTCAAGGTTTTCTCGTGCGATGACCCGTGGCCCGAACTCGCGCGTTACGCTGAGGAGCGCCCCGCGCTGCAGGGCTATCTCGCCAAACGGGATTGGCTGGCGGAAACGCGGGAGACTTTTCTTCCTTTTCACAATCGATTGCGCAAATTCCTGCCCGTGTTTCAGCCCCTCTGGACGCACAACGATTTTCATGGCTCGAATCTTTTTTGGAGCGATGCGTCGACCGAAGCGGAGGTTACGGACATTATCGACGTAGGTCTTGCGGATCGCACCAACGCGCTTCACGACATCGCCACCGCGATCGAGCGCAACGGTGTGGAATGGCTGCAGATTCACGGCGCTTCGCGCGATCCATTTCACCGGGAACAAATCGTCGCGTTGCTAAGCGGCTACGAGGGAATGCATCCACTTTCGCGGGACGAGGCGGAGGCGGTGGTTGCCTTGCTGCCGCTCGTGCATGCGGAGTTTGCGCTCTCCGAGGCGGACTATTTTCTGCGAGTATTGAAATCGCGGGAGAAAGCTGACCTCGCGTACATAGGATATTTCCTGGGGCACGCTCGCTGGTTCAACAGCGATCCTGGGAAGCGGCTCCTGTGCCACCTGCAGAGTTGGGCGGAATCGCATCCAGGTATTGCAGAGAGCAGCCCGATGATTTCCGAAGAGTCGAGGAAATAATGTCTCCCCTTGAATTTGCGGCCGTGCTTACGAGTGTCATCGGCATTTGGCTGTCGACGCGGCGCAAGCTTTCGTCCTGGCCGGTGATTCTAGTGTCCTGCATTTTGTACGCGCTGGTTTTTCGACGCGAAAAACTTTACTCGGACATGTTGCTGCAATTTGTATATTTTGCCTTCGCCCTCTACGGCTGGTGGCATTGGTGGCGCGGCGTAAAGGAAGAAGGCACTGTCAGAGTGGAACGGCTCTCCGGGCGAGGGCTCGCCGTGGGAGTTGTCGTTGGCGCGGTGGGCAGTTTCTTGCTGGGCTTTTGGATGGCGCGTTACACGGATGCGGCGCTGCCGCACATTGACGCCGCGTTGACAAGCTTCAGCCTGGTCGCGCAATGGTGGTCAACGCGCAAACATATCGCCAATTGGTGGCTCTGGATTGTGGTCGACGCCCTGGAAATAGGCGTCTTTCTTTATAAGCGTCTTTATCTCACTTCCGTGCTGTTCGCATTCCTCATCTTTCTGGCTGTGCTGGGGCTGCGCGCCTGGAACAAAGCGCTCCGCGAGCAAGAATCCGGTGGGCAGGATCCGCTTATTGTTACGAATTCAAATCTGGCCGCGCCGGAATCCAATCCCAGTTAATTTTGTCGACGCCACTTGCAGGCCTATTGCCGCGGCGCTGACAACAAAATCCCGCGCTGAAGTATCAGGAATAATCCATTCACGATAGGGAAGTAAGTAGTCGGGGCGCCCGGATTTGAACTTGAGCCGTTTTGTGGGCATGTGAACCCGCAGGCGAAATCCCGCACGGGGTGAGGGACCCCTCTCAACAAGTGGTCGGGCACTCCTGCCGATTTTGAACCGCGTAGTCCTGCTTCGCGCCTGCGTGAAGCGATGGGCACAAATCGCGTAGGTGCTCAGAAAAGTGGGTGTATCCAAGGATAGCGAACGGTTGTAACCAGCATCCACAACAAGAGCACTGCCGCCCCAGACAAGAGCGCGATTCGGATTGCGGGTATATCAAGAAAGTCGCCTTCGATGATGAATCCAAGAGCGTTCCCAAGGGCTTTTGTTAAAGGGTTCATCTTCTCGTAATCAAGTTCGGTATCATGTTGTCTCCTGAGTTGCGGGTCATGCAAGATCCAAAAGGCATGGTCGGTAGCGTGCCAGAGACCGCTGGTGTAAAGGGGTTGCTTAGTATGGGGAATGCCCTTCTTCCGCAGATACGCCGCTTCTAATTCTGGCGGTGTGGCATTTCGTGGAACACCGAGAGTGTGGTAATAGTTCATCCCGCCACCGAAAAAGTTTGTGGTCACAAGGGGAGCGCCATGACTTATTCATTCAAAAGAGCCACGAAATCCGGCGAGGCCTCTCGAAGCCCAAAAAGTGGCGGAAAACCTTAGTCCGCAGTCGTCCGAGCGGCGTCCGAGTGAAGTGGGTGGCCACACCATGGGGCATCTTGTGAGAATGTGCAATTTTGAACAGATAGGCGTTCATTGGTTGCTTAATTTTTGTGAGCCTAGCTAGGCCCTAGCGGAGGGGTTGTTTCATCTCGCATGGCATGGGTCACCAAGTCGTGACGGGTTTCTTGTGTCTTGGGTGTTATGCGCGCCGTGCAACGGCGAGCCAAATCCAGCTTGTAAACATCCAGAGGATGATGTGACGATGGACTCACCCACCGTGTTGTGCATCGATGACCGTCCACAAGTGTTGGAGCTTAGGGATCAGGGGCTGGCTGTGGCCTGAAGAATCCAGCAAACAAAAGGATTTGACTGCGGTCCCTTCTGCGCAGGATGATCTCGAACAACCAAGTTGCGTGATAACGAAGCGCAGGATTCGGTGTTGAAAAAGGAGATCCCGATTGACAGATGACATAAACGAGCATTCAGCCATCGGACCTGACCATCAACTCCCGGCTTCTGCTCCGGCACGTCCCCGACATAAGGTTAGGCGAGTCGTTTTGTGGAGTCTGTCGTTGCTGGTCCTTGCGGCTGTCTTCGTGCTGGTCTTACGCCACCACGAGGAGGCCCAAAAAGCGGCGGCCGCGGCTGCGGTGCGCGTCAAGACGGGGATCACCGTGACGAGCGCGACGGCCCAAAAGGGCGACATCGGGGTCTACCTTAATGCCATCGGTACGGCCACCCCGGTCTATACCGCTTCGATTACCAGCCAGGTAGATGGCATAGTCGTTGCCGTGCAATTCAAGGAGGGTCAGCGGGTAGCTAAGGGGGATTCGCTGATCGACATCGATTCGCGTCCGTACCACGCAATGCTTTTGCAGGCGCAAGGGGCGCTGGAGCGAGACGAGAATCTGCTCGCCCAAGCGCAGATGGACCTTGAACGCTATCGCGACGCGTGGGCGCGCAAAGCGATTGCCAAGCAAATCCTGGATGACCAGGAAAAGCTTGTGCTCCAGGACGAGGGTACGGTAAAGAACGACCAAGGAACGGTGCAATACGACCAGGTTCAGGTCGACTTCTGCCACATCACCGCTCCAATCGCCGGCCAAGTGGGTTTACGGCTGGTGGATCCGGGCAACGTGGTGCAGTCTGCTGGAACCGTAACCCTCGCGGTCATTACGCAGTTGGAGCCCATCACCGTAATTTTCACAATACCGGAAGACAGTCTAGGCCAGGTTGAAGCTCGCCTGCACAAGAACGCCAAGCTCACCGTCGATGCCTTCGATCGCACTGCACAGACCAAGATTGCAAGCGGGGAGCTGTTGACGCTCGACAACCAGATTGACACTACGACTGGGACAGTCAAAGGGCGAGCACTCTTCGACAACAAGAACGATGCACTCTTCCCGAACCAGTTTGTAAACACGCGCCTGCTGGTGAATACGTTGCAGGGAGTGACGCTGATTCCATCATCAGCCATTCAACAAAATGGCCAAGCATCGTTCGTGTACGTGATTCAAAACAATATCGCTCATATGCGCAGCATAAAGCCGGGAGTTACAAACGGCGGAGTAACGCAGGCTGATGGCATCAATCCTGGAGACGTTGTCGCCAACAGCAGCTTCGATAAGTTGCAGGACAACGCTGCGGTCGTCATTTCCAACAAGCCTGTCTCGGCCAACACTAGCGGGAGCAAAGCGCAGTGAGTCCATCCCGTCCGTTTATCTTGCGGCCCGTAGCCACTTCTTTGCTGATGGCTGCAATCCTCCTGGTCGGTATTGTTGGCTACACACAACTGCCTGTCTCGGCATTGCCGGAAGTCGATTATCCGACCATTCAGGTGCTCACGTTTTATCCCGGCGCAAGCCCGACTGTGATGGCGACGACGGTGACGGCGCCACTGGAGCGGCAATTCGGCGAACTGCAGGGCTTGAGCCAAATGACCTCCACCAGCTCCGGGGGCACTTCCGTCATCGTGCTGCAATTTAATCTCACTCTGGCTATTGATGTGGCCGAGGAAGAGGTGCAGTCTGCCATAAACGCGTCGCAGAGTTTGCTGCCATCCGTCCTGCCCTCGCCGCCTATCTATAGTAAGACGAATCCAGCCGATGCCCCTGTGCTCACGCTGGCCATCACCTCAAATTCCATGCCGCTTTCTCAGGTCGAGGACCTTGTGGATACGCGCCTTGCGCCAAAGATTTCGCAGCTCAACGGGGTCGGCCTTGTCACCATCAGCGGCGGCCAAAAGCCCGCAGTCCGTATTCAAGCCAACCCTACGGCTCTGTCATCCTACGGCATCAACCTGGAAGACCTGCGCACTGCGCTGACACAAGCCAGTGTGAACGCCGCCAAAGGGAACTTCGATGGGCCGCGCCAGGATTACCAGATCGACGCCAACGATCAGCTGGTCACCAGCGACGACTATCGGAGCGTGGTGGTTGCATACCATAACGGTGCGCCGGTGATGCTGACTGAAGTAGCACACATCGTGAATGGCGTAGAGAACAATAATCAGGCCGCGTGGATGAATCAGACCCCTGCGGTCATCCTCAATGTGCAACGCCAGCCCGGGGCCAACACCATCAGCGTCGTCAAGAGCATCAAGCAACTGATGCCGCAGTTGGAGGCCAACCTGCCCGCGGGGATTCAGGTGACCACGCTCACCGATCTTACGACCTCCATCGAAGCGTCGGTTTCCGACGTGGAGTTCGAACTACTGCTGACGGTTGGACTCGTCGTGCTGGTCATTTTCCTCTTCTTGCGGAGCCTGTATGCCACCATTATCCCGAGCGTGGCTGTGCCGCTGTCGCTTGTTGGCACCTTCGCGGCGATGTACGTCCTGGGTTACAGCCTGGACAACTTATCGTTGATGGCGCTGACCATCTCCACCGGTTTCGTTGTGGACGATGCCATCGTCATGATCGAGAACATCTCGCGGTACATCGAAGCGGGCGATCCACCCATGGAAGCAGCGCTCAAGGGTGCGGAGCAAATTGGCTTCACCATTCTCTCGCTGACGGTGTCACTCATCGCCGTGCTGATTCCGCTGTTGTTCATGGGCGACGTGGTCGGGCGGCTCTTCCGCGAGTTTGCCGTAACACTTGCCGTCACTATCATCGTTTCGGCTGTGGTCTCCCTTACGCTGACGCCCATGATGAGTGCGCGAATCTTGCGGCACAAGCCAAAAGAGCAGCAGGGGCGCGTCTATAGAGCCTCGGAGCGCGTTTTCGACGGGATGATCGCGTTCTATGGACGGACGCTGAAGTTTGTCCTGGGCTACCAGACGATTACGCTGTTGGTTGCATTGGCCACACTCCTGCTCACGGTTTTCCTTTACATCATCATCCCGAAAGGTTTTTTCCCGGTACAGGACACCGGCGTCATCCAGGGCATATCGCAGGCGCCGCCGACGATCAGCTCACGGTCCATGGCAGGGAAGCAACTGGAGGTTACAAAGGCGGTTCTGGATGACCCGGCGGTGGAAAGCGTCTCGTCATTTATAGGCGCGGATGGAACGAATACAACGATGAACAGCGGCAGGATGTCGATCAATTTAAAGCCGCTAGATCAGCGCAAGATCAGCGCGTCGGACCTGATCCGCAGGCTCAACTCGAGAGTGAGCCAGGTTCAGGGAATCCAGTTGTTTATGGAACCTGTGCAGAACATTACCGTGGATGACCGGGTGAGCCGCACGCAATACCAATACGCACTGGAAGACGCCAATGCGGACGAGCTGAATGAGTGGACCAACCGTTTCGTGGACCGGCTGAAGCAGTTGCCCGAACTGGAGGACGTGGCCACCGATCAACAATTGGGCGGGCTGGCCGTATCCCTGGTGATCGACCGGGTCACCGCTTCGCGGCTGGGCATCGCGCCTTCGACCCTCGATAACACCCTGTATGACGCTTTCGGTCAGCGGCAGATTAACACCATGTATACGCAGGTGAATCAGTACCATGTCGTTCTCGAGAGTCAGCCGCAGTTTCAATTGGACCCCAACAAGCTGAACGATCTCTACATCCAGTCCAATACGTCTTCCGGCGCAAGCGGTGCGGGAGCCTCTTCCTCTTTTGCGTCTTCCGGATCATCCTCCGCGGGATCAAATGCGCTGACGACCTCTGCACTGTACACTCCGGCGGCAAGTACCCTTGCTCCTCCCGTGAACGCGCTTTCGCCGAGCAGCTCCAAGGCGTCCAGCAAGGGAGCCGGCTCCGCAGGCATTACAAGTTCGGCCATGAGCAGCGCCGTGCCGCTGAGCGCTTTCGCGCACTTTGAGAGGACGACAGAGCCGCTCGCCATTACCCACCAGGGTCAATTTCCGGCGATCACCGTGTCGTTCAATCTCGCGCAGAATGCCGCGCTTGGCAGCGCCATTACGGCGGTGGACAAAGTGCAGAAAGACATGCACATGCCTCCCAGCCTGCAGGCAGGTTTTCAAGGCACCGCGGCATCCTTCACGAATTCGCTGGCCAATGAGCCGTTGCTCATTCTTGCCGCGCTGGTCACGGTGTACATCGTGCTCGGTATTCTATATGAGAGCTTTATCCACCCGATTACGATCCTGTCTACCCTACCGTCAGCGGGCGTAGGCGCTTTCCTCGCGCTGATTCTTTTTCACCAGGATTTAAGCGTGGTGGCAATCATCGGCATCGTCCTGCTGATCGGGATCGTGAAGAAGAACGGCATTATGATGGTCGACTTCGCGCTGGAAGGCGAGCGCAAGCATGGAAAAAACGCGACGGATGCAATTTACGACGCCTGCTTGCTCCGCTTCCGTCCCATTATGATGACCACCATGGCGGCGCTGCTGGCTGGGCTGCCGTTGGCGCTCGGCACGGGTTTCGGTTCGGAGTTGCGCAGGCCGCTAGGCATCGCCATGGTGGGCGGACTGCTGCTGAGCCAGGCGCTCACGCTTTACACCACGCCCGTCATTTACATCTTTTTTGACAATCTGTCGCAGCGCTTTGGCCACAAATTGAACAAGCCGGAAACCGGAGGCGCGGAACTGGCAGGGCCGGCATGAACATCTCCGAACCCTTCATACGCCGGCCAGTGGCTACGACGCTGCTCACGTTGGCGATTGCCCTGGCCGGTGGGATTGCCTATGAGGTGCTGCCGGTAGCGCCCTTGCCGGAGGTCGATTTTCCAACTATTTCCGTCGGTGCAAGTTTGCCGGGAGCCAGCGCCGACATTATGGCGTCGTCCGTCGCCACTCCCCTGGAGCGGCAGTTCGGTCATATTGCAGGTGTGACGGAGATGACTTCCGCAAGCAGTCTCGGCAGCACATCCGTCACCATCCAGTTTGATCTCAGCCGCGACATTGATGGCGCGGCGCGCGATGTGGAGGCCGCCATCAATGCGGCGCGAAGCTATCTGCCCGCTAACCTGCCGGGCAACCCGACCTATCGCAAGGTCAATCCCGCCGATGCGCCGATCATGATCCTCGGCCTTACCTCGGACAAATACGGTCCCGATAAACTGTATGACGTAGCCTCGACCATCATCGAGCAGAAGTTGTCGCAGATCCAGGGCGTGGGGCAGGTCAATGCCGGCGGCGGCGCGTTGCCGGCCGTCCGTGTGGACGCAAATCCCGCGCAATTGGCCAGCTACGGACTTACCCTTGCGAATTTGCAGTCCGTGCTGAGCCTGCAGAACGCCGACCTGGCCAAGGGCCAAATCTCCGATGGCATTGTGACCGCGGACATCCTTGCGAACGACCAGATCTCGAAAGCGGACGACTACAAGCCGCTCGTCGTCGGTTATAACCACGGCGCGGCTATCCGCCTGTCCGATGTCGCTGAGGTGACAGACTCCGTGCAAAACGTCCGTGCCGCCGGCTATTTGAACGGCAAGCGCGCGGTTACGGTCATCATCTTCCGCCAACCCGGCGCCAACATCATCGCCACGGTCGACCACATTCGCGCGCAGCTTCCGCTTATCCAGGCATCCATTCCACTCGGCATCGATACCACCATCGTTCTTGACCGCACCACGACCATCCGCGCCTCTGTCAGTGACGTCGAGAAAACGCTGCTCATTTCCATCGGCCTGGTCATCGCCGTGGTGTTTGTCTTCCTGCGCAACGGCCGCGCCACGCTCATTCCCGCCGTCGCTGTGCCGGTCTCGCTGCTCGGAACGTTCGCGGTGATGTATCTGTTCGGATATACCATCGACAACCTCTCGTTGATGGCCATGACCATTTCCACCGGATTTGTGGTCGATGATGCCATCGTTGTGATGGAAAATATTGCGCGCCATCTGGAAAACGGCGTGAAGCCTTTTGCCGCGGCGCTGAAGGGCGCGGAAGAAATCGGTTTCACCGTTTTCACCATCAGCATTTCGCTCATTGCCGTCTTTATCCCTCTTCTGTTGATGGGCGGAATCGTTGGCCGCCTCTTCCGGGAGTTTGCCGTCACGCTCTCGACGGCCATTGTCGTGTCCATGATCATCTCGCTGACCGCCACGCCAATGATGTGCGCCTACCTGTTGAGGAACGAGCGCACGGAAAAACATGGCCGCATCTACATGGCCAGCGAAAAGTTCTTTGACAGGGTGCTATCTTTATATCGCGGCAGCCTGCATTGGGTGCTGGACCATCCGGCCCTCACCCTCACCGTGCTCTTCCTTACCATCGCGCTCAATTTCGTGTTGATCGTCAAGATACCCAAGGGGTTTTTCCCGGCGGAGGACACCGGAGCGATCTCCGGTGGAGTACGAGGGCCGCAGGATTCATCCTTCCCGGCGATGAACAATTCCATTCAGCAGATCGCCGGCGTGATTAAGAATGACCCTGCCGTCGCAAATGTGATTTCGTTTACCGGTGGGAATGGGGCCACGAATGCCGGTTCTCTCTACGTCGCGCTCAAACCGCTGGCGGCGCGCAATGTCAGTGCCGCTCAGATCATCGACCGCCTGCGCCCTCAATTGAATCGTCTGCCGGTGGCTTCTGCGTTCCTCCAACCCGTGCAAGATCTGCGCATCGGCGGCCGGTCCAGCAATGCGATGTACCAATACACGATCCAAGCCGACAACGTGCAGGATCTTTCCAAGTGGGGGCCGATCCTACTGGGTGAGATGCAGCGCCTGCCCGGTCTGCAAGACGTGAGCTCGGACCAGCAGAATGGCGGCCTGGAAGTACTCATGAACTATGATCGCGTCACTGCGGCAAAGCTCGGCCTGACCGTAAAGACGCTGGACTCGGCTTTGTACAGCGCATTCGGCCAATCGGAAGTATCCATCATCTATACGCAGTTGAATCAGTATTACGTGGTGCTGGAAGTCGCTCCCCAGTATTGGCAGAGCCCGGAAGGATTGCAAGACATCTACCTTCAGACGACCGGCGGCGGTAACATTCCGCTGCTCGCTGTAGCCAAGGGCCAAGCCAACACGACACCGCTGGCGGTCAACCATACGGGCTTATTCCCATCGGTGACTGTGTCCTTTAACCTGGCGTCGAACGTATCTTTGAGCGATGCCACATTGAGCATCAACCAGATGCAAAAGCGGCTCGGCGCGCCTTCCACGCTGCAAGGTTTTTTTGCCGGCACGCTGCTGGCCTACCAGCAATCCCTTGGCACCGAGCCCGTGCTGATTCTGACGGCGCTTCTGGCGGTGTACATCGTTCTCGGTATTTTGTATGAAAGCTTAGTCCATCCACTGACGATCATTTCCACTCTGCCGTCGGCGAGCGTGGGCGCGATGCTCGCATTGCTGCTCTTTAAAGAGGATCTGAACATCATATCCATCATTGGCATTGTGCTGCTGATTGGAATCGTAAAAAAGAACGCCATCATGATGATTGATTTCGCTCTTCAGGCGCAGCGCGAGGAGGGAAAGAGCACGACCGATGCGATTTTTGCAGCGTGCATGTTGCGCTTCCGTCCGATCCTGATGACGACGATGGCTGCGTTATTGGGCGCTCTGCCGTTGGCGCTGGGGACGGGCATGGGGTATGAGCTCCGCCGGCCCCTTGGTATCACGATTGTGGGGGGGCTGATCTTGAGTCAGTTGCTCACGCTCTATACGACGCCGGTCGTCTATTTGGCTTTCGACCGGCTGCGACTACGGATGCAGGGAAAGCAGCACGACATCCTTGACCATGGGGCCGGACCAGTCCCCAGCGCCGCAGATTAATTGCAGCCATCATGGGGTGCATGAGATTATGACTGCCTCCTGGGCGCCTCGCGCAATTTGATGTTCCAGCAGCAGATCCACCAGCGCATGAATGCGTTTTACAAATAAGCTGGCCACCGAGGCTAAAGGAGTATTCCTGATCTTGGTAGTCGTTTCCAGATCGCGATTTACGTTGCGAGTCGGGGATACAATCGCGCGCCAATGGAGACTAGCACGGTCGTGGTTAGGAGGATGACAGCATAGTCGAGACCCAGGCCGAACGCGCTCGTACTGCCGGCAAGCATGCAAGTGCGCAGGGCGTCCACGACGTAGGTCAAAGGGTTTAGATGAGAAATGGTCTTCAGCCAGCCGGGCATGATGGAGATCGGATAAATCGCATTACTGGCAAAGAACAGCGGCATGGTGAGCACCTGGCCGACTCCCATGAAGCGTTCGCGCGTCTTCACAATGCACGCGATGATGAGCGAAAACGTCGAGAACAGCGTCGCGGCCAGGACTACAATGACGAGCACGTTGAGGAGTGCCAGCAAGCTCCAATTCAGCTTCACCCCGAGAAGCAGCGAGAGACAGTAAACGATGACAGCCTGCGAGAGAGTGCGGGTACCAGCGGAGAAGCCCTTGCCGAGCACAAGTGCCGCGCGCGGAGTTGGGCTGGCGAGGAATTTCTGCACAATGCCGAGGTCGCGCTCCCAGATGACGTTGATGCCGTAAAATATGGCCACGAAGAGAACGCTTTGCGCCAGTATGCCGGGAGCAATGAAGTCTAGATAAGGAATGTTGCCTGTGTGCATCGCCCCGCTGCGTGAGAACACTTGCCCGAAGATGAGCAGCCAAAGCGCGGGCTGCAGGGCGCGGGTGATGAGTTCCGTGAAATCGTGGCGCAGCTTGCGCAACTCAAACTCGGTGATGACGAACGTCTTCTCGATGAAGCCGGTTAAAGGGTGGATGAAAGTAGAAGTCATGGGGTTGGGTTAACCAAGGCGCTGGGCGGTAGCGCGTTCGGCGGATACGTCGCGGAAGGTGCCGCCGGAATCAAGGGCGCTGCCGGCATAGTGGACGAAGACCTCACTCAACGTGTGGCCGGGTCCAAGCGAAGCCTCGAGTTCTTTGCAAGTGCCAAGCGCATCCACCTTACCCTGGCGCATAATCGCGATGCGCTCACAATGGCTCTCCGCCTCCTCCAGGTAATGGGTGGTGAAGAACAGGGTCGTGCCGTAGTTGGCGCGCAGATCAACGAGATGTTTCCAAACAGCGTCGCGCGCAATCGGATCCAACCCGACGGTCGGCTCATCGAGGAAGAGCACCCGCGGCCGATGCAGCGTGGACTGGGCGATTTCCAGGCGGCGGACCATGCCGCCGGAGTATTCGCCCACCAGGCGGCCGCCGTCGGCAGTCAAGCCCATGAACTCCAAAGCCTCGCGGATGCGCGCCTGCTGCTCGCGGTGTGGTAGATCGTAGAGTTTGGCGAAGATGAGCAGGTTCTCATAGCCGGTGAGCGAACCGTCCACGGAGACCGCCTGCGGCACATAACCGATGGATCGGCGAACGTCGACCGCCTGCCTGGTTATGGAGAAACCAGCCACGCGCGCCTCGCCCGAGGAGGGCGGCAACAGTGTGGTGAGCATTTTGATCGTGGTGGTCTTGCCGGCCCCGTTGGAGCCGAGTAGGCCGAAGACCTCACCGGCGTTGACCGAAAGGGTTAGAGCATCTACCGCCGTAAATGCGCCGAAGCGGCGTGTGAGGGTTTTGAGTTCAATAACAGTATCGCTCATAAGGAAATCGTCAAGGCCAGGGCTCAAACCAACTCCACGACCATCTTGCCGGCGTTTTACCCTTGGATAAGGCCGATGAAAGCAGCGGCTGTTTTGTCGATTCCTTTCACAACCGCTTCCTTGTTCTTCAGCTTCCCGGCTTTGAGATAGCCCCCACTTTCTTTTCGAACCCGGCCTGACGTTCCAGCCAATCCCGAACTAGTAAAAGCTTCCTTGTGGGCCGTCTGTCAACCCCCGCCGCGTTGAAGCTCCTTCGCCCCTTGATACGCTTCCGTATGCACGCGATACACTCTGCTTCCCTAAATGGAGGTGTCTATTTCTCCGGCGCTTTGCCGGATTCGGCGGACCCCTCGGTGGCGCGAAGGCCGGTGATCGAATCAACGTGAATGCGGAAGAAGAGCGGAGTGATCGCGTGGTCGCCCACTCTTATCTGACGCTCGCCTAATGCGTTTTGCCACCACAAGTAGCGCTTTCCTAACAGCGTCCGCGCATGTTCCCGCTCGGCGGTATATTGGGGCTCGGGCAATTCCTGATAGCGGCCAATGGCGATCACGCTCATCCACTGAGACTCGTTCGCGATTTCCTCAACTTCGAGGCAAACCTTGGGATTCGCTCGCATCCATTCGGTCTTCTGCCCGAAGGTCGAGAGGACGTAAATAAAGTCAGGCTCGTACGCAAAGTAGATCGGCACAACGTACGGCTGGTTATCGCGCGAGCAGCCGAGCCTTCCGAGTGAAGCGCTCGCCAGGAATGCGCGACACTCCTCGCCGCTCATCTGAGTGATCACCATCGCCACACGCCCATTCTTTGGAACAAACTTTTACGCCGCTTCGGGTTCGCGATTCCCAAACAGTGTCTTTTACTTGGTTGGCGGCTCGCCAGCGGTCTCTTCCGGCTGGTCTTCCGCCTTTTCCCAACTCGTATCGAGGTTGTATTCCTTCAGGGCTTTGCCGAGGGCATCGGTCTTCCTGCCGAGATCCTTCTGGTACGCGACTCCGTCCTCGCCAACGATGAATGTCATCACGCCGGACGATCTATATTCCGCCGGAAAGGCCACAAAAGCGAAACCTTCGGTCATTTTGCCGTTAACGATATAGCTTTTCGCGCCGCCCGGGCTATTTTTCCCCTGATGCGTCAGGATGTGGAAATAGTAGCCGCGGTAAGGAACCGGGCCCCCTTCCAGGCTTTTGGCATTTTCCTCGGCAACGGCCCACGCCACCAGCGGCCCGATGGGGCTCTGCGGTTCACCTTCGGCAGCTTTCCAATAAAGGCCATTGTGCTGCCCTTCATCGCTAAAGATTTTCTGGGCGTACTCGTCGTGCTGTGCGGAGCGGTATTCCTTTTCCGCCGCGACGAGTTCCTGGCAAACACGAATCGCCGATATTTCATTCCGGCCAATTCGCCGGTACAAAATCTCTTTCTTGCCCGCATCGGTGTCGAAATACCACAATTTACCTCTGTTCACGAGCGGTATGGGCGTGGGCCAATTCTTCGCGCCGATGTACAAGACAGTGGTTCCATCCGGTTCTTTCACCAGACGGTGCATTTCCTGATATCTCTGCACGAAATCGGCGCGGCTCTGGACGTCCTCGGCTTCGTCTCCTGACGAGACAATTTGCTTTCCGTCCGGTCCGAGGATCTCGATCATCGCTTTTTCGTCGTTACTCTGCGCTGCTGTGACCAGTGCCTTGCCCGCGTCTTCCGCCGATGAAAATGTTTTCTGGCCCTGTTGCTGCGCCATGGAACGCGTGGGCAAGCACGCCGTCAAAAGGATAGCGACCGCAGCTAATTTAGGAAGATTCGCCCAATTCAATTTGTCGAAGTTCAGCTTCGCTCGCTGCATATGGCTTTTCTCCATTTCTAAATTTCACGATTCACCAGGAACACAACGAAACTTCGATTAACGATGCTTTCCGCCACCGCCGGCATGCGCTGCTCCGCCAGCATGCACCGCTCCGCCGCCGAAGCTAGCGCTCCCGCGTGACGAATAACTCTTTGTCTGTCCGCCGTGGTCGTAGTTACTGAACGCGCCCGACTTCACACCTCTCTGACCGTTAGGTGCAGCATATCCTCGGGCTGCCCTGGTGTTTCCCTCGAATGGCCTTGCCGATGCACCGGGGCGGTTGGCGGCTCCGCCGCGCGCGCCCATGCTCCCGCTGGGAGGCCTGTTCCCCGCGTTGCGAGCGTTAACTCCGCCGCGGGCGCCGTTGACTCCGCGCGCGCTGCCACCGCGGGAGTAGGCGTTCCGGTTATAGAACGTCCTACTCGGAGAGTAGTACCTGCCGTGGTTGTAGATTGCGTAGTGGTTGTGCCAATCGAATCCCCAATGCCCCCAGCCCCATCCGTATCCGCCGTAGAAGCCGATTCCGAAGCCGAGTCCGAACGAGAGGTACGGGCCGCCAAACCAGATTCCAGGATACGGGTACCATCCCGGCCACGGTCCTATTGGGCCTCCGTAAACCAGCCACGGATCGTACGCGGGGATGTAAACGGTATCGGGGTTGGCCGGCTGAATACTAATCGTCGAGTCTTGCGTCGTTACGGTCTGCTGCGGCGTGCTTTTAAGATTGCCGGCATCTTCCGCTTTCTGGCGCATCACCTGTACGGCATCCATCACATCCTGTTCCTGGTTGTAGTAGGCATCGCCCAGAGATGACGTCCAGGAGAGGTTCTTGTCCATATTTCCAAGGACGGAGGGAAATGGAGCGAGCGCCTTGACGCTTGGGTCCCAGGGCTGTTGGTCCACAGCTTGACCCAAAGCGTCGCCCTTCAAATCAAGATGCGCTTGCACCCATCGGTCGGCCTCGACGACTTGCTCGGGAAACGTGGACGCCGCTAGGATCTGCGCCACCAGCGAATCCGGATACAGCGCAATCGGAGCCACCAGTTGCTGCAACTGCTCGGGAGTCTGTTGCGTGTACGCGGGCGCCTGCGCGGCCTGCACCGGGGGCTGGGCGGGGGCTTGCGCGTCCTGATACGCCGCCAGGTTCTGTGGCCAAGTTGCGAACAACAGCGCCAGCGACATCAGGGAAACCAAAATCTGTTTGCCCGCTTGCGCTCTTGAAAAGCCTCGCACGCCTTCGATAATGTTCATGTTCTCTACCCTCCTCTGCACCTTCATCAGTTCAGGCCTCATATACTTATAGACGCGCAAATCACAGTTTACGTTACTATTTCCGATATCTCCGAGCATGCCCTCGAGCTCGCCGGCAAGCGCCGATGCTATCTCCTCGACGATGCTGTTTGCGCCTTGACGATCGGCTTGTTGGCTCCAGTGACAACCGGCGGGCTGCCTGCGGCTTCGATCCCACCTGTTTCATGGACAGAAGTATCACCTTCTGCGGACAACCCTGGCTTCGTCTCGACGCGAACGCTCCTCGCTGGGGCCGCTTTTGGCATCACTACCTCGAGTCTTCCATCGTTGAATGACGCCTTGGCCTTCGAGAGATCCACCTCACACGGCAAATCGATGACGTGGAACATCAACTGCGCGTGCCTATGCGAATGGGGGTGCTTTTCAGATTTGTGGTTTTCTCGGGGCTCGGTTTTTCCGCTGATGCTCAATCGGCGAGGCTCGAGACTCACCTTGATCTCCTGCCTGTGGAATCCAGGAACTTCGGCACGTGCGGTAAGCCGTTCTCCAGATTCCGAGAGGTGGAACTTCACAGGCGTGAGTAGCTCGGATTCCGCGAGGAACCAATCCTCCCGGTCGTTTCCGTGCATGCATCCACGGGCCTCGAACATCTCGAAGGCGCGCCGGGCAATCAGGTTGAATACGTCTTGTGTATGTTCGAAAAGTTCATGAATGGATACGAGATTCACATCAGTGCTGATTTTTATAGATGATTCAAGTGAAGAATGGTGTGTCATGGCTTGCTTCCTTTCTGTGGAACAATGCCTTGTTCCCGCGCTCGAAGAGACAGGGGCATCCTTCGGTTGCACCCCGTTCTCCGCAAAGATCACGCGGCTCCAGCCTTGGGAACCGGCTAGTTAACCGGCGGTCCGGCAGCTAAGCACCAAGCCATTTCATCGAGTACGCTCGCAAACTCCGAAGGCGGGAGTGCTTCTCACCGTTCAGACGGCCAAGCTCCTGCGGCCGGACTTGCAGTGCGTACTGGGCTCTTGCTCTGATGAACAGTCCCCGAGCCCCTCAACTGTGAAGGCAAATGTCCACAAAGAACTCGCAAGTGTTTTGTCATGCCGGGCTCAAACCCAATCCGCCACACCGTGACATAGGAGCAATTCAGAGCTCCGTCCCTTGGAGATCACGACTTGGCTTTGGCTTCCTGGACATATTTGCCAATTTCGTCTAGCAGTGCTCGTGCCGATTCAGGTACGGCAACCTTGCCGCTTAGGATTTCATGGCGGTCCACATGTTCGCCATACATGGCTTCGTCTCCACTTTTGTCGGCTTGCACCACGGCACCGTCCAGGCTCACCCCAGCGAAAACGCCTTTGGCGCGCGAATAAGACAGAATCTCTGCTTTCAGTTTAGCGTCCGTGTCGGCAGAGGCGTGCCGGCCCACTGGCCCGGCTGCTACGGAGGCGTCGGCTCCGATCTTGAATTTGTCACTGAGCAGGCTTTGCAAGGCGTGATCGTTCATAAAGAGCATTACCAGGTCGGTGGAAGAGCCCCCGATCTGATAACCCACGCTCCCGCCTTCAATAGCCACAAACATGGGGGCGCTCCAGCCATGCCCGGTGCGACAGGTTGCCAGCCCCCTGCCGTAGTTGCCGCCGAATATGAAGGCGAACTTCACGTCCCCTGGAATGATGGCAATACATTTCGCCGATTCCAGTAGCTCCTGAGGAATACTCTGATCTGGGGTGTTCATGATTTCCCTGAAGACCTGGGCAGCCTTGTGGATGCGATTAACGTCATCCTCGCGATCCGAGGCGACGGCATTTAGAGTTACAAGCAGACCTAGCGTTGTGACGATCAAAAGACGTTTCAACATTTATTGATCTCCCTCCAAGTTTGAACTCACTAACCGAAACGCACCGCCAATTCATTGATTCCCGAACTCGGCTCAGTTCGCCCAGGTGTGAATCACTAGCGCAAATCAATGCGACGGTCGCGGGCAAACTGGGTTTTTGGTTCTTAACCTACGCCTTTTCATCAAGTAGTTTCCCCCCGCTAGCGGACCTGGACTTTTCGCAGACGCATTTCGTGCGAACACACCGATGCGCTATTGCGGGTTCTTCCCGCAAGCGGGGAGGAGCCTTAGGGCAAACGTACTATTATTCTTGGTTCATGACGGCCCCGACGATGCCGATGGTGATGCCCGTAGGCGGGCGCAGGGCACAGGGCGCCCAAAGTAAATATCAGCAACAGTGCAGCCAAAATCGATTTGTACATGATTTTCCTCCCCCTCTATGGGTTACTCGGGCTTGTTCCGATCGGTCTTGTTTAAGGTGCGGGCGGAGCTTTTGGTGCAGGCGCGGCTCCGGCGGCGGGTTTCCGCGCGGGCTTTGCGGCCGGCTCAGGCGCCCAGTATTGTGGATCGGCATCGATCCAGGATTTCTCAACGTAGCTCCATTCCGGAATCACCATCCAGATGTTGTCCTCGACGCTGGCCACGCTCTCCTCGGAAAGCTTGTTCATCCGGTGTCTTCCTTCGTCGCCCAGCGCAGCGCCGAAATCCTTCTTATGCGCCAGACCAGTGTCCACATCCTTGAGGGACGCCATCGGGACCAAGACAAGATAGGCGTCCGTCACACCCGTCAGTCCTTCGTAAGTCGCCCAGGGGACGTTTTGGCCGCTCTTGAGGCTGGCGTCGCGATAAAGCTTCGTCAATTCCACGAACTGGTCGACGTGACCGGTGTGCATATGGAAGATGATCACCTCCCAGTAATGGGAGTGCGGTATGTCCGCTCCGGCGACGTTGTTGCTGAGGTCGGAGCGGTAATGCCAGATGGTGTAGCGGATCTCGGATACGTTAGGGGCCTGGCGCGTATCCAGCGCGTCAAACTTAGCGTCGATCGCCGCGTTGCCGAGTTCCCACTCCTCGTTCTTTTGCAGCGCCTCGTAAGAATCGTAGCCGTAGAGATAAATCGCTCGAGGTGAGCCCGTCAGGGCCTGCATCACCACGAAGTGCGTCGGGTCCTTGAGTTGCTGCGACAGGGCAGGGTATTGTGAAGCAACCTTGTCGTAGGGTCCATCCTGGTAGGGTTTTATGTTGTTCGTTTCGATGTTGAGGATGTTGGGTGGCGGAACTGGCGGAGTTTGTGCCTGTGCGGCCAGGGAGCCTGCCAATGCCAGGGACAATCCGGCGACGGAACATAACCATTTCTTCATGTCTGCCCACCTCCAGGGGGCCAGAACCTACATGGCTGTTTCACCAACTGCTGAACACATTTCTTATTCGGACGTTCTGCCCTTGCAGCCGGGATGTCCGCACGCACAATCGACGTCCGGCGTCTTTTCCATTGCCGCGCACTCGGTGCTGCAATACTTGCCCGACGTGATCACGCACGAACAAACGGGGTGAGCACACTTCTGGCCTTTCGCAGTTGTCATTTCTTTATTCTTATTCGCAGTCTCCATTTTTTCTCCCACCTGCGGGCCAACAGCGGATGACCCCAGGCAGTATCTTAGACACTCGGGAAAAGCGTTTCTGTCCAAAAAAGAACACATTTCAATTTTGGTTGCAGAGTGGCAACCGCAGATATGGATGATCGTACGCAGGCTTTCGCGATAGGCGCTGCCAGGATACGTTCAATGACACGACCCGTCATCCTGAAACTGGCGACCGGCGACCATGGATGCCAGCGAGTGTGCGCAATTCATGATTCTCTGGTCCAACGGATCGTTATTGAGAGTGTCGGGAGAGATGTAATCCATGGACTTGCGTGATTCCAGAATTGTATTGCTCAACTTTTGCATGTTGTCTAACTCGTTGGTAAGCAATCTTAAAGCGTCTCGATCCGAGTCAGTTGTCACTGCCACGGATGCCAGCGTGAGGCTCTTGGCAGCTTGACCCCGATAGACACTCAACCAGTCCTCCGTGATGGGGTATCCATGCTGGACAGCGTTAGTAAGGACGCTTCGCCATTCCCGGATCGCCGCCATTTCCTCGATGCCTGCCCTCAGGAACTCTTTCGAGAACCCTTGATTTGCGGGCTCGGCTGTCGGAGAAGGAGCCGGCGCCGCGCTTGCCGCGGAGGCAGGCAATGCCAACATGATCTGATTCCCCTTAAAGCTGAGGGAACCGTTCGCGATGCGAGCCAGCGCTTCGATTTCGACGTAGGACCGGCCGTTCAACTGAACAACTGTCGCAACTCCGGGCCGGCCGTTTACGATCAGTGTCAAGTTCTGCTGCGCGGCTTGCGACAGAGCGAGTATTGGCAATGCCAGGAGCGCCGCCAATATCAACCACTTGCTGAATGGCCACTTTCGCATAGGTCTCCTCCTCAATGACGTTTTCCCCCCACGCACAAGGGAGGTGCTCATCACTGTCTCTTGCGTTCTCTACGGTCCAAAGTGCTTTCGGCAATCCGAGTCTACGAAGCGGCCTTCGCACGCGCCGCCTCGGGCTCGCCGACCAGCTCCTCAAAGAGCGTCCGGTAATGAATCATGGCCTGGCGCAAGTCTTCGGTGCTGGCCTGCCCGCTCGATTGACGAAGCGCGGTTTGGTGGGCCGCACGGTAATTTTCCAGAACCAGTGGATGATCCACAGAGAGATCCGCGGCACGCTGTTCAAAGTCGCTCACGGGATAGCCACGTGTGGACATCACGTCGCCGAGCAGTTGGTCGGCGTCCGTGACTGCGCCTCCGGGACCGTCCACGAACCCGGCTTGAACTCTGGCCCACGATTCGATAAACCGCGCACGATCACCCGGAGCGAGCGGCCGGATGTGAAAGCGCTCCACGCGTTCTGCGCGCTCGTCAAGCGCCGCTTCTGCTTTCTGCCGGCTCCCGCCATCTTTCACGGCGCGCGTATATTCAGCGCCGCCAAACTGAGTGCGGAGTCTTTGCGTTCGGCGTTTCTGAATAAAAAGCGCAATGGCGATGCCTGCGGCCAACACCACAATGATTGCGATGATTGCGGCTATTTGTGTCGTGCTTAGTGCTGATAGGTTCATGACCTTCCTCCAGTTATCGATCGATTCCTTGGCCCAAATCTAAGAGTCATCACGGCTCGCTCGCGCGAAGCCGTGCCGGCTCACGGTTTTTCGATGACTTTTTCCACCTGGCCGATTTTCTTTTGCACTTTCCCGGCTATTTTTTCGGCCGTTCCTTCGTCTTCCAAGTCGGGATTGTTCGTCAGTTTGGCTATCTTTTCCTTTATCTTGCCCTTCAGTTCGTGGACCTTGCCCGCGACTTCATTCTCAGTGCCTGACTTCATCGTGTTGTCTCCTCTGAAACAATTTAAGTTCCGCCACTCCGCTAAACACTCCTCGTCCTCACCGTGCGCCAAAAAAGCTCATGCACGGAGCATCTCGCGCTCCGCCAGCCCATTGCAGAGTTAGCGATGCGTGATTACATCTCTCCTCTTGACGCCAAGAAGACGCTAGTTCCTGCGCCAACGGGAATATCCCCAGCCCCCACCGCCCAGCAAAAACACAACAAGAAGAACTATCTCAGAGTTTCCATTTGGATCCTCCCTAGTCAGAGGAACCTGGTTGACTCGTTCGCAAAATAGTCGCCTGACTTGCATTGGCGGTGGCATGTTAAGAGAGATGAGGGCGGATATCTGTTCACATCGAGACACTTTCACGTTTTGCGTGCTTTTTTCTTGGGGGGAAGTTGCTCGTGCTGGCAGGGAGCGAGGATCTACTCACTTACACGTGGCGCCACGCGAAAGCTAATTTAGTCGTGCAGGCCAACGCTTAGGAGGGAATCGTTGACGTGGATCTCGCCGTTGTACTGGATGAAGCCCAGTTTCCTGAATTTGTTCATGAAAAAATTGACCCGGGACCGTGTTGTGCCAATCATCTCCGCCAGCATCTCTTGCGATACCTTGGGAATGACCTTTTGAGGCAGGCCCGGCGCGCCATAGCGCGCCAGCAGCAGCAGAGTGCGCGCCAGCCGTTTCTCGCTGGAGTTGAAAAGCTGATCGATCAGGTTCTCTTCGACGCGGATGTTTCGTGCCAGCATATGAGCGATGAAGCGGTCGGAGAACTCGTGTTCCCCATGGAGCACGCGAATCATCTCGCTTTTCTCGATGACGAGCACGGTCGTTGGCGCAATCGCGGTTGCCGTAGCCATGCAAATGGATTGGCCGGCAAGACACCCTTCCCCCAAAAAATCACCCGGTCCAAGGATCGCCACAACGGCTTCTTTGCCGGACTCATTGATCACCGTAAGCTTCACGCCGCCTTCCTGAATGTACAGGACATTCTTCGCGGGATCGCCCTGCGCAAAGACGGTTTCTTTCCCTTGAAACTTCACAACCTTTCTCCCCACACCGGCCGAGTCGAGAAATAGTTTCACGTCGAAAGCAAGGCTTCTTGAAATCACTTTTCGGGGGGAGCGAGTGACTTGTACAGATACACGTCGAACTGCGGAAGACAGCATACGATAGAATAGCATCCAACCGGATTCAGCGAAGTGTATAATATTGAACGGTCCGTGTAATATTGACACGGTGTTCACAGCCCGCCGCGGAACTCCAGCAAGCCCTTAGGAGTCAGAGGATTAGGCGCGATTCCTAGCGGTTTCGGAGGACTTTCCACAATGAGCGGTGCACCTCTAATCCCCCATCGTAGTTAATGAATCCCTTCTTCCTGAATCGATTCATGAACAGATTGACTCGTGGCCGCGTGGTCCCGACCATCTCCGCCAGAACTTGGTGACTTAGAGGAGGAATCTCAACAACCGCTGGACCCTTTCCATTCAAGTGGGCTAGCCGCAGAAGCACGCGCGCGAGCCGTTGTTCCGCAGAGGAAGTCAGGAGATGCGCCACGTGATCCTGGTAGTTTTTGACGCTGGACAGCAGATAGGCCACCAGGGAATTTGAGGTCTTATTCTTTTTGCGAAGCATTTGGAGCATCTTCTGTTTTTTGATGGTGCGTATGGAACTGGCGGTCAAGGCGACGGCCGTGGACACACGAAGGGGATAACCTGCGAGGCACAGCTCGCCAAAAAAATCATGCGCGCCCAGAATCGCGGTAACGGCCGATGGCTGATGTTTCATTCGGGTGGTGAGCCGCACCCCTCCTTCTTGAATGTAGAAAAGCGTGTAAGCGGGCGCGCCTTGCTTGTAGATGTTTTGTTTGTCCCGATAGTGCGCAACCTTGCCGCCCAAGCTGGCTCCTGAAGAGAAACCACCAAGGGGGGAACCTCTCTGCTTCCTGCGTTTCATAGGTAGCTCCTCTCCAGCGTTGGTCACGCATCCTTATGCCTTCTCCGCTGCCTTCACGGACTCCCGATGAGCTTCTTGCGACCACTCGAAAGCCTTGCGCGCATGCTCCAGTGCTTGCTTGGAATGCTCGTGTCCGGTTTGGTGATCTTCTTTCCCGTGGTGCGTCGCAGCAACGCGGTGTGCGTGTGCGGCGAGTTCGTGGAATTCAGCAGCTCTTTGATGCGAGTCATTTGGCATAGTGTTTCCCAATCTCCGAAGTCCCTGGCATCTTAGAACCATTCCATTTTGCATGCTGTCCAATAATGAACAGTCGCACCGCAGCCACCCGCTTCTCGTCGGGCGTCGAAAGCGCGCAAGCGGAAATGGAAATCAAACCAGATGGGACCGTCAACACGGGAGAGAAAAGTAAGGAGCGACATATTGTCTCCCCTCTTTATGCTGGCGAGTGTCCCAAAGTGGACAGACGAAGGCCAAAGAATAAGCTACTAATCCAGCGACGGATCAAGCGAGTGAAGCCAATACTCGGGAGGCGGAGATGCCATTGGATAAATCAGCGGCGGGCAATCTGAGTGGTCAGCGGCGAATCTTGGGTGTGTGCTGGCTCGTATACGGGGTTCTCCGCCTTCTCATGGGAATCTGTCTCGTTTTGTTTAGCGGAACGGCCACGGTCATGTTTGGCGCCCTTCTGGATCGCGTGCCTAATCCGTTCGCGTTGATGAATGATTTTCACATTGTTTATGCGGGTATCGTGGTCTTAGCCGTTCTATGCGGTGTGTTCGGGGTTCTCGCTGGATTGGCTCTCTTAGCAAATCAAAGGCCGGCCCGCACGCTGGCTCTCCTTGCAGCGTTCTTGTCGGTCTCTGAAATTCCGTTTGGGACAACTCTGGGAATCTATTCGCTTATCGCTCTGCTTCCATTGCGCGGTGTCTCTCCGGCAATCCGTTCTCAAGAAAGCGCATGATAAGAGCGTTGACAGGCCGATTTTTATCGCCATCTTCATCTAACGATGCACCCAGAACGGTTCCCGTAATCATGTATTTAGCGGATTGACTAGCCCGTTCGGTACCGCGCACTGCATGTGAAGAATCGCTGTCATATGCCAGGTAGCTCGCATCTGTACGTTGTGCGGCGCCACGCCCGCGGAAGTTCTCTCCTTGAGTCAGCCAGAAGTGAGTAATGTAGATTTAAAGCAGATTCTTAATTACGCGCTAAGGGCGAGAGGCGTGGATTCTCCACGCATCCTGTCCAATAAGGAACAGTCTCCTTGATGACGCGCTGCCATAGTGTGGGCTGGGACTTAGCTTCATGACCTGAGAGCGATAGCAAGTACCCGAGGAGATTTTGAAATGTCCACAATCAATTCAGTTGTAGCAGTGTATCCCACACATACGGAAGCGGACCAGGCAGTGAAAGAGCTTCAACGCGGCGGGGTCGACCTGCACAAGTTGTCGATCGTTGGGAGGGGGTACCACACGGATGAACACGCGGTAGGCTACTACAACACCGGCGACCGCATGAAGTATTGGGGCAAAGTTGGCGCGTTCTGGGGAGGCTTCTGGGGGCTTTTGTTCGGATCCGCTTTTTTCATCATTCCGGGTCTCGGCCCAATCCTAGCGGCTGGACCGGTAGTTGCATGGATCGTGGGAGCGCTTGAGAGTGCAGTGATGGTAGGAGGGGTGAGCGCACTGGGAGCCGGTCTTTACAGCATCGGAATTCCCAAGGACAGCGTGATGAAGTACGAAGCAGCGCTCAAGACGGATCAGTTCCTACTGATTGTCCATGGGACGGCCGCAGAAGTGACGAAGGCAAAGGACATCATCGAAACTACGCATCCCGCCCAATGTTCCCTGCACGTAGGCGAAGTGGCAGCATCGGCAAGAGTTTAGATTTCCCGCGAGTTGTGGTCGCAAGGAGGTAGACCTCGCAAAAAGAAAGTTGCGCGGGCAAGCTGCCATCGCCAGTTCCAAGATGGCCTCTAAAACCATAAGGGGATCTTCTGGAGCGACCGGATTAGGAAGCGAGCGGCTTAAGGCGCTTGTGTCTAGCGGCTGCTCTAGGCCAGCACCAGCGCCTGGAACCCGGGATACCGTGACCTGAAATAGGTCCAGACCATCATCGGATGGAGCACGACCAACACGGTCCCGGTCGAAACCCTCAAGGCCCGCCGCGACCACGAAGAGCCGAAAGCCCGGCCCGAACAAGATGTCAAGAATGCCCGCTGGGTGTTGTACGTCATCAACAGGCAGTGAGCGAAGCCGCGGGGGGAGTGGCGCAGCGTGGGGCGCCAAAACTGATGCAGTCGAAGTTGCGGTCCAAAACAAATTCGGGCGAGAAACCATGAGCAAACAAACACGCGTCAGCCACCCGATCTACAGCCTTCTTCCCATGGAAGTCGAGGGGTTCGATTCCCTGGCAGAGCTTGCCCTGGACATGCGCTGGTCGTGGAACCATGCCACTGATGGAGTGTGGCGCACGCTTGATCCCATACTGTGGGAACTCACGCAAAATCCTTGGGTTGTCCTGCAGACGGTCTCGCGAGACCAACTGGAGCGCGTGCTGGCTGATCCTGCCTTCCGTAAGAGCGTTGATGACCTGCTGCGAGCCAAGCGTCACGCAGCGGAGACGCCCGCGTGGTTTCAGCAAAAGCATCCGCAAGCTCCTTTGACCTGCGTCGCGTATTTCAGCATGGAATTCATGTTGAGCGAAGCGCTACCGATTTATTCGGGCGGACTTGGCAATGTGGCT
>Ga0208037_1000374_pt1 | contig 27810 bp, 26 predicted proteins | sample June2015DPH_13_1_3_FD_184710 | JGI IMG/M metagenome (GOLD analysis project Ga0208037, IMG submission 184710) | Peatland microbial communities from SPRUCE experiment site at the Marcell Experimental Forest, Minnesota, USA - June2015DPH_13_100... | ecosystem: Environmental > Terrestrial > Soil >...
TTCCGCGGAGGTGGGATTGGCGGAGGCGGCGCGTCGCAGCATCTCGGCGGCGGCATCGAAGCGTCCAGCTTGGTAGTGCAGCAACCCCAACAAGTGCAAGGCGTCGGGATGGTTGGGCCGGGAAAGCAGGACTTTGCGGTAGAGCGCTTCGGCTTTGTCCAATCGTCCCGCCGAGTGGTGCTGCTTGGCCGATTCGAGCCATTGCGGAATCATCGTGTTTGGCACCATGTGCGCCACATCTGGCGATAGGCGTTTTCCATATTGCGAGCGAAGCGCACGCCGTCCGTCAGGGGCGATTGCCGCATGCGCTGACGCAGGCTGGCGCGGAGTTGGGCCAAGCGTGGCAGGTCGGCGGCTAAATCGGTGACGATCTGCACATACTGCTGGTCCGTCCGGGCTGCCAGTTCGCGCAGGTTCAGGTTGGACAACTGGCTCCAGCCAGCCCGGCCGACGATGGTCTGGCCAACCAAGGTGACGACCGGCACGCCCATCCAAAACGAGTCGAGGCTGGTGGTGTGTCCGTTATACGGCAGGGTATCCAGGCCAAGATCGATGCGGTGGTAGGTCTCCAGGTAGATCCTGCGTGGCCGGGGGAGGAAGAATTCGACGCGATCGGCGGTGATGCCACCGGCTGCCAGTTGGTCCAGGACGCGCTGGCGGGTCGAGCCCTCAGGGGTCAGCAAGATCAGCCGCGACTTGGGCACGGCCGCCATGGTTTGGGCCCACAGCGATAGCGTGCGCGGCGTGACTTTGCAGAAGTTGTTCAGGCAGCCGAAGGTCACAAAACCATTTTGCAGTGCCGGCAAGGGCCCGACGCCCGGGCCTTGGCCGTCGCCCAGGCCCACCACGGACAGGTCGTAACACCAGAAGGTGTCCGGCAAGCGCAGCGATTTTTCCGAATAGTCCTGATCGTACATTCCCGGCGGATCGAGGTGGGGATCGGTCAGACGATAGTCGATGGCGTCCACGCCCGTGGTGCTCGGGTAAGCCAGCCAGGAGACCTGCACCGGCGCCGGCCTGTAGGCGAAGGCCAGAATCCGGGTGCGAGCCATGTGCATGGTCAGATCCACAAGCACATCGATTCCGTCGGCACGGATGGCGTCGGCCAGTTTTTGATCCGACAGGCTCACCGTGCTGCACCAATGGTCGGCGTAGCCGCGCAGACGCTTGCTCACCGCGTCTTCAAGTAACACGCCGCTGTAGCAGAAAATCTCGAACTGCCGCTTGTCGTGGCGGGAAAGCAGAGGATCGGTGAAGAAACACTGGCAATGGTCGCGGAAGTCAGGTGAGACGTAGCCGATTTTCAATCGCCGATCCGGCGAGCGGTCATTGGTGTGCGGCTGGACGTGTTGCTGCAGGGGCTGGGCGTGGGTTTGGTTCCAGATGCGATGCTCGCGCAGGATCGCCTGCGCGTCGTAGTCCTGACGGAAATGAAGCGTATAGACCAGGTTGCTGTGCACCTGATGGAAATCGGGCTTGATGGCGATGGCCTTGCGATAGTAATCGATGGCCTCGTCGAGCTGGCCCATGTCCTTAGCGGCGTTGCCCAAATTGTTGTAGGCGTCGGGGAATTCGGGTTGCAGTGCCACTGCTTGGCGGGCAAAGACGGTGGACTCCTCGGGCCGACCCATGGCCTGCAGGGCATTGCCCAGGCTGTTGTGAGTGTCCGCACGGTTCGGCTCCAGGGCCAGCGCCCGCTTGTAAGACTCGATGGCCTGCTCCATCTGGCCCTGCGCCTGATAGACATTGCCCAGGTTGTTGTGCACCCCAACCAAATCGGGCTTGAGAACCAGGGCTCGCTGGTAGCAGGCGATCGCATCGGCGAATTTCTCCTGGTGTTGCAGGGCGTTTCCCAGGTTACTGTGGGCCTCGGCATAATTCGGCCGGGCCAAAAGCGCCCGCCGGTAACAGGCGATGGCCTGGTCGAATTTCCCGGTTTCCTCGAAGACATTGCCCAGATTGTTGTGCGCCTCGGCATAGTCGGGATCGATCTCAATGGCGCGGCGGAAACTGGCGATCGCCTCTTCAAACTCCTTTTTCGTGTGCAGCACCACGCCGAGATTCGCGTGGGCGTCGGCGTAATCGGGCTTGAGGGCGACGGCTCGACGATAGCACGCCATCGCCTCGTCGGGTTGCTTGCAGCCCTGCAACATGTTGCCCAGGTTGTTGTGCGCTTCGGGAGCATCGGGGTTAATCGCCAGGGCGCGCTGGAAACAGGCGATCGCCTTCTCGACTTGGGCGGCGGCCTGATAGGCGTTGCCGAGATTGATCTGCACATCGGCCCGATCGGGGCTGAGTTCCGCGGCGCGATCGTAGGCGGCAATCGCCTCATCCAGGCGTCCGAGATTGCGCAACACCATACCCAGATTGGCGTAGGCGTTGGCGTAAGTGGGCTTGAGGGCAATGGACTGCCGAAGGCAGGCCAACGCTTCTTCGGACCGTCCCAGCCCCTGCAAGGCCGCGCCAAGATTGGCATGGGCCTCGGGCGAATCGGGCACGAGCTTGACGGCCCGGCCGATCAAATCCGCCGCGACGTCAAACTGATTGTTCTGCAGCGCGATCAGGCCCAAGAGGTGCAGGGACTGGCCGTGCTGCGGCCAGAGCGCCAGGATCTGCTCGTAGAGCTGCTGGGCCTGCTGCAACCGTCCAGCGCGGTGATGCTGCAGGGCCGAAGCGAATGTTTGCTCGATCGACATCTTCGCCACGAGAAGCCCTTTCCGCGGGCAATCTTGCGCGACGGCTGACCGCGTCGCAAGCAACCGCTCAAGCGCCGGTGGAAATATGGCCGCCAGGGCAGTAACCTTTTTCTATCCGTGGCTACATCCAAAGACAAAGCGCGTGGGCCGCGTACCGATTGGGGCGACGTGGCGGATTGGTATGACCAGTTGGTGGGCGAATCCGGAAGCGAATATCACCGCGAAGTGGTCATTCCGGGCGTGCTGCGGCTTTTGGGTGCGGCGGTGGGGCAGGCCATCATCGACGTCGCCTGCGGCCAGGGGGTGCTGTGCCGGGCGCTGGCGCGTTGCGGCGCGGAAGTGACGGGCGTCGATGCGGCCGAAGAATTGATCCGGGTAGCCCGCGATCGGGGACCGGCCCATATCCATTACCACGTGGCCGATGCTCGCCATCTGTCGTTTTTGCCGGCCGATCGTTTCGACGGCGCCGCTTGCGTGCTGGCGATTGCCAACATCCATCCACTGGCGCCGGTTTTTCAAGGCGTCGGCCGAATTCTCAAAACAGGGGGACGCCTCATAATTGTCCTGATGCATCCGTGCTTTCGCGGGGAAAAGGAAACGAGCTGGGGTTGGGATGAAAAGGCCAAGCGGCAATATCGGCGGGTGGATCGCTATTTGATCCCGCGCAAGACGCCCATCGTGACGCATCCCGGGTCCAAGCCGGGCCAGTACACCTGGACGTTTCACCGGCCGCTGAGCGCGTACGTCAAAGCGCTGCGGCAGGGGGGGCTGGCGGTGGATGCCATGGAGGAGTGGCCCAGCCACAAGCACAGCAGCAGCGGCGGTCGCGCGGCGGCGGAGAATCTGGCGCGGCGGGAAATCCCGCTGTTTTTGGCGATGCGGGCGATCAAGTTGGGGCGGGCAGATTGGCGCGGCGAGCTTCCAGAACCAACTGAGTCCGAAGCTCCGAAAGGGACGACTCCAAGCCCACCGGATATTCGTGAGGATTCAGAAGGCGTTTGATGCCTTCGTGGAAGCCGGCCAGTTGTCGCCGGGCGCGGGCCTGAGCTTCGGTCAGGGGCGGGGGATCGTAGACGCGGCTGCCGGCGCGGAAGATCGGCACCAGGAGGTCTTCGCAGGCGGCTCCGTGGGGAATCGTCTTGTGCCGCATGACATCGCCCGGATCAACGATGGTGCAGTCCCGGCGCGCCGGGATCGGATGAGCCTCGTCGAAAATGGCATCGGCGATGAAACCGTGGTCGTCGCTGAAGCGTCTGACTTGGAGGATGCCGGGCATGGAAATCTTGGCGGTTTGCTCGGAGAGCTTGACTTTGTATCGCCATTTTCCGCCGGCATCGGTGACGGCGCCGAGTTTGTAGACACCGCCGAGGGCGGGCTGACCGTAGGCGGTGGCCAGGCGCGTGCCGACGCCCCAAACTGCGATTTTCGCACCCTGCAATTTGAGGCTTTCGATGACCTGCTCGTCGAGATCGTTGGTGGCCAGGATGGGGGCGTCGGTGAATCCGGCGTCGTCGAGGATTTTGCGAGCCTCGATGCTCAAGTAGGCCAGATCGCCCGAATCGAGGCGAATGCCCAGGAAGCGGTGGCCGGTTTGCCGCAGCTTTTTGGCGATTTCGACGGCATGACGGACGCCCTGGAGCGTGTCATAGGTGTCCACCAGGAACGAGCAGTTGTTGGGCATGGCGCGGGCGTAGGCGTCGAAGGCCTCCAGCTCGGAGTCGAAGGACATGACCCAGCTATGGGCCAGGGTGCCGCGGACGGGGATGCCGAACATTTTTCCGGCCAGGACGTTGCTGGTGGCGGCGCAGCCGCCGACGAACGCGGCCCGGCTGGCGGCGATGGCGCCGTCGATGCCCTGAGCGCGGCGCAGGCCGAATTCCAGCACCGGCTCGCCGCCGGCGGCGTGGCAGACGCGCGCCGCCTTGGTGGCGATCAACGTCTGAAAATTGATCATGTTCAGCAGGGGCGTTTCCACGATTTGGCCATGCAGAATCGGACCCTTGACGCGCAGCAGGGGCTCGTGCGGAAAAACGATGGTGCCTTCCGGCACTCCGTCCACGTCGCACGCGAAACGAAACGATTTCAGATGCTCGATGAAAGGGGGTTCAAACAGGGGCAGGTCATCGTCGCCCTTCAGAGACGAAAGATAATCCAGGTCGTCGTCCGCAAAGCGCAGATCGGATAGAAACTGAATGACGTCTTGCAGCCCGCAGGCGACGGTGTATCCACCGGAAAACGGATGAGTGCGGAATGAGAGGTGGAACACGGCGTCGAGCCGATCGCGGCCCAGCTTCCAGTAGCCGTAGGCCATGGTGAGCTGGTACAGGTCGGTCAGCAGGGCCAGGGATCGGCCCAACGGTGCCTGGGCGCCGGCCATACCGTGGTTATACGCCGGAGGTGGCCAAACCAGAAACCCGAAACCAGAATCCCGAATCAAACCCGAAGTCCGAATAACGAAATGACGACCGTTTCGGATTTCGTCATTCGGATTTGATTCGTCATTCGTCATTCGAATTTCGCCATTCCCCTTTCCCCGCTCCTCTTTACAAATGGGGTCCAATCCATAGACTCCGCCTTCTTGCTGTTGGCAGATTTTGTTGCAGGAGAACCATGGCTCATTCACTGTCGGCAAAGAAGCGGATCCGCCAAAATCTAAAGCGGCGGGCGCGAAACCGGGCTCGCAAACAGACGATCAAGGACCAGGTCAGGACCTATCTGGCGGCACTAGCCGGCAACGATCTGGTCAAGGCGCAGGAGGAGTTGCGCAAGACGGTGTCGCGCTTGGACAAGGTGGCGGCCAAGCACACGATTCATAAGAACACCGCCGCTCGCCGCCGCAGCCGATTAACGCGGCGGTTGAATGCGGCGCGCACGGCCGCGGCAACAGCCCCGAAAACCTGAAACCTCACCTCACCAACCCAGCCATGCCCGACGCGAAAGTTATGGAAAAACTCGTTTCCCTCTGCAAGCGTCGCGGATTCATCTATCCGGGCTCGGAAATCTACGGCGGGCTCAACGGGACCTGGGACTATGGGCCGCTGGGCGCGGAAATGCTGCGGAACGTCAAAAACGCCTGGTGGTTCGACAACGTCACCACGCGGGATGACATCGTCGGCGTGGACGCGGCCATCCTGATGCACCGCACCACCTGGCAGGCCAGCGGACACGAAAGCAACTTCACCGATCCCCTGGTGGATTGTAAGACGTGCAAGTCGCGGTTTCGCCAGGACCAGATTGAAGAAAGCCAGTGCCCGCGCAAGCCGAGCAAGGCGCCGGGGCAATTTGAGGAGTGCCAGCTCACCGAGGCCCGCAAGTTCAACCTGATGTTCAAGACGTTTGTCGGCCCCGTCGAGGACGAGGCCACGATGGTCTACCTGCGGCCGGAAACGGCCCAGGGAATTTTCGTCAATTTCAAGAACGTCTGCGATTCGACGCGGATCAAGATTCCGTTTGGGATCGCGCAGATGGGCAAGGCGTTTCGCAACGAGATCACGCCCAAGCAGTTCACTTTCCGCTCGCGGGAATTCGAGCAGATGGAGATCGAATTCTTCTGCAAGCCCTCAACCAGCGATGACTGGTATCGCAAGTGGCGGGATGAGCGGTTTGCGTGGTATCAGACGCTGGGGCTGGCCGGGTCGAACCTGCGCCTGCGCGAGCATACCAAGGAGGAGCTGTCGCATTACTCGCGGGGCACCAGCGACGTGGAATACAACTTTCCCTGGGGCTGGGGCGAACTGGAGGGGATTGCCCACCGGGGCGATTACGACCTGAAGCAGCACATGCAGTTCAGCGGGAAGGATTTGAGCTATTACGACGACGAGACCAAGGAGCGATTTATTCCGCACGTGATCGAGCCGTCGGCTGGGGCGACGCGAGCGATGCTGGCTTTTTTGTGCGAGGGTTTTGCCGAAGAGACGGTGGAGGGGGAGCTGCGGACGGTGCTGCGGCTGCATCCGCGGCTAGCCCCGGTCAAGGCGGCGGTCTTTCCACTGGTCAAGAAGGACGGCATGCCCGAGCGAGCCATGGCCATCTATAAGGACCTGCAGAAGCATCTTGCCGTGTTTTACGACGAAAAAGGGGCGGTGGGGCGGCGATATCGCCGCCAGGACGAGCAGGGCACCCCGTTCTGCATCACCGTGGATGGCCAAACCGCCCAGGATCAGACCGTCACCATCCGTGACCGTGATTCCATGCTCCAGGAAAGAATCTCCACCGATCAGATAAAAACCTATCTTCTGCAGCGGCTTTCGAGGTAAAATAGGGGGATCAATTCGGGCGCCGCCGCCTGAACGCAATAAAACCCATTCTCGAGCGTTAAAATGACGGCGGCACCGTGGCCCAGGCGGATGTTTTACAAAATATGTCGGATCAATTGAACATTCTGGCCCTGGAGCCGTTCTACGGGGGGATTCGCAAGTCGATGCTGGAGACGCTGACCCGGCGCAGCCGGCACCGCTGGACCTTGCTGAAATTGCCGCCGCGGCGAATCGACCGGCGCCTGGCGGCGGCCGCGCAGTGGTTCGCCGAGCAGTTGGCCCGCCACTGGGTCGGGCAACTGGACCTTTTGTTCACCAGCGAAGCCTTGAACCTGGCGGACCTGGTGCGCCTGCTGCCCATGCTGGCGCAAAAGCCATCGGTGGTTTATTTTCACGCCAATGAGTTGCCCGATCCGCCGCCGTCGCGGATCACCAGCCGGGACTTGGTCAACTTGGCGACGGCGCAGGTGGCCAGCGAATTGTGGTTCAACAGCAACTTTCACATGGAAAACTTCGGGCAGCGGGCGTCGGCGCTGATCGCCCAGCATCCGGAATTGTCCAGCCACGATCCGGTTCCGGAGATGCTGTCCAAATCCCGCCTGATGCCGCCGCCGATCGACCTGCACCCGAAGGGCGATTTGGCTGCGCCCGCCGGGGCGCAGCGCCGCCAGCAGACGATCTTCGTGGAAACGCGCGACGCGGACATGCGCCTGCTCAACGCGGGATTGCAAAACCTGCTGCAGCGCGGCCAGAAATTCGAGTTGGTGACGGTGGGGCCGGTCAAGGAATTGTCCGCCGACGTTTCGCGCACCACGTTGCCGGAATGGGATGATTTGGCGCACACGGCGGCGATGTTTCAAGCGGACGTGTTTTTGAGCGCGCGGCGAGCGGCGGCGATGGACCATTTCGCGGTGCGGGCGATCGCGGCGCATTGCTGGCCGGTGGTGCCCGCGGATGGGTTCTACCGGGAGATCATTCCGCAGAATCTGCAGGAGCGATGTCTTTACGACGGCACGCCGGAGGGATTGGCCGGCTTCGTGCAGGACGCGTGGTATCTGGAACTGCCGGAGTCGGCCGACGAGCACCTGCAGGCCGCGCTGAAACAGTACGACCCCGCTACGGTTTGCCGGGCGATGGACAACCGTCTGAGCGAGGTGGCGGTCGCCTACGCTCTGGCCAGCGAACGCGCGGCCGAAGAGATTCCCCAGGGGCAGATTGGCGATAGCGAAGTCGGGGAAGCCGAGACGGTCGAGTAAGCAGCCACCTTTGCAGCGGATTTCAGCTCAGCATAAGCCCAATCGAATGTCCGCGGGCTTCCGCCGGCAGCTATCATTCATTTATTGCGAGCCCCCCACCCCGTCCCATAAGCCTTGTTATGTTAAGTTCGATGGTAGTGGCATCATTTCAATAATCCGATCAAATCTTCGATTTCCCAGAGCTTTTCCGTTGGCCCCGCCGCCATCGCGGCTGGGCCGCCAGCGACCTCGATGCGTTCCTTTCGCCAAAAGCGACGGACAAGCGGATTGGCCGTCCGGCCTAAATCGCGCTGGACTATTTGCCGATAAGAGTGTATCCTAGGTATATCCATCTGGAGGCGTCATGGCTCTTGGAACCGTTGAAAAAATCAGCAAGGTCGCACGCTGGGGAAATAGCCTGGGCGTCCGCATTCCACGGGATGGCGTAGACCAACTCAAGCTGAAAGAGGGCGAATCGGTAAAGGTGCGGGTTAAGGGAGACACGATCACGATCCGTCGTGCCAAGGCGCACAGGAAATGGACCGAGAAGGAACTATTGAAGGGCGTGACGCCGGAAATGTGCGGGCCTGACCTCATCCCCGAACGTGCAGGCAAGGAACTGATTTGAGCAAGCAAAGCTACCACCCTGACCGCGGCGACATCGTCCATGTGAACCTCTCCCCTTCCGCCGGTCACGAGCTCACCGGTCCTCATTTTGCGCTGGTCATCAGCACGGTTAGGTTTGCCAAGGCCACGGGCTTCTGCCTCGTCGTTCCCGGCACGACCAAATATCATGCGGAGCAGAGGTTGGCCGGCCAGCAGCTCATGGTGAAGCTGCCTCCCATGCCAAAACTCACGCAGGAAGGCTGGCTCTACCCGCACCAAGTGAAGTCGCTTGACTACCGTGATCGCGGCGTGTCGTTCGTTGCCAAGCTCGATAACGACGATTTTCTGATCGACATCATGGAACGGGTACGGGCCTTTATCGATCCCGACACGACAATTTAAGGGGGGATAGGTTATGCCCGATTTATTTTGTGCTACCAGCTCCGCCTCAGTGGTATCATTTCAGAAAAGCAGGCTTTCCGGGCAGCGGCAGAAGCGGCAGGACTGCCCTTATCCGGCTGGATACGGCAGCGCCTACGCCGAGCGGCCCGGAAAGAGCTAGAGGATATGGAAATGCCCGTAGCATTTTTGGACCGGCTATCGGCGTAGATGCTCCCGAATCAACGAAATAATCACACAAAAAAACGATATCATGGCGGACAACACGCAAATCAGCGCGAACCAGTTTCCTGATATCTGTTCCCAAAACCCGTGGGGATAATCCTTGCCATCCCAAGCAGTCAAATCCGCAGAACGAAAAATAATTTGGCTGGAAGTGGTGACATTGATCTTCGCATCCTTCGTCGTATTGGGATTGGTCGGAGAATTTGCAACGGATTCGTGGATCAATATTTCCGGGCATCTGGATAAGAATGTGGGCGATCCAAGCCAGATCAAGATTGCTGGCGAATTGCACTTCACTGCCTTCGTAAACCGCATGTCGCGGTACGCAGTAATTGCCGGAGTAGCCGGCGAGTTTGGCTTTGGGATATGGCTACTCGTAACCAACCGGAGGTTGGCGATACTACAGGGTGCCGAGATTGGTGCCCTAGAACTCAAAATCGCGCAAGCCAACCTCGCAACCGAGGAGCTACGCAAGGAGAATCTCAAGCTGCGAGAAGAGCTATCGCCCCGCAGACCCAGCGAAAAGCAACTTTCGGCGCTACGAGATGTTGCGTTGCATGTGCGGGAGCACGATATGGACGTCCTGGTTGTGGGTAGCGCTACTGAAACTAAAGAATTTGCACAGTTAATCACCTTCCCGTTTCGCACCGCTGGGTGGGATATCCGGTTCTGGTCCGCCCCTCCAGAAATTATAAATCGCGGCATTTCAATATCTTTTTGGGCGCACGCGAATCCCGAATCGAGGCGAACTGCTGAGGATGTGCTTACAGCGTTTAGCCTTGCGAAAATCGACTGTGAGGGCGTCGGCTTCTTTGAAAGCGAAAAAAGAGGTGTCCCAATGGGAAGTGACCAGCAACAGCAGCAAAAGAAGATGGCAGAAATACGGATGATCGTCGGCGAGAAGCCGCACCGGCAGCCTACTTCGGATTCACCAGCCTTGCCCCAATGAGTTTTTCCACAGCCGCAAGCGCCGTCTGGCTGGCATCGGGCTTGGGCTTCCGCTTCGCTTTCGATTTCTTTGCCTTGTTCGCCTTTTTGGACATGGTAGGCATCTGTGACTGGGCGGGAGGGTCAGGTCATTGGCCCCCCGATCCAGACGCTACCACTACCAGTCCGAAGACCATACGAGATTTTTCACCGCGGATTACACGGATGACACGGATAACAGAGATAAGAACCAAGATCTGCATCGCCGGGGATGGGCCAGTCTTCGGTTGTTTATCCGTGAAATCCGCGTCATCCGCGGTTGGAAATTTATTTGTAGTGAGACTGTTCTAGGCGGATTCCAGTGCCAAAACCGCTACTGGGCCGCCGAAGCCGCTGGCTATTGCGAGGCTCCGCCGGATCGGGGTGCGCTGGGCGGATTGGCTGATTCGCACGGCGCGGGTGGGCAGTGGATGGGTCGTATTCACGTTCGGCGGCACCGCGGCGTCGCGGTGGCAGAGGCAGTTCACGACCACGGAAACGAGGCCGGCGGCGCCCTGGCTGTGGCCCAGGGCCGCCTTATGCGAATAGACCAGCGGGCAACTGCCCGTGGTCGCGACGGCGGATTCGATGGCGGATAGCTCCGCCGGGTCGTTGAGCAGCGTGCCGGTGCCGTGGGCGTGAACCAGATCGACGCGGCGGCCGTCGATGACCTGTTGGAGCAAACGGCGCAGCGTCTGCGCGTCTGGATCGGTGGCGGTGAGATGTGTCGCATCCCCCCCTATCGCAAAGCAGTCGAGGCGCGGCAGGGGCGAGGCGGCCGCCTGCTCGGCGGGCTGGAGGCAGACGGCGGCGGCGGCTTCGCTCATCAAAAATCCGCGGCGGTTCTGATCGAACGGCCGGCAGCCATGCCCTTGCGGCGCCAGGACGCCCAGCCGTTGGAAGCTGGCCAGAAACAGCGGATGCACGGCCGCTTCCACGGCAACCACCAACGCGCGCTGCGATTCACCGCCGGCCAGAGACATGGCGGCGCGAATCAGGGCGTGCAGTCCGCTGGCGCAGGCGGCGGATAGCGTCAGACGCGGACCGCAGCCCATGTGCAGCTCCGCGGCCAGCCATGCCGCGATCTGACCCATGCCATCGGGTCCCGGCCCATTGGAGAGCCAATCCTCAATCGGGCCTTTGCTGGTGCCCAGAAATAATCCCGTGCCGATGCCGGCCAGGATGGGCGGGGTCCATCCTGCCTGGGCAAGCGCCTGCCGGGCGGCGGTCAAGGCCAGTTGCCCGGCGCGGTTGCCCGCCGCAAGTCCGTCGATGCGCGCATGATCCGCGATGGCGCGACCGGCCAACAGCGCTTCCCACGTCTGGTCGGCCGAGGAGCCCAGAGCCGTGACCAAGCCAACGCCCGCGATGACCGCAGGCGCAGTCATGTCAGTTGTCGTTTGTGAAAATAGCAGCGCCAAAATTCCAGAAGTGCGGCTTCCTGGGCCTGGCTGCTGTATCGCCGGGCCGTGGCTTGGCCCGATTGGCGGATTTGCTGGATCGTGCCCAGATAGGAAGGATCAGAAAGCCGACCCACCATGTCCTGGAGCTTTTGAGCAAGCGCGAACGGGTCGTCATCGGGGACCCACAGGCCGTTGTCATCGGTGGCGTAATCCAGGCCGCCGCCGGCGCGATAGCCGATGACCAAGCATCCGGCCGCCATCGCCTCCAGGCTGGGCAGGCCAAGGCCCTCGTGATAGGGAGTCGTGATGTAGATAGGACAGGATTCGAGGATTTCGGCGACTTGCGGGCGTTGCAGGGCATCGATGGGGCGCCACCGGATGGGCCAAGCGAGCTTCGGCTGCACGTACGGGCCGAGCAGTCCCTGGAGCAAGCGCAGGTTTGCGGTCCCCTTCCGCGGCATGAAGGCGACGTTCAGGGGCCGGGCGAAGGGAGCCGGCTGGTCCGTAAAGAACAGCTCATCGACCGCGGGCCGCACCACCGTGGCCTCGACGCCGAACCACGTGCGCAGGGCGTCGCCGATCGGCTGCGAGAGAGCCATGTAATCCTGAATGCCGAAATCCGTCCAGCTCTGGCCGGGGTCCAGGCCGTGATAGATGTAGTAGTGATTTTGGCAAAACAGGATTTTGCCGCATTCCACGCTGCGCAAACTGCTCAAGAGGGGATGATCTTCGGGGATGACAAAGGTGTCGCGATAGCTCACGGCGCCGATGGAGCCGGAATAAATCACGGGGACGGACTGGTGCGCGAAGGGATAGACAAAATCGGGCGTGCCTTGCACGATGAAGGCGTCCAAGCCGTGGCGGCGGAGGACGGCCACGTGGTCATAAAGGATGCCGATGCCGCCGCGCGGCAGCGGGATATCGTGACTGACGTAAAAGACGCGGCCCTTATCCATTATTCCATTGCCGTTCCAAATCGATGATCTCGTAGGTTCGGCGCACTTCACGGTACAGCTTGTAATACCCGTAGATCGTGTGGCGCGCGATCGGGTCGTCCACGATATCATCGATGGAATAACCGGCAAAGGCCATGATGCGATGCAGCGGGCGATTGACCACGACGTGCTCGTTTTCGCCGGCCGGGGGAGGCAGCAGAAGGATGCGGTCGATGCTGAGGGCGGGATCGTTCATGGCTCGGAGCATTATATCCATCGGGCGCTGGAGCAACCTTGAGATGTCCGGAAAAGACCGGCCCGAGGACGGGCCGGCTCAGCTCGAGAATGGAGCCAACGTTCAGTGGCCGCGGAGATGCTTGATGCGTGCCTGCACGTCCAGGTAGTTGAACTCCCACTGGGCGACTTTGCTGTAGTGGCTCAGGGCCTCGGGTTTTTGGCCCTTTTGCTCCAGGGCCCGGCCCCGCCAGTAGTACATTTCCTTGGACTTGGTGTCGCCGATGAGCTGGTAATCCCGGATGAGCATGGCCAGGGTGTCGTCGGCTTCGTCGGCAAATCCAGCGGCCAGGAACGAGCGCCCCACCAGCAGCCCCGCATCCACGCGGTACTTCGGGTCCATCCGCGCCTCCTGAAACACGGGAATGGCATCCTGGTAGCGCTGAAGGTTGTACAGGCGCACGCCCACCTCGTAACGCCATTTCATCTCGGTGGGATAGGCTTCGGCGGCCAACTGGTATTCCTTGAGCTCGAACTCGTTTTGCTCGCGCTTGAAGTTGGTGTAATCCTTGATCAGTTCGGGATCCTTGGGGCTCTGGGCCAGGGCGGCGCGTTTGGAGCGTTCCATGCGGTTCATCTGGCGCATGTTGATGGCTCCGATGCGCTGGCGATACCGGAACTGCTTGGTGCGCTCGAACAAGACCTGGAGGATTTCGATGGCGCGGTTTTCGTAGTCGGCGTTGTCCGTCTTCTCCATCGCCTCGACGAGCTTCATGGCCTTGGCGGAATCGTCGGGGTTGGCGCGGTACTGGGCCTCGGCCTCGGCGATCATCATGGCCTGGACGCCTCTGTCGGTGACATCCTTGTCCTGCAGGAACAAGCGGGTCTGCCCGTCCATATCGCGGACCTGATCGCGGAAGCCGCCGCCCTTGGCGTAGCCGGCGGTGTCCATGGTGTCCATCGCGCCCAGGTTCTTCACCTCGGTGGACAGGTCCATGTCCTGCGGCCGCATGCGCAGGGCACATTGGGCGGCATCCGCCGCCAGGCGCCACTGCCTCAGCGATTTGTAGATGTCCCGCAGAAGCAGGAACTTGTTGTAATCGGGCTTCTTGTCGTCCAGGTTGGCCTTTTGAAGGATCGGGCCGATCCACAAAACCGTGTCGTAATACCCGGCCTTGTGGGCGCATTGCATCATGGATTGCATGTGATCGGTGTTGCCCGGGTCATACGCCAGCAACTTCTCGGCGTTGAGCATGTTCTGCTTGTCGTCGCGGGTGGAGCGCTTGAGCTTCATCGCTCCGAACATGCCCGTGCCCTTGCCGCCGCTGGCCGTCCGTCGGAAGGAAATGTCGCGCAGTTCCTGGTGTGCGCCCACGTCGTCGGGATCGAGGCTCAGGCCTTGCAGGAACATTTCGATGGCGTAGTCGTAATTGCCGTTGTTGGCCACGGTGCGGCCATGGCCAAAAAAGACCTGGGCCTTGGCCCGATCCTCCGCCGGAACCTCGCGATAACCTTCGGGAATTTCACTCACGATACCTATCCTTCAAGCCGGCGATGCGCAAAGTGCTTCCAGGCAGCCCCATCTTCGTGTGATAATCATGCCAAGTGCGTCAAGTCAAGGCAATCTAATGCAGCCAGGTTGAACCTGTCAACCGATTGCTCTACTGTTAGGGGCCCGCGGCGCCCTCGGCGTGCGCCCGGCGCGTTCATGCACGAGGAACTGAAGATCATTGTTTATCCCGACCCGCGCCTGCGCCGCGTCAGCAAGCCGGTGGAAGCGTTTGACCAGAATCTGAGCGCCTTGGCACAGCGGATGTTTGAGCTGATGCGCGAGGCCCGCGGGGTCGGCCTGGCGGCGGCGCAGGTCGGACACAATATCCGCCTGTTCATCGCCAATCCCACCGGAAAACCCGAAGACGACCGCGTCTATGTAAATCCCGAACTGTTCGAGGCCGACGGCGAAGAGACGGGCGAGGAGGGGTGCCTGAGCCTGCCCAACCTCAACGCCCAGATCGTCCGCGCCCCGGCCGTGCGAATGCGCGCCCAGGACCTCGCCGGCAAGGTCTTCGAGCAATCCGAAACCGGCTTTCTGCCGCGCATCTGGCAGCACGAGTTGGATCATCTCAACGGTATCCTGATCATCGACCGCATGGGGCCGACGGCGCGGATGGAAAGCCGCAAATTGCTTAAGGAATTGGAAGACCGCTTCGCCGCCGAAGCCGCGGGCACGGCCGTCGGCGCCCGCGCCACCCGCGCCGCCGGCGTCGGCGCCAAGTCCGCCATGTGACGTCTGAGCCAACATGCGCATCATCTTCACCGGCAGCGGCGAGTTTGGATTGCCCACGCTGGCGGCGCTGTTGCAGGCCGGACACGAGCTGGTGGGCGTCTTCACGCAGGTCGACCGCCCCGCCGGCCGCGGGCTGAAAATGACGCCCACGCCCATCGCCCAATTCGCCCTGGAACATGGCCTGCCTCTGAGGCGCACGGACCATCTGAGCGCGCAGGAGCTGCCTCCTGCTGATCTGATGGTGGTGATCGCCTTCGGCCAAAAGCTGGCGCCGGCGGCGATCGATCATCCGCGGCTGGGCAGCATCAACCTGCACGCCTCGCGCCTGCCGCAATTCCGCGGCGCGGCGCCGGTCAACTGGGCGATTCTCAGCGGCCAGAGCGTCACGGGGAATTCGGTGATTCGCCTGGCGGAGATAATGGATGCCGGTGCGATCCTGGCGCAGTCGAGCCTCGCCATCGGCGAGACGGAAACCGCCGGCGAGTTGTACGGCCGCTTGGCCAAGGACGGCGTCGAATTGGTCCTGCAAGTGATGGGGGATTTGGAGGCTGCAAGAGCCGTGGAAACGCCGCAGGATGATTCCGTCGCGACAACCGCGCCAAAGCTGAACCGCAAATCCGCGACGATCGATTGGTCTGCGCGGGCGGCGCAGATCGCGCGCAAAATCCGCGGTTTGTACCCCTGGCCCGGATGCGCGGTGCGCGTGCTGGACGCCAGCGGCAACGAGCAAGGGCGTTTGACGCTGGTGCGCGCCCGCCCCGCCGCCGGGGAAGGAAGTCGCTGGCGCCCCGGCGAAATCCTGGTCAGCGGCCACGTCTGCGCCGGCGAGGGCAACGCCGTGCAAATCCTCGAGGTCCAGCCGCAAGGCAAGCGGGCCATGCCGCTGGCGGACTATCGACGCGGAAATCCCTGGATGCCGGGAATGCGATTGGAATCGATCTAAGACGTGAAGCCTGATGGGGTACCGCATGTCGGGTCGGGATTTTGCGCTGGCTGAATTGGACGCCCGACGCCTGCCGCGTTGGCCGGCCAAGGCACTCAAGCGCATTCGCCTCCGCCCCCCTGCCGATCCACGCGACCTGGCGCTGAGTGAGCAGCTCGTGGTTGGCGTGGTGAAGAATCTGCTGCTGCTCCAGCACCACATTGAGCATTTTGCGGGAAAGCGGCTGGGGCAGATCGATCCGCTGTTGCAGAAGATTCTGGCGATCGGGCTGTACCAGTTGGAATTCTTGGATCGGATTCCGGCGTCAGCGGCGGTCAACGAGGCGGTGGCGCAGGCCAAGCGGTTCGGGCGCAGCCGGGGGGCGGGATTCGTGAATGCAATTCTTCGCAACGCGACGCGGCAAGGCCCCCCACCGCTGCCGGATGAGGCGTCCGATCCACGCCGATTCGCCCAGATCGCGCTGTCGCATCCTCCGGAGTTGTTTGACAAGCTCGCCCAGCTTCTGGGCACGCAGGAGGCTTTGGCGTTTTGCCGGCACGACAACTGCGAGCCGCCGACGTTGGTTCGATTGTTTGACGGCGTGGACGTCGGGGCCGTGCAGCGGCCGGAAGTGCACCTCACGCCGCACGAGCAGCGCGGGATGTTCGCAGTCACTGGGGCGACGCGAGCCATTCTGGCCGATTGGGCGGCCAACGGCCTGGCGCAGGCTCAGGACGCGACGGCCGCGGCCGTTGTGGATCAAATGGAACTGACCCAGGGCCAGCGCGTGCTGGACCGCTGCGCCGGTCGCGGAACCAAAACGCTGCAGATGGTGCAGCGGATGGGGAGCACCGGCCTGATCGTCGCGGTCGACGCGTCGCGCAGCCGTTGCCGCGCGCTGGATCAACTGCTGGATCGCCGCGGGATTGAAAACGTGCAAACGTATTGCGCAGCGGAGCTATCGGGCATCGCGTTGCGGCTTCCGGGGGCGTTTGACAGGATTTTAGTTGATGTTCCGTGCAGCAACAGCGGCGTGCTGGCTCGCCGGCCCGAGGCGCGCTATGCGCAGGACGCACGGCGGCTGGCGTCGCTGGGCAAATTGCAGCGGCAGATCCTGGATGACACGGCGGCGTGGCTGGCGGCGGGCGGGCTGTTGCTCTACAGCACGTGCAGCATCTGGCCGGAAGAAAACCAGGAGCAAATCGAACAATTCCTCGAAAAGCACCAGGAATTTGCGTTAGCGGACCAATGCACCATTCTGCCCAGTTTCCCGGATGGCAATCCGGCTCGCTATCGCGACGGGGGTTATGTCGCAAGGCTTGGCAAGAGCCCGGGGTAAACCCGCCCCAGGGGATAATCCGATGAAGCGGGTATGGGCAGCGGCGGGATCGATTTTCTGGTTGTGGCGGGGTGCATCGCCTGCGGCTGGACGATGTTGGCGATCATGGCGGCGGAGCGTGGGCGTCGGCTGTGGGAACTGCGTGACCGTCACGCGAAAGAGGCGGCGGTAGCCGCCCGCGTGGCGGCCCGGGCCGCCGCGGCCGCGATCGCGGCGGCGAATGCGGCGGCGACTGCGACTGCAAAACCTGCATCGCCGGCCGAATCCTGACGCATTCCAATCTTATCATTGACTTCATATTGCCCCGCACGATAACCTAGTGTTTTGAACATATCCCGGCAGTTCGCTGCGGTAGACCTATGGCAAATAAACAGAGCGTTGCTTCCTTTTTGTGGATTTACGCGGTGGGGCTGTTGGCCATTGCGGTGGTGATGATCGTGGGCATCGCCCTACTGCAATCGCCGGTGGGCTCCAGCGCATCCGTGGCCGGCGCGGCGCTGCTGGGGGCGGCGGTGCTGGGCCTTTTGGCCGCCCTGCTGACGCTGCCGGTGGCGCTGAACCTGGTGGCCGCCCGCAAGGCCGCCCTGGAGCACCAGGAAGAGATCATGGAGGCTTTGGGCGAGCGACTACAGAGCATTGCGGTGCTGATGAACCTGATCAGCGAACAGCAATTGATCAGCGATCGCGCCAAGGGCGTGGTGTTCCGTGAGAAGGACCGCGAGGCGGTGCGGCGGGCGGTGCAGGAGGAGATCGGCCGTCAGGACTGGGAAGCGGCGCTGAATCTGGCCAACGACATCGAGGCGAGCTTTGGATACAAGCAGGAGGCGGACCGGTTTCGCGAGGAAATCCACGCCAAGCTCGAAGAGGTACAGCGGCGCCGCATGGCTGAAATGACGGCTCCGATCGACCGCTACGTTCAGGCCGAGGCCTGGGGGGCTGCCCTGCAGGAAGCGCAAAAGCTGATGGCGCAGCATCCGAACGATGCGCAGGTGCAGCGTCTTCCGGAGGAGATCGAGAATCGCCGACAGATGCGCAAGCAGCAGCTTCGCGCCAGCTGGGACGAGGCGGTCGTCCGTCACGACGTGGACGGAAGCATCGAGATTCTGAAGCATCTGGATTTGTACCTGACGCCGGCCGAGGCCGATTCGATGCAGGAAATCGCCCGCAACGTGTTCAAGGAGAAGCGTGAGGCGCTGCGGGTGCGGTTCGCCCTGGCGGTGCAGGACCACAACTGGGCCGAGGCCATCCGCCTGGGTGATGAAATCATCAACGATTTCCCCAACACCCGCATCGCCCAGGAAGTGCGCGAGAAGATGGAAGCGCTGCGCAAGCGGGCGGAATCGCCGGAAATGACGCCCAGCACTTAGAGCGGCCTAGGGCGCGGCGCAGCGACCGGACATCTGCGTGATCTCCCTATTCGTTCCAATTCGAAACGCCACGGACTTGGCGCGCCAATGCCTGCAATCTCTGGCGGGTTCCTGCCGATCGCTGCACCTCGAGCAGGCGGTTCAGTACGTCCTGCTGGACGACGCCTCCGAAGCCCGCTGCAACATCCCGCAGCTCATGCTGGAGTTCCGCACGTGGGTGAGCTCGCCGGTGCAGATTCTGCGATTCAAGGCACATCACCATTACACCAGCGCCTGCGCCTACGGCTTTTCGGCATCGCGCGGGGCGCAGGTGATCCTGGTCAGTCATGACATGATCGTGACGCCCAGCTATTTGCGGACGCTGCTGGCGGTGGCGGCCAGCGATCCGAGCCTGGGCATCATCCGCGGCACATCGGCGCACATGGACAACAGCGTGAACAAATGCGTGCCGTCCATCCCGCTTTCCAGCTATGAGGACATCCTGCGTTTTTCCGCGCATGTGGCGGAGGTGCACGGCCTGAGCGTGGCGCCGGAGCCGATCCTGGTCGGCGATTCGATGCTGATCCAGCGCAGCGTGCTGGAGAAGATCGGCGTGATGGACCAGCGGTTTGTCGGGTTTCTGGGCGACATGGATTTCGGTCTGCGCGCGCAGCGCGCGGGGTTCAAAATCGTCTGCGCCAAAGGGGCGTGGCTGCACCACGTGGGCTGCGGCACGATCAACGCGGACCTGGCCGCCGGAAGAGCGCAGGCCGAGAGGGTCAAGGATGGCCTATCCGACCTGGATCGCGCGTATGAGCAATTGCGCCGCAAGTGGCCCGTGGGGCTGCCCGCTTCGTTCGGGCAGTTGACGCTTGCGCACATCGAGGCGCTGCGAGGATCGCCGCCGCCGCAAGGCGGCGAATACGTTCCGCCGGTGACCATCGACCCCGCCGTCTGCGAGGTGCTGTGAGCAAACGGCCGGCGAAAGCGGGCGATCAGTGCGATTCGCCGTGTCCGCCGTTGACCAGGGTTGCGCCGCCGCCGCCGTACGTGGCCGAGAATGCATCCTCGATGTTGTAGCCGGACTCGCCGTGCTGGCTGAGGTCCAGCCCTTCGAATTCGTCGCTTTCGGAAACGCGCAAGCCCACCAGGGCATCGACGATCTTAAGCAGGATGAAGGTGCCGACGGCCGCCATCGTCCAGGAGACGAGCACGGCGATGAGCTGGTTCAACACCTGGTGTGGGTTGCCATCCACCAGACCTTTGCATCCGCTGTTGATCACGCTGACGGCGAAGACACCGGTGAGGATGGCCCCGACGGTTCCGCCCACGCCGTGGACGCCGAAGGCGTCCAAGGAGTCGTCATACCCCAGGGCCGATTTGAGGGAAGTGGCCGCGAAGAAGCAGACGACGCCGGCGATAGCGCCGATGGCCAGGGCGGACATCGGCGCGACAAACCCGGAGGCGGGCGTGATGGCCACCAAGCCGGCGACGGCGCCGGAGATGGCGCCCAGAACGGTGGGTTTACCGCTCTTGAGCCATTCGGCGAACATCCAGCCGAGTGCCGCGGCGGCGGTGGCAAAATGGGTGTTGACGAATGCCGAGGACGCCAGCGCGTTGGCCGCCACCGCCGAGCCGGCGTTGAATCCGAACCATCCCACCCACAACAAGCAGGCGCCGATGACCGAAAGGACGACGCTATGCGGGGGCATGGCCGTCGTGCCGTACCCCATGCGCTTGCCCAGCACCAGGGCGCAGATCAGCGCCGACACGCCGGAACTGATGTGCACGACCGTTCCACCGGCGAAGTCGAAGGCCGCAATGTTGGGCGAATCCGGCAGGGCCCAGTTAAGCAGCCCGCCCTTGCCCCAGACCATGTGGGCCAGCGGGCAGTAGATGCAAAACAGCCACAGGGCGCTGAAGAGCATCATGGCGGAGAACTTCATGCGTTCGGCGTAGGCGCCGCAGATCAGCCCCGGCGTGATGATGGCGAACATGAGTTGGTAGACCATCCAGGTGGCGTGTGGGATGCCCGGGCCGTATTCCGACGGGTTGGCGCCGACCTCGCGCATGAAAGCAAACCGTAGCCCGCCGATGAAAGGATTGTGGTGATCGAACGCCAAGGAATAGCCTACGATGGCCCAAAGGATGGTGACGATGCACATGAGGATGAACGATTGCATCATGGTGGCCAGGACGTTTTTGCGTCGCACCAAGCCGCTATAGAACAGGGCCAGGCCGGGTCCGGTCATCATGAGGACCAGGGCGCTGCTGGTGAGCATCCAGGCGACGTCGCCGCTGTTGACGTTCCTGGTGTCGGGATCGATCTTGACGGGTCCAGCCCCGGCCAGGGGCTGGGGCGCATCAGCGGCGTACGCGGCAGCAGGTGCAATCCAGAATAGAAAGACCAACAGCGCCAGCGCCCGCAAGGGCGCGACATGTTTGCGATTCATCGGTTTACCTTTCCTCCACCCGCTCGGGCGAATGCCCGCCGGTGTGTGCCTCAGTTTTGCCTCGTTTCGGTCGGCGCGGTTGGTCTATAGAGCTTGTTCGTTGGTCTCCCCTGTGCGAATGCGGATAACCTGGGCGATGGGATAGATGAAGATTTTGCCGTCTCCCACCTCGCCGGTGCGTGCCGCCTCGACGATGACGCCGGCGGCCTTGGTGACATCCTCCGATTTGACGCAGACCTTCAGCAGCACCTTGGGCACGAATCCCACGTCCATCTTGGCGCCGCGATAGCGCTCGGTGTGCCCCATCTGCCGTCCAAAACCCTTGCACTCGATCGCCGTCACTCCCAAAATCCCCATCTTGGCAAGCGACTGCTTGACGGCGTCAATTTTGTGGGGCTTGATCACCGCTTCAATCATCTGCATGGAAGCTCCTCGTATTGGTAAGATCTGCGAACCCTTTTGCCATCGTCAACATACGGCCTTGAGCACGTGATCGGCCACGTAAATCGGCACGGTGGTGGCGATGCCCAGGGCAATGGCGTCGCTGGGCCGGCTGTCGACCTCCAAAACCTGACCGTTGTGACGAATGTGGATCACGGCAAAAAAGGTGTGGTCGGCCAGGTCGTTGATCTCGATGCTCTCGATGCTCCCGCCCATTTGCTCGATGACGCTGGCCAGCAGGTCGTGGGTCAGCGGCCGTTGCGTCGGGATGCCCTTGAGGCGCCGGTCAATGGCGTACGCCTCAGCGCTGCCGATCACGATCGGGAAATTGCGCTCACCGCCCACCTCCTTCAGGACGATGATCTGCGAGTCCTGCATCTCGCTGATGATGATCTTGTGCAGCTCCATCTGAACAGGCATTCCAATGGCTCCCGGGAGAGACTGAAGTTAAAGTATGGTCACGGTAAAATTCTGTCAAGAAGATTGGTGCGGCCGAAGCAGTGGCAAGGGCCGCGGGGGCCGATCGCTCCTATGAATGGATGTCCATGAGGCGGATGGCGGGAAAGAGTTTGGCGCGATGGATGATCACCGCGGCCTGCGTGATCGGGGCCGCCGCCTTGGGCGGCGGGGTTTGGCGATACTTGCAGCCGTGCGTGGATGTGACCCGCGTGGTGGAGGGACCGGTGGTGGAGGCGTTTTACGCGACCGGCACGGTCTCGGCCCAGCACGAGTACTCGGTCCGCAGCAACACCGCCGGCATCGTCAGCGTCCTGGTGGACAAGGGCTGGGTCGTGCACAAGGACCAGGTCCTGGCCGTCGTGGGAAACTCGGACCTGCAATTTGGCGTCGATCAGGCCACGGCGGAACTGCATCGCAAGGAACTCTTGGCCGATGACAAGACCTCGCCGGTGCTGTCCGAACTGCGCGCCAAAATCCAGGCATCCGATGACATGCTCCAGATCGCGCTCAAAGACGAGAAACGCGTCACCGGACTGCTGGAACACGGCGCCACCTCGCAGAACGATCTGGATCAATCCATGAACCGGGTCAAAACGATGTGGAGCGACGTGGAATCGTACAAGAGCCAATTGGCGGCCCGGAGGATCGACCTGGAAAAAGACGTGGACGTGGCCAAGGCCGCCCTGGCCAGCGCCCAATGGAACCTGGACCAGGCGACCATCCGCAGCCCCATCGACGGCACGGTGCTGGATTGGCCCATCTCCAACGGCACGCGCGTGGCGATCAACGATCACGTGCTGCAACTGGCGGACGTGACGCCGAAGCACCTGGTCATGCGGGCGCAGGTGGATGAGGAGGACAAGAACAAACTGCGGCCCCCGGGCGCCGACGGCAGCCGCCAAGTGGTCAAGATGACCTTGTATGCGTATCCGGATGAAGTGCTCAGCGGGACCGTGGACAAGGTTTATGACAAGGCCGACCCGGACCGGCGCACCTACGAGGTGGACGTGCAGTTCGACCGGCCCGATCCGCGCCTGGCGGCGGGCATGACCGGGGAACTGAATTTCGTGGTCGCCCAGCGGCAAAACGCAACCATCGTGCCTTCGCAGGCGGTGCAGGGCGGCGGCGTCACGGTCGTGCGCGACGGGCGGCTGGAACGGCCGAGCGTCGTCATCGGCCTGAAGAGCGTGGAACGCACCGAAATCGTCCGCGGCCTGCAACTGGGCGATCTTGTGGTCATCAGCCCGACGCTGGATTTGCAGGCGGGCCAGCGCGTCGCCGTGCACTTGGTCGATCCATTGGCCGCCGCCGCCCTCAATACGCCCAAGGAAGATGCGTCCGCATTCAGAGGATTCCGGTGAATATCTGAAATCTCAAATTTGAAATTTGAAATTTGAAATTTCGCTCCCCCTCCCATGCGTTGGTTCATTTCATTCCGATATTTCCTGTCGCACAAGCGGCAATCCCTGGTGTGCATCGCGGGCGTGGCCATCAGCGTGACGATGTTCATCACCATGAGCGCGATGATGGAGGGGTTCAAGGACAAGTTCATCATCGAGACGGTGGAATCCAGCGGGCACATCACCATCCACGACGAGCCGCGGGAAACGCGCACCAAAATCCTGGAGCGGATCTATACAGATCCCAACGCGCTGTTGCAGGTCCAAAACGTCCGGCCGCGGGACAACGTCAAGAAGATCAAGAACGCCGCGGGATTGATGGCCAAGCTGCGGCACATGCGGGGGATCGTCGCGGTGGCGCCGGAGGTGGAGGGCGATGTGATCGTCACCTACGCCACCAAAACGCTGTCCGCCGCGGTGCTCGGCGTCGAGCCGGAACAGCAGATCCTCGTGACCACCATTGGCCAGGACATGGTGGAGGGCGATCTGAGCCGGCTGCGCACGACCGCCGACGGTGTGATTCTGGGCAGCGGCCTGGCCGACCTCCTGGGCGCCAAGCTCAATGACGAAATCAGCCTCTCCAGCAACACCGGCGGACACACCATTTCGCGCGTCGTGGGCATCTTTTCCACCGGCGTCACGCCCGTGGATTACAGCCGCGCCTATATGCTCATCAACAGCGCCCAGACCCTCCTGGACAAGAAGAACATCATCAACGACATCGTCATCCGCACGGACGATTACACAAAGGCGGAGGGCTACGCGGCCCAGATCGAGTCCATCGCCGGCTACAAGACGGAAAGCTGGCAGGAAAGCAACGCGAACTTCCTGAAAATCTTCGTCATCCAAACGATCATGACGTACATCATCACCGGCGCGCTGCTGGTGGTGGCGGCGTTCGGCGTGCTCAATATCCTCATCATGGCCGTGCTGGAACGCGTCAACGACATCGCCATTCTCAAGAGCTTCGGCCTTTCCCGCGGCGACATCACGCTGATCTACGTCATCCAGGGCCTGTTGATCGGGCTGATCGGGACCGTGCTGGGCGAGATTTGCGGCCGCGTGGGCGTATCCGCGTTGCGCCGCCTGCCCATCAAGGTCGAAGGGCTGATCAAAACCGAGGGGATTTTGATGAGCGACAGCCGCAGCCTGTACCTTTGGGCCTTTGTCACGTCGATGGTGATCGTGCTTCTGGCGGCGGTGTACCCGGCGCGTCGCGCGGCCAAGTACGATCCGGTGGAGGTGATCCGTGGCGCCCACTGATGCGACGCTGGAGTTGCGGCCGCCGGGGCCATCCGCCGCGGCGCCGTCCATGCTGCTGCGCGCCGGGAACCTGCACCGGGTGCTGGGCAGCGGGGACGCGGCGGCGCTGGTGCTCAAGGGGGTGAACCTGTTGGTGCGCGGCGGGGAATACGTCGCCATCGTCGGTCCGAGCGGGTCGGGCAAAAGCACGCTGCTGTATCTGCTGGGCGGGCTGGACCGGCCGACGCGCACGGACGCCGACGGCAAGCCGTTCGATCCGCCCAGCGCCGTGTTCATCGCCGGCCAGGACACCGCGGCCTTGAGCGATAGGGAGCTGGCCCTGCTGCGGAACCGCACGGTTGGCTTCGTGTTTCAGTTCCATTATTTGCTCAAGGAATTTTCAGCGCAGGAGAACGTGGCGTTGCCGATGCTGAAGATGGGTCAGTTGCCGCACGAAGCGGCAATGGATCGCGCCGCCGCCATTTTGCAGCGATTGGGGATGGGCGACAAGCTCAGGCGCAAGGCCCACCGCCTCAGCGGCGGCGAGCAGCAGCGCGTGGCCATCGCGCGGGCCCTGGCCAATCAGCCGCAGGTGTTGCTGGCCGATGAGCCGACGGGCAACCTGGACCGCCGCAACGGCGAGATGATCGCCGACGTTTTTGGCGAACTGCACGCTCAGGGCCAGTCGATCGTGATGGTGACACACGAGCCAACGATGGCCGCCCGCGCCGCCCGCCGCATCACCATGGAAGACGGCCGCATCAGCGCCGACGATCGCACGCCCTAGCGTATCCCAGAAACACCCCTATGCAGCGACCATCCTAACTGTCCGAGACGTCCGGCTCTGCACTCTTGCTGAATCACAAATATCAGTGGTGCCCCTATTTCCAATTCCCCCTATTTCCAATTCTCCCTTTCCCGATTCTCGCGCACATAGCCGACGAAGGTTTGGCCCAGCTCGCCGTCGTTCCCGCGGGAAGAACGCTGGATGAGCTGTACCGTGATGCCCCGCCCCCGGGTGCCAAGCTCGGGCCCGGTGTGCCGATGTTTCCGAATGTCCAAATCGCAGGGCAATGAGCGCCGTGATCGTCCGCGCCGGCGTTTTGGATAGCTACCCTATAATCCCCATTTTCCCCAAGATTTTGGCAATGCGCCTAAATTATCCCTGAAATATCGTACATTTTTGTTGACCGACATGCCTGCGGTGGTATTTTCCGGAAAGAGGGGGTGCTTGCACCCGGCCGGTTCGCGGCCGACTTCAGGAGTGGAGGACCTCCGAATGACAACTGTGCGTTCCCGCCGTCAGCGTTCGGCGCAGCCCCTGCATCGCTCGCTCGGTACGGCGATATTCGTCGCCTCGCCGTTGGCTGTATGCGGTGCGGCAGCGGCCGATCCCGCCCTCCCGACCATCGGGTCGACTGTTTACAACGTCACGTTCGCAAATCCGAGCATCGACAGCGGAGCCACGGCCAGCACCGGCGGGACGGCGGCCGCCAACGCGGCCGTCATTAACGCGTTCATCTCCTACGCTTCGGCCAACGGCGGCGGCACCGTCGAGATCCCCGGCTCCGGCACCTTCGTCAGCAACCAGATCACGCTCAACAGCAACGTCAATCTCCAGATCGACACGGGCGCAACACTGCAAAACGGCACGCCCACGTCGACGTTCATCACCACCAGCGGCACAACGCACGACATCGAGATCAGCGGCGGCGGCGCCATCGACGGCCATGCCACCACGACGTCGACCAACTACATGATGTCGCTGCAAAACATCGACAAGTTGTGGGTGCGCAACGTCACCATCGGGAATTCCTCTTTCTATCACTTCGTGCCCGAGGCCGACACCAACGTCACCATCGACGGCGTCACGATCAGCGACGCGTACACCATCTCAAAGAAGGGCACGTACCTGGCGAATACGGACGGGATCGACTATTCCGGCAGCCATTTCCTGATCCAGAACTGCACCATCAACGACGGCGACGACGACATCGTCGCCAAGCCGGGAACCGGCTACTGCAGCGACATCACGATCCGGAACTGCGTCATCGGCGCCGGGCACGGCATCTCCATCGGCGGTCAAACCAACATGAGCCTCAACGGCATGACCGTCACCAACTGCACCTTCAACGGAACGGACAACGGTTTTCGGTTCAAGGCGGGTCGCGGCAACGGCGGGCTCGTGCAGAACGTCAGCTATAGCAACTGCACGATGAACAACGTCAACTACCCGATCTATTTTTCCAGTTACTACAGCAACGGCAGCAACCATTGGCCCACCCCCGGCCCGGCCAACGCCACCAACGCCGCCGTCAACAGCACCACGCCGTTCTGGCAGAACATCACCTTCAGCAACATAACCACGACGAACACCGGCTACATCGGCGTTATGTACGGCCTGCCAGAGTCGCCAATCGAAGGTATCCAGTTCATCAACTGCAGCCTAGCCGGAACGACCCCTTTCCAGATCAACTATGCCGGCTACAACGGCGCTACTTATCCCATCGACAATCCCGCGATTGTCTTTCTCAATTCAAGCATCAACGGGACACTGCTGAGCGACAACAGCCTCCTGAACAACACATCGCTGTTCATGCCGCTGCCCAACGGGCTGTATGACGCGACGGTCGTGTTCGCCGTGCCCGAGCCCGCCGGCGTTGCCCTGGCGGCAGGCGGCCTGGCGGGAATGGCCCTGCGCCGCCCGCGAAACCGACGCAAGCAAACCGGCTCGCCCCCGCCCGCTCCCGCATGACGCGGGCCGGCCCGGTGGTGTTTCTTCTGGACGTCGACGATACGCTGCTCGACAACGATCGCATCGTCGATGATTTTCGGGAGCACGTGAAACGGGCCATCGGGGCGGAGCACGGCGAATTTAATTTAGAGGTGCAACGCCGAGCCTGCAAGTGAAAGACATCGCCGGTGGGATTCGATAGGTTTTGTTTACCAAGACACAACCATCGAAA
>Ga0208037_1000384_pt1 | contig 27387 bp, 20 predicted proteins | sample June2015DPH_13_1_3_FD_184710 | JGI IMG/M metagenome (GOLD analysis project Ga0208037, IMG submission 184710) | Peatland microbial communities from SPRUCE experiment site at the Marcell Experimental Forest, Minnesota, USA - June2015DPH_13_100... | ecosystem: Environmental > Terrestrial > Soil >...
TTCACGCTATGCTCCGCTCCAACTGCTCAACTCGAACCTCAAATTCTAACACACGCTTTCTTCGCCTCAGCCTGAGACCGTCTCCGCGGTCTTGCGCGGATACTTCGTGGAGACATAGTTGTCCACGAGCTTTTGGAACGCCACGGCCAGTTCGTCGTAAGTGCCTTCGAGCGTTACGTCCTTCTGCCCGTCTATGTACACCGGGCAGCGTGGCGCCTCCCCAGTCCCCGGCAGGCTGATGCCGATATTCGCGGCCTTCGATTCGCCGGGGCCGTTCACGATGCAGCCCATCACCGCCAGCGTCATCGTCTCCACACCGTCATACTGCGTCTTCCACACCGGCATCATGTCGCGGATATAGCCCTGAACGCTCTCCGCCAATTCCTGAAACGTCGTGCTGGTGGTGCGCCCGCAGCCTGGGCAAGCCGTCACGCTTGGCGCAAACGACCGCATCCCCAGCGCCTGCAGCAGTTCGCAGCACGCGTACACTTCCTCGCGGCGATCCCCGCCCGGACGCGGCGTCAGCGAAATGCGAATCGTATCCCCAATGCCTTCGTACAGCAGCACACCCAGCGCCGCCGCCGACCACACCAGGCCCTTCATGCCCATGCCCGCTTCCGTCAAGCCCAGGTGCAGCGGCTGCTGCGTCTTCGCGGAAAGATCGCGGTACACCGTAATCAGGTCGCGCGGCCGCGAAGTCTTGCACGAAATGATGATCTGGTCGTTGCGCAGCCCGCTTTCCAGCGCCAGTTCCGTGGATTCCAGCGCGGAGAGCACCATGCAATCGTTGATGATCTCTTCGCTCTCTTTGCCCAGGTTCTTGTCCGTGTTTTCCTGCATCTTGCGCATCACCAGTTCCTGGTTCAGGGAGCCGCCATTCACGCCAATGCGCACGGGCTTGCCGTGGTCCACCGCTACCTTGCAGATGGTGGCAAACTGCTCGTCGCGCCGCTGGCCTGCGCCGACGTTGCCGGGATTGATGCGGTATTTGTCCAGCGCCGCCGCGCAGTCCGGATATTTGGTCAGCAGCACGTGGCCGTTGTAATGGAAATCGCCGATGATCGGCACGTTGCACCCGGCGTCCAGCAGGCGCTTCTTGATCTCCGGCACGGCCGCCGCCGCTTCCGGCACGTTCACCGTCCAGCGGACGAGTTCGCTGCCCGCTTCGGCCAGCTCCAGCGTCTGCTGCAGCGTCGTCTTCACGTCGGCCGTGTCCGTGTTGGTCATGGACTGCACGACGATGGGCGCGCCGCCACTCACCATGATGCCGCCCACCTTCACGCCATAAGTTTTCTTGCGCGGGTTCCGCAACGCATTGGCATCAAAGCCCGAAATCTGGTTCAACATATCCTTTCATTTTACCAGCCCGCCCCGCCTCTGTCCTCTTGGGGTCGGGTACCCCATCCTTCGCGCCTTTTGCGAAGGGTGGGGCCTGGGTTCCTCTTGCTTGTGTAGCGGCCGCCTTCTGAGGCGGGCGCTGTTGCCGCTTCCTCGCCTCTCCGCCCTCCATCACTCCGAGCGAAGTGAGGAACTCTTCATCCATCGCACGCTTTTTGTGCGATGAAGCTCTCTTCCTCCTTAGGGGGTCGGAGCTTCAGCGGTCCGACCCCCTAACCGAGAAAGAGCGTCCCTCAGCGCGCGGGCAAATCCGGCATTGAGCAATTCGTCAAGCGGAGGTAGGATGCGTCTCATCGGGCTCATTGCGGATTGATGGGAGGAACTAGCATGGCAGTGACAGTGAAACACATCACGTTGTGGCGGAAAGAACTAGAGAACAAGGCCGGAACCCTGGCCGGGACGCTGGAACCTCTGGCCAAGGCAGGAGCGGACCTGCAGATTGTCATGGGGTACCGCAATCCGGGGGAGAACACAAAAGCAGTGGTGGAGCTGTATCCGGTCGGAAGCAAGAAAACGACGCTGGCGGCGCAGGGAGCGGGGCTGACAGCTTCGACAATTCCGGCGCTTTTCGTTCAGGGCGATAACCGGCCCGGCTTGGGACACGGCATCGCGCAAGCGGTTGCCGAGGCGGGCGTCAATCTGGATTTCCTGATGGCGCAAGTGATCGGCAGAAAGTATGCGGCGGTGATCGGCTTCGAGAACGACGCCGATGCGATTAAGGCCAGCGCCCTGATCAAAAAGGCGGCCGCGAAGAAAAAATAAACACACGAGGAATCCGCCGGCGGAACGATTTAATGCAAGGTACTTGACCAGGGCTTCACTACTTGTGATAAATTGCGCGCATGATGGCGAAGAACACTCTTGCGCGATTGACGGTCCTCTCGGCATTGCTCCTGTGCGTGCTGGTGGTGTTTGGCGGCACGAAAGACAAGGAGCCGGCGCCACGCTTCCATGCCAAAACCATGGACGGGCAGAATTTCACCAACGAATCGATCAAAGGCAAAGTGGTGCTGTTCGAGTTCTGGACGACGTGGTGCGGCTATTGCGTGGGCGAAGCGCCGTTCGTTGACCAGATTGCGCAGGAATTCAAGAATAAAGGATTGATCGTGCTCGCAGTCGATGTTGGCGAATCCAAGAAGACGGTGAAAAAGTACCTCGAGGGACACCCGCGCTCCTGCCCCATCGTGTTGATGGAAGACACCAACCTGGCCGCGATGTACGCCGCGACCGTGTATCCGATTTATGTGCTGATTGACCGCGACGGGAACATTGCGGGGACACAACGCGGCGCGGCGGGAGAAATGGCATTGCGGCGATTCCTGACGCGCGCCGGAATTGGCAGCGACGCCGATGAGGGTTCCTCGGCGACTCCAGTTGACGGTGGGGAGAAGAGCGGACCGCCTCAGCAGGCGGCGGGAAAGAAAAAATAAATAGAGGAGACATCCGCAAGGGGTGAATTTCGAGGCTTAAGAACCAGCGAAGCCGCAAGCTTCGAGCAGCGAACGGAAGCGCGGATTTTCGCGAAAGGGATCCCACTTGGCATCGACAGGCAGGAAAGCGAGATGGACGTCGCGCACTTGCAGAGCGCGCTCAAGCGAGTTCAAAGCGTGAGTGTGCTCGCCAAGCCCGGCGTAAACGAGGGCTTGCGCGAAGGGCGGAACGTAGCGCTCGTTGGAAAGCGTGTCCAACATGCGCAGTACTTCCTGGGCCTCTTGGGGGCGTCCTATCCTTGCGAGGATGTAGCCACGAAGAGCAATGGCTTTGCTGTTCCCGCCGGATAGGCGTGCTGCGAGGTTAAGTGCGTCAAGCGCCGACTCACGCTTCTCCAACTGCTCGAGTGCCTGCCCCAATTGCATGTGGCCAATCCAAAATTCCGGATCGATAGTGATGGATTGACGAGCGAACTGCGCGGCGGCGGCAAAGTCCCGGCCAGAAAAAGCGATCTGGGCGGAGAGCGCAGAGTGCCCGGCGAGCAGCGGGTCGAGTTGGCGCGCGCGACCGATGGATTGCAGCGCTTCGCCGCTGCGACGCAGGTGCGAAAGCACAATCCCCAACAAACGGTGGGCCAGCGAATAATTCGGATCAAGAGCAATGGCCGTGCGGAATGCCGACTCCGCGGCGGGCCAATCCCAATCGATCCAGAATTTCACGAACCCTAGGGAAGTCTGCGTCTCGGCGAGGCTGGAATCCGCGGCAATGGCGTGCGCTGCGGCATCGCGGGCCAGAGGCCCCATTTCCAAAGGCGGCGCGTCCCCATTGATGGGGCTGGCGGTGTAACTATCCGCCAAGCCGGACCAGGCGAGGGCATATTGAGGATCAAGCTGGGTCGCCTGCAAGAAAAACGAGCTGGCGCGTTTGGTGGTAGCGGGAGAGAGTTGGTTCCAGAAGTACCTGCCGCGCAAATAGAGGTCATAGGCTTCCGCGTTGCGCGACTGGCGGCGGGCCAGCGCCGTCAGGCGTTCCGGGGAAAGCCGCAGACGGACCTGCTCGCCAATGGTGCGGCTGATTTCCTGCTGGAATTCCAGGATGCTGCCGGGCTGGCTGTCGTAAGACATGGACCAGAGTTGGGTCTGGTCGCCCACGCGGATAAGTTTGGAAGTGATGCGCAAGCGCGGGCCTTCGCTACGCATGGAACTTTCGATGATGTAGGCGGCCTGCAGTTCGCCGGCAATCTGCGCAAGGGTCTTGGGGGTGCGCTTGTAGGCCATCATGGTGGTGCGGCCAATCACACAGAGATGTTGCGGATCGATGAGGCCGAGAGAAGCGATCAGCTCCTCGGTCAAGCCATCGGCGACGTAGTCCCGTTCGGGTTGCGCACTGAGATTTTCAAACGGGAGGACCGCCAGGGTCACCGGCGGAGCGGCTTCCGGCGCAGAGTCGGAGATGGTCTGAACCGCGGGAATGAATTGATAGCCCGTGCCCGGGATAGTTGCGATATAGACGTTGTCTCCGCGAGTCTCCCCCAGGACGCGGCGCAGGGTGGAGATGTTCTGGTTGAGATTGTTCTCCTCGACGACGGTATCCGGCCAGATGGCGCGCATCAGTTCGTTCTTCGCGACCACTTTTCCTTGATGGCGCACCAGATGGAGGAGTGTGTCGAAGACTTTCGGGGTGAGGGGCACAGGCGCGCCGTGGCGGAGAAGCAGGCGCTTGACCGCCTCCAACCGGAAGCTGCCGAATTCGTAGATGGATGGCTTTTCAGCACTCATGGTGACGGCCGGAACTTCACATGTTTTCAGAAGTTTTCAGGGTGATTCTAAAGACTTTCCCCGGCCATGGGAAGAGGATAGCCGAGCCTGGTCCAGTGGGCCGGAGCAGGCACGTTGAAATCTTGAGGAGGAAAGTTCATGAAAAAGGGAAGCTGGAAAGTCATTCTTGGCTTCGCGTTGGCGGCTGTGCTGACACTCTCTGCCGGCTGGAGCGCCACCGCGTGGTCCCGCCCGGGCGATTTTGAGCTTATCGGAACTTGGCGGGTCACCGTGACCCAAGCGAACTGCAGCACTGGGGCCACTTTGGGTACCTTTCAATCGATCCTGACTTTTGCCGATGGAGGAACGATGGCAGAAGACACGACCAACCTCGCATTTGAACCTGGGCAGCGAGGAGCAGGGCAGGGAATTTGGCAGTACACAGGCCACCGGAGCTACACAGCAAAGAGCATAGCGTTCATTAACTTCGATACCCTGACGCCCAATCCACCGAAAGTCCCTCCTTTCAAGATGGGCACGCAAACCATCGCGCAGACCATCCAGTTCAATGATAATCCTGACGAATGGAACAGCACCGCGACAGTACAGTTCGCCGATTCAACGGGAGTTCCGTACTCGCCGAGTCCCGTGCCGATGTGCGTGACCGCGTCGGCGCAGCGCTTTGAGTAGCGGACAGAGAAGCTTCCCCGGCGGAAGCCGATAGGTGCAGGCGGCGCCCTTGGTCGTGGTAAACGCGGAACGCTACAGCGAGCCGCGCAGGCCGAGGGCGTCGGCGTGTTCGCGGAGGGCCTGGATACAGAAGGCGATGTGCTCGTCGAGGGGAGTGCCGAGTTCAGCGGCGCCCTTGCTGACGTCTTCGCGGCTGACGCCACGGGCGAAGGCTTTATCCTTCATGCGTTTTTTCACCGAACTGACTTCCAGATCAAGAATGCTTTTTGAAGGGCGAACGTAAGCGCAGGCGGTGAGAAAGCCGGCGAGTTCGTCGCAAGCAAAAAGGGTGTGTTCCAGGAGCGATTCGCGCGGCACGCCGCAATAATCGGCGTGGGAAAGAATGGCGCGGATCATCTCTTCGGGATAATGATGCGCGCGGAGGATTTTGGCGCCTTCCGAGGGATGCTCGCGATCGGGAGAATGGCCGCTGTTGGGCCAGCGTTCGTAGTCGAAATCGTGGAGCAGCGCGACGATGCCCCAGAATTCCTGATCGGCGTTGCGCTTTTTGGCGTAGGCGCGGACGCAGGCCTCGACGGCCAGCATGTGCTTGCGGAGGCTTTCGGATTGCGTGTATTCGCACAGGAGATTCCAGGCGTCTTCGCGGGAAGGCATGAAGGGGACACCTCCAGGAAGGGATAGGATACCGAAAAAAGAGAGAGAAGTGCCGAATTGAAAAGCAGGGGCAGAGGGCAAGTAAAGCACAACATATAGTTGTGCCAAGGTGAGAGGAACGCAAGGGGCTGAGGATTGTCGGGCGGCTTGTACGGGAGTACAGGCGAAAACACGGCGTAAACACCGACGATTGCGGGCGTTGCCGGCATAAAATATCGAAAAATACTCTTGACAGCAAATGCGAAATCAAGCGAAACTCCCATCGCGCCAGTAACTGCCTTCCCCCCAAGAACGTTCCGACGTTCCTCACCTATCCGCACGCCGGAAAAAACAAGTCAAACGAGGAGTTCCGGTGTCGGCACATATGGAAAAAGAAGCGACGATGGATTCTTTGGAAATGGACCGGGAAGTCATACGTTGCAAAACGTGTGGACTGGTCCAATACCGGACGCGCACCGGCAACTGCCGTCGCTGTGTGCGTGCTCTGCCTCAGCGGATGGAGTATTTGATTCCGCAAGAGGCGCCGCAGGAGCAGGAAGCCGCGGAGGTGCTAACGCCGAAGTTTCCGAATCAGGAGACGGTCGAGAATATCGGCCAGCGGATTCGGCAACTGCGGGAATCGCGAACGATGACGCAGAGCCAATTGCAAGCGCGCTCGAAAGTGAGCCGGTCGTACTTATCGCGCATTGAGAGCGGGCAGATGACCCCGAGCCTGGGGACACTTGAGAAGATCTCCGAGGCGCTGAACGTCGGGCTGAACCGGTTCTTTATTCCGGAGTCCGACGGCGAAGCGCTGCTGGAAGATCCCTTCATTCAGGGGCTGCGGCCGTTCCTGCGGCAACTGGATTGGGAACAATGGCAATCGATCCTGAAGAGACTGCAGGCGATCAGCGACAACGTGAATGCGGCGCCGATCACCCTCCGCCCTATCGGTAACCCGGCACGGCTGCCGCAGCCCGCGCCGGCGAATGGCAACGGGCAGCTCGGGCACATTGGACACGCCAGCCATTCGAATGGGCTCGTACCCGCGCAAGCCCATGGCCAGCTGCAGGGCTATCCGCTGCGGCGTCCAGGAATGCCGGTGTTTCAGCGTCCCTTGGCGCGCTAATCGCAAGTATACAAATCGAAGAAGGAAGAGAACGGCGTCCTGAAAAACGGGGCGCCGTTTTTGTTGTTTGGGAGGCGAGCCTGCGGCAGGCTATTCGCGGACGACGACGACCTTGGCGGAGGGGACTTCGAGGCGCATGAGACGATGGTTGGTGTCGAGGTAAAGGATGATTTCGAGGTCAGATGTGTTGACCTTGAGGCCTTCGTAGGTCTTGCCATCGGCGCTGACCGCGCCGACCCAATCAACGGTGACGGTGCCGGGTGTGAGTTCCTGGGGAATGAGGACAGAGTAGCTTTGCGTGCCGCGGCGGGACCAATCGTAGACGCGGGCGAGCACGGCGTACTGGTGATAGAGATTGTTGTCGAGAACGACGATGAAAGGAGACCCAAAGGAGAGATCCTGCTCAAAAGCGTGGGCTCCCTGCATCTGGAGAGTGATTTTGGCGACGCCATTGGCGAAAAGAATATGCGCGCCATTTGTTTTTTCAGCTTGGGAGGTCCACTCATAGCTGATGGGAGCGCCATCGGGCTGAAGTGTGAGCGTCCCGGCCACAGTGGAGGAGGCGCCTTGGGGAGGATTGATGGTGGTGGTGCCTTTGGCGATCCAACCGCCGCCGGAAGAGGTGATCTCAAATTCCTCGCGGCCAACGGACTTGCCATCGAGAAGGATGTTGAGCTTGCCTTTGTCCGGTGAAAAGACGGAGCCAGCCGGCCCTTTTTTCTGGGCGGCGTGGGCGAGCAGGCCGAAAGCAAGGAAAGAAAAAAGCAGGGCAGTGAAGATGGCGGGTGATTTTCGCCTCAGTGAATTTTTCCGCATGGCATCCCCTCAGGACTACGTGTTTTCTACGGCCAAATGAGAATTCGGGAGCGGGTCGATGTCACCGGCGATGCCGCGACGCAAGATTTCGGCCACAACCGCAGCGGGGTCGCCGGAACTATCAACGCGAAAATCAGCGAGCTCATAGGAAGGGAGGCGCTGGGCGTGGAGCGCGCGAAAGCTGGATTCGTCGCGGAAGAGGGGACGCCCGGTCATGGTCATGCAGCGGGAGAGAAGGACCTCGATGGGTGTATCGAGCCAGATGACGGGGATGCCGGAATTGCGCAGGAATTCGGGGGCCCCGGGTTGGGCGTAAGTGCCGCCGCCGAGGGCGAGGATGGTGGGCTCGAGGCGTTCGGCAGCCCGGCCCAGGGCCAGGCGAAGTTGATCGGCTTCCAATTGGCGGAAAGCGGGTTCGCCATGGCGCTCAAAAAATTCCGGTATGGCAATGCCGGCAACTTCCTCGATTCTTTCGTCGAGATCAACGAAACGCCAGCCGAGCTGTTTGGCGAGGCGGGAGCCAACCGTGCTTTTGCCGGAACCCATGAAACCGGCGAGGCAGATAACAGGTGTGCGCGGTGGCGCACTGCGAACGCTAAGAGGTGAATTCACAATTCTGGAAAGCGCAAACTAATCGCGCTTCAGAATTCGAATTGTACCACTGTAGGAAGAGAGTTCTACCTTGGCGAGGCCGAGACCCACCGTACCAAACAACCCCTTGCTGAACCTTCCATAGGAGTGGTGGCTGCCGTGAGTGTCGGGCTTGACAAATGCGGCGGCTTGGTTGTCCACAGTACCGAGGAGCGTCTGGGCCTTCAAATCGAAGGAATCATTGCCGGAGAAGCGGACTTCGACGAGGCCGCGGCCGCTGTTCATGCTGTACATGCCGGTATGGACAAAATCGCCGTCGTAGAGAATGTTGCCGGTCGTGGTCATCAAATTGACGCTGGTCAGGGCCGGCTGGAGAATCTGCACGTTGCCGCTGATGGAAGTGAATTCGAGTTTGCCCGCGCATTGCGTGCAGATCAACGTGCCGCCGGTGGTCTTCACGATGATGTAGCCGGAGACTTCCTTCAGATGAACATCGCCCGCGACGCTTTGCAGCTTCATGTCGCCGCTGACCTGCTCGACGTAGATGAGGCCGGTCTGAGTGCGCAACTGGAGTTCGGTCTGCTCCGGAACAGTGAGCTGGAAGTTGGCCTCAACTTCGTGGGGTTCGGCGGTTGATTCGAGGGAATTGGCGTTGATTTCGATGCGATCGCCGACCTGCTCGATGTCAATAGCGACCTTGCCGGGAGCGGAGGTGCTGCTGACCACGACTTCCGGATTCTTCCAGGATTTCACTTCGATGCGCCCATTCACAATGTTCTGAAGGACCACAAAAGGGTGGGCCTTCACGGCAAAATGGCGTTCCTGGTGTTCGGGGCTGCCGCCCCAAGCTGGCGCGGCGGCACAGACGAGCATCCCTGCGCTGAGGGCTGAGAAGGCAATACGGCGGATCGCATGCGGCTGCATATTAATGCTCGCTCCTTCCGCTATCCATCATAGCGGCCAATAACTCGGCTTTTTGCTGATAAGCGCTCTCGAGATATTCGCGGGCCAGCAGATCGCCAGGATGCTGCTTCAAGTGCTGCTGGCATTCCGCAATGAATTCGTTGACGGTGCGAAGATTGTCGCGGAGCGAGGCATCGACGGTGGCATTGCCGGCGAGCTGCATATTGGGGACATCGAGTTCGGCCTGATTGAGGACCAAACCGCCATTGGCCATGGCCTCTTCGGTGGGGGAGGGACGCGGAGTCAGCGAAGAATTCTCGACAGGCGGAGCGACGGGCGCGGCCACAGGCGAGGCCACGGGAGAATTGGAGATTTGAGCAACCGGCTGCGAGATGGGATTCCGCGACAAAAAGACGGCCGTGACAATCAGGACGATAGCCGCGCCCGCGGTGGCCAACGTGCGCGGCCTGAGCCAAGCTGTAAAGCTCTGCCACCAGGGCGTGCCCGCGGGAAGTTCGACGGATTCCCTGATAATGCCTTCAGCGGAGAGTTGGGCCCGCAAAGAAATCCAAAGGCGATCGGGTGGATTGGCTTCGGCCGGGAGTTCCTGGGCAAGCGATTGAATGGTGGTGAGGTCTGCGAAGAAGCCCTGGCAGGCCGAGCATTCCGCGAGATGTGCGCGAGCGGCCGGAGGCAGCGGGGTGAGACCTTCGTGTTCCAGGACCGCTTTTAATTCCTTACACTGCATACTTCCAACTCCGTAGGGAAAGGCGCTGGACAGCCCTCCCCGAAAAAATCTTGAAAGAACTCGCAGTGCGTTCGGACCTGGATAGATTCTTCATAGTAGCTCAATCCAACGAGCCCGTCTGGGATTTGGCGGCCTGGCGTTCCTGGCGCGCCTGGTCCCGCACCTGCTCCTGAAGAAGCTCGCGGAGGCGCGTACGGGCCTTGTGCAACTGCGATTTGGAATTACCCACCGAACAGCCCATGATGTCCGCAATCTCATTGTGCTCAAAGCCCTGGACATCGTGAAGGACGAACACGGTCTTGTAACCCGGAGGAAGTTTCTCGATGGACCGTTCGAGGTTCACCCTGTCCACGGCGCCTGACAATCGCAAATCGGCAGCGCCGACATCGCGTTTTGGCCCGCTATTCTCAGCATCCGGATCAATGGTCTCTTCTAGGGAATCGGTCGGCAGTGATTTTTTCCGCAGACGCATGAGCACGACGTTGACGGTCATGCGATGCAGCCACGTGGAAAAGGCCGATTCACCCCGAAAAGTGCCGATCTTGCGGAAGAGCTGAAGAAAAGCCTCCTGCGCGAGATCTTCCGCATCCGCCGGGTTGCTGACCATGCGCAAGCACAAGGCGTAAACCCTGCGGCTGTGCATTTGGTACAGGAACTCGAAAGCGGCAGCATCCCCGGCTTGCGCGCGACGGATGGCTTCCGCCTCGGTCCACGCTACCGGCTCAATTGGTCTTTGACGGGCCAACTGTGCAATAGCGGCGCTACTATCCTTTCGGATGCGCCGAATCCCTCCAAGAGTTGTACCTGGCATGACGTTGGAGGCGCACATATGCACGGATAGGAGGCCGAAAGCCCTCCAAGGGTTGCATGAGGCACGGCCACGCCAGCAGGTCGAGCCTATTGTCCCTTGATCGCGGCCATCCGTCTATGGACAAGATAGTGAGCCTTGGCGGGAAGAAGACCCTCAGCGCAGGCAGTGCGTTCCTGAAAGGTAGCGAGGAACTCCTGGAGCTGGCTTTCCAGCAGCGCGTGGAGGAAGGACTTGAAGAGGACGACGGTCTCCCGCAAACAGGTATTCAGATCGTAGTGAGAGGCATCGAGGACATCCCAATCGCGGTCGGAGTCAAGGGAGTCGCCTGCAAGGATTTCCTCCGAGGAGGCCAGAAAGTTGGCGGCGAGCTCCTCGACGAGTTCCGTCAGTGTGGAGATTTTGTGGAGGAACTGGGACCTCCGGGTAAGAAGCACCTTGCTGAAAACACTGTTGAAACGCGCGACACGCTGGCTGCGGGAATTTTGAAAATTCTGGGGATCCAGAGAAGCAAGATGCGGCGCGGTGCCGAAATGCCGTGCGTGCAGGAGCATGGAGTGGAGCAAGCTGTTCAGGGGAGCGGTAAGCCTTTGGCAGAGGGCCGAAGAAACGCTTAAAACCTGTTGGGCTTTGGCGACGCGGCCATGGCGCCGCAGGCCAAGGGCTTCATCCAGATTGACACTGAACATGGCATAAGATGTTTCAAGCCGGTGAAGAATCTGTAAATAAGCATGGGATTTATCGCCGACGAGCGGAGATCTCCACTCTTGAGACACTGATCCGCTGCGCAGCGAGGAAGGGCGGGACCGCACAGGAAACCTCCGTGGAGCGAGTCCAACGAGTCTATCAAAACCATGAGAGAATTGTAACAATTCTTACAAGTCAAATTCTGTTAACTAGCCCCGTACCGCCCGGCAGGCTCGGGCGGGGTTCGAGAGCGCGGAACCGGAGGGGATTCCTTGCCCTCATCGAGCACCGCCTTTATACTCCCAATGCAACCATCTGGAAAGGAAAGATGCACACTTGGAATTCGAGCCGCGGGACCAATTCGAGCAGCGCCAGAAGAAGCTAGAACAGATCCAAGCCCTTGGGCATGAAGCATTTCCGAGAGAATTTCGCTGGACGGAGAGCCCCGCGGAGTTGCTCAAGGACTATGCCGCGGTGCAGGGGCCGGAGCTGGAGGCCAACCGCAAGGAAGTGCGTGTGGCCGGGAGGATTGTCTCGTACCGGCTGATGGGGAAGGCGGGGTTTGCGCACCTGCAGGGTGGGGGTAAGCGGATTCAGATCTATGTGAAAAAGGATGTGGTGGGGGAGAAGGGGTTTCAGTTGTTTCACCTGCTGGATCTGGGCGACCACATCGGCGTGCGCGGCCACCTGTTCCGGACAAGAACGGGCGAGTTGACCATCTGGGTGGACGAGCTGTTTTTTCTGGCGAAGGCGCTTCTGCCATTGCCGGAGAAGTGGCACGGGCTTGCGGATATCGAGTTGAGGTACCGGCAACGTTATCTGGACCTGATCGTGAGCGAGAAGTCGCGCGAGGTGTACCAGACACGGGCGCGAATCATCCGGGAGTTACGGCAATTTTTCGATGGCCGCGGATATATCGAAGTGGAAACGCCGATGATGCACCCCATCGCCGGCGGGGCCACGGCGCGGCCGTTCATCACGCACCATAACACGCTGGACATTGATTTATATCTGCGCATTGCGCCAGAGCTTTATCTGAAGCGTTTGACGGTGGGCGGTTTTGACCGCGTGTATGAGATCAACCGGAACTTCCGCAATGAGGGCATCTCCACGCAGCATAATCCGGAATTCACGATGTTGGAGTTTTATCAGGCCTACAGCAATTACCGGGACTTGATGGATCTGAACGAGCAGTTGTTCGCCCAACTGGCGCAAAGCATCACGGGTTCGACGGTGGTGCGCTATGGCGAGCACGAGCTGGACTTCGGGAAATTCACGCGGCTGACGATGCGGGAAGCGATCGTACAATACTGGCCATCCGGGGCCGGGGCGGCTCCGGCGCTGGGGGAATTGGCAGCGCCAGGCGGGGCACAGCGAGCGGCCGAAAGGTACAACGTCTGGGCCAAGGCGAACCACGCGGAATATGCGGCGGCGAAGGGGCACCTTTCGGATGGCGAGTGGACAGGCCGGCTGTTTGAGACCATTGCCGAAGACAAGCTGATTCAGCCGACGATTCTCTACGATTTTCCGACGGACATTTCCCCGCTTTCCAAACAGAAGCCGGAGGATCCGGCGCTGGCCGAAAGGTTTGAAATTTTCGCAGCCGGGATGGAGATCGCCAATGGATTCTCCGAGCTGAACGATCCGGCGGAGCAGGAGCGCAGGTTCGCGGCGCAGATCGCGCATGGCGGGGACGAAGCGCCGAAGCAACTGGATGTGGACTACCTCCGCGCGTTGTGCCACGGCATGCCGCCGACGGCCGGAGAAGGAATCGGAATTGACCGGTTGACGATGCTCCTGACGGACTCGCACTCCATTCGCGACGTTATATTGTTTCCACTGCTGCGCCCCGAAGCGAAACCTGAGGATCAGGCCGCTGCGGAAGGCGAAAAGGAATAGGGGTAGACCGCGCCATGGGATTCGAATGGATGGTGGCGCGGCGGTACCTGAGATCTCCGAACCGACCCACCGTATTGCGATTGGTTACATTGTTTTCCGTGCTGGGAGTGGCCGCGGGCGTGGCCACGCTGGTGATCGCGCTGGCGATGAACAGCGGCTTCCGGGAAACACTGCAGGATCGCCTGCTGGGCGTGACCGCCCACATATCGCTGACGCGGCCGGGTACCGGGGGAATCCCGAATTACCAGGTGCTGGCCGAACAACTCGGGCAAATTGAGGGAGTGCGCTCGGTGACGCCGGCGATTTACCAGACGGTGCTGCTGTCGTTTGGCGGCGAGGCGCGGGGGGTGGTGACGAAGGGGATCGATGTGGCGCGCGAAGAGAAGAGGGATGAAGTGCTGCAGAAACTGTCAGCGGGGCACCTGGATTTCGCGCCGGACGGCGAGGGGATCGACGGTTTGCTGGTGGGAAAGCAACTGGCCGACGAGTGGAAAATGCAACCGGGCGACTACGTGACGCTGACCAGCCCGCAAGGAAGACTGACGCCGTTCGGGTTGATGCCGCGGACACGGAGATTTCGCGTGGCGGGGGTGTTCGATTCGGGCTTTTACGATTACGACGAGAACTGGTGTTTTGTGTCGTTGCCCGCGGCGCAATCGCTGGCGGGAGCGGGGAACATTGTAAACGTGCTGGAATTCCGGCTGGCGCATCCGGAACAGGCGGGAGCGATTGGCCAGCAGGCGGAGCACGCCGCGGGGCAGGGGTTCCTGGCGACGACGTGGATGGAGGAGAACCGCGCGCTGTTCCGCGCGCTGCGGCTGGAGAAGCTGGTCACGGCCATTTTTATCGGGCTGATTACTTTTGTGGCGGGATTGAATATTTTGGTGGTGCTTTCGATGACGGTGACGGATCGCGCGAAGGATATTGCAGTGTTGCTCTCGATGGGAGCGCGCCGCGAACAGATTCGGCGCATTTTTTTGTACCAGGGAATGACGATTGGCGCGACGGGAACGGTTCTGGGACTAACGATCGGGTACGGATTCAGCTTAATTGCGGGGAACTATCACCTGATTCCGTTGGATCCCCAGGTTTATGCGGTGCCGTACGTGCCATTTCATGCCAGTTTTCTGGATGGAATGTGGATCGCCGTGGCGGCGATGGGAATTGCGGTCGTTGCGACGTTGCTGCCGGCGAAAGAGGCGTCGCGGCTGCTGCCGGTGGAGATTCTTAGATTTGAATAAGGTTCAAAATTGCCGCGGCGGGCAGGCGTGTAGGATTTGGTGCCTGATTTGCTCCTACCACTGTTAAGAAAAGATCATTTTGGAACGGTGGTCCGGGGGAAGAGAATTCGCGACCCGGTTAGCCGCTAAAGAGTTGAAAAAACAGCGATTAGTGATGTCCCGAAAAAGGGGGATTGGCCTTCCAGGCACCGTAGGCAATGGATGACAGGAAAAGGGAAAAGGAATGGGTCTGGGAGCCCTGGGATGCCAGAGTTGCGGCACTGAACTGGCCGCGACGGGAACCGCAGCATCCAACTAATAAGGCTCTCGGGTGAGACGCAGCGAGATGGATGAGGAGCGGAAGTTCCGAGGAGACGCAAAAACGGCGGCGATGGATTCCCGGCACAACAGCGAGACGGTCGAAAGCGGGCGGAGCGTCCTGGAAGCGCGCGGATTGAAGAAAACGTACGGCACGCGCGAGAAAAATCTGGAAGTATTAGTGGACGCCAATCTGGAATTGCGCGAAGGAGAGATGGTCGCGGTGGTTGCTCCTTCGGGCGCGGGGAAAAGCACGCTGCTGCATTTGCTAGCTGCGCTAGACACTCCAACGAGCGGTACAGTATACTTTGAAAATAAAGCGATTGAAACGCAGGAAGACGCGGCGCTGGCGGAATATCGCAATCGCGCCGTGGGGTTTCTCTGGCAGAGGCATCAATTGTTGCCGGATTTTACGGCCACGGAGAACGTGGCAATGCCGCTGCTGGTGCGGGGAGAGCCACACGAAGTCGCGCTGACGGAAGCGCGCAAGTGGCTGACGGAAGTCGGTCTGCAGGAGCGGGCCGAGCACCTCGCAGGAGAACTTTCGGGCGGGGAACAGCAGCGCGTTGCAATAGCCCGGGCGCTCGTCACCGGGCCCAAAGTGCTGCTGGCGGATGAACCGACCGGAGATCTGGACGAGCAGAATGCTTGGGCCGTGTTTGGGCTGTTGGAGCGGCTGCACCGCACGCATCGCCTGACGTCGCTGATCGCGACGCACAACCTGGCGCTGGCCGAACGGTGCGACCGGATATTGGGTCTGGAACACGGCATTCTGCGGACTCGCTCGGTGAAAGTCGAAGCGAGGGGAACCCCCGGGGGAGAAGCGAGCTAATCGTGTTCGAACGATACACAGAGAAAGCGCGGCGCGTCATATTTTTCGCCAGGTATGAGGCCAGCCAGTACGGCAGCCCGTACATCGAGACCGAGCACCTCTTGCTGGGTCTGATGCGGGAGGACAAGGCGCTGGCCAACCGTTTCCTGCGGCAGCAGGGCTCCATCGAATCCATACGGAAAGAGATCGAAGCGCGCATCACGATTCGCGAGAGAATTTCCACCTCGGTGGAAGTGCCGTTGAGCGCGGAGTGCAAGCGCATCCTGAACATGGCGGCGGAAGAGGCGGAGCGGCTCGGCCACAAGCATGTGGGGACGGAGCATCTGCTGCTGGGCATCCTGCGGGAAGAAAAGTGTTTTGGGGCGGAGATTTTGATGGAGCGCGGCTTGCGCCTCTCGGCGTTGCGCGAGGAATTGCAGCGGACCACGGGCGAGAAGACGGCGGCGGCGCGGCCGAAGGAAACGTCGCTGCTGGCGGAGTTCAGCCGCGACCTGACGCAGTCAGCCTCCGAAGGGGCGCTCGACCCGCTGGTGGGACGCGAGAACGAAGTGGAGCGGGTGATCCAGATACTGTGCCGGCGCACGAAAAACAATCCGGTATTGATCGGGGAACCCGGCGTGGGCAAGACGGCCATTGTCGAAGGACTGGCGCAGCGGATTTCGGATGGAGATGTGCCGCCGTTCCTTTCCGACAAGCGCATTCTTTCCCTGGACCTGTCATTAATTGTTGCGGGCACGAAATATCGCGGGCAATTTGAAGAGCGGCTGAAGACCATCATGAAGGAATTGATGGAGAGCCAGAACGCCATCGTGTTCATTGACGAGCTGCACACGCTGGTGGGAGCGGGTTCGGCGGAAGGATCGTTGGATGCGGCCAACATTCTGAAGCCGGCGCTTTCCCGCGGGGAGATTCAGTGCATCGGCGCGACGACGCCGGGCGAATACCGGAAATCCGTGGAAAAGGACCGTTCCCTGGAACGGCGCTTCCAGGCCGTGAAGGTACCGGCGCCGAGCGAAGACGAAGCCATTCAGGTAATCAACGGAGTGCGCGAGCGCTACGAGAAGTTCCATGCCGTGGGATATACGGACGAAGCGCTGCGCTATGCCGTCTACCTGTCCAACCGCTACATTCCCGACCGCTTTTTGCCGGACAAGGCCATTGATCTGATCGATGAAGCGGGCGCGCGCGTGAAACTCCGCCAGGCCTCGGTGCCGGAGGAAGTCGGCGAAGTGCAAAAGCGGGTGAAATTCATTACCCACCGCATGGAATCGGCGATTGCCGCGCATGAATTCGAGAAGGCGCGCTTTTATTCCGAAGAAGAGCGCAAAGAGAAGGAAAACCTGCGCGCCTTGCGGGAGCGCTACAAGCTGGATGACGCGTCCACGGGAATCGTGACGCGGGAAGACATCGAAGAGGTAGTATCGCGGTGGACGGGAGTGGCGGTCACGTCCATCAAGGAAGACGAACAACAGAAACTCTTGCGCATCGAGCCGGAGCTGCACAAGCGGGTGATCAGCCAGGACAAGGCGATCACGGCGCTGGCGCGGGCCATCCGGCGGAGCCGGGCGGGTTTGAAGTCTCCGTTGCGGCCGGTGGGTTGCTTCTTTTTCCTGGGGCCGACGGGCGTCGGGAAGACGGAAGTAGCCAGGCGGCTGGCGGAATTCCTTTTCGGGTCGGAGAAATCGCTGATCCGCTTCGACATGTCGGAATTCATGGAGAAGCACTCGGTTTCCAAGCTCATCGGGGCGCCGCCAGGGTATGTGGGCTACGAAGAAGGCGGGCAGATGACGGAACGCGTGCGCCGCACGCCCTATTCGGTTATCCTATTGGACGAGATTGAAAAGGCGCATCCTGACATCTTTAATATCCTGCTGCAGGTGTTTGAAGACGGGCAGTTGACGGATGGCCTCGGTAATACGGTAGATTTCCGGAACACCATCATCATCATGACTTCGAATCTGGGTGCGCGGCACTTGCAAAAGCGCACCTCGATCGGATTTCAGGCGGGAATCGATGAGGCCAGCCTGAAGAGCATGGAAGATCTGGTGTTAGGCGAAGTAAAGCGCGCGTTCAATCCGGAATTTTTGAACCGCCTGGACGAAGTGATCCTTTTCAATCCTTTGGGCGACGACGACCTGCTCCGCATCATCGATCTACTTGTCGGTCAGCTGAACGACACGCTGATTCACCGGCAAGTGCAGGTGGTCTTGTCGCCGGAAGCGCGCCAGTGGATCCTGGAGAAAACGTGTGCGGACCGCAACTATGGTGCGCGGCCGCTGCGGCGGGCTTTGCAGAAGTACGTCGAAGATCCGCTCTCCGAGGCTCTGATCCAAGGGGGAATTCAGAGGCCAGCGACATTGCAGATCTATGTCGCGGGGGAAAGCCTCGCGTTCCGGCCCGTAGTCGAGGCAACCCCGGTCGTCCACTAGCGAATCTGACGCAACAACGTGTGATCATGAAGCGGTTTGCCCTGCTGGGAATCGCTCAGGGATGCGCGTGCGGCCAGCCCATGCCGGGTCTGGCAGGAGAATAACATCTTGGATTTGGGGGCGCGGCCTTGAGCCGATCAATGGCCGCTCGAAGGATAGTCTGTTTTATCTCTGAAATGGACGCGAAGCGTGCAGTTCGCGGCCGTGTCGCCGCATTGGCGATGGTCCTTTTCTTACTAGCTGGACCCAATTTCCCCGGATTCTCCACCCTCGCCCGCAACCTGCAACAGCATTCCCGCGATAACAAGCCCACTTACCTCCTGCATGCTTTCCTGAACGAAACCACGTTGCAAGAAAAGATTGAAGATTACCTGGGTGCCCAGCCGCAAACGCAGAGCAATCCCGCGCAGCTGCCGGAGTTCATCGAGCGCATCGATTGGGAGGGGCTCCGACGCATCCGCCGGGACACCGTGAAGGCGCGCATCTTCAGCCGCGAGAACGATCCCTACAACGAAGAGACGCTGCGCCGGGATTTTCAGGCGCTGTGGAACACGCAGTTTTTTGAGGACGTAAAGTTGCGGGTGGAAGATTCGCCGGACAAGCCGGGCGGCAAGATCATTACTTTTACAGTGGTCGAGCGGCCGGTGATTCGCCGCATCCGCTATGATGGAATCAAATCGATATCCGAGTCGGACATCCTGGACCGCTTCAAGGAAAAGAAGGTTGGGTTGACGGTGGAGAGCCAGTTCGACCCGACGCGCATCAAGAAAGCGGAAGTGGTGCTGAAAGAACTGCTGGGAGAGCATGGCAGACAGTTCGCAACAGTGACGCCGCAGTACGAGCGCATTGCTTCGAGCAACGCAGTGATCCTGGTATTCCGAATCAACGAAGGGCCCAAGGTCAAAGTCGGGAAGATCCTGTTCACGGGGAACCACGCCTTCAGCAACCGGAAATTGATCCGGGCGATGCACAACGACCGGCCATACTCGGTTCCACTGTACATAACCCAATTCAATGTATTGGGCAAGACGTACGACCACGACAAGCTCATCGAGGACATTGAAGTGGGTATTCACGGGTTGTACGCGGATAACGGCTACTTCAAGGCGCTGGTGAAGGACCCCATCCTGGAGAATGTCGATACGGAAGGCTGGCGGCTGGGCCTACCCCTTACGGGAAGAACGAAGGGGAAGGCGGTCAACATGACCATCCCGATCGAAGAGGGCGAGCGCTACCGGATGGGCACCTTGAAAATCGCCAGTAACGATCCGGACAAGGCGCTTTCCTTGAAGGTGGACGCGCTGAAGGGCGTGTTCTCGCTGAAACAGGGAGACATTTTTTCTTCCGCCAAAATACGCAAAGCGCTGAAAGATTACGAATCGATCTACGGGCGCTACGGATTCATCGACTTTGTGCCAACCCCGGAAACGGATATCAACGAAGAAGCCAAGCGCATTGACGTGACCATGAAGTTCGATGAAGGCAAGCAGTACTACGTCCGGCGCATCGACTTCACCGGAAATACCACCACGCGAGACAAAGTGATCCGGCGCGAATTGCTCATTGACGAAGGCTCGCTCTTCGACAAACACGCGTGGGAAATTAGTGTTTTACGGCTGAACCAGTTGGACTATTTCGACAAAGTGGATCCGGACAAGGCCGTGGAGATCAAGCGCAACTCGAAGGAGGGCACCGTCGACCTCCTGCTGAAGTTGAAGGAAAAGGGCAAGCAATCGATTGGCTTGCAGGGGGGCCTCAGCGGGTTGATGGGAGGATTCGTCGGGCTGACCTACCAGACGAACAACTTCCTGGGACTGGGCGAGACGCTGACCCTTTCGGCTCAGGTAGGCCAGTATCAACGCACCATAATGTTCGGTTTCACGGAACCCTACCTGTTTGACCGCCCGATAGCGAGCGGGTTCACGGTGTTCTCGTCGTTGTATAAATTTAACCAGGCGCAGCAGGCGGCGCTGTTGACGGGGGCAGCAGTCAGCATCAACCCGCAATACATTCAGAACTACAACCAGAACAGCACGGGATTCACGGCGTTTGCGAGTTACCCGCTGAAGCGGCGCGCGTTCACGCGCCTTGGTTTGACGTACGGCCTGACGCGGACGAACATCACGACCTACAACCAGGCGTCCAACCTGCTGTTCACGCAATTGCAGTATCGCAGCCTTGCGGGGCCCAGCGCGTTGAACGGAATCCTGGCCAGCACGGTCACGGCAACCATCAACCACAACGCCCTCAATAACCCGATGAACGCGACGTCGGGGAAGAGCTACTTCTATTCGGTGGCGTTCACCGGCGGACCAATCGGCGGGAACGTCAACACCATTACCAATACGGGGGAGTACAAGTATTTCCACCCAATCAATAAGAGGCGGAATGCAGTTGGGGTGAGGTTCCTGGGCGCGTTCACGACGGGATATGGCGGGAAAGAAGTGCCCCCCTACAGCCGGTTCTATCTGGGCGGGGAGAACGACATCCGCGGGTTTGATATTCGCGGGATTTCGCCGGTGACGTACATCCCCAGCGTGGTGGACCAGACGATATCGTTCCCGTATCGAGGCGGGACGGGGTCTCTCAACGTCCCCCTGCTGGTAAACACGATCGTGTTCCCGGGTGGCGATTTGCAGGGAGTGGGAAATTTTGAGTACCGCATCCCCATTGCCGGGCCGGTGAGCGTGACGTTGTTCGCGGATGTGGGCACCACAGGGATCCTGAACAAGGGCGCGTTGCGGCTGGACCCGACGGGAGTGACGAACATCAATTCGCAATTCCCACTGCTGAACCAGCAGTCGCAACTGCAAATCGCGCCAGGCACAAACTTCCATCCGCGGGCGTCCACAGGTATCGAATTCAATATCAACCTGCCGATCGTTCAAGCGCCGTTCCGGATCTACTGGGCCTACAATCCGGTGCGGTTTCACCAGACGATCGTGGCGCCCTTCGACAGCATCAATATGACTAACCTGTACCTGCAATGCCGCGCGCTAGGGTTGACCGATCCATTGAAGCCGAACAGTTGCGATCCGATTATTCTGACTCCGATTTCACCCTACTTGGTGAATCCAGGACGCCTGGATTACTTTGAACAACGGAGCACATTCCGATTCACGGTCAGCCGGACGTTCTAGCGGGTGGCCGGGATTGAGGACTTTTTCGGGAAGGCACGGTAGCCAGGAAAATAGTGAAAGAGGCGGCAAAGCAACGATCCGACAGAGGGGCCAAGGGGAGAATTGAGAAGCATGCGAGAGAAGGCAGCACAATTATGAGATTCATCAATCGAGATTCGGCAACAAGGTACGTGGGGGATACCCGCGGCACCGGCATGAGGGAGAAGTGCGTTATGGGGTGGCGTAAGATCGTAAATTGCGCAGTGGTGGCATTCGCGTGCACGGCCGTGCTCTTGGGCGGCTGCAGCAGTTCAGGCGTGAACGTGATCACGGTGACGGTCAGTCCTACCGCGCAATCCGTGATTGCCGGACAGGTGCAGACCTTCACCGCGACGGTAGGCGGGAGTACGACCACGACGGTAACGAACTGGCCGTGCACCTATTCCTATCAGCCCCTGCCGACAGCGTCGAACCAGAACCCGGCGGCGGTGACGGGACCCTGCACCAGCGGGCAGAGCATGAACGGCGGCTCGATCGGCACATGGCTGATTACCACGACAGACGGATCAAACGTTCTTACTTTCACAGCCCCTACGTTGGCTAACTTTCCGAGTCCTCCGCCCACGCTCACTTTTACGGCGACAGCGGACGCGGACAAGAGTAAGACCGCGACCGCGATAGTCACGCTGGATTCGGGAATCCGCGCTGCGCTTTCGCCACTATCGGTAACGGTTCCCGTGGGCTTGACGCCGGCAGCGAAGGTGGTCTTCCAGGCATCGCTGGTGAATTCGCCGCCGATCAATCTGCAGTGGCTGGTAACGCAGCCGAACCAGAGTGACACGACGAACACAAACAACGATACGCCCAATCCGCTGGCGGCGACGTGCAGTCCGACGTGCGGGTCAATTGACGCGAACGGCATTTATACCGCACCGGCCACGCTGCCGACCGCCACCACCCCGGCAGGAAGCACATCAACTGCTGCAACGACGGTGTACGTCGTCATGAATTCGGCGAAAGATCCCCGGCCCCAGAGCGCCGCCGTGGCTCAGATCACCCTGGTCAGCGCCACGAATAATTCCATCAATTTTACGGGTATTTTCCCAACCACGGTCGCGGCGGGCAGCACTTACGCGAACATATACCTGAACGCCGAGAACCTGCTCAACTCCACGGACATATTCTTCATTCCGCCCGGGTCAACCCAGGGGCTCCCACTCCTTTCGACTAACATCTTCACGATTCCCATTTCGGCGGAGTACTGCACAGCCAGCGCCAGCGGCGTGACGCCAGTGGTGACCTGCGGTGCTTCGCTCATGACGCGAATAGAACTAACGTCCTCTCAGTTGGCGGTTCCGGGGACCGCACAGATCGAAATTACCGGGATTCCGGGGAATGAACTGGCGGAATCCCCGTGCACAAACGTGCCCAATGCGGACGGATCAACCACCACGAGCAACATCTCCTGTCCGCTGACGATTGCGTACGCCAGCCCGGCGTTGGTGGCAGTGTCGCCCGACAGCTTTCCGCAAGGCCAGAACACCAACATTGCCGTGGACGGAGGCTATTACGGGAACGCAAACACGCAGATCGTGAAATTGCTGCTGGACGGGTCGTCGACCGGTTCGTTCGCTTCATCCGGTCCACGGCAGATTGTCGGCACCCCGCAGGGAAGCACCTTGCAGAATCCGGGACTCTATGAGGTCACGATCCAGAGCAACGCGCCGCAGGTGACGCCGCCGGTGCCGCAGTTCCAGTCCGTGACGACCAACGTGGCCGTGCAGCCCACGTTTGCGAATTTCAACCCGAATCCGTTGAGCATTCCTTGCCCTGGCGCTCCAGCCCCGCAGTTGTCGTACCCCCCTTGTTTCAGTCTGGGAGCTGCCAACTCGTTACCCAGCAGCATTGCCTTGGATTCGACGAAGGGTTTCGCCGTGCTTACATTACAGGGAACGAACGCGCTGCAGTTGATTGACCTGACCGGTTCGACGCCGCAGCCGACTGTGAGCCTGACGATGAAAACAGGTGGCTCACCGACCAGTGTGGCGCTGGATAATCAGATTAATATTCCGGGTTACAGCGGCCAAGACCTGGGAGTGGTAGTCAGCGGCGCAGACAGCAAGCTGTATCTGTATGCAATCTCACGCACGAGCATCACGCCGATCGGATCGATTCCGGTGGACCTGAATACACTTTTGCACCAGACGGCAACGACACAGCCGGCGCCGTATGCGATTGGCGTGGATCCCGGGACGCACCTGGCGGCGCTGGCCTACGCAAGTACCAATAACGTAAGTACCAATATAGGATTCATCGTGGATGTGAACCCAAATCTGGACAACAGCGACACGCACACCTGCTTCATCAGCTCCCAGACACCGCCGTGTGTGATCGCGCCCGTTTCGATGGTCACGGGAAGCACGCCGCAAGTGGTGATGGCCCCCGGAGCGCCACTGGCGTATGTGACCCCGGGCGGGCAAGGATCGAATTCGGTGGTGGATCTGTTGCAGCAAGGTGTGTCCGCGCAGATCGCCCCGGCGGTAACAAACGGAACAAGCGGTGCGGTACGCACTGAAGGCATCGTGAAGATCATCACCTTGACACCCCACGGGATTAACCCAGCCTTAGGTGGATCGGTGATCATCTCCGGGCTGCTGCCCGCGGATTTGGATGGAACTTACCAGGTGATCCCGGGCAGCGTGATTGATGCATGGACTTTCTCGTACGCGCAAAATGGGAACCCGCCGGATGAAACCGAGACGAACACAGCGAGCAATCCGGGGACGGTGCAGTACGGAACGCCGTACTATTCGTTTAATACGTCAAGCACAGTGACTGGTGCGGCCATCAATCCGACGACGGGCACGTTGGCGTTTGCGGACCCGAACGCCAGCGCAGCGCAGATTATTTTCATCGGCACACAGGATCAGGCGGTGACGGGATCACTGACGTTGACGGCCGGAAGCTGCAACGGCTGCACGCCGACGCCGGCCGGGGCGCCGGAAATCGGCTTCCGGTCAATCTCCTTCGATCCGTTCACGAATGTGCTGGTGGCGTATGATCCGAGCGTAAACTCGGGTCCGAATTATCCGGGCAATGCCATTTCGCTGATCAATCCGGGCAGCGCCGCCCTCACCGGGGCCGGCACGTCGCCGTATCGAATCATTGCGGCCATCCCAACGGGACAGGTTGGCGCAGGCTCATACACGCCCGCGGGGCAGACGACAGCGGTAACGGTCAATGGCCCGATGATTTACGACCCGAAATCGAGGTTTGTTTTGGCAGCGAATGCCGGGAGCAACACGGTCAGCTATCTGAACCTGGATCCCGGCAATCTATTCAAGACGGTGTACGTGGAGGGGCTGCAGGTGGCCACTCCGAGCGCAGCGGTTCCGAATGCGCAGCCGGCACTGGGCAGTGCGCCCGCCAAGAGTTGTAATCCGACGGACCCGAACAATCCGTGCATGCCACAGGCTGTGCAACTGGGGCAGCCGGTGACGGTGCGGATTCTCGGGCAAGGTTTCGGTTTGGCGCCGGGCGCGCTGGTTCGCCTGGACACCGCTAACGTCTCGACGGACTGCACCAAGAATCCCAGCCCCTTTTGCACGACCTGGGTCAGCCCCTCTGAGGTAGATGTCAACATCCCCGCCTCCCTGCTAACGGTAGCGCACGATTTTGCGCTGGACGTCCTAGTGGGTGGCGTGGCGTCGAACTCCATTGATTTGCACGCGGTGGGCGTACTGGATTTGACTCCCGTATGCGCCCCAACAGCGACATTTCCGCAGGGGCCGGAAGGCGTGGACATTGACGATTCCTTGCACATTGCCTTTGTGACGAACTACGCGTGCAACAGCGTATCGCTGATTACGATTGATCCGTTGGGCTTCACGAAGAAGGATAAGTCGGTGGCGCCGTATGGCTCGGTGCTCACGACCGTGACCGTGGGCAACAACCCGATCGGCGTGGCGGTGATCCCGCGGCTGGGATATGCAGTGGTGGCGAACAGTGGCGATACACCGAACGGAACTGCCTCCATCATCGACTACAATCACTACAATACGCCGGATACGGCCCAGGTGGTGACGTATACGACCACTTCCGGCACGACAACAACGACGAACAATACTGTGTTGGTTGGGCTCGCTCCACGCGGCGTAGCTTTCGATCAGGACCGCGCGCTGGCGCTGGTGGCTAACTCGGGATCGAACACACTTTCTGCGATAGACATGACCGTACTCTTGCCGGGGGCCGTCACGACGACGGTACCTGTGGCGATAACCGTGGCTCTGAGCGGGCCGCCGACGGCCATAGCGATCAGTCCCGACCAGGCGATTGCGGTAGTTACGAACCTGCAAAACACCGGCACAAGCGTTGCTTCGGCAGGGTTGGACGTAGTGACGCTCGCTGGGTCTGTGCCGGTTCGGAGCACGACCGCTTCCGTGGCATCGCTGACGGCGAGCCTGACCGGAATTGTGTTCGATCCGGCACCCGCCTTCAATCCGACGCCCTCTGACGCGGTGTTCTACGCGACATCAACTCAGCAGAACGCGGTATATGTGTTCGATCCCAATACCGGGTCGACCAATACCATCCGGGTGGGAGCCAATCCGTATTCGGTGGGCTACAACTACCAGACGGGAACATTGCTGACCATCAATTCGACATCGGATACCAGTTCGATCATCGATGCGCAGAACCTTAAGACGCGCCAGACGCTGGGGATCAGCAGCCAGTCGCAGTTCGCCGTGGCGGTGGACAATTGGTTCAACTCGGCAGTGATTGCGGACCAGAACAACAACCGCGTGCTGTTGCTGGCTTTACCCAAGTAACGGCAGAGCGAACCGCGGAGATGGGCTGATCAAGTTGCGGGAAGGGAGCGGGCAGGTATAGTGATTGCGGGCATATCAAGAACTCCGCTATACTTTTGTATTTGTACTGCGGCTGCCGGAGTCCCCGAGGGCGCAATGGTTCGGGGAGCGCAGGTGGAAGCCCGGAAGGACTCGCAGACTACCAGAATGTCTTCGCTCCATGGGGATCAGCAAAGATTGCGACCGGTCGACGGTTAAGAACGCAAAGGGTTGACATTCCACGCCGCCCAACCGCGGAAATGGATGAGCGGCCCGGAGAACAACAAGGAGAAAACAGTGAATTCGAGAAACATGATTCGCATGGCTGCGCTGAGTGTTGCTTGTCTGCTGGGAACGGCGGCTGTCCGAGCTCAGGGGACCACGACTGCGGGCGCCGCCAGCGGCGCAAAAGTGGCGGTGATCAACATACGGCTGGCGATTGCGTCCACCGCCGAGGGTAAGCAGGCATCCGCAGAATTGCAGTCGCAGTTTGCGCCGCGGCAGAACGAACTGGAAAGCCTCAACAAGCAGATCAACGATATGCGGCAGAGGCTGGCAGCCGGACAGACAACGCTGAGCGACGAGGAGAAGCAGCGGTTGACCGTTCAGGGCCAGCGTCTGGCGGCGCAACTGGACCGCAAGAACAACGAACTCAACGAGGACGCGCAGGCCGCCCAGAGCGACGTGGTGGACCGCATCGGCCGGAAGATGATGGACGTGCTGGACCGGTATTCACGGGAGAACGGATACGTCGCGGTGTTCGATTCGTCCTCTCAGAATTCACCGATTCTGTATGCGTCGTCGAATATCGATGTCACACAGGAGATCATCAAGCTGTACGATCAGGCCTATCCGATAAAGGCGGGTGGCACAACACCGGCAACCAGGCCAGCGGCGAGCACGCCGAAGCCGGCGCCGAAGCCGTAAGCGGCAGGGACGAAGGATTGCCAAACGGCAGAGGGTTGCAGCCTGAAGAAGGCGGCAGCCCTTTTTTGTTCTCCGAACGATGGTCGCCGCCGGCTAACCCGAATTTCTCATACTAAATTGAAAAAGGCTGTTGCTTCATGGCATAACTCTTTTGTCTAGAAAGACTCTGCCAAGAAGGAGCAACAGCCTTATGACCACAGAGTGT
>Ga0208037_1000405_pt1 | contig 26607 bp, 25 predicted proteins | sample June2015DPH_13_1_3_FD_184710 | JGI IMG/M metagenome (GOLD analysis project Ga0208037, IMG submission 184710) | Peatland microbial communities from SPRUCE experiment site at the Marcell Experimental Forest, Minnesota, USA - June2015DPH_13_100... | ecosystem: Environmental > Terrestrial > Soil >...
CGGACGCGACAACAAGTTAAAGGCCAACTGCGCGCCAAAAACCTTGCGCGGAATCTTCTGGAAGCTGAGCAGGTTTACGGTCTGCTTCTGAAGCTCTTCAATGCCGTGCGACCCGATCTCGGAGACCGAAGTGAAGATATTGGCCACGGCGCCCTTCAAAGGGAAGCGTGCTGCCAGGCGCAGCATTAAACTGCTGATTACAATCGTGGCGGGACGAGCAGAAACGTAAACCCGGCTTTCGCCGCCTTCCTCTTTCTTCCCTAGCGGAAAACAGCGCTCGAGGAATGGCACGCTCACCACTTTCCGGGGGAGGGGGATCTGCGGTTCCGCCGCCTCTTCGCCGGGCGCTGCGGGGCTGAGGTCAATGATGAAACAAGCGGGCCGCCCTTGGTCCGAGGCTTGGGCGTGATCCAGGAAGGAAGGCATTTGACGAGACCGCGCCGCAATAAAGGCAAAATCAAGCTCGGAGGCGGTAACCTGCTCGTCAAGAACCGAGCTTCTCGATCCCTCACGCAAATCCAGGATTGGCAATTCGAGTTCATTTTCTTCGTCCGAGAACGTAACCAGGCGGGAGAAAGGAAAGTGGTGTTCCTCCAGCACATTCAGAAGCTCTTTGCCAAGAAGGGAAGATGCGCCCACGACCGCGATCCGGTATCCCTGTTGGGAGGTTTTCATGCCGCGTGAACCTCCTCCGGCGCGGGAGGACGGGGGCGGAACTTCGACGTAATCCGAAGAATGATTCCGGAAAGGCCGTAACCAAGGGCGATGATCAGGAGGACGGGTTCAGAATATACCCAAATCCCCCAGATAATGAGCCCCAGGAATATGATGGCAATGTAGGAACGACGCCTTCTCAAGTCCAACGTTTTGAAGCTGTAATAACGCATCCTGCTCACCATCAAGAACGCCAGAATGGCTACGACCCCCATCCAGCCCAAGCTGTAAACCCAGTGGTTGAGTGGTGTCTTCTCCCAGTGGACGATGGCCGCAATCGTTCCTGCCGCTGCCGGAATGGGCATGCCCACAAAATACCGGCGGTCAGCGGTGGGTTTGGCGCTCTCGATGTTGAATCGCCCCAGGCGCGCAGCCCCGCATATCACATAAGCAAAGGTCACGATCCAACCCGCTTGAGGTAGGTGCTGGATCAGCGCCGGTCCGAAAATCTCGCCTATCGCGCGGATGCCCCAGGCATAGGCCAGGATGGCCGGGGCAACGCCGAAAGTAATGATATCGGCCAGGGAATCGAACTCGCGGCCAAAAGCCGATGTGGAATTGGTCAACCGCGCAATTCGGCCGTCCAGCCCGTCGAATAGAATCGCCCACCCGATGGCCTTTGCGGCGTCATCGAACGCCACCGCGCTCAGTCCCTCAACCCCGCCTGCCGTCATTGCTAAAGAACCTCGCAGCGCTGCCAGGATGGCGTAATAGCCACAGACCAATGTGCCTACCGTGAACAGGCTGGGCAGAATATAGACGCCCCGCCTCATTCCGCCCTTCTTATTGAATTTGAGATTTGGTGTGGCTGGTTCCAAGGATGCTGCTCCCTGCCCGGACGTGATCTCCGACCTTGATTCTCAATGCCACATCCGGTTCCATGAGAACATCAACACGCGATCCGAACTTGATCAGGCCAACGCGCTCGCCGCGCGCCAGAGAGTCGCCGGCACGTTTCCAGAATACTATTCGGCGCGCGAGTATTCCAGCAATTTGCTTGACCACGATCTGACCTTGCTCACCCTCCAGGGTGAAAACGTTTTGCTCGTTTTCAACCGAGGCGGCTTCCTGTAAGGCCACTCGAAACGCTCCCTTTCGATAGAAGACCTCTCTGAGGACGCCTGCAATGGGGGCCCGATTGACGTGCACGTCCAGAGGCGACATGAAAATGCTGACGCGGCACACCGGGCGGCCTTCGTAGCTCTCCGGGACGACTTGCACGATGCGACCGTCGGCGGGAGAAACGATGGCTTGAGCTTGGGTAGGAATCGGGCGCTCAGGATCACGAAAGAAGTTGAGTAGCAGGAAGGCAAGGACCAGAAAGAAGATGGCGCAGACCAGAAGGAAAGGGCTTCGCTCCCGGAGCCAGAATCCGAGAAGACCGCCGGAGATGAGCAGCGGCGGAAGACCGTACCAATATCCCTCCTTCAGCATGTATCTTTGCGTGTCAGCCCGGGACCTTTTCGCTTCCTCATCGAGCCACCTCCGCGCATACTTCAAAGGGTGTTGGCTTTGCCAGCCCGGGGCAGAATCTCCCCCGCGAACTCGCGGGCTGGCCGGGGGCGGCTAGTGCACTGTCTGGGCTTGCCGTACCAGCAATTCCATCTGGTCCTTCACCCGCAGTTTCAGCTTCTTCAGCCGTACTTCTTCGACTTTTTCCTCTTCCGTAAGGAAGATCTTTGCCGCGAGTTGGTCAAGCTGGGAAGCGTAGCGGATGTGCTCTTCACGAAGGCGTCGATATTCTGGGTTGTTGGCCATCAATTCCTCCCGGATGGCCTCGGCAGGAGTGCTCACGGGCGTGCCACCTCCCCATTTGATTTGATACCGTAGTCAGGCTAGCACACCAAACATGTCCATTCAAGCCGAAAAGCGCTTTAACAAACGTGCCGTGTAATAACTTCCTGTGTAAGGGGCGGACTTTGCTGGCTTCGTAGCGCCGCCGTCACGGCGGCATTGTTGAGTGCCGGCAAGATGCCGGCGCTACAGCAAGCAAGTTTCCCATAATTCGTGTCGCCTGTTCGGTAGCTCAAACCTCGACAGGCGGGGAGAGCTTCAGAGATAGGACCAACCCATCTTCTCGTGGATCGTTGTAGTAATCCCTTCGCCGGGAGCACAGGCCGAACCCTGCGGAATAATAGAGCCGTTGTGCCGGCATGTTTGAGGCGCGTACTTCCACGTAAATCTGCTTTGCACCCTGCTCCAAGAGTCGTCTGCACCCTTCGGCGAGAAGTTCCCGTCCCGTGCCTTGCCGCTGATGAGCCGGATCGACGGCCATGTTTCTGAGCTCTGCCTCGTCGATGACGCGGTGGAAAGCCGCGAATCCCACAATCTTGGGTGGAGTCATCGTATCAAGCTCGGCAACCAGGATTAATCCCAAAGGGTCGCCTGCCAGGTTTGCGTAGTCTGCTTGAGTCCATTGGGAGGCTTGAGGGGTCTTGTTCTGAATGCTGATGATTGCTGCAAGATCCTCTTTGCAGAGCTTACGAATTCGCATCGAAACTCCTGAATCCCGAATCCTGAATCCTATTTTACCCCTTCCAATTCAATTCTGCATCGGACCGCCGAATATAATGGGCATCAAGGTCGCTGGCCGCCTGCTGTTTTCCTGTCCGGTAGTCCCGGAAACCAAGGCGCGCGACAGACTCGACCAGCGTCCCCGTAACCGCCTGCCACTGGAACGAACTGGAAAGGTTCTCACGAAGGGCGAGAGCTGCCCGATCGTGCCCCCTGACCACGCACGTTGCCCCCACCCCTTCAGGCAGGCGACTAGTGAGGAAGGGGTCCAGCTCTTCGGGTTTCAGCAACCTGCCTTCACCAGCGGGCAAGTAGCATGCTTGGTAGTCTGTGTCCCCCTCGGGTTGGCGATAGAAGAGCCCTACAAAGAACTCTCCCCGGCGCGCATCTAGGATGGACGTAGCCCAGTCCGTCCGTAATTGAGCTGCTTCGACGAGGGCTTCCAATACCGAGACCCCGCGAACTGGCAACCCGAATGCCTTCGCCCAACCCTGTGCTGCGGCCAGACCCACGCGGATTCCTGTGAAGGAGCCCGGCCCGGTAGCAACCGCGATCAGTCCCATGTCGGCCAGACCTCGTACAGGCACGCCATGCCGCACCTTAGCTTCTTCGATTGCCTGGTCCACCATGTAGAACAGGCTGACGGAGTAGCGGTTCGCCGGACCGTCATTCGCGACACGCGCCAGACATTCATGGTCACGAAAGATGCCCACGCCTCCAACTTCGCTTGTGGTATCAAACGCCAGAATCAACATCGCGAGCTATTATACGTGGGCCGAGTGGCCGGTGTGGGTAAAAGCTGTGCCTGCTTGAGTGGCCGCGAGGCCCCTTCCTTCCAAGTCTCCTATGGCCGGGTTTTTCGGTCATAACCGCACCACCTGCCGTTTCCCTCCCAGAAAACGAGGGCGGTAAGGCTGATTGTAGGGCCGAGTGCGGCTGGAAACGAACGGCGGGACGAAAGCGTATGCTACAATTGCCTTCCGGCTGCCTTTCCCCTCTATGGCTGATACAACCAAACCCGCTTCCCGGCCTCTTGAGCTGACAGAACTCCTTACCCTGATGGTGGAGGTCAGCGAGCGGATTAACTCCACGCTTGACCTCGACGAGTTGATGCCCCGCATCGCAGAGATCGTCAAACGCGCCATCGACTACGAGGTCTTCGCCATCCTTCTACTCAACGAAAAGACCCAGGAGTTGCACATTCGCTTCAGCATCGGCCACCAGGACGAGTTGGTGCGGAACCTGCGAATCAAGGTCGGTGAGGGGATCGTGGGGCGCGCGGCGCAGACCCGCCGCTCAGTCCTGGTGAATGACGTGCTCAAGGACCCCAGCTATATTCAGTCCTTGTCCCCCATCCGGTCGGAGTTGGCAGTCCCGCTGATAACAAAGAACCGCCTTATTGGCGTGATGGATTTGGAAGCGCCCTGGACGGATTTCTTCGACGATTCGCACGTCAACCTTCTGGAACTCCTCGCCAGCCGGATGGCCATGGCGCTGGACAATGCCCGCCTCTATCGCCGCAGCGTGCGGCAGGCACGGACTCTCCAGTTGCTCAATGAGATCAGCCGGGAAATGAGCTCCGTCCTGGTCTTGAACGAGCTGTTGCGGAAGATCGGGACGCTGACCAAAAGAGTGATTGATTATCACCGATTCAGCATCCTGCTGGCCGATGAGCAAGCCCAGACTTTCAATGCCGTGATCTCTCTGAAACAGGATGAGCACGAGCCCGAGAGGGGCATGGTCCGTTTTGGCCAGGGAATTGTGGGTGCTGCTGCCGACCTCCGTCAGACTGTGGTAGTCCCCGATGTCTCCAAAGACCCCCGGTATGTCCTCGTCAACCCTGAAACGCGCTCCGAAATGGCGATCCCTCTCATCTACCGTGGCCGCGTCATCGGCGTCGTGGACCTCGAGAGCCCGCAGTTGAGCTACTTTACGGAAGAGCACGTCCGCGTTTTCTCCACACTCGCACCGCAAATTGCCATTGCCATTGAAAACGCCCGGCTTTACGAACGAGTGGCACGAAGCGAGGCACGCCTTGAACGCGATCTGCAGCACGCTCAGGAGATCCAGATGCATCTCATGCCGGGGACGGCGCCCACCATCCCTGGCCTGGAAGTGGCGCTGTGCTTCCACCCCGCTCGGGAATTGGGGGGCGACCTTTACGATTTTCTGACTTATGGAAAAGAACGCCATGTGCTGGCGGTCGGTGATGTGAGCGGCAAGGGCGCTCCTGCTGCCTTGTACGGAGCTATGGCCAGCGGTATCCTGCGCAGCCTGGCCCCCCAAAAGCTCTCCCCTCCTGATTTATTGAGGAGGCTCAGCCTGGTTCTTCTCGAACGCAAGATCGAAGGTCACTTCATTACGCTGACTTACGCCATCTGGGAGCCGCGCACGAAGACGCTACGCCTCGCGAATGCGGGAATGCCTTTACCCCTCCTGGTGAGAAAAGGTCAATGCCGGCCCATTCGCGCCGAGGGAATCCCCTTGGGCCTGCTGGAACACGCCCAATACCAGGAAGTATCGGTGGGGCTTCAGTCAGGGGATTTGTTCGCGATGTTTTCGGATGGCATCGTCGAGGCCGCGAACACCAAGCACGAGGAATTCGGGCCGCGACGCCTGGAGAACGTACTGCGCCAGAATTCCCATCGCTCCCCTCAGGAAATCATCGCTACTCTTTTCGAAGAAGTGCGGGAGTTTGAGCAAGGTCGCCCGCCGCGCGACGACCAGACGATTGTCCTGCTCAGGGTCCGCTAGCGGCCGAAGGAAAGTGTAAAGTGTGAAGTATAAGGTATAAAGTGGAAGGTAATAGGGAGGTAGCCGTAAAGAGCAGAAGCAGAGAGGCTGGCGCAGAGCGCAGGTCTGCGTTTCCAGGCGGCCGTGAGCAGAGGAAGCAGAGCAATTCAAGATTCAGAATCACCATAGCCCCCAGCCCCTGGCCCCATTTTCTTAAGGGCTGGAAGCTGACCCCTGGCAACTGACTACTGGCAACTGAGTGCTGACGACTGACAACTGAGTACTGACAACTGACCACTGACGACTGACCACTGACGACTGACAACGGTGAAGCAACGCATGGAGGCCTTTCGTTACGAATCCGGGCAATTACTGTGTGAAAACGTTCCCGTCGAGTGGCTTGCGGAGCGCTTTGGGACGCCGGCCTATGTTTACAGCCAGGCCGCCATCTTGGGCAATTTCTCACGTCTGAAGCAAAGCCTGGCGTTGGTACCGAACCTCATCTGTTATTCCGTAAAGGCTAATTCCAATCTGAGGATTCTGAACCTGCTCCGCCAGGCGGGAGCTGGTTTTGACGTGGTTTCGGGTGGGGAACTGGCGCGTGCTTTACGTGCCGGGGCACTCGCCGACCACATCGTTTTTTCCGGCGTGGGCAAGACCGAGGAGGAAATTGACGCCGGGCTTTCGGCGGGCATTGGGATGTTCAACGTCGAGTCGGCGGGCGAACTCGAACTGATCGACAGCCGTGCCTGCTCTCTTGGGAGGCCCGCCCGCATCGCCATCCGTGTTAACCCCGAGGTCGAGGCGCGAACGCACCCTTACATTTCCACCGGCCAGATCATTCACAAGTTTGGCGTCCCGAAGGACGAAGCCCTGGATCTTTACCGCCGTGCCGCCCGCTCGAGCCACTTGGAGATTTACGGCGTGGCTTGCCACATCGGATCACAAATCCTCGAAGTAGAGCCCTTCCTCGAGGCCTTGGACGAAATCCTGGGTGTAGCGGCGCAACTTCAGACCGAGGGCATGCGCGTCGAATACCTCGACTTGGGCGGCGGATATGGAATCCGGTATGCTGATGAGCAACCCCTCGACTTCGACGCGCTCGCGCGCGGGCTCGAGGAACGCCTGCGCGCCACCAACTACCGGCTGATCCTCGAGCCGGGCCGCGCCTTGGTGGGCAACGCGGGCATCCTGCTGACCCGCGTGCTTTACGTGAAGCGAAACCGCCAGAAGAACTTCATCGTGGTGGACGCCGGAATGAACGACTTCATGCGTCCCACGCTCTACGGTTCCTATCACGAGATTATTCCTGTTCGCGACCATCAGGGGGATAGGCTTCAAGCCGACGTGGTGGGCCCGCTTTGCGAGACGGGCGATTTTCTCGCCCAGGATCGGGCAATGCCGGACGTCGAACCGGGTGAGTTGCTTGCCATCCTCGCCGCCGGCGCTTACGGCTTCGTGCTCTCTTCCAATTACAACACGCGCCCGCGGCCTTCCGAAGTCCTCGTCCACGACCGCCAGGCAGAATTGATCCGGCCGCGTGAGAGATTGGAAGATTTGATGGCAGGCGAAGCCCTCTAACCCAACTTCCGCACTCGAAGGTGAGGAGACAGTCAACAGTCAACAGTCAACAGTCAAAAGTCGAAGGTTGGCAGCGGATCTTCCCCCACCTACCACCTACTAACTACCTTCTTTTCAACAACATTCCCGCTTTTAGCGGCTAACTACCTTTGTTTTCTATAACATTCCAGCTTTGCCCTGACCTGTTGGAAGCCGGTCCTTTGTTTTCATAGACATTCCTGCGTCGCTCGTTCACTTTTAAAATTCCTTTTTCTCTTTCTCTTCCGTGTGCATACTTATTGTCCGCATGACACCAGGGAGTTTTCCGGGCTTTTTGCCCCGCTTGGGACGCTTTCGAGAGTAGATTGGGACATCCAGGTAGCATTGCAGCCAAGTGTTCCCAGGAGGCCATGAGTGCTTGCACGGCTTCAACCTTCCACTCTAGCCTACCTTCCTCTACTTGTCAAGAGACAGGGTGTCCGCTTCGGTCTATCGCAGGAGGTAAGGGCAGGGCCGGGGCTGGCCCCATAAGCGTTAACCTAACGGCTAGACGCGCCCGAAAGCCCGCCTGGGCGGGTGGTCCCGCAGAGCGGGGTAGCCCACGGTCCCGCATGGCGGGATGGGAAAAGAGTGAGCAACAATGACTTCTCAAGCCCCGGCAGGGGCGACATAATCACGACGGGCCGAGTGGGATTCTTACGTCGCCCGCCGCGGCGGGCTCAAGCGCTTGGGCCTGCCCTGACATGGCCAATTGCGCTCCAACCCCGATCATGCACGCCAAGAAGGCGGCCCGCCTCACTGCGGAAAGAATTCCCATGCGGTCAACCTTTCGGGAATTTCCAAATGCGGAGTGCATTCCTTCCGAGAATCAGCTCGCGGTCGTCGGGACTGTAGAAGTCCAGCGCGCGGTTAACGAACTCCAGTTCTTCGTCCAAAGGAATTCCTGTACCCTGGTTCTCCAGAGCGACGCGAAGAGCATCGAGTCGTCGCCCAACCCTTCCTTCAGGGCCTCATAACTCTCACAATACAGAAACCTATCACTCCCGACCAGGCCGCCACGGTTAGAGCTATTGCCTTGTTATAGCCCGTTGAGTTGAATTCTATAACGATTGCGCGATTATCCAACGGTATTAACGACATTACCCCGTTGGAGCGCGATATTGTTGCGTTGTTTGATGCCACGTGGAGGAATTCGCTATCTGCTGAAGAAATTTCTGGAAACACAAATTCTAACGCATGAGAGCGTTCTTGTGGAATTATGGTCGCACTTTGCGGATTCGCAATAACTTCCAGCTCAATGTTACTAGGATGAGTTATCACGACAGGAGGTAGAACGTTTTGAGCAGGGTAGTGGCTATAGGGAACCGATATCAAAAGCGAAAACCACATAACACTGGCGAAAACGCATGGGACTGCAAGAACAAACTCGGTTGCCTGTTCTTTTTTCAAAATGTTGCTTCTCAGTAACAAGGCTACAACAATAAGAAATGGTAACCCCATAAGGAGGAGAATTTGTAGCTGGGAGTAAGCTCGTTCGACCGTCCTAAGGTAAAGCTCAAGTGGGTTGACGCTCCTGTCTAGCATGAGTCGCGAAATCCAGTGATATCCCATTCCGTAATACGCTGCGCTAATCATGTCGTGAAGGCGTTCTTGGATTATTCGAGAAAAGATAACACTTGCCATAAAAGCGAGAGAAAAGCCAATGGAGATAGCAAGAGTCAGGAATTTCAATGGACGCGCCAGCCTGGGAATGATGGATGAGCTGGCCAAGCGGCGCCAGAATTCATTGAATGATTGCGAGAGTCCCTTCGAATAGGCTGCAATCACAACCGAGAAACCAAGGAATGCTGGTATTGCCAGACGAAACGGATACTTCTCGGCCCCTTCAATAAAAGGTATGTGCGTGATAGCCTTCGCTGCACGGATAATACAATCAAAAATTGAAAAGAAGGACAGGATTAACAAAACTGATGAGGCGAGAAATAGGGAAAGGTAGATGCTTCGATGGCCAGGATTAATATCTCCCACATTACTGTAGCGCCTGTAATTCATAGCTAAGACGAATAACAATATTATCGCTAATCCCCAGAATACCCCACCATCCCATGAAGGAACTCCCATCCACATCTTTCCAAGAAACAAGCCATCAAAAGGTGGGATCAAAACGGGAGGAATCAAAGCCCAGAACGTGAAATTGATGGGATTGTACCCTGCCTGAAGACGTTGATGAAAGCCAGCGTAAGCTTGGGCGGTTGAATATATACGCGCAAGAGAAAGCAGGGGGGTAAGAGAAAAGATGCCCAGTAGTCGAAAATCCCATTTCCGTTCAATATACATCTTGAGCACAAAATATAGTGATGTCAACATGGCGTACCAAATGAATATGTGCGTCCCGCCTTGCAACAAGACTAAGCCGAGAATCATTGATGTTCCCAATATGCTTGAGGAAGGTTTCTCATCAGAGATGAAATAGGCAAGCCATGGGAAGAAGAACAAATTGAGCCACGGAGTATAACCGATGGAAAGATGTTGAATGACGATAGGTGAAAGCAGAAAAAGCACTGCATAAATCCTAAACTGTTGACAGTCCCACTTGAGGCGTCTTCCAAGTGCTAACGTGCCGGCTATTCCTATCGAACAATGAATAATCGCGAGGAACTTAACATAGGGTAGAACATCCATTAGAAACAGCAGGGGAGCAAAAGGAGAAAACAGCATTGTTTCCGGGTTGCTGACAAAGTTAGACGTGTAAAATACAAGCGGATAGGATGCTAAAGTCTGCGGTTTATTCCACCAGAACCAGGGAAATGAATGGAAGGATGTGAATGATGCTTTGATATACTGGAAATAGGCAACTTCCTTTCGCCAATCGTTTACTCCGACTCGTCCGTTCAATGCGTAGAGTAAAAAAAGCAACATTGAAAGGGCAAGGTACAAATATCCCTTTTCCCAAAGCGAGTAGAGTTTAGCTTTCACCATGACCTCTGGGATACAAGTGAATGCGCCTGACAATGAGTCGACCAGCGGTTATGCCAACTCTCCAACTCTAAACCTGCGGCCGGCGAAACCAGAAGAAGCCACAGGCATATTCGCTATCCTGGAAAGTCGACAACTCCACTCGTCCAACATTTCCGTTTTCGCATCTCGACCGGCCAATAACATACATCTGGCTGCCTCTGCATGCAATCGTACGGGCGGGTTTTCGGTGTCGAGAAACGAAACCAAAACGTTTTGAAACACAGGCAGGATGGTATTCTTGGCGACGCCAGTCATTCTCGACGTAGCATTCACACCGACACCTTCCACCAGAGCGGCTATCACTTGAACCTTTTTGTCTCGACTCAGCTTATTCATAACGGAAGCATTATATGCTTGACCGGTCAACGATGTCAAGCACAAAATGCGTGTTGGATAAAATATTTTTAGCTTGACTTCCTTAACCGGTCAAGCTATGCTAGGCAGCTATGAGCAAAAAGAGCGAAGCCGCGAAATTCCTAGGCAGACTGGGTGGATTGAAGGGCGGAAAGGCCCGCGCAGAGAAACTCACACCAGAACGTAGGAGTGCCATCGCGCGCAAGGGTGCAGAAGCGCGGTGGGGTAAAAAACAGCAACCAGAGCTATAATAGAGGTGATGTTGTAGGAAGGGCCATCGCAAGCTGGTCCCTTCCCCTTATTAGCTGGGAACTGGACGGCCCCTATTTTCCCCCGAGAAGGTGAGTAGGGGCCGTTGCCGGTTATGGCCAACGATGGCGAACCCACGGACCATCGGAGGCTATGCGTATAACTTCATGTTGAGTGCCATCATCTAATCTTCAGCCGAGTTACTTTTCCATCTCCTTTGAAGTGATTCCCCATTTCTTGCTGCTTCCCCTTTTTATCTTCCCCTTAGTGCGCAGAATTTCCAGGTCAGCCTTTAGTAAATCCTTATTGACAGGGGCTTGAACCCAAGAGCAATTATGAAGTTCTTCAACGATCTGAACTGTTTGCAATCCCGTTTTGTAATGCGTAAGCAGGTGAACTATGGCGTCCCGTCGGTGGGCCGCCAGTTCTTGCTTGTTGAACATTGACGGCGAACCCCATAGTAGGTCATCCGTAATAATCCCAGCCTTTGTCTGATCGAGGAGTCTCCAGCCGTCGGCAGTCCTTTCAATGAGTTTTCCTTCAAGTCTAGTTCCAATGTTCCCGATGCTTCCGATTCTGGCAGTGGGCAGTAGCTTAATCACCCGGTCTACTACGTCTTTGTGGCGAAGAGGTTCTTTGGAGGCCCGAAGAATCGCAAGCACCACGCTTGTAGGAGTGGCATCCTCAATATTGATCCAAATCCAGTCTGGTTCTGCCCCTACTGGTTCATTCGGCCTCGTGGGGGCAGGAATGCTAGGCGCAGTGCGAGCGTGGCCAGTGGCTTTTTGGCTGTTTCCATTCATACCCAAAATCCGTTGAAGGGCCTCGGGAATGGTCAATCCTGCCCGCTCATAAAGCTGCTGGCACTTTCTTGATTGTGCATATAGCTCCATGAGACTCTGGACGGCCTCTTGCTCCGCGTTGATCTGGTCGAAGTTCATTGCTCCTCTACTATACTCATTTCTCAAAGCGAATGCAAGTGAAAAATACACGTCAGGTTTTTCGAGGAGAAATGACAACAAGCAGCTTGAGATAATCTTCCTAAATAGCCCGGTAGCCTTTCGCGGCCTACAATTCGCTACGCTTGATGGTTTCCTGAACGGCGCGGAACGCTGCCTGATTGAAATCCTCTTTGGGTCGGCGCTTGACTGGTTTCTTCTTTGGTTTCATCGTGGGTTTCTTTGGCATAGGGCTATTATGGCAGGTGGGCGGCTAATTTTCCTATTGCTAATGGCCGATAAGAAGAGTACGATCAATTTCAGTTGGTATAAGGAGTTTTTATAGCTTTGATAGAAATTATTCATTGCAAAAACCTATCGAGAAGCGGTTGCATCTATTAAAGCGTAGAGGAGGTGAACAAAAATGCCCTATGGAGCGAAATCCGTTGCTAACTATTTTCTTGACTTGGCCAAGAAAGACTCCAAAAACCTCGATCCGATGAAGATACAGAAGCTTGTGTATTTTGGGCATGGCTGGTGTCTGGCATTAAAAGACGCCCCCCTCATTACGGAAAGAATTGAGGCATGGAAGTACGGGCCTGTCATCAGAGAACTCTATAACGCCTTCAGAGATGCCGGGAGCGGACCAATTACACATCCAGCATTCGAAGTCCAATTCGTGGGTGGGAAAATGATTTTCCGTGCTCCTAGCATCAGTGACCAGGAAGATGACGGTCAAGTAGATAAGCAATTTGCATTTGAGCTTCTTGGTGAAATCTGGAAGGTCTATGGAGATTTTTCTGCCATCCAACTCTCTAACCTGACCCATGCAGAAGGCACTCCGTGGGCCAAAACATGGTCTCCTAATAGGATAAACTCCACCATTAGCGACGAGTTAATTAAGTCCTATTTCAAGGAACAGGCAGCGAAGGCTTAGGTGTGGAGAAATTCGATAATCCCCTGCTTCGCAAGATCGAGAAAGCAAAGCCTCAAAGTGTTTCATCTGAGCCGAGTGGGTTATTCGAAGAGGAGAAAACAGACCTTGAACGCCAGAAGGTCCAGGTTGAGCTTATAGGTGCGCAGCAAGATATCGACGAGCGCCGCAAATATGCGCACCGAATTTTCTGTCTAATAGTTGGGTGGCTTATCGCTGTGGCTCTAATCCTTCTCTTGCAAGGATTCCACGATCTGCTATGCGGAGTCACCTTTAACCTTCCCGTGCCAGTCCTTCTGGCCACAATTGGCGGAACTACTGCAAGCATCTTGGGAATTTTTATCATAGTCGCCAAATATCTTTTCCCAAACAGGTGATCCAAAGTATCCCGCTTTCCCTATTTACTGCTGGTGAGTTGTTGAACGACCCGAAAGGCAGCTTGGTTGCAGTCTTCTCGTGCTGCTCGCTTTGATGTAGGTTTGTGCTTCTTCCGGGAGGGTGGTTTACTCTTATTTTTCTTCATAACCTAAGTTTGCCACGGCGAGCATCTAGGCGCAACAGCCATGATTTTCAAAATGAACCAGTACCCCCTGGCCGACGGTGATATACAATCTACTGGTCGGGTCGCGGGCCATGCAACCGCGTCAGGCTGACGGACAAAATCCGTGACCCATTGGGTTGCATGGGCGCCTCAGTGCCCTCTGCCAACCAAGGACTCAGCTCATGCTTGCCTTCTATATCGGATTGTCCTTGACCTGTGCCAGTACACTGATGTACGAGGTGGTGCTGACGCGGATGTTGAGCGTGCTCTGCTGGTACTATCTCGCGTTCGTCTCCATCTCCATGGCCATGTTCGGGATGACGGCGGGGGCGCTGGCCGTTCAGTTGCGGCCCGACTGGTTCCCGGGCCGTGAGATGACCACCCGGCTTGCCCAGGCCGCGTTCGCCATGGCGGTGTCGATGCCGGTTGCGCTCGTCCTCATGTTGGCCGTGCCGCTGGATATTTCCTTCGCCCTGCAAACCCTGTTCAGTTTCCTGTTGGTCTCCCTCATCATCGCCGTCCCATTTTTCTTTTCCGGCGTCGCCGTCTGCCTCTCGCTCACCAAGACTGCCTTTCCCATCGGGCGCGTCTATTTTGCCGACCTTTTCGGCGCCGCGGCAGGGTGCGCCGCCGCCATCCTGCTGCTCAACACGATCGACGCCCCGAGCGCGATTTTCGTGATCTCCTCCTTGCTCTTTCTGAGCGCTGCCGCCTATGCCACTTATGCCGAAGATCGGCGGCTTCGCCGCAGGTCGTATGTCGGGGCCGCCGCACTGTTGATCATCGCCGGGCTCAATGCCTCGACCCTTCACGGCATCCAGCCCATCTGGTCGAGAGGTCAGATCGACCGTCGTACCAACCTGGCAGCCGAAGTCTGGAACCCGATCTCCAAGGTCCGCGCCACCAATCCCCGGATTGAGGAGCCGCAAATGTGGGGACCGAGTCCCCTCATGCCCAAACTCAGCATGGAACAAATCATGCTCAACATCGACAACGAGGCCGGCACCGCCATGATGCGCTTCCGGGGCGACCTGAAGCCCTTCGATTATCTTCGTTACGACGTGACTTCGATCGGCGCCCAGTTGCGCGCTGGCGGTACGGCGGCCATCATCGGCGTGGGGGGCGGGCGCGACGTACTCAATTGCGCGGTGAACGGCTTCCGGCGCATCGTCGGGATTGAGATCAACAGCGCCATCGTGGATCTCGATACGCGCCGGTTTGGGTGGTTCTCCGGATTCAGCAAGATTCCGGGATTCGAGCTTCGTGAGGACGAGGGTCGGAGCTTCCTCGCCCGCAGCAACGAGAGATTTGACATCATCCAGGCGTCGCTGGTGGATACCTGGGCAGCAACGGCAGCGGGCGCGCTGACCCTTACCGAAAACGCCCTTTATACGGTGAACGGCTGGCAGATCTTCTACGCTCACCTCAAACCCGGCGGTCTGATCACTTTCAGCCGCTGGCACAACAGCGTGGATTTCCCGGGCGAGACCTATCGCTTGTTCTCCGTGGCCTGGGCCACGCTCCTCCGTCAGGGCGTTGGGGACCCGTCGCGCAACATTGCGCTGGTTGCATCGGGTCGCGTGGCCACCATCCTCGTCAGCAACGAAACACTATCCCCAGCGGACCTCAGCAAGATTCGCACCATCGCCGACCAGATGCAGTTCGAAATACTCTTCCTGCCCGGCCAGGAGACTCCTGTTCCGGAGCTGCAGACCATCTCTTCTGCCCACACCCTGGACGCCATGGCGCACCTGAGCGACCTAGAGGGATACGATTACTCGCCGGTTTTCGACAGTTCACCGTACTTCTTCAATGCCATGCGGCTTCGGAACATCCCCCGGTTCGTGGCCGCTGGGGGCCACGGCGCCAACCTTCGGGCCTTGGCGTGTGTCTTCGCCTTCATGCTCACGGCGTTGGTTTTGGTGATCGCCACCATCCTGCTTCCCGTCAAGCGTTGGTTCGGTCGCCGGAGTGACACGGCTCCGCCGCCGGCCGGCAGCATCCTCTACTTCATTGCCATCGGGCTCGGCTTCATGGTGGTGGAGATGGCCTTCATGCAACAACTCTCGATCTTCCTCGGACACCCCGTTTATTCCTTCGTCGTGGCCCTGGCGGGATTGATCCTCTCTACCGGGATCGGCAGCCTGGTTTCGGACCGCTTGGGCCTTGGATCCAGCGCTGCCGCACGCCTGCCGGCCCTGGCCGTCGCCGTCATCATTGTCGCTTACTCGCAGGCGGTTCTGCCTGTCATCCACCGCTTCACTCCTGCCGTCCTCTGGCAGCGGGTAGCCATGTCGCTCGCGCTGGTCTTACCCTGCGGGTTCCTGATGGGATTTTGCTTTCCGGTGGGTTTACGTTGGATGACCCGGCTCCAGCAGGAGGCCAACCTGCCCTGGATGTGGGCCCTGAACGGCGCCGCCGCGACGCTCGGCAGCTTTGTGGCCATCCTGGTCTCCATGGAGACCACGATTACCACCTGCGTGCTGACCGGGGCAGCCTGCTACCTTGTCGCGGCGGTGACTCTCCCGGCCCGGGGGGTGTTGGCGGTGGCCCCGCAAATGGAGGCGGCGGTGGGGTGGGGCACGGCCAGGAATGAACCGTACCACTGAACTCAAAACGCAGAAAGGTAAGCCGTGGCCGACACGCCAGTTCATTGATGTGCTCAACGAGGCAGTCAACCAGGGCATTCTGGTGCGCGCGAGTGGTGGCCCGGAGTTTACATCAGTGAATGCCGACAGAGAGCGGGAATTGCGTGTGCCAGCTGCGGGTGGTGTTACTCCGCCGCTCCCACCCAAGATCTCGGCCGGTGCGAACGAAACCACGGAGGCCGCACTTGACCTCGCGCAGTTGCAGGATTTCGTCGAGGAAGGTGCAACTATGCTGACCAAAATATTGGCGGGCTCATCGTGCCACGAAAGCGGGCTGGTGAAATGGCTGCGGGACGAAAAGCGGGCGGACGGTCCCCAGGGATTCATCGGGTTTGCGATCAGCGCGCGCATGAGCGAGGCGCTCCAGGGGGCGATCCTGGCAGTGCCGGAGGAAGCCTGGGAGCCGTATGGGGAGCCGCAGGCGGAGGAGATTCGGGAATGTGCCGAGGTGCCGTTTGTACCGGGGGAGAAGTCGGAACACAAAGAGACCGAACCTTTGCGCTACGTGGGGATTCGGATTCGCAGGCAGCAGGGCGGTTTGTTTGAGGGCGGTCTTGCCACCCGGCATTTTGCGCGCTGAGCAATATATGGGGCTGGAAGGCAAGGCGACTGATTGAGTGGCACCGGGAGAAGGCGGGGACGATCGAAGCGGTGCACGATGTGGTGAAGAACGAACTGGCGGGGGGGGTGCTGCCCAGCAAGGACTTCGGGGCTAACGCCGCTTGGCTGCGGCTGGCGGTGATCGCCCACAACGTGCTGACGGCCCTGAAGCGGTTGGCGCTGCCGGCGGAGTTGCTGAGGGCGCGGCCCAAGCGGCTGCGCTTCCCGATTTTCAATACGCCGGGCCGGGTAGCGTATCATGCGCGGAGGATGGTGTTGCGCTTGGTGACGAGGCTGGAGCGGCTGGGGGAATGGATGGAAGCCTGGAGGCTGCTTCCCTTGCGGATCTGAAGGAGGGTCTTATCAGCGGATAAGCGAGCTGCTTTTCGTGAGCCAAGAGGGAGCGTGAGGGCGAGGTATTCCTTGCTGAGCGTAAGCGGGCGGTAAAGCGGGCCTTGGAACACTGATCTCAGCCGATGCGCAAGGCGGCTACGCTCGGCATGGTCCGCCGGCGCTAACCTCCCGCGCTCCGAACCCAGTGTCTACTGCATTCGACGACCTTATCAGCGAATTAGGGGCGGGGGTTTGAGCTTGCCTCGACCGAGCCGCCGGGGTAAAGTTTTGGGCGAACGCGGAGTTGAAAACGGAGATTTGGTAGTGGGTCAATTTGATGCTGTAGCGGCGAGTTTATCTCGCCAAATGGCGGCGTAAAGCCGCCTCTACTTCTGGCGTCCCCCGCCTGCGAGTTGTCGAAATCTACGTCCCTTCCCCGCCATCGACTGGCTGGCCCTCAAATATCACCCTGAGGTCAACCGCGGTCCCGCAGTTTCTACATTTCACGGGCTCGAAAAAGACTCGCTGGCGAGTAAAGAACCACATTAGTTGATTATAGAAATCATTTAAGGCTGCGGGCGACAGACGCCACCGCCTTGGCAACCCGCTGAAGTAACTCGCAGCCAACGGGCAGAGTTTTCTAAAATCTACATAGTAATATCCAGCAATCTCCTCTCGTGGAAATGGCTGGAGGGGAAAATACTTCGGTGATTTTCCCGCTCGAGTAGCCTCAGCAACCTCGATGACATCGCCTGTCCGTCTGTCTCTGATTCTTAATCCCTCCAGTCCCGCAAGAGGAAAAACAGGCGCAATTAACCAGTCTTTCTTGTATAGCCTTCCGCTTCGCTCATCACCCTCTACCTCGCTTCCCCACGTAAGGAAGATTGCCTTCGACATCCTCGCGGTCGATAGAACATCTTCACCCTGCCCTTTGGGGTCGAGATTGAACCCGGGCGTAGGATTATGCCTCCCAACTTCAAAGACTTCGTGTAGTTCGCCCTCCAATTTGTATTTTGGGGGAAGACTGAAAGAAACTTTCCTGCTTACTTTTAAAGGGCTGGGCACCCTGATGTAGGGGAGTCCATCGAAAATGTCGCCGGGTGAGATGAGGGAACCTGCCTTTGCGTAAAAATCATCACCCATTCTTCCGTCGCCTATTCTTTCAAGAAGTCGTCGAGGTCAAAGGAAAGGCCTTCTGCTGGCGGCCCGACGAGATTCAGATGTGACGCAAAAGGGAAACTACGGCCCGGAATTCGCTCCAGCTCGCGATGAACAATGTCGCTAGGCAGCTTCAGGGTGAGCGTTGTGAACGATGTTTCCAGATAATCTCTCAAATACTCAGCGATTAAGTTCTGGAGTTCCGGAGCTGCTCGCCTCATGTTGCGTAACAGTCTGAGCTTCACAAGCTCATTCTGCTCAACCAATGATTCGAAGTTAATGGCATCAGCGACCCGCATGGGCGTCGTAGCAGAGGATAGGGTGTAATTCTCCGCCCTCGGGGCAAAGATAACGCTACAGACAGAAGGGTCTGATAGTCTATCGGTCATCCATGCTGTCCTACCGCTCATGCCCGATCACCTCGCATTCCGCTGAGGATGTGTTCTTGGACGGTTGAAATGAAAGCCGTATAGATAATCTCATGGGCCTTGTCGAGCCACTCCGGGAATCGGTCCAGCTCAAAGTCCTTGGGTTCACTCCACGAAAAATCTAGGTCGAGCAGCGCCCCAATTTCTCCTTTTGCAGTGCGCGCTGGAAAAGAAATCGCGAGGCCAAGGCTACCAAGTTCTGCATACTGCAGTACCAGACGCGCTGCTGTTTCCTGGGGCGGGTGCGGCAACTCTTTCGGGTATTCAAATTTGACCTTGAGGTAACTACTGATGTCGTCTCTGCCGCTTAACCATGGGATATGGTTAATATACCGAAGGCCTATTTTAGTCGGACCACCCGATTCGGCCACTTCTCGATAGTGATCCAGCACATAAATGATGAGTTCGCGGAACACCTCAAAAGTGGGGTAAACAGGAAGGACGTTTACAGTGAGGAGTCGAGGGCCGGTTTGAACTAACGCATTCGGTGTCTGACTCCTAAACCGATGATGCGGGATCTGAGGTATCATGACCTCCTCAGGAATGCCACCCATCAACGAAGCGGTCGGCAAGACCTCGAAGGTCGGAAACCTTGGTCGCAAGCGTTCTCGCATTGCGCCCGGTATCATGCTGTACGACACACCCCGGCCAAATCTGAATTCGCAAACTGCCTCCACGACGGAGGGATTCTTCAACTTCTCAGTCGGTACAGGCACAGCTTCACCTCGAAGAGGCACCCTCTTCTGTTCGTGGCTTCCCCTTCCCCACTGCAGACACCGAGTTAGATGATGGGCGCAGGTAGTAAGAGATCCATATTAACACAATTTAGGGCTCCTGTAACGCTACGCCTTAATGAGACAAATCATCCCACTGCCTCTGTGGCCAAAACAACATCACCAAGGAAAGGGCTGGCCTAAGGGTCCGGGGTTCGCCGCAGCGGGACAATGAAACCCTAGTCTTTGGTTGCCGCCCAAGGCCACGCCGTAGACCCTACTCCGCCGCTCCCTTTTCAGTCTGTTCTCGGGGTCGAGCTACGATCGAGAGAGCGCTTCGTTCGTTTCTCAGATGCGGGAAAGAGCGTCCTTGATCCTTTCCGGTGTCATGGGCAGTTGCAACAGCCGGGCGCCGGTGGCATCAAACACCGCATTGGCGATCACTGCCCCCATACAGATTATGGGGGGTTCTCCGCCCCCTTGCGGGGGTGATTCTTTCGCGTCCAATATTACGGTTTCGATTTCCGGCAACCAGGAAAAACGTGGAATGGTGTAGGTGTCGAAATTAGAGTGCAGAATCTCACCGCCCCGGAATCGAATCTCCTCACTCAATGCATATCCCAGGCCCATGGTGATGCCGCCCTCCATTTGCAGCCGGGCGCCTTCGGGATTGACGCACAATCCCATCTCTTGAGCACAGACGACTCGCTTGACGACCACGCTCCCGGTGTTCTTGTCCACGGCTACTTCTGCCATATGGGCGACGTAGGAACCGGCATCGGTCCCGCAAGCCACCCCATAGCCGCGCTTGCTCGGGGCCTTCGCGGGTGACCAGCCGAATTTCTTGGCGGCGGCCTGCAAGACGCGTAGCATTCTCTCATCTTTCAAGTTCTTCAGTCGGAACTCGACGGGGTCCATTCCCGCCTTTGCCGCCATCATGTCGATGTGAGACTCTCTGGCAAAGCTATTGGTATTGTTGCCGGGAGCGCGCCAAGGTCCCGTGGCAAACGGATGTGACCCTGGGGCCGCAGTCCAGCCGGAACCATAGCTGACCGTGCGATGATGTGGGATGTTGTAGAACTGCTGCGAGCCTCTTTCTCCGGCAAAATACACACCGTAGTCCCAAAACGAAATCAGCCCTGATTCTGTGATTCCGGCCTGTATCTTGACGATGGCGGCAGGACGGAAGGTGTCATAGAAGAACTCCTCCGCCCGAGTCCAGGCTACCTGGACAGGTTTTCCGGTGAGCTTGGCCAGCCTGACCGCCTCGAGGGCTTGCTGGCTGCTGCTCTTCCCTCCGAAGGCCCCGCCGACATAGGGTGTGATGACCCGCACATCCTGCGCAGGCAGGCCGAGAAGAGAAGCAGCCGCGTCCTTCACGGCGAAAGGGGTTTGCGTGGAGGCCCAGATGGTCACCTTGTTTCCTTCGATCTTCGCCAAAGCCGTGTGGGTTTCGATGGGGGCGTGAGAGACGTAACTGTTCAGGTACGTTTGCTCGAGCACCTCGTGAGCTGCACTTCTCCCCTCGGTAAGATTTCCACCTTCAGCAACGGTCTCTCCCTTAGGTGCGACTTTGAGCAGGTGGTCAAAGATCGTCTTGTCATCCACGGTGGGCGCCGGCCGATCATATTGCGACTTGATTTTGGCAAGGGCTTCTTCAGCCAAGTCGGGATAGGGATGAAGCACCGCAATCAGATCTCCGTCCTCAACGATTTGGGCGCCTTCGATTTCTCGCGCGCCCGAGGTGTCCGCATGAATGAGTTTGGCGCCGTGAACCGGAGGCCTCAAGATCCGGGCGTGCAGCAGGCCCGGCTCCCTCACGTCCCCGGCAAACTTGGCTTGGCCGGTGACCTTGGCGGCAGCATCTCTTCTTAAGACGGATTTCCCAATCAGGGCGAAGTCGGCGGGGGTCTTGGGTGCAGTGCCTTTCAGGTGGCGCAATATCTTCTTTCCCTTGGCAAGTTCGGCGTAGCTTACTTTCTTCTGCCCTGCCTCCTCATAAACGACGCCCGCCTTGGTTTTGAGCCGCTCTTTCGCTACAAGCAGTTGTTCGGCCGCCAGCTCAACGAGTACGGCCCTGGCTTCCGCGGCGGCGGCTCTGAATGCCGGGCCGAAAAAGCGGGTGGTCATGGAACCGAACGTACCTCGGTCCCAGGGGCAAAGATCTGTATCGCCCATCACCATGTCCACGGATTCCAAGGGGACATCGAGTTCTTCGGCCAACATTTGGGCCAATGAGGTTATGACTCCCTGGCCATACTCGACCTTGCCAGTAAAACCGGTCACCCGGCCGTCTTCTCCGATCCTGAGAAAGGCATTGAAATCCTCGGGCAGTTCCTGGCCCATACCTCGGCGTCTCTCGCGCTCTTGGAGTGCCAGCGAATCGGGGATGGAAAAACAGACGACGATGCCTCCGCCCACAAGTTGCAGGAACTGTCTGCGGTCGAGCGGAAGGGCGGGGCTGGCTTTCTTTGCATCCGAGAAGTCAAGTTCCAGATATTCTTCGTAGAGGCTTCGTTGTCCTTTGTGCTCGCGTTTCATCTTGGCCCCCCTCCCATCTCTTTCGCAGCCGTCTGTATAGCCTGGATGATCCGTCGATGAGCTCCACAGCGGCACAGGTTGCTGTCCATATGTTCGATAATCTGACTCCGCGAAGGTTGAGGAGTATTCAACAGCAAGCCGTAGGCATTCATGATCATTCCAGGAGTGCAGTACCCGCACTGAAGGGCATCGTGCTCGAGGAAGGCCTTCTGCAAGGGGTGAAGCTCGCCGTTTTTGGCCAAACCTTCAATGGTAGTGACCGCCTTGCCCGCCACGGCTTTAACCTGTAGCAGACACGAGCGCGCGGCCTTCCCATCCACAATCACCGTGCAGGCCCCGCAAAGCCCCTCTCCACAGCCGTACTTTGTACCTGTCAGACCCAGGTCAGACCGCAGAACCCATAGAAGTATCCGATTGGGATCGACTTCAAAACTCACCGGCTTTCCGTTGAGGCTGAATCCGATGGTCTCTTTCATGCCTACACCTCCCTGAAGCGTCTCGAGTGTGCCGCGAGGTTCTCTCGGCCACGAGACCCTCGATATGAAGCGTGCTTTGTCGCACTCCATTATAGTCCCACCTAACGCTTGGGCAAACGAGCTGTTTCACACCCCAGCCTCCCAAAAAGTCGAAGAGTTGCCATTGGACACAGGGCCAGCCTCATAGGTAGTGCCTGAAATTCGTGTTATTGCCGAGAAAGGGGTCTGCGCAATGCAATCGTTAATTGCTTTTACACGAGGAAGGGCTCTGGCCACATTTTGGTCCAAAGCTTTACCTGCAGTTTCTGGGAGGTGCTCCACTGGGCCATCTAAGGGCGAACAAACTGAAACTGCCGTGGTAGGCATCGGCGGGGAAAAGCAAAACTCTGACGCTTGACTTGTGAAAGTCTTGAAGGGCCAGGCTACTGCCTCCTAAGCAGAACTCTCCGGCTTGATTGTCGCAAAACATGCGGAGTGTTTAGGGTTTCCCAGCGGGACCTACGACTAATTATGGCCGATTGAAGTGGAAGAACGCCATGACCTACCGTTTTTATTCAATAGCTCGATAATATAGTGTGACGGAACAATGATAGCGGTTCCTTCTCCTGATACACCCGGGCTGATTCCGTGGACAATCCCGATGACACTCTGATCAGTATTGCGGAAAACGGGGCCTCCGCTATTTCCCAAATTTACACGTAAATCTAGCTTGTATACCTCCGACTTCTCGGAGTAACCGTTCTGGGCCGCTGCGAGATAATCTTCCCCCCATGCTGTAGCGATGTGTCCTGTCGTGGTGTCTAACGCTTCGTCACCCAAAGGAAATCCACAAGCGAATACCTCATCTCCGTCGCGGGGCCGTGCGTTAAACATTCGAGCTGCTATAGGCTTTAGCTTCGGGACGACGTTCTCAGGGGGAAGTACGACAGATATCTGTGGGATTCCTTGGAAGGGATTGAGGCGAGCGGGTGAGATGACGCAAAGGTCGTGGGCCCTGTCCATCGCAAGCGGCCCGTAGGGAAAGGCCGCAAAGTTGCGAGCAACATCTACTTTTATCTTTCCATTTTCTTTTTCGACGTTTGGCAAAGCGAGGCTTACCAGAACTGCTGACTGTATTCCTCGTTGTTCAAGCGTTTGGACGATGGCCGCCACATCGTTAGCGACATGCCAAGCGGTCACCACGTCGCCGTTCTCATTAACGAACAACCCCGTACCAACGACGCATGTCCCGCTTCTGAAACAACCCCTAAACGGGAGGTCCCCAGGTACTTCTGTCCGGGAATTTGCTAGGTCAACTTGTATTCGCACAACGCTTGGCCGAACGAGGTCGATCATGTCGGAAAGTGATTTCGATTGATCGAGTGCAGTTGATGGCTTCTGAACTGCAAGAGCAATCGAAACCAGAAAGAACGAAAACACTACGCAGATTAGCCACCTCATTTTGCTTCTTCCTTTGGACATACCTCTGAACGTACAGGCGCTCGCCGCCTTCACTTTCCAGTTGACAAGCGGGAATAAACTCCGGCAGGACCCTACCAGCACTTTACTCGCCGCCTGACGAGCGGCGCCGTCACGGGGGTGATCAAGGTGAAGCTCAATTCCCCGCATTGCTCTTTTATTTAACCACAATTTCCAGAGTCTGTCAATTTGAAACCACAACTAACCGGGTCTTACTTACACCGCCAACATTTGAAGCTATTCCGCCTCATACGTCCGGTCGCGGAAGTTAAGAAATACGAGTAAAATCGGGTTTTTTCGAAATCCGTCAAATCCACGACTTGCAGAATTAATGCCGAAAGCTGGTTGCTCTCCCGGCGGCCTCAGGGTAGAATCCCAATGTGGCAGTTATCCTCATTGGTGGCGGTTGTCCATGGCAGAGTGGAGTGGTCCTCTCAAAATAAGAGCCGCGCGGGTTGAAGACGCGAAAGAAATCGCACGGATTTACAACCAGGGTGTGCAAGACCGTTGCGCAACTTTTGAAAACACTTACGTCACGCCTGAAGAGCGTTACCTCTGGTTGGCAGCGCGGCCGGACAAGTTTCCGGTGCTGCTGGCGGAGGTCAAACACACGCTGATGGGTTGGTCTTCGCTCAATCCTTACAGCCCGCGGCACTGTTATGACGGAATCGCGGAGCTGGCAATCTACATTGAGCGCAGCCTGCGCGGCCACGGCGTGGCGCAGGAATTGATGAAGGCCATGCAGGACATCGCCCGCGAGAAGGGCTTCTATAAGCTCATCGGGCGAATCCTGGCCGAGAACCAGCCCGCGCGAAAGCTCTGTGAGGTAACCGGCTGGAAGGAAGTGGGAATCCACGAGAAGCACGGCAAGCTGGGGAGCGAGTGGCATGACCTGGTGTTGGTCGAGTACCTGATTCCGGAGAACTTGAAGTAACCCGGGGATGCCGTCTTGCTTCCCTGCGAACATTGTCATTCCGATCCCGCAGTCGCGGGAGAGGAATCTCGCTCTGGAAAGAATGGACCTGCGAGATTCCTCGCGCAGTTTACCCTGAACGGGCAGGGCGAGATTCCTCGCTTCGCTCGGAATGACAGTGAAGGGCTCGGAATGACAGGCGAGAGGTTTTTCTGCATTCGGCTTGGTGGGCCCCGTCATGACCCGCAGCTACCGCAACGCGATACTGGGCGCGATTACAATTGCGGGACTCTGTGTATTCGGTCCATCGACTCCTTCTTTTCCCACCTTACCGAGGCCTTCGCGTCCGAACTCTTCCTTGGATCGCCTCGCGGCCACCGCCCCACGGCAACACACATTGATCTTCGTGGGCGACGTTATGCTTTCGCGGGGAGTGGGCGGGAAAATGGACGCCAAAGGCGATTGGGGTTATCCCTTCCGGCGAGTCTCTGGAGTGTTGCACAGCGCTGATCTGGCTTACTGCAACTTGGAGTGTCCGATTTCCGACCGGGGGCGCAACCTCCATCACCTTTATTCTTTCCGCGCCGATCCGCAGGCCCTGGAAGGTCTGAAAGCGGCCGGTTTCACAATCGTTTCCGAAGCCAACAATCATGCCTACGACTGGGGACCGGCGGCGCTGGTGGACACGCTTGGGCGGCTTCATACCGTGGGCATCCACACGGTAGGCGCAGGTGAAAACACACTGGAAGCTCATCACCCTACGGTGGTGGATTTGGGCGGACTCCGGGTGGCGTTTCTGGCTTACGTGAACATCGCTCCGCAAAACGCGGCGGCCGGAGTCCATCATCCGGGCGTGGCGTGGCTAGACGTCGAGCGGGTTACGGCAGATATTCGCTTCGCCCGGAACCTTGCCGATTTGGTGGTGGTCTGCCCGCACTGGGGCGTGGAGTACGCCACCGCTCCCACGCGCCAGCAGGAAGAGTTGGCCCGGAAGATGATTGACGCCGGAGCCGACCTTATCGTGGGCAGCCATCCGCATGTCATTCAGCCCCTCGAGCAGTATCGCGGGCGCTGGGTGGCTTACAGCCTCGGCAATTTTGTTTTCGACCAGATGGATCCAGCTACACATCGAGGCCTCATGCTGAAAGTAACGGTCCGCGATAAAAAGATTGCCGAAGTGACCAAGATCCCCATCGAGATCAATGCGGATTGCCAGGCCCGGCTCGCCACTCCGAAAGCGCAAGTTTCCGAGCTTCTTCTTGCGACTCGCCTCCCGCATCCTTGACCCTGCGGTCTAGGGTTGAAGTGCCTCTCTTGAGTGAATACATATCGCGTTGATGCCGGGAACTTCCTGTTTCTTGACTGGTCAAGAGTGGGAAGTCACCACAAGGCGACGGGGTACTGGTGTCATTTGCGAGACATGGGCGTTGCAAGCCGCAGTCATTCCCGCGAAAGCGGGAATCTACTCGGCAGACCTTCGGAAATGCGCTGTCCACGGACTGGATTCCCGCTTTCGCGGGAATGACCGGCGTTTCGAAAGGGATCCCATCCCAAATGACACCACCACCGGGGACGGTGGTTGCTTGACACTGGCGGAGGGTTCGGGTAGCTTTTCGGACGAGGAATCCGGCGAGATTTCTTCCAATATGAGAAAAGAGTACCGACGATGGTTGTGGCTGGGTATCGGAGCCATCATCATCGCACTCATTTTTTACAACCTGAGTCGAAGTCCCGAGTGGGGAAACTTCCGGTGGACGCGCCTGTGGGCTTTGCTCACCGGAGCT
>Ga0208037_1000418_pt1 | contig 26105 bp, 32 predicted proteins | sample June2015DPH_13_1_3_FD_184710 | JGI IMG/M metagenome (GOLD analysis project Ga0208037, IMG submission 184710) | Peatland microbial communities from SPRUCE experiment site at the Marcell Experimental Forest, Minnesota, USA - June2015DPH_13_100... | ecosystem: Environmental > Terrestrial > Soil >...
GACTGCTCTCCGGACCACGGTCGAGAACCCCCGTCTGGGGGTGATAAAACCTATCCGAGCTCAAAGGTTTAACCGCGCCCGCTAGCGGAAGTTCGCGCTGTGCGGCTTCCCGGAGCGAAGAATTCGCTCTACGTAGTGGCTTTCGTGCTCTTCCTGCTCATCTTCGCCTATTTCTTGCTCAACTACACCAGGAGGGTCGACGGGGTAAGCATGTGGCCGACGCTGGAGTCTGGGGACCTAGTAGTGATCCAGCCCAGCTCGATGAATAACGTGCACATCGGAGACATCATAGTTTACGGACCCCCATGTTCGGTGGAGGGCTCCTCGGTCATCCACAGGGTGGTAGGCGTCACGGAGGAGGAAGGCTTCATCACTCAGGGAGACGACAGGGCGACCAATCCGAACACCGACCAGACCAATCACGAGATTGCCAATGCTCCCATCACTCAGGCCTGTCTAATCGGGAAAGTTGTGTTCGTCGTCCCGTACATTGAGAGGCTGGCGTCACTCCCGTACGGACTGAACTATATCATCGCCGCCCTCCTCTTCCTGGCGATCGTCGTTACAGAGCTGGGAGGAAAGCGCGTCCCTCAAGAGGCGGTGGCAGGGGAGAAGGCGGTGGCAGGGGAGAAGGCGGTGGAATCCGCGCGCTAGGCAGGCGCACGTCCTTTGGAGTCAACAGGCCCGGTGGAGTCCGCCACGGTTTCGCGTTTAGAATCGCTGTGCCGGACGATGAGCTCGGAGCGAGGATTTGGGGGTTCTATTGCTTCTTCTTGCTTCTGGCAGGCTTTGCGCTGACCCTTGCCAGGATCTTAGATAATATGACTTCTTGCTTTGCTCTGCTTCTAGCTGCATCCTTGGCGATGTTGCTCTTCAATGCAGCCAACTCGTTTCGAAGAATGGCGACTTCCTTCTCTAGTCTCTTGGTACTTGCTTCGTGACTCTTGCTGAGGTTTCCGATGCCCTTTGAGCGTGTGTGGGCTGCCAGCTCATCTCGAAGCGTAGCGACCTGCTTTTCCAACCTCTTGGCACTTCCCTCGTGGCTCTTCCGGAAGTTGCCCACGTCCCTTGAGAGTGATTGGATGTGTTCCCTCAATATCCTGAGCTGTGTACGTCTTCCTTCGACCTGAGGCCCCGCACGTGTGGCTACTTCAGCCTCTGGTGTCCGAGTCGCCGCTTCACCCGTCTGCATGGGTGGCATGGCTTCTCCTGTGTTCGCTTCCTCGGTACCTCCACTGCCGCCTGTTTCTGAAGTCAATCCATCTCATGAAAGAGCTCGTTTCTAATTAACGTTTGTTTCATCTTGCGACGAATCCGGAAACCTCTTGAAGCTTCAGCGGTAGCGCGCGCGGGTCCTCCTCACATGTCTGTCCTCGCTGTCTTCATGGGCTTGAGTCGATAACGAGAGACCAAGTCGGCTGAGGTGTGACCTTAGCTTATCACGATTCGAATCGTTGGCGATGGCTTTAGGTTCTGGGAAGTCTTCGGTTGCTGGGCCGAAATCGTCTCCCTGTGTAAAGTCGGTTGCTGGGCTGGAGCTTATCAGACAATTAGGTAGAGGTGAGGAGGCGATGAGGTTCCGTTCACTCAGGAAAGGCGAGTCCAAGAGAGGATACATCATTGCAATAGTGGGGAGGATAAGTGGCTGACCCTGATTCAGAACGCGGGCGAGGATAAGTGGCTGACCCTGATTCAGAACGCGAGTCGGAGTGAAGGCGTAAGTAACAGGGCAGGTTCTACCGAAGGGTGAATGAACCGTAGAACTGTGGCCATCATCGTGATTGTTGCTCTCGGCCTTTCGGCCTTCATATTGCTCGCTCCCGTAATCCCATTTTCCGCCTCGTCGTGTCCTCCTCCCTGTAATCCCCCGATAAACCTGCCAAAGGAATACGAATCCATTTCCTTGAATCTCTTCGGTGTGGGGGGTTTCTACGTTCCCCAATGCGGGGCCTACCATTGGCAGAGTGGGAACTACGTCCTCAGTCCGTCTTGCGCCTACAATTAGAAAGCAACCGACTTTACACAGCGAGAAGAATTCGACCGAGCGACCGAAGACTTCCCAGTTCCTGGCTTTATGCTCTTTATATACTGACCGGGCATCCGCTCGACGAATGCCTCAGACAAAGGCGATCGTGAGTATCGAGAACGTGGTAGCATCTGCATCCATAAACCAAACGGTCGATCTCAACCTAATCACTAAGAACTTCGTGACGGTCGAGTATCACCCCGATCAGTTCCCTGGGCTAGTCTTCCGGCTCAGGAACCCCAAGACCGCGACTCTGATCTTCAGCTCAGGGAAGATGGTCTGCACGGGAGCCAAGTCTGAGGAACAGGCCCGCAAGGCGGTCGAGGAAGTGGTGAGACAGTTGAAGAAGGGCAAGATCCCGATAAAGAACGAGGCCGTAGTCGAGATTCAGAACATAGTCGCTTCGGCGAGCCTGGGTGGCAAGGTCCATCTCGAGGAGGCCGCGAGGGTCCTTCCGAAGTCGATGTACGAGCCCGAACAGTTCCCTGGCCTAATCCACAGGATGGCAGACCCGAAGACGGTGATACTCCTCTTTGCGTCGGGAAAGCTCGTCTGCACGGGCGCAAAGAAGGAAAGCGAGGTCTACAGGGCCGTAAACAACCTTCACGTGACTCTCGAAGAGAAGAACCTCATGGTCTACTGACGACCTCCCACTGATCTTGTTATCGCCTTCAGATCACCTTCGCTGATCAACTCCATCGAGAAGAGCGTGTCAGCCAGCTCCACGACGTCAGTCAAGCAGTGCAAGGCAATCCCCTCCTTGCTGAGCCTTTCTCTCGCGCCTTCCATCCTGTCGATCAGGACGACTGCGTCGGTGACCTCTGCACCCTCCTCCTGGATGGCCCTCGCCGAAGCAAGAATCGTCTTGCCGGTGGTCGAAAGGTCGTCGACCACGACCACCTTCCAACCGGGCCGTACCTCCCCCTCGATCACTCGCCCGCTGCCCGGTCTAGAGCTCCTCGCATATGTAAGCGGCTTCTTCAGCGAAAGCGCGACTGGTGCAGCCAGCGTGAGGCCACTGATTGGCACGCCACAGATTGCGTTCACCTTCGGAGCCTTCACCGAAACCAGTCGAGACATGGAATCTACCACAAGGCTGTAGAGCCCCGGGTAGCTCAGGATGCCTCTTAGGTTAATGTAATAGGAGCTCTCCCTGCCATCGGGAAGGCTGAACGTACCAAACTGAAGCGCCCCTGCCTTGGCCAACCCCTCGGCCAAGTTGCTTATCTGAGTGCGTCGCGTCTTCCAGGCCATGCGACTTGCCCACAGATTCGAACTTAAAAACCAACCCCGTGCCTGAGATGATGTTTGCCGGAACTCTGGATTCCTTACGGTTCTGTGGAGACCCTTGTAACAGTTCAGGCCGAGAACTTGGGTGCAGTCGTGGACCCACAGGCCGAGAACAGCGTCATCGAGAGAGAGAGGATGCTAGAAACAATGAGCCGGGCCTCCGCGGTCTTTATCTGCGACGCTTCCCCGACCACGGCCGAGCTCCTACGGGAACTCACGCCCGGGCTTGATTCCGCCTCTCCGCTGAAGATGTTCTCCGCTGCACCTAGGAGGATTGAGTACGCCGTGCCGGAGCTGAAGGGCAGGATCACAACGCTCCCCCCGCCTGTTTCTCCCAACGACGGGGGGACGGTTCTCGCACGGGAGCTGACCGAAAGAGGGACAAAGCTCTTCCTCGGAACCCCACGGCCTGATCCCATGTTCGGGATTACCGACGCAAAGGTTGAGGCCTGCCTGAACTGGATCGCCCACTCCCATAGAGAGGCTGCAGAGGCTAGGAAAGAGATGGAGCCCTCACCCTTCGAAATGACGAGGTCGAGGGAGACAATGAATAAGATCGCCGAAGAGATTGCAGAGGCGAGTTTCATCGACGTCATCTCCAGGGGGGGAAAGGCGAGAGCGGTGCTGGAGGACGCTCCTTTCGACGCAATCAAGAACGGCTTTCTGAGCGTCGGCGTCCAGCCCGCAAGGGCAATCGTGGTCGGGACAGGAGGAAAGGGTTACGATGACACCCTCTCGTCAGCGATAAGAACGACATGGAACGCCTTGTCAGGGGTAAGGAAGGCTGGTTCGGTTGTCCTGCTGGCCGAGTGCTCGGAGGGGCTTGGCTCGACTGCCCTCGACATGGCAGCCACAGAGAGGCTCTCGGGTGAAGGAGGAAGAAGGAGAGAGACCTATATCGATGGCCTCGAAGATGTATTCTACCTCAGCAAGCTGAGAGACGAGTACGACGTGCTCCTCCTTTCTGGTCTGCCCGAAGTCTACGCGAAATCGAAGCTGGGGCTTGCGACTGCCAGGGGCTCCGCGGAGGCAATCGGGAGGCTCCTGAACAAGCTCGGCAGGTCGGGAAAGATGAACGTAGTGACCCGCGCCGCCGAATGTAGGTTCGAGTCAGCCTAGAGGGAACCCTGCAATGGTCTGCGGCATGGGCATGCAGAGCAGCGCAAGCGCGAGTGCGCCCAGATACAGCCATTTCCTAGTCTCCGATATTCGGGAAATCTCGTCGAGCAGCTGAGGCTCGGAGTCCCGGCTCAAGCTCATGAGCAGAAGGACGACAAAGGCTAGCGCCCAGTAGGGGGGCACGTCCCCGTAGGTGGTAATGTCCACCGAGAACAGCAGAATGACGCTCAGATAGGAGGCAATTCGTGAGGCTCCGGGTCCCCAAGCGAGGCTCGACAGATGCCCCCCATCGAAGGAGGCAAGGGGGAGCAGGCCGACGAACGTCAGGATCAGCCCCACGGTGGCTCCATCTGATAGGGGAGAGAGGGCTGAGTAGCCAGGGGCGGCATGCGGCAAGAGAGGTCCAACGACCACGTCCAAGCCTAGCTGGATGATGCTAGGGCAGAGCGTCGCTGTTGCTGTGCTGTTGATGTGCTGACAGCCCTGCAGCGGCACCGCCGACTGGACGCTCACCAGAGCTCCAAGGACGTACAGCGCCAATGTGATGGCGAGGCCCAGAAGCGGGCCAGCGAGGATCACGTCGAAGAACCGATCTCTGTTGATGGCAGGCCCCCTCTGGCGTGAGATGATCCCGAGTGTTGGGAGAGCCGCGGTGACACCGGGGATCCCGGGGAGAAGATAGGGGGCTGGAGGCGCCTCGCCCTTCCTGCGCGAGACGTACATGTGACCGAACTCATGAGCGGTCACCACCGCGATGACCGCGCCCCCGTATAGGAGGATGACGGAGCATTCTGGTACGGACGGGGCATACTGCTGATAGATGACCCCCAACAACAGTCCGAAGACGACAATCGACCCCAGGGCGAGAAGGGCGAAGATCACTGGGATCCTCGACCCCCGCTTTCCAACCGTCTGTGCCTTCCGTACGAAAAGGAGGGCGTCCCCCTCGCTTCCCGCGAGCCTCGGAGTGAATCCAGATGCCGCGAGCTCTCGACAGAGTTCGACGAACTTCCCCTTGGAGTCAGGTCTGTATACGACGCTGAACTCCATTTCTCCGTCTGGGAGTTGGAAGCTATCCTTTACCGTAAACTTCGAGCGGACGGAAGCGTCCAAGTCGATGCGCTGCGCCGTCAACCGGGCAGCCATTTCCGCGTCCGATAATAAGGAATCACTCTGGGTTCAGCAAGACTTAACCACCACCGGGGTCAGCGCAGGGGTGGGTTTGCAGAAAGCTGTCGTAGCGAAGCTCGGCGATTATGAGATACGCCAGTGCGACCGGGAGGACGTCCCCTCGGTAATCGAGGTGAACATGAAGACCCTCCCCGAACACTACTCTGACTACTTCTACTACGAGATACTATCGGAATTCCCCGAGACCTTCTTGGTCGCTGAGCTGCACGACGTGCTGGTCGGGTACATCATGTGCCGGATAGAATATGGCTTCTCTCAGTTGAAGCGGCTGGGACTCGCACGGAAGGGGCATGTGGTCTCAGTGGCGGTGAACGAGGAGCATCGCGGTAAGGGAATCGGGACAAGCCTAATTCTTGCATCACAAGGTGAGATGGTGAAGAAGTCGGCCACCGAATGCTACCTCGAGGTTCGAGTCTCCAACACCCAGGCGATTGGACTGTACCAGAAGCTCGGATTCAAGATCGAGGGGCGGTTGGAAGCATACTACAGGGACGGCGAAGGCGCTCTGGTGATGGCCGCCAAGATCGGGAAACGAGACTGGATGTCGTCTTTTCAGGCCTGATAAAAGACCCGAAAGCTTGAGGTCGACTCGCCGCAGGACCTAGAAGATCAAGATCTTGCTTCCACGATTGGTACTTATATGTGGCCCTAGAGTCCGAAATACAGTTGCTCGCGCAGCTCCTGATCGGGGCGTCCTTCGCCGCGGCCTCATACCAGGACGTCAAGGAAAGGGCAGTGAGCGACATCGTCTGGGTCCCGGCGCTGATCGGATCAGCCTACGTGATCTACTCGGTGCTCCCCAACCCCGAGCTCCAGCTGATTAAACTCGGACTCGTCGGAGGAATTGCGTTGCTTTTTGCGTACTTGGGCGCCGTCGGGCAGGCCGACTCGATCGCCCTCGTCTTTGTGGCGGCAGACCCCTACCGGTTTTCCCCAATTCTGCCTCTCGTTGGAGGGGCGGCGGTCGCCCTCGTGCACATCGGATACGAAGCGGCAATGGGGAACGCATCGGGATCTAAGACGATCCCGATGGAGAGGTTCCTGAAGGAGCAGAAGTGGATACCGGAAGCCGTCATCTCAAACGGAGTCAGAGAGGAGGTAAACAGCGACGTCAACGTCGCAAGAAACGAGGTTGAAGCGAACCCGAAGCCCGGAGCCATGGTCGAGGTGAAGTACGGGGTCCCGACGGTCGCATACCTAGGAATCGGATACTTGGCTTACCTCGCCTATCTTCTGATCTTCAACCAGACGGCGCTACTTTCGCTACCTTAACCTCCCAGGCGCTAGTGAGGTTAAATGCCGATTGACCCGGATGGTGTGGTCCCATGGCATTCCTAGTTCTTGAGGGGTTCTCAGGGACCGGTAAAACGACCCTGGCCCGTCACCTAGAAGAGCAGGGCTGGCTCAGGCTCCAGGAATCCGCCCACGCGCTGCCCGACCATGTCCCTGTCGCCGATCAGGGCGACACGTACTCCGACTACAGTCTCCTCGGGACCACGCTGGCCTACAGTTCGGCTATCTCCATGCTGAGGGAGACGCGCGACATGGTCTCCGAGGGCTATCTCCTCTCAGACTTAGCCTATGCGAAGATCAGGTTCGAGTTGAAGAAGAGCACAGCGTATCCGGCCATGCTCACTGTTTGCCGAGAAGTCTTGAAGAACCCCAGGATCAGGCCCGACCTGTACATCATCTTGGAAGCGCGGCATAGCACACTACACAACAGACAGGTCGGAAAGAAGGAGAGAGGCAGAAGAATGGCTGAGCTCTTCAGGGTTAGGTACTACACTGCCCTGGCTGAAATCCACAAAGACCTTTCAGAACTGAACGTCGAGAAGGCTTACACGGATTCCGACTCCAGGGTGACACTCAAGGCTGTCCTTGCCCTAATGAAGAAGAGGAACGTGTTCAAGCAGTGAATGTCAGGGGTCCCGACTGGACGAATCTGCTGTCGGATGCGACCGAGAGGGTGCAGAAGTCTGTTTTGGAGATTGTAGCCAGCAAAGACACTAGACTTATCGTGGGGACGGGCGCCGCAGGGGATAAGACCCTGCTCGCAGACAGAAGGGCTGAGGATGACCTACTCTCGGTCCTGCTCCGGGTCGAGGGGCTGAAGGTTCTTAGTGAGGAAGCCGGACACAGGGGAGACGCCAAGGCCAATCTCATCGCCGTGGTCGACCCCCTGGACGGCTCAGCGAATTTCGAAAGGGGGATACCCTTCTACTGCACCTCAGTCGCGATCGCCGACGGCCCTATGATTCAAGATGTCTTCTTCGGTATTGTCAGGGACCTGGTGACAGGCGACCTCTACCTCTCCGAAAAGGGCAACGGAGCCATGAAGAACGGCGAGACTATCAGGGTATCCAACCCCCTTGAGCTCTCAGAGTCGGTAGCAGCAATGGACCTCAGCAGGGCCCAAGTCGAACTGCTCAGAGATCTTTCACCACTCATGAGTCGGGTGAAAAGGCAGGTGCACTATGGTGCAAACGCCCTCGAGCTCTGTTACCTTGCGGAGGGAAGAATCGACGCGTTCGTCGACATCAGGAAGAGAATGAGGATAACGGACTTCGCCGCCGGCTACCTGATCGCGACCGAAGCAGGGGCGGTGATAACGGATGAAGCGGGTCGAGAGCTGAGATGGAAGTTGGACCTCTCTGAGAGAGCAGCCTGCGTGGGATCGGCGAACGCGAGGCTTCACAATCAGATACTCGAGCTACTTCCTCCCTCCAGATAACCCCGTCCAGATAATCCCTCGCCCGACTGCTGACGTGGAAAGGCTCTTGTCGCGCGCGCTCGTACTCTGCTAGTGCACTTCATGCGAGGTTTTGTTAATTAAGGCGAACCGAAGTGGCTTAGACACTTGATATTGGCGATGGTTTGGGCAGGATCTTCGGCGAGGCTGGACGAGCTCGCCAAGGACCTCGGCGCTGAGCGGAGGAATTTCGACCTCGGAAAAATCCCGAAGTTCCTGGCACCGCTGAAGTATCTTGTCTGTTTCCTGATGACACAGGTCTTCCTCTTCTCGCGCAAGCCCACAGTCGTGTACTGCCAGAACCCGCCAATTCTCGCTCCTCTGGCCTGCATCCCGTACTGCGCCATAACAGGCAGGAGGCTCGTGATTGACCACCACAACGTGTGGAGCATGAAGACGTTTGGCGCAAGCGCTCTTTCCGGTGCCCTCAAAGCAATGGAGCATCTAGCGGACAGGACCGCCTTCCTCAACACCGTGCCGCACGACTACTGGAGAGCTGTCATCAGCGGCGAATTCTCAGGGCGCGTGCTGACGATCCACGACTATGTCGAGAGGAACCCGTTCTCGAGGAACGAAATCCTGAGGAGGCGTGTGGCCTCTTCCGGGCTTATAGGAATGGCCGCCTCTCTCTCATTCCAAGAGAGGGTGGAAATCGAGGCTATGGGAGTAGAGAAAGTGCAAGGTGTAACGCTCGCCATGACCGGTCCCCCTGAGAGACTCGGCAATCGCCTAACGCGCCTAGGGAATCTTCGCAGAGTGAAGTTCCTTGGGTACCTTCCAAAGACAGAGTACGAGGAATTGAAAGCCTCTTGCGACTTCGGCCTCAACATAACCGACGAGCCCTTCACAGTGAACCACACACTCTTCGAATACGCAGCCGCCGCTCTACCGATCATTTCGACCAGGAGCAAGGAAATCGAGGGTGTGTTCGGGGATTCGATTCTCTACGTGGAGGAGTCTGATGCAGGAGCAGTGGCCGAGAAGGTGACAAAGTTCGCACAGGATCCATCTTCCCTTGCCGAGTACCGCGAACGGATCTCGCGCCGCTTCGAAGAGCTGACAGTAAGTGCCGAACATGAGCGTGCACTGTTGCGGAGTCTCCTCAGGGACTCCTAGACAGTCAGGTGACCCTTCTGCGAGCGGGCAATCAAACGAGGAGGATCTATGGTGCCAGTGATGTTTCCTAATACCCATCGACTCAGGGCGCGACGGCACCAGCTCGACGCATGGCAGTGACAAGCATGCGGGGGAGCGCTGACCTGGCCGAGACGAATTCTCGTACCACCTTAAGAACGAGGATGTCGAACCTAATACGGACGTGGTCATGAGTCCTTCCAACCTCCATTCTCAGCACGAGATATGCGCAGGTGGGAGCATGAGAGGACAGGCCATCGGTATGATGATATGACCAGCCGAATCGGACTGCGTTCAACGGGTCTGACTGTCTTTGGGGGATACATCTTCAGCGCCTTCACCGGCCTACTGTTCCTGATAATGGCAGCAAGGTGGCTCCCCCCGGCACAGCTCGGCCTCTGGGAAGTCATCATCGACCTCGTCACATTCTCGTCGTATCCACTCGGGATTGTGACCTACTGGACCACCCGAGACATTGCCAGGGGGAGACTGGTGGGTAGAACCTCATTCGCCGCGGGCATGGCGATGAGTGTGCTTGGGCTCTTACTCTATTTCGTCGTTTCCATCGTGACTCGTTCGAGCCGAGCGGGTCAGGCGGCCGCTTCATTCCTTCCCTTCCTGCTCGGCAGCCTGCTTGTTCCGCTGAGCTATTTCAACGCGGTCACCACATCGATCGTGGCGGGTTACAGGCCAGCCGTCCAGGGCTACCAACTCTTCGTTTCGGAGCCTGTCAAGATCGTGGTTGCATACGAGGCGCTGTACGTGTACAATCTCGGCGTCGAGGGCGTCATTCTGGGCCTCCTAGCCTCATACCTCATCAACTCCACGTTCGGTGCCTACATGGTGAGGGGGGCGACAAGAGAACAGCTGCAACTGTCAGTCGCGAAGCGGTGGCTTAGGCGATCCTGGCTTCCCGTCGTCAACTCCCTTCCTTCACTCCTCTTGATCGCAGACACCTACATAGCCTCCTTAGGCTTCGGAACGGCGATCGCTGGCGTCTACCAGCCTGCCTTCACTGTCGCCTCGATTGTCGGCTACTCGTTCTACCTTGCCTACGCCCTGTATCCCCTTCTGTTGCGGGGAGGGAACGAGACACTACCGGCCATCATCATTGAGTTCCTGCTACTCTTCAGCATCCCGATGGCTGTGGGCGGGGTTGTCCTAGCCCAGCCGATTCTACACTTGTTCGGCGCGAAGTACTTGGCGGGGAGTCTCGGGCTTTCGATCCTTTCAGTCATGTTCCTCTTCCAAGCGGTATCCCTCACTGTCGACCAGACCCTCCGAGGCACTGAGAAGGTGGACACGGGGGACGAGAAAGGATTCAAGAGCCTCATGAGAAGCAATCTGCTTTACGTCCCACTGGTCAACTTGTGCGCTGCCCTGGTGTATCTCGTTAGCATGTTCACCGTGCTGTCATTCGCCTTCGCGAACGGGTTGGGGAACTCGGCTGCCGTCGCGCTCTGGGCCGCGGTCCAGCTTTGCACGACGGTCTTCTTCCTCATCATCAAGGGCAGACGCGCCAGCCGTTCGGCGAAGCTCGTCCGGGCTGGATCGCCTGTACCGTACTACTTAGGGGCCGCTGCGGTGATGGGGATCGCACTGACCCTGTTGTCCGGAGTGCTCCTGGCCTCGAGCGCAGGGACCCTCGTCTACGGGCTCAAGCTCTGCGCGACGATCGCGCTAGGAGGGACAATCTACTTCGGCCTTCTGTATGCGGTGGAACCGAGGTTCAGGGTCATGGCCCGCTCACTCCTAGGACAGAACCACCTACAGGCCTCCAGCGCCGCGCCTGAACTCTAGGCCCTCGGGACCCGGCTCATTTCAAACGATGCCGTCCTTGAGCATAGCAAGAGTCGTGAAGGCGTAGTCAGGTCTTGCGTCCCCCGTCTGGTCTCTCCCTACCAATGCCGTGGCGACACCTGTCCTCCTTCCGCACCGAACATCGTTGAGCCCGTCTCCAGTGAAGAGTGTGTCCCTGGGCGATGATGACAGCGATTGAAGCGCAATTCGAAGCTGCACGGCTCTGTCGAGGGAGTCCTCCCTAGTCACCTGAACGTCGAACAGTTCCCCTAGATGGTGCCTGCCAAGGATCTTGTCGCATGCTGCCGACCCCTGCATAGTCACCAAGCCCAACTCAGCAACCTTCGAAATGTAGGAGAGGAGTTCGAGGGCCCCGCCAATTGGAGCAGCTGCTGGCACCGCCTTCAACTCGTGAAGGTCGAGCGTCGCGAAGATAGTATCTCTAATAGACGGACGAATTGAGACGAGTTGTTCCACCTTGACGAACAGAGGCGCATTCCCGATCGTGGCCCCGGCCATCTTGCCGACTTCCTCGCGCACCTTGACCCAGTCGACGGGAATCGTGAACAGGGTTCCGTCCAAGTCAAAGATGTATGCAGTGTAGTCTTTGAGGCCCAAAGGATCCTTTCCTTCCATCAGGTGACAGCCTCTTCAGAGGAATAGGACGTACGGCCATTCGCGACCTCTCTGGGTGTCTCTTTGCCCCGTCTTGTCGCCACTCTGGCACCTGTCCGCAGCCGCGATTCTGACGTCGCGTTCTTATGAGCGTGAATACCTGTCCAAGGTGATTCTTGGTCTGTTCCTGCACTTCCGCACGGCCCTCCGTGGTGTCTGTCTCCGTGATGCTCTTCGGCTTGACGACCGCAGGGTACGCGCCATGTCCCTCCCCAACGATTGTCTAGGCGCAAATGATGTGATCGGCTTGAGACGCTTTGGCGTCGAGCATCATCTTCGCAGGCACGTTCAGGAATTGTGCGCGTGTGGATGCAGGTAGAAAGAAGATCCATTTCAGGCCGCCTACCGGACGGCCTAGGATCTTGTATTTCAGATAAGCGCTTCGAATGAGTCTGTCGTAAACGTAAACCATGACACTCCTCTTAACCCCCCTTCCGAAGGAGCCGACGAAATTCATCAGGGAGTCATCGATGGCCGGGCGCAAAGGCAACTGCAAATACCCACGTCTCCTCATTCCGAGAATGGCGTTGCTGCCCTTGGGAGGCCAAGATAGCTTATCGACAACAAAGCAACAGCGAAACGCGACGAGTTTGTATAGACGGCCTCTCCTCGAGGTGGAACGCTAGTGTGCTCCTCAACGGATCTCTCGAATGACGCCTTAAATCTTCGGACCACGGATAGCAGATTGTGGATTCAGGACTGAGTGAAGGAAAGACCGTCAGAACAAGAATGGAAGCGAATCAAAGATGAGTGATGCGTATGGCGGCGAGGCACTACAGAAACCCTGGTTTAAGTCGGAGTCAGGAGGACCAGAACGGTCGGAAGTAGATGAGTAGTCCAGAAAAGAGAGTTCTAGCGATCATCGCCTCTTACGAACCGGCTCAGCGCACCCGGCTTTCCTTGGAATCACAGAGTCTCCCACCGGCAAGAATAGTGGTAGCTGACAAGATCTTCCATGACCGACACGTAGGCATCAGAGTATCTAAGGCGATAAACACCGCACTGGATGGCTTAGACATGACAGAATTCGATTGGCTCCTTCGTGTGGATGGGGACACTCTGTTGCCTCCTGATTGGATAGAGAAAGCTTCGGCGTTAGGGGCCGATGTGGTCGGTACGGGCGGAGTGCTGCTTGTAAGGATGAGTGCCTTCAAGGCTGTTGGCTACAGGTTTCCAGTATTGGAGGCTGAAGATTCGATGCTCATTCTGAAGCTGATGTCGTTAGGATTCAAGAGAGTCCCCTATACAGAGCCGATATCCTTGCGCGGAATGATGAGAGGAACTGATAGTTCGATGCTCACCTTCTTTAGAAACGGTATTTGGAGATGGAAAATGGGTTACGAGCCCATTCACGCCGTATACATTTCTGTGGCTGCTTCCGCGCATCACCGTAACCTAAGATTCCTGTTTCAAATATTCGGATATTTCTTTGCAATGTTGTCAAGACCAAAGAAGTGGGATATAGATCTGGCTCGATTCGTATTCGATAGGCAGCTCAGAACGGACAGGGAGAAGATGAGGCGGTTGCTCCGCAGGTGAGTGTTGCTTACCTGCTAGAATAGATGACGACAAGTAACAAAGAGCAGTTGGGCGATCTCTCCTTATCGTCTTCGGTTCCTTCAGTTGGCTGACTAATTCTAGGATCAGTCTTTGCAACAATCTCGGGAATCGTCGCCACGACCTGAACGGTGTGGCCTGCTGAACTTGGGTGTACTCCTGCGCTGTCGCAGCGGAGTGGAAGCCAACTATCACCAGCGTAAGGACCTCTTTCGCGATTGTGGGCGGAGGTTTGTGCAACCGAACCGCGGGTGGGCGGCGCTGGAATTCAAGTCCTGCAATTTGATAACGAGCGAGTAGGGTGGTCGCCTCCATGCCTTTCGCATCGGCAAGGAACCTGCTAGTAAAGGCAAATCAGGCAAGGGTCTACCCGCTGGTTTCTTGGATCACAACGACCCCTCCTTCAGTTGTGCATTCTCTAGAGGTAGTTCAGACGTTTGAGTCCAATCAGCAAGTCTTTAGCCGACTCCTCGGGGGAGGCGTTCTCCGTATCCACAACTATGTCTGGAGAAATCGGCTCTTCGTAGGGATCTTGAATCCCCGTCATATTGGTGATTTCACCTCTGCGGGCCTTGGCATAAAGTCCCTTTGGATCCCTCTTCTCGCAAGCCGAGAGTGAGGCTTTCACGTAGACCTCCACAAACCGGCCGGCCCCTATGGTTTCCCTCGCGAATTCCCTTGAGACCCTGTACGGTGATATTAGAGCCACTATGCAGATGACACCGTTTCTGGAAAGGACCTTCGCCAGATAAGAGACGCGTCTCGCATGCTCTTCTCTATCCTGCTTCGACAGGCCAAGATCTCTCGAGAGGCCCTTCCTTATTTCGTCACCGTCGAGGACTTCGACAAACCTTCCATAGTCACCCTCCAGTCGCCGTTTCAGTGTCAGGGCGATGGTCGACTTGCCCGACCCAGGCAAACCTGTCATCCAGACTGTGAACCCTCTCCTAGCAGGGTTCTCGCTATCGTTTGAGATAGTCCATCAACCCGTCTGGGGTGTGTTCGTCGATGCCTTCCTTTGCGGGGTCCAACCCCAACGCCCCGAGCAGAATCGGTGCGATCTGTTGAACACCGGCACCCTGAATCTCTTTGGCGCCCAAATCGCGACGAGGATCGTACATCATCATGACACCATCCATCGAGTGCACAGAGTCATCTGGACCTGTGTCATTCTCAGACAGATACAGCCCCTCATGACCCACAGTTCCCGCGGACCTCCAATCTAAATTCCCAAAGTACACCATGAGGTCGGGCGCGTCACCGATTGCGCCATGGTACAATGAGTTGGGCTCGAACACCTGGTTACCCATAGGATTTCCCTCTCGGTCCACAATTTTGAGCACCTTCTCAACCAATCGTCTCTTTTCTGCTTCGTATGATGAACGTTCGATTATCCCCTGCGCCTCTCTCTCCTTAACGTTGAAGAAGATCCGGGCGTAGTAGCCGCCCCACCCCCAAGCCTTTGTCTTGCTCCAGTCTATCTCGGCCTTCTCGATATCGGTGACCGAACTCGGCACATTCTTGAACGCGAGGTAGCCTTCTCTCTCGAGCCACTGGTTGACGCAGAATCCCCCTTCCATTGCTTTCGAGCCATGGTCGGAGAGGACAAAGGTCAGGCATTCGTCTCCGAAGATAGACAACAGCCTGCCAATCCTGTCGTCCACCATGCCATAGTATTCTTCGTCTATCTTCTCGTACTTGTTCCCAGGGACATATCTGGGGTGGGTGGGGTCGAAGAACTTCCAGAAGGCGTGATGTAACCTGTCGAAGCCAATCTCGTGCATGATGAAGAAATCCCATGGATGGCTCTTGGCCAGGTGCTCGGCAACGTCAAACCGCTTGCGAGTCATGTCGAAGAGTTCTTCTCTGATCCCATCCCGGTCCTCTGTTCTGAACGTCACGTCGAAAATATACCGCCCTCCAGCAGCCTTCAGGACTTCCTCTCGGAGCTCTGGTGGGTAGGTGAAGGGCCTCTCGATGCTCGGCGTGATGAAACACGAAACGGTCAGTGCGTTCGGAACCGGTTTAGGAGGATATCCCGGCGGTACGCCGAGAACGATGCTTCTCTTTCCGTGTGACGAAAGGATCTCCCAAACCGTCCTCTCCTTGACGTGCGTCGAGTTGACTATGTACGCATCGTTGTAAGAAAAGCCTTTTCGGTGTCTGAACCCGTAGATTCCTAGCTGTCCAGGGTTCTTGCCCGTCATCATGACCATCCACGCAGGGACGGTGATCGGCGGGTCGCAGGTCCTCAACTTGCCGTGCAGGCCTTTCTCGTACATCCGCTTGATGTTCGGAAGCTTGTCAAGGAGTTTGTCGAACAGCAGCTCAGGTGGGACGGAATCGAGGCCGATGACCGCAACTTTCAGTCTATCTCACTCCACAAACGGTGCCTTCGACTGTGCGATCACCTGCGCCACCTCTGGCCGCATGAACTCCTTCGGCGGAGTCTGTCCATCGGCGAACATCTTCCTCAGTTTTGTCCCGCTGAAGTTGAGCCTCTCTTCCTCGCCGTGTGGACAGGTTCGCTCGGTCGCTATGCCCCCACATTTCTTGCAATAGTAGAATTCTCTGAAGAAGAAGGGAGTGATGCCAAGGTCTGGGAACTCCTTGAAGATCTCCTGCGCGGCGTACGGCCCATAGTAGGTACCCACACCCGCGTGGTCTCTTCCGATGGTGATGTGAGTGCAGCCGAAGTTCTTCCTCATTATCGCGTGCATTATCGCCTCCTTCGGCCCAGCATACTGCATCTCGTAGTGAAGCACGCTCAATACAACCGAACCCTTCGGATAGTAGTTGTCAATCAGGGCTTGGTAGCTTGCAAGTATGACTTCGTCGGTGAAGTCGCCCGGCTTCTTCCTGCCGAGGACGGGATTGACAAACAGCCCGTCTACGAGCGCCAACGCGCTCTTCTGAAGATACTCGTGGTTTATGTGCGGAGCATTACGCGTCTGAAAGGCGACGATCGTATTCCAACCTCTCTCCCTGAACAGGAGTCTGGTTTCCTCGGGCGACAGGGTACGATCCGCGAACTTGCCGTAGTCATTCCTCGCGACGGCCTTCAGCTTTCCCGGCATCACCCTCGAGGACCCTTCGTAGACCTTGGAGACGCCAGGATGCGCGTCATCCTCTGTGCCGAACACCTTCATTGCATATTCTTTCTTCGAAATCTCGAAAGTCTCTCCGCACTCGATGACGGCTGCGGGCGTTCCTTGCTGATCGGCCAGCAGTGCCTCGTCGCCTGTCGTCAACCGAACCTGATCTGAGATAGGCAATAGGACAGGAATCGTCCACGGTACGTCACTCTCCAGTCGCATCTGGTCAATCACGCTGATGTAGTCGCTTTCTCCCATGAAACCCTCAAGCGGGCTGAACACCCCATTCGCAATATTCGCAACGAGATTTCGCATCTCTTTGCCGATGGTGATTGTCTGTTCTGGAGTGAACCCCGCGAAGACTGACAAGTCAGCAGATTGCCTAATCTGCACGAGTCTCCCACCGTGCGGTGCGCTGACCACTATCCGTTCACCTAGAGATAACCGAGTGCCTTCAGTCGGTTCTTGATCTCCTCGATGTCGGAGCTCGTGAAGGCTTCAGGAACGTGTGAGGTCTCGTGCATGGCGACCACTTCCCGCAGGACGAAGGTCACGTAGTCCGACACCGATTTGAACCCGGTCTTCCCTGAAATGAGTGCCTCAAGCCTCGCGTGGAGCGTCTGGGGTATGGATACTGTGGTGTACTTGGTCGGCAACACATTTAGGCAAGATACCCAATTATATATAATTAACGGCTTGGATCTCTCCCCAGGACTTGCTTTAGCCATGGGATCAAGATATGACTTGCCCAGTTAGCCATGACGTTATCTCTGTTAACAATATGCGACGTTACCCCTGATGCTTAACAATTAACTACGCGTTTCTGGCGACCATGGTGATGCACTCGAAGACGGAAGCTGCAGTGCTGTGCGGAGGCCGGGGAGAGCGGCTGAGGCCTCTAACAGACTACTTCCAGAAGACGATGATTCCGATTGGCCCGAAGAAGCTGCCCCTCCTTCTATACGTCATCAGCCTCCTAGAGCACCACGGAGTCAACAGAATCACGATGTTGACCGGCTATCGCTCCGAGGACATTAAGCGATACTTCGGCGACGGAGAAGCATATGGAGTGAAGCTCAAGTACTCGGAGGACCCAAAGGGAAGGACAGGAGGTCTAAACGCGGTCGCAAACGCCCTGAGCAAGGGCGCAATCTCGAAATGCAACGAGCTCCTTGTCTGCTGCGGCGACATCCTGGCCGACCTCGATATCTCCAGCCTGCTCACCAGGCACAGGAGCATGAAGGCGGACGCTACGCTGGTACTCTCCAAAGGCTACACTCTTCCGGTCGGGACGGCCAGGGTAGGAAGGGGAGGACTCGTGGCTTCTGTCGATGAGAAGCCGAGCCTGAGACTCAGCGTGACTACGGGTTACATGGTACTGGGACCCGCAGCGATGGCCCTGGCGCGAAGACTCGCGAGCCGAGAGAACACAAATCTGATGACGCATCTTCTGCCCGCCATGCTGGACAAGGACCTGAAGGTGGCGGCATACTATACGAAGAAGGTGTGGTACGACGTCGGAACACTGTCGAGCTTCGAGAAGCTTGACACGGAAATCGAGAAGCATCCATTGAGCTTCCTCGTTAATCCTTAGGAATGCCATACTCCTCAACGCTAACGGATGAATGGGACCATCTGGTCAAGGAACCGGGAACGGAACGCCGTATCCTGTTTAATTATATATAACTAAGACTTAATTACCTGTGATTACCAAGGTCCGCCCATGAATAACGGCGCGAAGGCGGGCGTTGGAATAGCAGTTCTGGTGTTATTAGTCGTAGGCGTCTACTCGGCAATGGTTCTCACTCGGGGCTCAACGACGACCACCAGCACGTCAAGCACGTCAAGCACGTCAAGCACGTCAAGCACGTCAAGCACGTCAAGCACGTCAAGCACGTCAAGCACGTCAAGCACGTCAAGCACGTCAAGCAACTCGATCGGTGTCGTGAACCTGGGCTACTTCCTCAATGTCAACCACGCTCCTGCGATACTCGGAGTGTCGAGTGGATCCTTCCAGAATGCGTTGGGACCTTCGACGACCCTCAAGACCTTCCTCTTTACTTCAGGTGGACCGGAAATGGTCGCCCTCCTTGCCGGCAAATTGGACATGGCGTATGTTGGTCCAACTCCTGCCGTCAATGCGTACGTTCAATCCAGTGGAACAGGAGTCACGATTGTCGCTGGAGTCGCCAGCGGCGGAGCTGTCTTCGTTGTTCGGAGCGACTCTGGGATTACTCCAGGCAATGTCACGGAACTGAGCGGCAAGACATTCGCGGCGCCGGGGCTCGGCAACACTCAGGACATCTCTCTCAGATACTACCTACTGTCACAGGGCTATAGCGTGGGTCCCTCGGGCAACGTCGCGATTGTCGACACCGCGAATGCGAACATCGTTACACTGTTCGCTGAGGGCAAGATTGATGGTGCATGGGTTCCAGAGCCTTATGGCGAAACCCTCATGCAGCAGTTTGGCGGAAAGCTGTTTCTTGACGAAAGAAGTCTATTTCCCGGGGGCAATTTCTCGACGGCCGAACTGGTGGTCAGAACCCAGTTCCTGGACCAGCATCCGGATGTCGTCACAGACATAGTCTCCGCTGATGTCAACGAGACGATCTGGATCAACAGTCACCTCTCGCAGGCCGAGACTGACCTGAACGACACGATGGTCGCCCAGACCGGGCAGGGGTACAGTCAGAGCATCTTGAGCGCGTCGTTTGCCAGACTCAATTTCACGTTCGACCCGCTCGAGTCGTCAGTGCTCTTGCAGGCACTGCACGCCTACGACTTGGGAGACCTGACGCAGTATAATCCGGAGAGCATAGCCGGAATATACGACCTGTCAATTCTGAACAGCGTGCTGACTGCTAAAGGCTTGCCGACCGTCTCATAGGCGCTCGACAGTTGGTCGAGACGGACTCGTTTGAACCTGCGGGAATACGCGGACTCGTAGGAATACGTTCGGTCATGAACCTCCGGGAATACTTGCGTTCCATTGAGACGAAACGCATATTGCAAATAAACAAGCTCAAGAAGTCCTATCAGAGTACAAAGGGCAACGGTCAAGAGAGCCTTCTCGTCTTCGATGACATCAGTCTAGACATAGGAGAGGGAGAATTCGTCACCGTCATAGGGCCGTCAGGATGCGGGAAGACAACACTCCTCAACATCATTGCCGGACTTGAAGGGTACGATTCAGGCGAAGTGATTGTCACTGGTCACAAGGTTTCCGCTTCGGGGCCGGACATAGTGATGATCTTCCAGGAAGACGCCCTGTTCCCTTGGCTGAACGTGAGGGAGAACGTCGAGTTTGGTCTGAAGCAGCGCGGCGTCCCGAAAGAAGAACGTCGGATGACCGCGAAGCAGTACATCGAGATGGTCGGGTTGACTCCTTTTGCAAACTCATTCGTGCATCAGCTCTCGGGAGGAATGAAGCAGAGAGTGGCCATTGCAAGAGGTCTAGCTCTCAACCCGAGAATCCTGCTAATGGACGAGCCCTTCGGCGCGCTGGACGCAACGAACAGAGAGATCCTTCAGAGGCAGATACAAGAAATTCATGCTCAAACTAAGAAGACGATAATCTTCGTGACCCATGACGTCAGAGAAGCGGTCTGTCTGGGCGACAGGGTTGTCGTTTTCACGCATGCTCCAGCGCAGATCAGACGGCAATTCGTTATCGACCTCCCGAGACCGCGAAGGTCGGAAGACCCCGCGCTTCGAGGTATGACCAATGCCGTTCTGAGGGATCTGAAAGGAGAGAGGGAATTTGCAGAAATCGAGTCCGGAAGCGTCGCAGGGTAAGGACACCGGGCGGAGAAGCCGAGTAGACCTTACTGGTCTAATCGACGTTGTCATCGCCTTGGCCGTCATCGTCGGTGCTTGGCAGGCTTTCTTCTGGCTCGACTTAAGATACCACTGGCTAGGCCCCTATTCGCAGCTTCTCTTCCCGTCTCCGATGACGACACTGGCGACCTTTGAGAGGCTGATCAGCACGGGAATGCTGCCGACTGCAGTCTACACGACTGGTTATCGTCTGGCAGCCGGCTTTGCCTTAGCGATGCTCTTGGGTGTCATAGTAGGTATAGTGATGGTGAAATTCAGGCGTTTCGGCAAGACGATGGCATCCTTTGCTTTGGGTCTGCAATCCTTTCCTTCAATTGCATGGGTCCCGTTCGCAATATTGATCATTGGAATAAGCGATTATGGGGTCCTCTTCGTCATGGTCATGAGTTCGGCATTCTCGGTAATGTTGTCGACCTACTCAGGGCTAAGGAATATTCCCCCGATCTACATGAAGGCGGCGAAGAGCATGGGTGCTAGAAGACTCTCGCTTCTCCTTGGGGTAATGATTCCCGCAGCAACGCCCTCGCTCATAACTGGAATGAGGCAGGCCTGGTCCTTCTCGTGGCACGCCGTGATTGGAGCAGAGGTGGTGATGATTTCGGTCGGGGGATTGGGCGGGATACTCTACTTTGGAGAGGAGTTCATCAGAATGGACCAGGTCCTCGCCTGCATGATTACGATTTTCGTCATAGGCTTCGCGGTCGACAGGTTGATCTTCTTCAGGCTGGAGCGGCGAGTGCGTTCCAAATGGGGGTTAGCATCTTGAGCGGGCCAAGATACGAACTCCTACGAGGGAAGCTGTCCCGATTACCATAAACATTATATCTGCAACTCCGGCAAGTAGGCGAGTTTCATGGCGAACGACAGAGTTGTGGGAGGAGCGTTATTCGGTGGGAGCGTCATCGGTATCATTCTCTACGCCTTGCTCCTATTCTACGCGTGGGAGATTACCATCAGGGTAACTGCATTCATCGGCGTGGCTCTGATCCTGGCGATCCTTGCCTGGATTGGGTACACGATGGCCACCACACCTCCACCTGAACCGATAGCGGAAATCCCAGAAACGGGAGCGCCTTCGGGAGAAGCCAAGGTCGAGACGAAGACAGAAAAACAGTAAGCCCTGTCTCAGGAAAGACAGACCAGCCGTTGACGTAGATAGCAGACTTCGGTTGCATGCCATTCCCTCCACATGGGTCTTGATGAAATCCCGTGGTGGGTCGGCACGCGAGCGCGCCGATCCTGTTGCCTTCCTTGACAGCTTCTGGCTTGTTACTGACCATTGTCAGAAGTAGCCCAACGATTTGAGTCTCTCTTCGATTGCCTTCTTTTCCTCAGTGGAGAATTCAGCGGTCGGCGCTGAAACAACGGTTTCGCTCTTTAGTGCGCGCTCCAACAAGAAGACTATCGAATCATCTACGGAGACGAACCTCTGACCCATTTCGCGACTTACGCGTCCTACTAGCTCCTTTGGGAGCCTGACCATGACGAAGTCATCCTCAGACATGGGGTCCCAAGACCAGTGAGCGTCTTATTATCTTTCTGCATTGCCGCAGGTTGTTGGCCTCTCAGACACTCGACACACTTGTTAGGCTCGAGCATGCGGAAGACGCGAGAAGTGTGGTGGAGCTACTGAAGAGGCCCTTTGAGGTATTAGACTACTGGCGCTAGAGCTCTTTGCCAGGCTTAGATTGAAGAGAGGCGGCAATGTCTTTGTCGGTTACGCCCTTCTGTCGGTCTTCAATTAGACCAGCACCAGGGTCTAGCACGAAGCTACCGCTTTGAGTGTAGATCTTCAGCTTGCGGCGATACGCGGACTCGAGCGTTTTCCGTTCGCATTCATTGGCTGCGTACTTCAAGACGTGCCAGGGAGGCCCGAAGCTCTCGGCCGTGACGCATTTCGAGCCCAATTCGATCCTGGCTCCGTACAGAGCACTTTCAATTACAAGTGGGATTTCGCACAAGCTCACTTGCCCTTCACATTGTCGAAACGGCTGCACGCCCTCAGGATACTTGATGTAGAGAGGAACCCTCAGCAAAGCGTCATCGAGGAAGTAGCCGTGATCGTACTTCCCCATCTCTCCGAGCAACTGTCCATGGTCAGAAGTGACAATGTAGAGCGTATTCTTGGGAAGACGTTTCATTGACATGATGATGTCGAGCGAGCGGCTGATTGCCAGGTCTGCGTGCCTCCGGTATTTCTGCAGCCAGTTGAAGTCATGTCGGTACGGCTTCCCAGTCAAGTAACAGTACACCGACTCGATTCCTGGGCCCGCGTCATTCCAGGAGTAAGGTTGGTGCGCTTCCATCAGATTCAAGAACAACATGAAAGGTTCGTGAACCCTCCAGGTCTCAACGGAATGCATAATCTGTTTACTGCCCTTCTCAAGCGGAGTGCGCATCAGCAATCGAGGTGCTCGTCCTTGGACTGATTTGTAGATGTGACGTATCAGAAGCCTCGTTTTCCTGTCCCGTATCATCCTCTGCGACGCGCGAGGCCAGCTTCCACCCGCCTCTTTGAAATACGTCCTAACCCCCGTGATCGAACCGGTTTCATCGAAGATATCACAATGGCCGAAGGGGAAACCAAACAGTGGGGACACAAGAGGGTTGGCTGTAAGAGAATACGTCAAGTATCCACGGTCTGCCAATTCCCCCAAGATTCCATGCGTCTCCACAATCAGGTTAGCAGGCCTCAGCTTCTCAGAATTCTCGAAGTACGTATTCAGAGATTCGCGTATTCCGTGAGAAGAGGGAAGTCTCCCGGTGAACATCGAAGTATGCGAAGGAATGGTCCAGTTGGACGGAGCAATCGCGTTCTCATACTTGACGAACCCAGAATCCTCGAGCTTCCGGAGACCATACGAATAGTCTTCTCTTAGTGTGTCCAACACCATGAGTACTACGTTGAATCGCAATCGGATGACAGACCTTCGCTCCCCCGTGAGTCCTCGTGCTTTAAGCGATTTGTCTGCAGAGGGTAGTTGAATGACCTGCTCATCCGACAGTCGCTCCGATTCCACCCCGTGTTGAGACGGAGTTTGTTTCCAATGGAGCGGTGAGACGCCCCTTGTTCAATGAAGTGGTCGCCAGATACAGGTTTCAGGAGCCTCGAAGGGATTGCTACCGAACCTCACAATTCTGGACGAACTCTCGGCATCAGAGCAGAGTCGACGTCTAAGCCTTCGCAGCGGCCTTGGCAGCGGCCTTCTCGACCTGGCCCTTTTGGGTAATCTCGCGAACGATACCAGCTGCCACAGTGCTCCCCATGTCCCTCAGGGCAAATCTTCCTAACTCAGGAAAGTCCTTGAAGGTCTCGAGCACGATCGGCCTTAGGGGCTGTATCCTCACTATAGCCGAGTCTCCAGTCTTTATCGTCTTCGGCTTCTCCTCAGTCGGCTGGCCAGTCCTAGGGTCGATCTTTGCAACAAGCTCGGAAATCGTTGCCGCGACCTGGGCCGTGTGGGCGTGCAGGACTGGGGTGTACCCCGCCGCTATCGCAGTAGGGTGGAAGACGACTATAATCTGTGCAAGGAACTCCTTCGCAATCGTGGGCGGGTTGTTTGTGGGCCCCAGTACCGAGCCCCTCCGGAAGTCGGTCTTCGCAACCCCCCTCAGGTTGAACCCGATGTTGTCGCCGGCCATTGCTTCGGTCATAGCCACGTGGTGTGTCTCGATGGACTTCACTTCGGCCGTCAGGCCTTCAGGCATTATCATTACCGAATCGCCGACCTTGATCTTACCCGTTTCAATCCTTCCGACAGGGACCGTGCCGACTCCGGTGATAGTGTAGACGTCCTGGACTGGAAGTCGCAACGGCTTGTCGATGGGCTTCGCTGGCTCCACGAACTGATCGAGCGCTTCCATGAGGGTCGGACCCTTGTACCAGGGCATATTGGTGCCCTTCTTGACCAAGTTCTCTCCTGTCCAACCGGAGACCGGGATGATGTTGATCTTGGCGACCGGGAACCCGACGTTCTTCAGGAGGTTCTCGACGTCCTGTTTTGCTTCGTTGAATCTTTGTTCGGAGTATTTCACGGTCTGGTCGTCCATCTTGTTGATGCACACTGCCATCTGGCGCACTCCGAGAGTGAACAAGAGGAACGCGTGTTCTCTCGCCTGTCCGCCGGGAGCGAGCGCGACGTCCTCTTCGCCCTTCTTAGCGGAGACTACGAGAATTGCTGCGTCTGCTTCAGACGCGCCCGTGATCATGTTCTTGATGAAGTCACGGTGGCCGGGCGCATCGATCAGCGTGTAGAAGAACTTCGGAGTCTCGAACTTCTGGAAGGCGAGGTCAATTGTTACTCCCCTCTCTCTTTCGTCCTTCAACTCATCGAGAACCCACGCGTACTTGAAAGAGTCACCCGCGCCAGTCTTCTCAGACTCCTTCGCGAATTCATCTATCATCCTCTGGTCGACCACACCTAGGTCGAAGAGAAAGTGACCCATGGACGTGCTCTTGCCGTGGTCCACGTGGCCGCAGATGATCAAGTTCAGGTGGGGCTTATTCGCCATTCTACGTCTCTCTTTACATGAAACGACCCTCCCTCACTGTATTTAAGCGTAGTGGAGTGAAAAAGGGATTCTGTTCCATCTCTGATTGTCTGTTCGGTTGTTCGCGGTTGTGTTTATCGACTGCGTTCACTGCGAGCGCGGCTGATGAGTTCGAAGTCTGAGGAGTTTGGCGTTCTTGGGTAACCCGTGGTACGTTCTTCGCTGTGCCTTGGGAGAATAATGGTTAGCGAAGTGGGCGAAGGCAGCCTTTAGGTCCGGGGGAAAACAAGGAGCATCGAGCTTTCCGGTGCCCGCTTCACCTTCTACGGGCTTGTACGGATTAGCTCGATGACAAGTAGCTCCAGAGGATTACGCCCACGAGCATCACTATCGAGCCTGCGAAGCCCGTTATCAGTGCGCTCGCAGCATCCGAGCTCAGTCCGAGGCTCATGACGAAGCTCATCACGGGAGCTCTGACGAGCCAAGCGAAGAAGCCCAGTGCGTAACCGAGGAGCCAGAATCCGAACAGGATTGTTCTTCTTCCCATGCCGTATCGATAGATGATATCGACCTCAAAGTCGGTAAATGGGTGGAAGATGGTATTCCTTCACGGTTTTGTGGAAATCTTTAGAGCAAAATCCCCGCGAGGGAAAGCAGGTAGGTCGTGGCTATGCTCGCGCAGACTCCAAGCGCAAGGAAGAGGACCCCCTCCAACACGACCCCTTTATCTGGCCGCAGGTACTCGTCACTGATGCAACCAAGCATCAGCTTCCCAAAATAGGACATGGGATCTCTGGCCATTTCGGATGGCAGAAAAGGCAGTCTTGAGTTAATTAACGGTTGTGGAGGCTAAATCTGGCAGAATGGAGCTGGTCTTCAGGTCAGTGCTTGAGACGATGTAATAGCAATGAGTGGTCAACAATAATCATCCCGAGTAAGTGTTATTATAGTGAGGTCAGATTCCTGATTCGGCAAGGTGTGTGGCCTTGCTCGATAGTTTTGCCTCAAAGCTCGACAGGGCGAAGAGGGTTTCCACTTTCCGGGACTTCATCCTCCTCCCGGGGAGGAGCAGGACGGAACCGGGTGAGATCGACCTCTCGTCGAGGCTGACGAAGAACATCAAGCTCGAGGTGCCTCT
>Ga0208037_1000419_pt1 | contig 26089 bp, 17 predicted proteins | sample June2015DPH_13_1_3_FD_184710 | JGI IMG/M metagenome (GOLD analysis project Ga0208037, IMG submission 184710) | Peatland microbial communities from SPRUCE experiment site at the Marcell Experimental Forest, Minnesota, USA - June2015DPH_13_100... | ecosystem: Environmental > Terrestrial > Soil >...
CGTCACCACCAAGACCGGACAGGCCCTCAACGGTGGCGAAATCTCCACCTACGGCGGCAGCCTCGACACCTATGAGCCCTCGGCCCTGTATGGCGGCACATCCGGAAAATGGGAATACTTCTTCACCGGCTCCTTCAAGCAAAGCGGCATCGGTATCGAAAACCCCACGGCCAGCCACGTCCCCATCCACGACGACACCGACCAGACCCACGGCTTTGCCTACCTGTCCTACCGCATCGACGACACCAGCCGCGTAAGCCTCCTGCTCAACGGCTCCAACGCCGATTTTCAGATCCCCAATTCTCCCGACGTACCCCAGTCGTTCAGCCTCTCCGGCGTCCCGTTTTTCGACTCAAGAAACGTCAATGAAACACAGAATGAGCAGAACTATTACGGCGTGCTGTCCTATCAGAAGAGCGTCGATAAATTCTCCCTCCAGGCCTCGGCGTTTTCCCGTTACGGGCAGATTCACTTCATGCCCGATCAGGCTGGTGATCTGATTTTCCTGGGCGTCGCCGGCGACGTCTTCAACAGCTTCTTCACCAACGGCGTCCAATTCGACGCCTCGGTCGTGGCGGACGAGCACCACACCATCCGCGCCGGAATGCTGGCCGATTACACCTCCGAAAAACTCAACACCAGCACCGCCGTTTTCCTGACCGATCCCACCACCGGTCTGCCGATCTCCGATGTGCCCACCACCATCACCGATGATTCCGCCAACCACTCCACCACCGCGGGAATCTACGTTCAGGACGAATGGCAACTGACGCGCTCCCTGACGCTGAACTACGGCGTTCGCCTCGACAGCTTCGATGCCAATTTCGACAACGAAACCCAGCTCAGTCCGCGCATCAACCTCGTCTGGAAATCGGATGCACAAACCACCTTCCACGTCGGTTATGCCCGTTATTTCGTGCCTCCGCCCGAGCAAAACGTCCAGCCCGGCACCATCGCGAAGTTCGCCAACACCACCAACGCTCCGGCAAACTTCATCGACGATCCGCCCAAGGTCGAGCGTTCCAACTATTACGACGTCGGCGTGTCGCGGCAGCTATCCAAGCCTTGGCAAGTGAACCTCGACGGCTTCTACAAATCCGCGCGCAACCTGATCGATGAGGGCCAGTTCGGCGCGGCCATCATCGAGTCGCCCTTCAACTACGCCGTAGGAACCGTCTACGGCGCGGACATCAGCTCCACCTACAAATACGGCGGCCTCTCCACCTTCGGCAACTTCGCCTGGGTCCACACCCTGGCCCACGACATCGATTCCCAGCAGTTCGAGTTCGGCAACGATGAACTGGCCTACATTCAAGCCCACAACATCCAGCTCGATCACGATTCCACCTTCACCGCCTCGGCCGGCGTCTCGGATGAGCTGACCAAGAACGATCTCGTCTACGTCGATCTTCTTTTCGCCACGGGCTTGCGCCGCGGATTCGCCAACACCGGGCAGGAGCCGGTCTATTCCCCCGTGAATCTCGGTTATCAGCACGTCTTCCACCCCGATGGCTCGCCCCGGCAACTCGTCCGCTTGCGCTTCGACATCGTGAACGTCTTCGACGAGGCCTACCAGCTTCGCGACGGCACCGGCGTCGGCGTCGGGGCGCCGCAATACGGTCAACGCCGATCATTCTTCCTGGGGCTGGCCTACCAGTTTTGAACATGAGCTATCGCATCATTCAAAATTCCGCTTCCCATGAGATCGGCCTGCTGCCGGCGTTCACGCTGGTCTTGTGGCTCGGTTGCCTGGCCGTGGGTCTGCTGGACATGTTGCTGCTCCGTCAAAGTCCCGCGCCCCCAACCACCCAGCCGCAGCCGACTCAGGCCCAACTGCTGGACGTTGACATCACTCAGGACGCCTCGCCGCCCCAGGCCATGGCGTTCTCGGCCCCTTCGCCGTTGCCCGCCTTTGCCGCACCCGCGCCGGCCATCGCCTTCGCCTTGCCGCTCGACGCGCCGCCGCAACGTCCGCCTCCCATCGGCGCGACGGTTGCGCACGACGTGCAACGGCTCACCTTCGGAGAAGGCGAGGGTCGACAGCCCGCTCCCGAATATCCCCTCGAGGCCGTGCTCGCCCGCCAGGAAGGCGTCGTGCTCGTCCTCTTTACCGTCGATCCCGACGGCCGCGTCACCTCCGCCGAGGCGATCGCGCCGTCTCCCTGGCCCATTTTGAATCAGGCCGCCGTGCGCTGCGTGCGCGACCAGTGGCGTTTCCCGCCCGGCGCCGGCCGCTCGTACGAGGTGTCCATCGAATTCCGGCTGAACCATCCGTGAATCAGGAGGTCCGTCATGAATTCCATTTTGGCCAACATCATTGTGGATTATTTTCAGGAGGGCGGCCCCGTCATGTGGCCGATCCTCCTGGCGCTTCTGGCCGCGTTGACGGTCATTTTCGAACGCTCCTGCTGGTGGTGGGCGCTGCGCCGGCGAACGCGCGCGGTGCAACTGGACGACAGTTTCGAGGCCATCGCGTCCGGCCAATTTGCCCGCGCCGTCGACTTGACCGCCGCCAGCGACGATCCCTACCTCCGCACCGTTCACGACGGCCTGCTCCACGCCCATAGCTCGCTCCTGGGCGCGATGCAGCTTCGCGCCTCCAACGAGCTGGAACAGGGCGAACGCCGCCAATGGGTGCTGGGCACGCTGATCACGCTGGCCCCGCTCCTGGGTTTGCTGGGCACGATCATCGGCATCATGCGCTCCTTCCACTTCGTCGGCGAGGAACAGCTCGCCCCGACCAAGGTCAGCGGCGGGATCGCCGAAGCCCTGATCGCGACCGCCTGCGGCCTGGGCATCGCCATTCTCTGCCTGCTGCCCTACAACTTTTTCAACCGCAAACTCGCCCAGTTCCGCGCACGTTTGGAACGCACCATCAACCACGTCGAGTTGCTGGTCGAATCCGCCAAGCACCACGGCCACGACGTGGAGCAGTTTGCCCGCCGCCGCGCCCTGGGCCAGGACCAACCGCTTTGAAAGGACCGTGTTTTATGCCCGTCAAATTGAACGCCAAACTTCCCACCGAAAGCGCCGAGGCGCGCATCGAGATCATTCCCCTGATCGACATCATGTTTTTCCTGCTGGCCTCGTTCATGCTCGTGAGCCTGACCATGGTGAACCTCAAGAGCCTGAAGCTGAACCTGCCCACCGCCGTCACCGCCCAGCCCCAAACCAAGAAGGATTTCCTCGACATTTCCGTCGACAAGGCCGGCGCGATTTTTCTCGACCAGCGGCCGGTGCAGCGGCAAACGTTGCCGGCGAGCCTGGCGGCGGCGCTGCAATCCAACCCGCAGATTCGCATTCTGATCAGCGGCGACCGCGACGCCCGCCACGGCGACGTCATCCGCGTCCTGGACGTCGTCCGCGCCGCCGGCATCGACAAGGTGGCCTTTGAAATCCGCCCGGCACAGCAGGGGGCCACACCATGATTCGATTCATCACAGGGCTGAATTTCCTCGGCGTCCTGGCGGTGGCCGTGTTGTGTGCCGCCCAATGGCAAACCAACAGCCGGCTCAGCCTGCGCGCGGGCGACCTGGAAAAAATCCGCCAGCAGCAGACGGCGAAATTGTCCGAGCAGGAAAAGTCGCTGAAGGACGATGCTGCGGACTTGGACGATTTGCGCCGTCGGCTGGAGCTATCCGAATCCGACTTGGCCGACACTCACAAGAAGTTGGAATTGTCCAATGCCCAGTGCGATCAACTGAAAAATACGTTGACTCAGTGGCAGCGAGCCGTCGCCGATCGCGATGCGGCGTTGAAGCAGGCGGGCCAGCAAATTCAAAAAATCGCCGCCGAGCGCAACGACGCCGTCCAGAAATTCAACGATCTAGCCGACAAGTACAATACCCTGGTGAAAGACGCTCACGGCAGCCAGTGATCACACCGGCTGCGCTTGGTGTGATTTGTCTTCCGCATACTCCGTCGCCGCCTGGCAGAACCCCATGAACAGCGGGCTTGGGCGCAGCGGCCGGCTGGTCAATTCCGGGTGCGCCTGCGTCCCCACGAAATACGGGTGAACCTCCTGCGGCAGCTCCAGAATCTGCATGATCGGCTGCGTGGGATGCTTGCCGCTGAAGATCATCCCGTGCTCCTCGAGCGTCGGGACGTATTTCGGATCGACTTCATAGCGGTGCCGGAAACGCAGGCGGACCGTGCGGGCGTTGTCGAATAGGCGCGCCGCCAGCGTGCCGGGCTTCAGCTCCACGTCTTTCCCCCCCAGGCGCATGTTGCCGCCCAGGCCTTCGATCTTCTTTTGTTCCGGCAGGATGTCGATCACGGGTTGGCGGCAGCTTTTCTCGAATTCCGTGCTGTTGGCCCCCTCGATGCCGCAGACGTTGCGGGCGTATTCGATCACCGCCATCTGGAATCCCAGGCACAGGCCCAGGTAGGGTATTTTGTTTTCGCGGGCGTAGCGGATGCATTCGATCTTGCCTTCCGTGCCGCGCACGCCGAAGCCGCCGGGAACGATGATCCCGTGGCAGTCCGCCAGCCGCTTGGCCACGTTGGAGGCGTCGATGGTGGTCGTGTCGATCCAGCGGAAATTGACGTTCACTCCCAGATGCGCGCCGCAGTGCTCGCCCGATTTGATGATCGACGCGTACGCATCACGCAGGGACGTGTATTTGCCCGTGACGGCCACCGTGATGTCCCGCCGCGCCTTGCCGATGCGCTCCACGAACAGGCGCCACTTGAGCCGCGCCTGGTCTTCCCTGCCCTGGTCCACGCGGTCGTGCAGCCTGAGCAGCGTCAGCACCTCGCGGTCGATTCCCGCCGTGCGCAGCGACTCGGGAATCATGTAGATGCTCTCCACGTCGTGCATGGTGACGACGCGGCGCATCGGTACGTTGGTGTACATGGAGATTTTTTCGCGCACCTTTTCCTTGACCGGATTGGTGGCCCGGCAGGCGATGATGTGGGGCATGATCCCCACCTCCATCAGCCGCTTGATCCCCAGCTGCGCCGCCTTGGATTTCTGCTCGCCCAGCGCCCCCGGCTCCAGCACGTACGTGAGCACCACGAACACCACCGAGTTCTCGCCCTCCTCGTACGCCAATTGGCGGCACGCTTCCAGATACGCCTGGTTTTCAAAGTCCCCGACCGTTCCGCCCACTTCCACGAACACCACGTCCGCGTTGGTTTTCGCCGCCAATTCGCGCAGGCGCAGTTTCACCTCGCCCGTGACGTGCGGGATGAACTGCACGTCGCGGCCCAGGTATTCGCCCTCGCGCTCTTTCTTGAGCACGGCCGCGAGAATCTGCCCGTTGGTCACGAAATTCGCCGCCGTCAGGTCCTGGTCCAGCAGGCGCTCGTACGTTCCCAGGTCCATGTCCGTCTCCATGCCGTCGTCCAGCACGAAGACTTCCCCGTGGCGGTACGGGTTGAGCGTCCCGGAGTCGATGTTGTAGTATCCCTCCATCTTGATCGGCGCCACCCGCAGCCCCTTGTCTTGCAGCAGCTTGGCCAGCGACGAGGAGAAAATCCCCTTGCCCAGCCCGCTGATCACCGTCCCCACCACCACCACGTATTTGTGATGCCCCTTGCGATAACCCTGCGGCATCGGAGTGTAAAACTCCGTCTCTTCCGTGGATTGCCCGATCTTGTACAAAAGTTCTTCGTTGCTCATTTTCGTTTCCTGTATCTTTCAACAAACTCGGCGTACTGCTGCGGCGTGTCGATGCCGTGGCTCGCCCGCTCGATGATCGTCACCCCGATGGGGATGTCGTTTTCCATCGCCCGAAGCTGTTCCAGTTTCTCCGCCAGCTCGCAAGGCGTGGGCTTTAGGCCCGCCAAACGCTTCAGCGTCTTGCGCGTGTAGCCGTAAAGCCCGACATGCAAATAATACGCCGGCTTCTGGTCTGGATCGCGGGCAAAGGGAATGGGCGCTCTGGAAAAATACATCGCCCGCCCGCTGCCGCTGATCACCACCTTCACCAGGTTCGGATTGGCCGGGTCCATCGGCGGCGCAAACGGCGCCGCCGCGGTGAACATCTCCCATTCGCCTTCCACCATGTGTTGCACAACCTGGTCGATGCTTTGGGGTTCGATCTCCGGCTCATCGCCCTGGACGTTGACGATCGGCCCCTCGCCGCCCAGCCGCAACGCCGCCTCCGCCACCCGGTCCGTCCCGCTGGGATGGTCCGGGTCCGTCAGCACGCAGCGCGTTCCGAAGGGCCGCAGCGCCGCCACCACCTTCTGGTCTTCCGTGGCGACGATCACCTCGTGCACCCGCTTGCATTGCCGCGCCTGATCCACCACGTGTTGCACCAACGGCTTGCCGGTTTCGGCGGCGAGAATCTTGGCGGGAAAACGGGTCGAGCCTAATCGGGCGGGAATAATGACCGTCGCAGTCAAAGTCGATCCTCAAGACATCCCGGGTCAACTCTAAACTGCGGAGCGAGCATACGATCTGCAACCCACTCGTGTCAAGAAATGTCCCCATAGCTGCCGGGCCTTTCAATTCCGTAGGAACACATAAATGCAACCGCAGAGGGCAGGTAGAGTGGAGAACTGATCGGCATTCGGGCCGTTCAGTTCTCTACTCTGCCGGTTGCATTTTTCGTATTTGCGTCCGCGACGGCGGCGCTGAGACGAGCGCGGGGGTTGTGGGTATATTGCTGGGACAATGGGAAATCCGCAGGAGCAAACGACGATGCCGGCTGGGCCCCCGCGGCCGCCGCGCAGACGACGGTGGGTACGCGCGGTCGGGGTCGTGGGCACGGCCGTGACGCTGCTTTGGATCGTGCAACTGACCGTGCTGCCTTGGATCGTGGGTAGGCGAACGGCGGCGGCGCTGGCGGCGCTGGGGTTCAGGAACGCGACGTTTACGGTTCGCAACGTCAGCCTCCAACGCGCGGTGGTCACGCAAATAGCCGGGCCGGCCGACGAGCCGACGGTGAACGCGGCGGTCGTGACCTACTCGCCGTGGTCGCTGCTGCGCGGAAGGCTAAGCAGCATCCAACTGACCGGCGTGCAGGTTACCGTCGATGCGTCTCGCGGGGCGATTTGGCTGAGTTTGGCGCGGCAAGGGTCGGCCGGGGCGCCGACGACCGGCGGGGGGCTGCCGTTCGAGCAGATCGTGCTGCGGTCGTCGAATTTGGTGCTGCGCGCCAAGGGAGCCGAATATTGGCTGTCGGTCTTGGCGACGCTGCAAAATGACGCGGGAAAATTGAAGCTGCACGCAGAAGCGCACGCGGCGGACTCGGCGATGGCGGTGGATGGAACGCTCGAAACGGCGCCGCCGGGGCGGGTTGAGTTGGCGCTGCACGTTAGCCGGTGGTCGATCGACAAGCCGCGGCTGGTCTTGCGCGATCTGCGCGTGCAGCTTGCTCTGGCGCAGGCGGGCGGGGCATGGCAGATTTTGCCGCAGAGCCGGGCGACGCTGGGGGCGGTCGAGTTTGCGGATTGGACGCTTGCCGCCCATGACGCCGCGCAGCCGGTGGCGCAAATCCAGTTGCAGCCCGTCCAACCCGGCCAAGGGTCGGCGGCTGGGAATACGGCTTTGCCGGCGACGTTGGTGATGCAGGATGCCAGCCTCTTGCGCGCCGATGGGACGGTGAAATTGCCGCACATCCAGGCCAAGTTGCCGTTGCGGGCCAGCGCGGATTCTTCCGGGATTTCGATTGCCGTCGATCCGGCATCGACGCTGGCGGTGGCGGGCGCAAGCGTTGGAGACGTTGCGGTGGATTTGCCGCAGGCGCATGTGTCGGGGACGCTGAAGCTGGCGGCCGGCGCCGGGCCCAGCCTGGACGGCATGGTGGATTTTGCCGGCGCGGCGGCCAAGCTGGGGTTGTTTTGGGTTCGCGATGCCGGTGGGAAGCTTCCGGTGCGGTACAACGTGGCCGGTGCGGCGGCCAATGGACGGCTGGCGGCGGCCGCGGTGGGGGTCAAGTCGACCCCGCTGCCGGGGCTGGTCGCGTCGGCGGCGCTGATCGATGGACGTTTGGCGCTCGAGGCCGATTGGCCGGTGCTCAAGGAGGCCAGCGTTCATGCCACGGGGGCGTTTGATTTGGCCAGCGGCCCGCCGCGGGGACACATCGGCCTTGAGATTCCGCAGTTCACACTGATCGACCCGGACGAGGTGGGCTCGTTGCTGCCGATGTTTCACGGCCTGAGCGTGCTGGGCACGTTCAGCGGCTCCGGGCAGGTCAAGCTGGAAGTGGGGCACGTACAGCCGCATCTGGATTTGCACGCGCACGACGTGCAGGTGTCGGATCGGCAATACGACCTGGAGATCGACGGCCTGAGCGCGAATGCGACGATCGACGGTTTTTCGCCGCTGACGACGCCGGGAGGGCAGGGGGTTTACGTTTCGCAGGCGCACGTCGGCAAGCTGATACTGGCCAACGGGAATGCGACTTTCCGCGTGGAAAGCGTCCAGTCGCTATTGATCGAGCGCATGAGCTGCCAGTGGCAGGGCGGCAACGTGTACACGGACGCGTTTCGCATCGATCGCACGCCCTCGTCGCTGGATTTGACTCTGTCGGGCGAGGACTTGGACCTGAAGTCGGTTCTGGCGACGTTCTTGCCCGAGCAGGCCAGCGGGGATGGACGGATGTATGGGCGGCTGCCGGTGAAAATCCGCTGGCCGCAAATCATCTTTGGCAATGGATATCTGTATTCCGCCCCAGGCGGCGGGACGTTTCAGCTTGGCGCCAAAATGCTGAGCCAATTGGGCGATCTGCTGGACAAGTCCGACCCGCGGTTCGCCACCGATGACAGCTTCAAGCAGGTGAAAGCCCGGGCGTTGGAGGCGATGAGTGATTTTCAGTACGACGTGCTTAAAATAGACTGGAAAAGCACGCCGACGGGATTGTTCGGCGCCGCGCACGTGGAAGGCAAGGGCCGCCAGAGCGAAGGCGGCGGTCATCCCTTGAGCTTGACGGTGAATTTCCCGAACATGGATCAGGCGCTGACGCGCTACCTGATCATGAAAAAACAGGCCGGCGAGTGACGTGACATTCAGCCGATCCATTCGAGCAGCGCTATCCATGGGTTCGCGCCGCCAGGACGTCCCCTTTTTTCCCTAAAGACAAATGCAACCGCAGAGACGCGGAGCACGCTGAGAGGGCCGCAGAGAAGACATTTGATTGGTTTTTGATTTCATCTCTGCTGCTGTCTCTGTGTCTCGGCGTCTCTGCGGTTGCATTTTTGCGCTCTGATGTTTGCTTGTGCGATCTCTGAAAGCACCGTGAACTCAACGGCAAAGCGGATTTATTGCTGCCGCGACCCGCGCTTTGCTCCATTGCCCGAGGTTACCACAGCGGAGATGTGTAGCAGCGAAACGTACGCCGCACGTTGCGCCACCGTCCCGCGCCCGCCCAGCCCGACGTACAGTCCGTTCTTCACCCGCAGCACCAATTCCGGATGCCGCACATCGTACCGATCCCCGCTACTGGTCACGATCCGAAACGGCTCAAACGGCCGGCGAGCAAGCAGTTCTTGTATGGTATCCAAAGTCACGGTTCAAATTATAACCACCATGCTGCCAAGCAAGCCAAGATCAGTTCTGAAATTTTGATTCATCGGCATGATGACGGTTCATGGTCGTTTTCTGCCGCCTTTGGCTTGCGGGGCGGCGGTCAGGGGATCGTCGGGCCAGGAATGTCTGGGATATCGCACGCGCAGGTCCTTGCGAACCTGGAAATACGTCGTTGACCAGAAACTTTTCAAATCATCGGTGATCTGCACCGGACGATAATTGGGGCCGAGCAGGTGCAGCAGGACGCGCACGCGGCCGGCGGCGATGCGCGGAGTGTCGGTCCAGCCGAAAATCTCCTGAAGCCGCACGGCCAGCACGGGCGGCTGCTCGCCGCTGGGGGCGTAGGTGAGTCGAATGCGGCTGCCGCTGGGTACCGCGATGATCTGGGGGGCGTGCTGATGCAGCAGGCGATCCAGGGGATGGATCAGGCGAGCTTCCAACGCGGCGACGAGATTGCCGCCGGTCAACTCGGCGACGCTTTTTTTGCCGCGGCAGGCGTCGCTCAGGGCATCAGCCAGCTCGGCTTCGTCAAACGCCGGCCAGGGATGCTCGGGCATCCACTTTCGCAGCAGCGCCACGCGGGCGAGCAAATCGGCGGCGGATTCATCCGAGCGGAAGATTTCGGCGGCACGCGGACGCAGGGCGGCGGCCAGGACCTGGGCGGCCTGGTCGGCATCGACGGCCGAATCCCGCTCCTCGGATAGTGTCAGATCGCGATAGCAAACGCTGCTGACGGCGACGACGCGTCCATGCTGCGGATCGAAGAGCACGTTGCGGCGGCGCGAGATCGATTGGGGGAACATCTCCGGCAGCCAGTCGGGGCGGATGGCGCTGGCGATGCGCACCAGGGCCTCGCGGGCGAAGATGCGCGCCTCGTGCCGGGCGTCCAGGGCCAGGAAGAACTCGCCCAGGCGAACGGCGGATTCGCCGGCCAAGCGCACGCCGCCGCCGCCGACCATCACGGCGGCAGCCGGATCGCCCGTCCTCCGACGGCACACGCGGTCCGGATAGGCCCAGAGGATCAGCTTCAGCAGCGTCTGGTGGGCCGGACGATGCTGAGCCTGGTGTCCAAGTCGGCGCACCAGGCGAAGCAGTTCTGCACGCGCCTGGTTCACTTGCCGCACGGCCAGGGGATCGAGGCGCTCCTCGCGGGGATTCTCCAGAAGGTCCAGGCGAAGAAGCAGGTCGCTATCGGCCTTGACGGACGGGCCGCGGGGTTGCGCCTCCGGCGGCGCGGACCGGAGGATGTCTTTTTCCGACAGCAGGGCCGCCAGGGCCGCGCCTTCTTGGGCGCAGCCTTCGTCCGCGGCGGCGCACAACAGACGGCCGAGGCGCGGATGCACGGGGAGTTTGATGAGCCGTTTGCCCAGGTCGCTCACGCCCGAAGCGTCGACCGCGCCCAGCATCTGCAAGAGCTGCTCGGCCGAGGCGATGGCCGACTGCGGCGGCGATTCGAACCATCCGAAAGCGCGGGGATCGGGCTTGCCCCAGACGTGCAGGTCGAGCACGGCCGGGCACAGGTCGACGCGATGCACTTCGGCCAATTCAAAGTCCTCCAGGGCGGCGTGCTCCTTTTGCGACCAAAGTCGCACGCATCGGCCCGGCGCGGTTCGGCCGGCGCGGCCGGCTCGCTGCGTCGCCGAAGCCTTGCTGATGCGCTTCAGCTCGAGGCGATCCAGACCGCGAACCGCATCGAACCACGGCACGCGGGCCAGGCCGCTGTCAATCACCACCGTCACGCCGTCGATGGTCAGCGACGTTTCGGCGATATTGGTGGCGAGGATGATCTTGCGGCGCGGCGACGGCGCCAGGGCCAGAAGCTGCTGCCCGCTCGGCAAACTCCCGTGCAGCGGGAGAAGCTGGGCGTCATATTGGGCGGCGGCCGGCTCAAGCTGGCGGATGGCGCGGCGGATTTCGTCGGCGCCGGGAAGAAACGCCAGGATGTGGCCGCCGGGTTGCTCCAGCTCGGTTTCGACGGCCCGGACCACGCGCGCCGTCGCCGGGACGGCGGCGTGCGGATGGTACTGGATGTCGATGGGAAAACTTCTGCCGGGAACGGCAACGACGGGGCAGCTCAGAAACTGCGAGGCTTTTTCCGCCTCGAGCGTCGCGGACATGATGACGATCAGCAGGTCCTCCCGCACGGTTTGCCGCAGTTCGCGCAGCATGGCGACGGCCAGGTCGCTGTGGATCGATCGCTCGTGGAATTCATCCAGCACGACGGCGCCGACGCCATCCAAAAATGGATCGCCGATGAGCTGGCGGGTCAAAATCCCCTCGGTCAAGACGCGCAGGCGTGTTTGCGGGCCAATGTGTTTTTCGAAGCGGATGTGGTAGCCGATTTCATTTCCGACGGTCCACCCATTTTCCTGGGCGATGCGCATGGCGGCCGCGCGTGCCGCGACGCGCCTCGGCTGGAGCATGACCAGATTGGGATGCTGCGGCGAAAGCAATCCCGCGCGCAGAATCGCCGGCGGCACGCGGGTGGTCTTCCCCGCCCCCGGCTCGGCGACGATCACCAGGGAGCGAGCTTCGTTGAGGGCACGGGTGATGCGAGGCAGCTCCGGGTCGATGGGCAGGGGGACGAGCTGGGGCATCCATCGCAAGCTTAACCGCCTGTGGGAGAAGTCTCACGGCCGATGGCGCGGCGCATCGCCTGGCGGGTCTTTTGCCACAGGCTGCCAGGGATCAAAAGCACCGCGATCAGCGCGGGGTAAGAGCAGTGTAGTCGCGTGTTTGCGCGGGTTTAGGTTCGATTTTTGAAAAAGAAACATTACTTCGCCATGTTGCGCTTCGAACTGTAATTGCACGTTTTGGCAGTCCATCGACAACCGCTTTAGGGAAGCGGAGCTACGATCCGGCCGCCCCCACAAATCGACATTTCCGGCCTCTCCGGGGCTGCTTTGAGCCTCGGAATTCGCAGCGTCTTTGTTCGATCTTCACTGATCTTCGCGTATTGCAGGCGATTTTGACGGAAATCTTGCGAAAGCCGCGAATTTAGGAACCACTCATTTAACCGCCTAGCACGAAGCGACTGAACCGCGAAGCCGCGAAGGGCGCCAAGACAAATACGCCAAGTCGAGAGCGCGCTCGCGTCCGGTTTCATTCCTTGACGGGCTGATTTTTCGGGAAGATTGGCCAAACTTCGGCCGTTAGTATGGACCACAGATGAAAATCAGATGGCTGCGGAAAGAATTTAGGGGGTTTGAATTTCCCCTTTGCATTTCCTCCACTCCGAGTTGTTGTTGAAATAATGCGGCTGTTCACGAGCGCGATTGTTTTAGGCGTTCGGCAGGATCCTGCAACGTGCTGATGGCTGGACGTCGCGCCACCAACTTCGCCAGCAGAAATTTCCCCCATTCCAGCAATCCGGGCGTGAAATCCGAAGGATCTTGTTTAATCAATTCGATGAGGAAGGCCTCCAAGTGCGGCCCACGCTTGCCTGCCGATTCTATGAATGCGATTAGTTGGTCTAAATATTTTGGATGGTCCTGGCTTATGGCTAGACTTTCGCGAAGGACGTGCGATGCATCGGAAATGTCCCAACGTAGACTGTTGATTCTGAGACTGGAGGCTGCCTTTCCAAATACCTCGCCCCGCGCGCGGAGGCGCTCGATAAGGGCTTCAGGTACTCCTTGCAGAGCGTCGAGAGGTGGAAGAAATGAAAGTGCGCGGAGCACATTCCACCAGTCGTCGGATGCCAGCATCTGTCCCAAATTTGCGGAAAGCATCTCGTTCGCGTTAGAGGCTATCTCCGGCCAATCATGCCAAAACCAGTTGGTGAATGCACATGTACCTGCTTTCCCAAGGAGATCCCGCTTCTCCGCGGGGGTAAACGGACCGAGAAGAATCGCAGCCAAGATTGGGGCCGTTATCGGGGCACCCTGTTCAGAGCAGGTCGTGATAAACCGCGCAATGACTTTATGGTTTGCCGCGCCCGATTCGAGCACGGCCCGGTAAATACCGAAGCAACATAACCTTACGACGCGCTGTTGATTCCTTAGCTCCGGCCATTGGTTGAGTGCGTTAGCAAGTGCGTCGACAAAGTCGAGCGGCCATGGACTTCCGTAGCTGAATATCCAACTGGCGTCCCGCAACATCGTTCCCTGGAATTCATCTGAAATGCGCAAAGCATCCTGGCTGCGCAACTGAGAAATTTTGATGCCATTTTCCTTCTGCTGTTCCCACCGAGTCCAGTCTGATTCCGTCCCTATATCGCCGGCATCGACTCTGCGAATGATTTCGTCCCAGGAATGTCCAGCCTTTCTGGCCCGTACACAAACAGCGACCTGCCAAGGGTAGTATTGCCATGACTCACAGGCGGTGGAGTCAGGATCAATCCGAGAAATCGAAGCCAACTGTTTCACCAGATTCGCCTTAATAGGATCCTGAGCAAACGCTGAGATCGCCTGACAAACTTGCCACTCAGGGTGACCGTTGCGCAAGCTCGCGCCGTCGTATTGAATCGTTGCCCAAACCTCAAGGCTTTCTTGTCCGTTAATTCTAACGGAGAGTCCCGTTGCCTCTCTACCGAAGAGCAATGGCCATTCTTGTGCAGCAGTGTTGTCGAATATGGCAACGAATTGTCGGAGGAATTCGGTTAGCAAACCCTTGTGCGGTTCGGACCTCCATGTATCGACAGCGAGAGAACGCAGCGGATAATTAACCGTGGTGCGGGCAAATTGGTCCCAGAACGCCGGAGGCGCGCCATCGAAATTGCGCCCATACCGCGCGACAAAGTCGTAGGCCTGAGGGACATCCCATGGGAAATGCCTCAATAACAACTCTTGCGCCCATGGCCTACCCGCCCCAGCAAGTTGTGCGCAGATGAGCCAACTGCGCTCGGGAATGGTGCCACCGGATGTTGCAAGGCTCCTTGAAAGCTCCTCCTTACACACTTCCTCGGCCTCGCCGGAGCATAACTCGTGAAATGCGAAAACATCGGCTAAGTCACAAACTTCGAATCCACGGGCAGCACATCGTGCAATGATTCGAACGGAAGCGGGCCGGTGGCGTGCGGCACCGTCTTTCAACAATGCCACCGCGATGCGCGATCCGGAAAGGATCGTTCGCTGAGCTGCATCGTCGGCAGCATCGTTCATCTCTTCACAGACCGCAATAATGGAGTCTATGAGTTCCTGCCGTTCGAAGAAGACACGTCCCGCTGCGAACAGGAAAACGTTACGCCAATAAGGGTATGGAGCAATATCGTGAAGTGTTCTTTGGATGCATAATTCACCGCCGTCGAAAAAATGTTCCGCTGCCATGAACTCTTGCAGCGTCCGAATTTCAAAACCAATCGCTTTTTCGGTCGTTCCGACAAGAAGAACTAGGCGGTCGGTAGCCGCCAAGCGTATGGCCTCAACCAGTTCACGCCGTTTCGCAGCATCGTCATGTCCACTGCTCTCCAGACGGCTGTCAACGATGTCTTCAAACTCCTTATGAGTAAGCCGTGCGCTCGTCTGGCCGGCTGCGGCATTTCGCTTTTGAAGAACCCATCCCGCCCGGTGGTGGATCCAATGGATATCGGGCTCGTGACGGGCCAAAATGAGGGAAAATGGAGTTCCACGTTCCTTCTCCCGGCGATAGATCACGTCGTAGTAATCGTGGAACAATTTCCACCGCTGCTCGGGTGGCTCGCCCCCGCCCTCGATCAAGGCGAGCATAATGGTCACCTGGAGGGGCGACTGCATTAGCCGAGCTGTGGCGGGGTTCGCCGTAGCCTTTTTCAATGTAGAAGTTAGCTCATCGACACGTGTGGGCTGGCCCGGGTGCCTCGCGGTGGCCAATCGCAAGCCATATTCCAGGGCCTGCTCGGGGTCGAGCGGTGCGAGTGAGACATGGCGGTATAGCGACGGATCGAACTCTTCTGAATACCCTTGAGGACGGGTAGTGGCAAGCACTACTAGATCAGCATCCACGTCATGTGCTTCCACACTGACGAAATCCCGAATGACCTGCATCACCTGTTGGCGGTTGCTGGAAGCAGGCACTTCATCAAGCCCATCTAGCACCAACACCCAAGGGTAAGCACCTAACCAGCGACGAAAGTCCGCTGGTCTGACGGTTGAATTCGTGCGATCCCCAATACGTTTGACTAGATATTCAAATAGCCCTTTGACTCGGTTGTCATCGGTGGCGACCAATCGAGCCGCTAGATCCTTCAAATCGACTCTGAGGGGGTATCTGCGAGCGCAGACCGTTGGCAGCCCGTGAGACATCTCCCCGATTCGCTCAAGTGCCTGAGAAACCTCTGGTGAGAAAGGTCCTCCGGCAGCCCGCAATAATGCAGCTCGCAACAGTTGGCAGGCAAACTGTCCGACTGTTGTCTTTCCCTGGCCCGGGCCCCCAACCAGCACGATGCGCCCCAGCTGATCCTTGGCTGAGCCTTCGCGTGGCGTTTGCCGGTACCTGCGTGAAGGCTTTAGCACCTGCCGACTTTCCTCGAAGAATAGGTTAAGAAAGGTGCGTGGCGGTCCTTGCTCAACTTTCTCGCCTTCCGTTTGTTCCACATCCGGGTTGCTTGGCTGTGAACGCGAAAACTTGTCTTCGCGCAAAAGTTCCGCCGGACGCGGCGGATCAATCGGCAGATCCACGAAAACGGCGCAGAGCGGTATGCTCTTGGCGTCGGTGTAGCCCCCTTGCCCCAGGCGCGCGTATTGGTCATCCAGCAGCTCGGATTCGAGGTAGCGCCGAATTGTGGACAGGAAATCGGTCTTGTCCAACTCCAGTACCTTCATCATCTCAGAAAGCACATCACCGGGCAGCAGCCAAGCGGTGTAGGTAGTGCGCACTCCGGGTATTGCATCCAGGAATCGACGGATCTGATCCCCGTCCCAGATGGCATAGTCTTTGAGGCCGTGGGACTTCTTGAACCCATTAAGAATCGCTCGCACCCGATCCTTGCCGCCCTTCTTTGCAACCGGGCTCAAGACGAGATTGGTAGCGAAGATGTAGTACTCAGGGCAAACACGCTCCCCTAGAGGAACCTGCTTCTTCTCTCTTGGTCTGGGCTTTAGTTTGGCGAACTCCGACTTCAGTTGCTTGATTGCCCAGTCTGCATTCTTCTTCGCCTCCGAATCTGGCAGTTGGCGGAACTTTGCCTGCACGATGCCGTATCCGCTCCAGCTCTTCGTTGCCGGATACCTGATTGGTCCGTCAAAGATGGCCTCGCGCCCACCATCAGGGCCATCACCGAAGATCATCAGTTGAGGCCCGATGATCTCTAGCCCGATGGCTTGGATCAATTGCTCAAAAGATCGCGTGTTCAGGCGTTCAAGTTGGTAATCCTGCATAGGACCCTAGCTGCCATGAGATAAGTTTTGAGTGTCGTAGGTCCGCCGCGCCGCCCCTTCAGACCCTGATTCCCACGCTGCACTTCCGACGGCGTGGCATCCCTGAATGACAGGGAATTTATCTGTCTGCGTCTGTATCTTAATCTCTGGCAAGAAATCTGCCACGCTGATCCTGCGAAATATGTGGCGGTAAGAGGACTAGACCCTCACCCTTGGCCCTCTCCCGGCGTACAGGTCGAGGGTGAAAAGAAGTGCGCGGAAAGGGAGAAGGGGCGTTGAGGTAATGGAGAGGTCGGACAAGCGGGGGCTGAAGGACGGTTGAGGGCTGCCTGATGCTAGGAAGTTGCTGGTTGCGAGTTGCGAGTTAGCGCGCCCGGCGCGGGGATTCATTTGTTGACCAAACCGTGGGTTTTTAGCCAGGCGGCGGCGAGGGTGGTCCATTGGCTAAGCTGCGGATCATCTTCGGCCAGGGCGAAGCCGTGCTTGCCGTGCTGGAAGATGTGCAGCTCGGCCGGCACCTTCTTGACGCGACAAGCCTGGAAAAATTGCAGGCTGTTTTCCACGGGGACGGTCCGATCGTCGGCGGTATGCACCAGGAAACAGGGCGGCGTCTGTGCCGTGACGTGCAGATCGGTCGAGGCAAGCTGCTCCAACTGCAAATCCGGATGATCGCCCAACAGATTCTTTCGCGATCTGGCGTGGGCGTAAGGATCGACCATGGTAATCACCGGATAAACCAGCAGCACCGCGTCGGGGCGGGAGCTGATCCGATCGACGGGATCGGGCGCGTCCGGCTGGCCGGCGTCAAAAGAGGTTGCGGCGCTGGAAGCGACGTGACCGCCGGCGGAAAAGCCCAGCACGCCAATGCGGTTGGGATCGACGTTCCATTGCGAAGCGCGCGATCGCACCAATCGAATCGCCCGCTGCACGTCCTGCACCGCGGCGGGGTAATGATATCTGGGCGAGATGCGATATTTCAGAACAAAACTGGTGATTCCCATGGAGCCGAGCCACTGGGCGGCCGGCGGGCCCTCGCGCATGGACAGGTGCTCGTAGGCTCCGCCCGGGCACACGATGATCGCGGCGCCGCTGGCTTTTCCCGCGGAGGGGCGATAAAGGGTCAAGGTCGGAATATCCTGGTCCGCCGATCCCAGAGCGCCGGGGGCGTCGTGGTCCCAGAGACGCATGGGCGGGGCGTCCACGCGGCATTGGCAGCCACATGCCGCCAGGGTGAAAAACGCCGCATAGAGCAGGGAAATCTTCATGCATGGGTCCGCGGGCTCACGCCCGCGGCTGTCAAAGCTATTTGAGGTTTTCCGGGTTGAGGCCGCGGAGCTCGCGGAGGACGAATCGGCCGCTCTTGCGGATCAGCTTGTCGTCGAACCAAATTTCCCCGCCGCCGACGTCCGGAGTTTGACGCATCACCAGGTCCCAGTGGATGGCGCTCTTGTTGCCGTTGTTGGCCTCGTCGTAGCAGTTGCCCGGCGTGAAATGGATGCTGCCGGCGATCTTCTCGTCGAACAGAATGTCCTTCATCGGCTTGACGCAATAGGGGTTGAATCCGATGGCGAACTCGCCCACGTAACGCGCACCGGCGTCGGTGTCGAGGACCTCGTTGAGCTTGTCGGAGGCGGTGCTGGTGGCGTGGACGACGCGGCCGTTTTTGAATTGAAGGCGCACGTCGTTGTGCGTGGCGCCGCGGTAGATGGTGGGGCAGTTGAAGCGGATGACGCCGTTGACGCTGTCGCGCACCGGCGCGGTGAACATTTCGCCATCCGGGATGTTGACGCGGCCGTCGCAGGGGATGGCGGGGATGTTTTTGATGCTGAAGGTCAAGTCGGTGTCGGCCGGCCCGAGCAGGTGCACGCGGTCGGTGCGCTGCATGAGCCGTTTGAGCGGCTGCATGGCCCGGCTCATCCTGGCGTAATCCAGGGTGCAGACGTTGAAATAAAAATCCTCGAAGGCCTCGGTGCTCATCTCGGCCATCTGGGCCATGGAGGGATGCGGCCAGCGCAGCACGCACCAGCGCGTCTTGCGGATGCGCACGTCGGTATGCACCTTTTTCCACACCGTCGCCTCGTAGAGCTTCTGCTTTTGGGCCGGGACGTCGGACATTTCCGAAATGTTGGAGCTGCCGCGGGCGCCGATGTAGCACTGGACGTTCTGCATCTGGAGTTTTTCCACGCGGGCGATCAGGTCCCACTGGGGGCGGCGGCCGACGCGCATCAGGGCGCGAGTGATTTGATTGCTCTTGAGCAAGACCAGGGGATGTCCGCCGGCGGCGGCCGCGTGGTGAACCAGGGCCGCGACAAATTCGTGCGGCACGTCGATGGCCTCGATGAGGATTTTTTCGCCTTTTTTGAGGGCGCAGGAATATCGGATGAGCATCCGTGCCAACTTATCGGCGCGCGGATCGAGCATGGGTTTCTCCTATTCCGGCTGAGTCGCCGGTTCCGGCAGGGCATAGCGCGTCGTGGCGGGCCGCGTCGCCGGAACCGCTGAAATCGTCCAAGCGCATGAATCGGTGTACTGTCGGGCGTTTTTTTGGCCGAGGGCCTGCACCCAGCACGTTCCCAGTTGCAGCGGCACGTCGCGCCAGGCAAAGACGTGATCCGCGCTGCTCTGGGCGCCCAGGGATTTGCCGTTGACGAACAGCTCGACGCTGTCGCAGTTGGAATACACCTTGAGATCGGCCGGGCCCGGCGGCCGCGGATTGAATCGCCTGGAGGTGATGTACACGAACGGCTCGCTGCTCCACTGGGCCTTGTAAAAATAGAACGCGTCCTTCTTGATCTTGCGGTCGGCGGTGACCAGGCCCTTGTCGTTGCGGCCGGCGTGATCGCCTTCATGGCGCGCGTCGCTGGCAAAATCGAACATACACCAGACGTACGTTCCCCAAATCCAGGGTCGCTGCTTCATGGCCAGATACGCGGCTTCATGGGTGGCCGCCTGCCATTCTTCGGGATGCCAGGGGCCAAGGGTGTACGGCCGGCTGGTGGGCGGCTCGTGCTGGATGACGCTGGCGCCCGCGCCGTACTCGCTGATGCCGATGGCGCGGTTTGGATGTTGCGCGTGAACGGTGTCGAGCCACACCGGCCAGTCCGCCGCCGTGGGGCGGTACCATCCGAAGTAGCGGTTGAAGGCGGTGATGTCCGGAACCCAGACCACCGGATGCCACGTCGGCAAGTGCGAGGCCGCCACGGTGAGCCGGTGCGGATCAAGCCGATGCGCCAACTCGTTGAGCCGGCTGACCAGCGGCCAATCGGTTCTGGTGCGCGGGCCCAGCTCGTTGTAAAGGCTCCAGAAAAAAATGGACGGATGGTTGTAATTCTGCTTGATCAATTCGCGGAGCTGCTGGGCGGCGTTTTCGCTGAATGCGGTGGAGTCGGTGATGTCGTTCACCAGGGCCAATTCCGCCCAGACGGCGATGCCCTTGCGGTCGCACAGCGCGTATTCGTACTCAGGATGCTGGTAATGCGCCAGTCGCACGGCGGTGCAGCCAATATCGTCGATGAAACTGTAATTGCGTTCGATCTCGGCCGGCCTGATGGCCCAGCCCCTGTCCAGATAATCCTGGTGCACGCAGACGCCGTGCAACGGGTAGGAGCGGCCGTTGAGATAAAAGCCGGAGTTCGGATCGACGCGGAAATGCCGCAGACCCAGGGGCTGATCGACGAGATCGACGGTCCGGCCGCCGTCAGCCAGCTCGACGATCGCGCGATACAAATAGGGATCGTCGCGGCCGTTCCACAGGTGCGGCTGGCGAACCACCAGGGTTGTCCGAGCCTCGGCGGTGCCGCGGGCGGGGATGGACTGCTGGGCCGTGCCCGCCGCGACCTGACGCCCGCCGGCATCCGCGATCGAGCAACGCACGGCAACGCTGCGGGACCGGCCCAGATCGTTACGAAGCTCGACCGTGACCTGGACCGTCGCTGAATCCGAATCCACCTGAACCGGCGTGAGATACACCCCCGGCGAGGCGTCGTCCGTCGGCGAAATGCACAGCGGATTCAGCGTCAGCAGATGCACGTTGCGATAAAGTCCGCCGCAGATGTTGAAGTCGCCGACCAGCGGCGGAACGTCCGGCGATTTGGCGTTGTCCACGCGGACGGCGATCACGTTGTCGCCGCGGTGCACCAGGGGCGTGATGTTGAAGCAGAACGCCGCGAACGCGCCCCGATGCTCGCCGGCCTTCTGGCCGTTGACGTACACCTGCGCCATCAGAGCGGCGCCTTCGAATCGCAAATACACTTGCCGCCCGTCAATCTCCGAGCCCAGCGGCAAATGCAACCGATACCACGCGGGGCCGCGGTAATAGTTGTCTCCCCCATCCTGGCCGTCCAGGGCGTTGTAGGTGTGCGGCAGATCGACGCTTTGCCAATGGGAGTCGTCAAGCAGAGGCGCCTGCGCCCCGGCGACGTCCTGGCGCACAAAACGCCAGCCGTCGCTGAGCACTCGATCCTGACTTATCGGCTGGCCCACCGGGTGCGCAGCGCAGCCCATGCCCGCGAGCATCAGCACGCCTGCGATCAAGGCGACGGCTTTGTGCACGACCGCGGGCGCCCCATTTTTCGGGCGCGCATAAATTGAAGCCACGTGACCTCTTTCCCTCCCCCGGTACGCCGGGGGAGGGTTGGGTGGGGGCTCGATGGTGGCAAGGATGATTTCGCGCCGGTTATCCAGTGCCGCTCGAACAGAACCCCCACCTCGTTCCTCCCCCTGCGTACAGAGGGAGGAGGAAAAATGGGTCGCCCGAATTTTTGGGCACGTCCGCACGACCGTTCCCATCCCTTGCGGCGTTGCTTTCACCGGCCTGCTGTTTTACAGTATTTGGAAGAAAAGGGCGATTAGCTCAGTTGGCCAGAGCGTACGGATCACACCCGTAAGGTCACAGGTTCGAGCCCTGTATCGCCCATGCGAAGCGAGTCCCGCCGAACCATGGCTCTCCATGCCGCCTAACAGCGCCCAGGACCTATTTGACGGCGCGGCCCAGTTGCACCGCTGCGGGCGATTGGACGAGGCGATTGCCGCCTATCGGCAGGCGGCCGACGCCGGCTTCAACCAGCCGATCGTTTTTTATCACCTTTGGACGCTGCTCAAGCAGAAGGGGCAGGCGCAGGAATCGCTGGAGGCCTTCCAGGGTTTCGTCGCCCGACAAGCCGGGCCGGCCGACGTTTTGGGTCAACTGGGCGACGCGATGGTAGCCAAGGGGCTGTTCGAAGAGGCGGTCGTCGCTTTGCGGGGGGCGCTGGACCTGGAGCCGTCGCACTTGGCGGCCTGGAATCGTCTGGGTTATGTGCTGCTGCAGAGCGGCAAGTGCGACGAGGCGATTGCCGCGTGCGAGCATGCGGTGCGGCTGCAACCGGACTGCGCCGCTTTCCACAGCAACCTGGGCAAGGTGTTGATGGACGTGGGGCGGTGCGATGCGGGCATCGCCGCAACGCGACGCGCCATCGCCCTCGACGGCAATGATGTCAAGGCGCATTGCAACCTCGGGATCATGCTTCTGACGCGGGGCGAGTTTCGCGAGGGGTGGACCCAGTACGCGTATCGCTGGCGCGTGAAGGAATACGACTCGCAGCCGCCGGACATCGCCCTGCCTCGCTGGGACGGCGGCGATCTGTCGGGCAAGCGGATCTTCCTTCGCCCCGAGCAAGGGTTGGGCGACACGATTCAGTTCATCCGGTACATACCGATGCTGGTGCAGCGCGGGGCGCGGGTGGTGGTGGGGTCTCAGCCGGAGTTGTACCGCTTGCTGAAAAGCATGCGGGGCATCGAGCAACTGCTTTTGCCCGGGCATCCCGTGGCTGCCGAAATGCACTGCACCTTTTTGGATTTGCCGCTGATTTTTGGGACGGTGTTGGAAACGATTCCGGCCGAGACGCCTTATCTCTTTGCGGATGAAGCGCTGGCGCAGCGGTGGAAAGCGCGCCTGTCGGCCGCCGGCGGGCGGCTGAAGGTCGGTCTGGTCTGGGCCGGCCGGCCGAGCCACGCCAACGACCGCAACCGTTCATTGCCCTTGGCGGCCCTGGCGCCGCTGGGTCGGGTGCCGGGCGTTTGGCTGTGCAGTTTGCAGAAGGGGGATGCGGCCAAGCAGGCGCAGCCGCCGCCGTCGGGCATGGAGCTGGCGGATTTCACATCGGAGTTGCAGGACTTGGCCGACACCGCGGCCCTCCTGGCCAATCTCGATCTGGTCATCACCGTGGACACTGCCGTGGCTCATCTGGCCGGCGCCATGGCCAAACCGGTCTGGGTATTGCTCCCCCTGGCCCCGGATTGGCGATGGATGCTGGATCGCCCCGACAGCCCCTGGTATCCGACGATGCGTCTATATCGCCAGACGTCCCTGGGTGACTGGTCCACTGTGATCCAGAGCGTGGGCCAGGAGTTGGAGCAGCTCGCCGCCCGACACGCATCGGCGAAGTCAAGCAATCAGTTCTGAGCTCGTTCAATGACCTGATTCCGTCCGCTAATTCCGCTTACAATCCCCTCACTCCATTGGCCGTCGCGACGAGGTGAGGGCTGTTGCCTTTTTCCGTTTTGTGGAAAAATCGCCAATATTCTTGGGAATCGCCCTTCAGAGAGTCGTAAGGGCCAGCTTGCAGCAAATAACCACCGGCAAAGTGGATTACCAAATCGAGAAGCGCATTCACATTTACTCGTTGGACAACAAAATCGGTGGGCGAAGCCTTCATTTCCTCGCGAATTCGGCGGACGTTGACGTCCAGCAACACCTCTCCGGGCTGCGATTCGGTAATAACCTCGCCGTCCTTCGTGAAGAAACGATCTTGGCTGCCAACCAGCACATGGTCATCTTTGCAAATCCTCCAACTGCATTGAATGTGCAACGCAAACTCAGGAACGCTGACCAGCTTTTCCTTAGATGGCCCATATCTGGCAACTCGCTGCAGCCAATTTCCAAACGAGAACATCTGCCAATCACACGCCCGGCGCACTGCCACCATCGGATGGCCGATCAACGATCCAAGTTTCTGCGTTGCCAATCGTGCTTCTTGAATCGACCTAGAGTTGGAATTCATAAAATTAAGAGCTCCTAGGAACAGCAACCGGGTCATTATTGATCGTTTCCTGGTGGAGAACGTTTGCTTGGCTGGCCACGGTTGACGCTGAGCCTCGGGCCCTCCAATTCTACCGACTTGATCGCTGCCTGCACCAACGTATTCCAGTCCGCCGGCCGAAGCACGGGCCACGGCGCCAGGGACAAGGCGGTCTGGGTGTTGCTCCCGCTGGCCCCGGATTGGCGATGGATGCTGGATCGCCCCGACAGCCCGTGGTATCCGACGATGCGTCTGTATCGCCAGACGTCCCTGGGCGACTGGTCCGCTGTGATCCAGAACGTGGGCCAGCAGTTGGAGCAGTGCGTCGCCCAACACGCATCGGCGAAGTCAAGCAATCAGTGACGATCCCGTTCAACCTGCTGACCCCGTTCAACGCTTGCGGGCACGGTGCCGCATTCCGGGCAGCGATCAGGTGTTGCACGGAGATCGTAGCCGCACCGAAGGCATCGGCCCTCAATGGCACGGACAAATATACGACGTCGTCTAATCCACCACATAGATAGCGTTAGGCAGCCGAACACTGCGACAATTGTGATCGCCCAATAAGGAACCGCCAATAGCATGCGTGTTTCTGTTTTTCCCGTTCCCTGCCAATACCCCGTCATTGAGAGTTGTATTTGCCAGTTGTTAATAGGGCCCACGAAAGGGGGTCCAACGCCCCGATGACGGATCGACACTTGAGGACCAAGCCCCCCCCAGGATGAAAAGTCATCGTCGTACGATCCACGTCCATCTGGGTTCCCCAGGTCATAAGAGGCGCGTCGATACATAACTTTCAGCCAACCTCCCGAAGACGATCGTTGTCTGTCAACCACGACAACGGATACGTCCGTAAGCCATGGCCTATGTGGCAGATCGCCAAAGGTGCGGATCTTTTTGGGCGGGCCATCGGGACGATACAAGGTGGAGGACCTCACAATGACTTCGTCAACTACTACCAAGTAACTTCGCACCCAGTCTGTTACGAAGAGGCAAACACAAGACCAACAGGCAAGGGTGAATAGTCCCAAACCGATCAATTTCAACCAACGCAGAAACGGGGGACGCAGAAAGGTGGGCATTAACGATTGTTTCCAGTTGGCGAACGCTTTCTTGACGACCGACGGTTGACGCTGAGCCTCAGGCCGCGATTCTACCGGCTTGATGGTTGCCTGCACGAACGCGTTCCCGTTCGCCGGGCGAGCTACGTGGCCACCGCTCGAGGGGCAGGGCGGTTGGGGTGTTACTGCCGCTGGTCCGGATTGGCGTTGAACCCCGGATCGCCAGCGTAAAGCTCGCGGCGACAAGCCCATTTCGCAAATCGAGCGAAATCATCGCAATTTCTTTTCCCAGCGGCACTTGCTGAGGTGCGGCATTCATGGCCGCGTCCCTCTTGCGACTCATGCGAATTTGTGCATCATATCGCGGCCATTGATGTGGCAGGCAAGCCGCGATTGGCGGGTGCTTGGACAACGAAGGCAAACAGACCTTCCTTCAGGAAATAACCAGTGAACATCTTTGTTCCAAATCAGACCGATTCCAGCGAGAATCGCGTTGCGCTGGTTCCGGCGGTGGTGAAGAAACTGGCCGGACCGAACGTGCAAATCCTGGTGCAGGCGGCGGCGGGGGAGAAATCCGCGTTTAGCGATGAGGCTTACCAGGAAGCGGGGGCGAAAATCGTCGACGCCGATGCGTGGGCCCAGGCAGATATCGTGCTGGTGGTGCGGCCGCCGGAGATTGCCCAGGTGCAGCGCATGCACAGCGGGGCGGTGCTGGCGGGGCTGCTGTCGCCGCATCACAATGTCGAGCTGATCGAAGCGGCGGCGAAGGCCGGCGTGATGGCGATGGCGTTGGAGTTCCTGCCACGCATCACGCGGGCGCAGTCGATCGATGCCCTCAGTTCGCAGGCGAATCTGGCCGGGTACAAGGCGGTCATCATGGCCGCCGAGCGCTGCCCCAAGATTTTCCCCATGCTCATGACCGCCGCCGGGACCCTCCAGCCGGCCAAGGTGTTCATTATCGGCGCCGGCGTGGCGGGGTTGCAGGCGATCGCCACGGCGCGGCGGCTGGGGGCCATTGTCAGTGCCTTCGACATCCGCCCGGCCGTCAAGGAGCAGGTGCAAAGCGTCGGGGCCAAGTTCATCGAAATTCCCCTGGACACGGCCGGCGCCCAGGACGCGGGCGGATATGCCAAGGAGCTGACGCCCGAGCAACAGCAAAAGCAGCGCGATCTGATGGCCAAGGTGGTGTGCGATTCG
>Ga0208037_1000421_pt1 | contig 26064 bp, 19 predicted proteins | sample June2015DPH_13_1_3_FD_184710 | JGI IMG/M metagenome (GOLD analysis project Ga0208037, IMG submission 184710) | Peatland microbial communities from SPRUCE experiment site at the Marcell Experimental Forest, Minnesota, USA - June2015DPH_13_100... | ecosystem: Environmental > Terrestrial > Soil >...
CGGCTCCTCTCCTTCAGCCTCCTGCGCAAGGTATTTCCGCAAATAGGTCTCGCCTCGTTTGAGGTCAACTCCTGATTCCAGCAAAGCGTTCGCAGCCTCAAAGTAGGGGGAGGGGTCGTCGGGGACGTTTTTTTCGGAGGTGAAGAGAACGGCTTCGAGTTCACCCCAGCGCTGCTCGAGGGCAAGAACCTTCGCCAGGATGGAATAGCCCTTCGCCCGCGCGGGATCGAGCTGCACGGCTTCCCGCGCATGCTTTTCCGCCCCTTCGGTCTTCCTGTAAGAGGGCTGTGTGTAAAAGCCTGCGAGCGCGGTCTGCGCCTCGTAGTTCTTCGGATCAGCTTTGACGGCTTTGAGAAAACACTCTTCGACTTTGGCAAAGTCTTTTGCTTCACGGGCCAGCTCAGCCTGCGCCAGGTATCCGCGCACGGGGCTGAGTTGCACTAGTTTTTCAGCAATGGCGCGGGCCTTTCCCTTGTCGCCCCCCATGATTCCGGGCGCCTGAAAGCTGTACTGCGTCAAAGCATCCAGCGCCTCCAGGTTTTTGGGGTCGCGGGCGAGGGCAGCGTCCAACTCGCCCTTGAACTTTCCGGCGAGACTTGCCGCGGCAAACATGCTGGCTCTTGCCGCCATCTCCCCGTAAACTTGCGCAAGTTGGAAGTGATAGTTCGAGTTTCCGTCCTCGAGCGCCACCGCCTGCTGGGCGGGTTTCAGCGCACCATCCAAATCGCCAAAAGCCACCTTTACTCGCGAGAGGAGGCAAGCCGCCTGGGCATCGCGCGGGTTGGCGGCGAGGCGCGGCTCCACAATTGCCCGCGCCCGTTTCCAGTGGCCGGCATCTACCAACGCTTCGGCAGAGTCCGGATCGGGAGCGGCGGCCTTGAGGGTCATTGTCGAGACCAAAATCAAGCAAAGCAGAAAGCAGAAAATAGAAATTAGAAACTGGAAGCTGGCAGTGTTGTTTTCTTGCTTCTGCTTTCTAGTGTCATGAGTCAGAAGTTCGTTAATGAAGTCAGCCCCGACTTGTCGGGGCGAAAGAGGGTAGCCCACGGCGTCAGCCGTGGGTATGCGAACCCTCCCTCTCCCCCCTCCCCTCTCCCGCCCGCCGCGGCGACAGAGGGGTGTCACGCTCTGCGGGACGGGGTGAGGGCTTCTTCCCCCAGGGCTGGCGCCCTGGGCTACGATCTTACGCCCCTGCCGGGGCTGTGGAACGGCCACCCGAAACGGGAAGACTTTGTCAGCTAACCTCTGACTCAGGACACTAGTTTCTAGTTTCATTTCTCGCTCTCCGTGGCACTTAATCCAAATCCAAAATCTAAAATCCAAAATTCATTTCCCCTTGAGTGTGGCGAAGCGCTCTATTTGCAACTGGGAGTCTTGAACTCAATCCAAAATCCAAAATTCATTTTCCCTTGAGCCACCGATGGCGGATCGCGGTCTGCGTGGGCGTGGCGGCGGGCAGTTCCTGGATCGAGTACGAGTTCGGAATCGGCGGCTCGAGAGTCAGATTGATGATTTCCTGTCGTCCGTGGCGCTCGACCGTGAAGGGGACGCTTGCCCCCGGCGGATAGGCTTTCAGGCGTTCATTCAAATCCGCCGTAGCCAGAGATTGGTCATCGACTGCAATCAGGAGGTCATCGCGACCAAGCCCGGCGCGGTCAGCGGCGCCACCTGGACGGACGGCGAAGACCCTGACGCCGCGGTTGTCCGGTAGGGCAGTTATGCCGATTCCCGGCGGCGAGCCTTCGGGAACACTGATCCGCAAAGTAAATCCGGCCACACCGAGCGCCCTGCCGTAGGGAAGCGGCGCAGTCCCTCGAACGCAGGTTTCGAAGAAGGATGTGAAGTCGCTCCCCGCAACTTCATTCACTGCTTCGAGGATGTCTTGCTCGTTGTAAGCGTGGCCCAGGCCGTAATAAGTTGCGGGCGGCGTCTCGTAGAACTTGTGGTAAAGCGACGACAACACATCCAGGAGGGATTTTGCGCCCTGTGTCCGGGACAGCACCTCCAGGTCCAGAAGCATGCCGAGAAGCGCGCCCTTGTTGTAATAGGAGATGGTGGAATTGGCGAAGTTGGTCTCCTGCATTTGCGGCGAGCGGTCGTAGAACCAGGCGTGGAAGCTGGAGCTTTCGGCGGACATCAGCGTCCGTCCCGGTTCTTCTTCCAGGACACTGATCTCATCGCACAGGCGGCCGAGGAACTTCTCCCGCGTCCACAGGCCTGAACGCAACAGGCTGAGATAACCAACATAGGTGGTCACCCCCTCGGCAAACCAGAGGGATGGCGTGTAGACTTCGCGGGTGTAATCAAAGGGTCCGAGTTCGGCTGGCCTCAGGCGTTTGACGTTCCAGAGATGAAAGAACTCGTGCGCCGCGGTCTCGAGCGCCTCTTCAAGGCTGCTGCTAAGGCTTCCCCGCAGGATGATCTGCGTGGAGTTCAGATGCTCCATCCCGTCACCCATCGAAATGTCGGGGGCGAAGTGGAAAATAAAAGTGTAGCGCTCGAAATCCGGGGCGGGCATCAGTGCCATTTCCGCGTGCACAATCTTCTTGAGGCCCTCGAGGAGCTTCGAGGTGTCGGTGTCATCCTCGTCATAAGCGTGCACCGCGACGCGGATCGTCTTCCCCTGCTCCTGGAATTGCGCCAGCTTCGTTTGGGTGGAAGCTTCGATTGGAGTGTCAACCAAGCGGTCGTAATTAGGCGCCTGGAAGGTCCGCTCGCTTGTGGACTCGGAAAAGCCGCTTATCAACTGCCAGTCCTTCGGTGCGTCCACGGTGAGTGTGAGCGGGTTGGACTTGTGCCCGGCGATATACATGAAGATCGAAGGGCCATTCAAGTTGGCGTGCGTGTTGTCAAACTGCGAGAAGGAACCGTTCAGGTCGTTGGCGAAAACGCGGTAGCGCGCCTTGACGAGTCCGCCAGCCTGGCGGACGTCCACGTGCCAGGTTTGCTTGTCGAGGTCCGTCCAAGCCAGCGCCTGGCCTTGCGCGCCGGTGGCCTCGAATTCCTGCACGTTCTTGGCGAAGTCGTAAATAGCGTAACGGCCTGGCGACCAGGCAGGCATGACGAAATCGAGGGAATCGCCCGAGACCTTGCCGGCTGTGATCTCGACGGTCACAAGGTGCAAGTTGGGATGCGTCAGGACAAGGTGATACTCCAGTTGCAACGCCGGGGAGGCGGTTTCTTCAGCCGCCCCCAGCGCGCCAGCCGCACTGGCCAGCAGGAAGATGATGAGTAGAGCCACCCGGCGCAATCCGGGCCTACCTTCGGTTGCTCTCTTCGATGAGTATAGTGTAGCGCCGCCCTTTAGGGCGGCACATGCCGGTCCCGCATGCGGGACCGGCGCTACGTGCGTTGGCACCCGAGTCCGAGCGATTACCTTCTCCGATATGCTGGCGCGCATTGAATTCTCACTATTGCCCTGAGTCGGGCCTTAAAACCAGCTTATGGACGGTGGCCTGCTCAACCGCCGCATCGCTGAAGGACATGGGAAAGCTACGGCCGTTGTACCAAGCCTCGAACTGGTCCTGGTAGTAAGGGCTGAACACTTGGCCGGATTCGCCGAGAGTAATGTTCTGGACCGAATGGTCGAGGGTTGAGAGATCTACGACCATGCGCATGGAAGGACCGTGACGGCTGGTTGTCGCTTTTACAGTGCTGGCAGTCCCTGTCTGCGGAAAAGGGCCGACATCCAGCAGCCTGCCCAAAAGGGGAAAACCTTGACCCAGCGGATGGTAAAAAGTCAGGGGGATGGTATTGCCCCACTTCCAGGCCTCGTGACTTCGACTGCCCACCAGGCTGGGGATTTGCTTTACACCCTCTTCAAGACTCTTTATCAAGGTTTCCTCGAAAGAGGAATCGCCGCGCGGGAGCCAGCGCGTCCAGTTGTTCGCCAACACGTTCGCGAGGAATGTCGTACTCATTCCCCAGCGGTAGCCCGAGAGGTCGTCGCCCAGTTTGGGTTTGAGTATGCGTTCGAGCAGGGCTGGGCGGGTGACTTCGCAAACCAAGGTAGCGGCGGAATCCATCCTGGCCTCGCCATCCCAACGCCTCAGGAGGCTGATGGCGTACTGGGCGTCGGGGTCTTGCGGGTGATAGTGGAAGTCCGCTTTCAGAAGTTGCCCGGCGAGCCAACTGTCTTCCAGAGTGACAATGTCGGTCTGAATGCGCAGCATGTCGTCGACGCCGAGAGCCTTCCCTGCGCGCAGGAGTTGAAAGATGCGCGCGGTGCGAAAAGGGGGATCCCAGTGGCTGGTAATGAAATAGGGGTAATCGTCAGGCACAACGCGGCCATTGGCCGTGGCGATCAGGCCACTTGGAGGGTTGTAGGAATGCGGAAGGTCCTCGAACGGAATGTAGCCTGTCCAGTCGTAATCGTCCGTACTGCCAGGCACAGGCACGGCGCCGGTGCCCTGTTTCCGGATGGGCACCCATGCCGCTGCGTAGTAGCCGATATTTCCATCCATATCGGCATACACAAAGTTTTGCATCGGTCCCGTATAGTCGTGCAAGGCGGCCGTGAACAGCTCCCAATTCTGCGCCAGGATGATTTTGGATACGCCGTTGAACAGGGCCGAGAGGGCGTGTGGTTCCAACGCCGTCCAACGTAAGGCCAGGTCCCGGCCACCAGGATGGGCAACGATAGGGCCATGGCGCGTTACCTTCACCGTGAGCCGGTAATCCCGCTTCCCGCGGACCTTGACCACCTCGTCCCGGACTTCGGCGTCAACCCATGCCCCGTTGTGGAGGTACCTGTTGCGAGCGCCGGAGTCGAAGCTTTCCGTGTACAGATCCTGGACGTCCGGACCGGTATTGGTCATACCCCAGGCAATCTTCTCATTGTGGCCAATAATCACAAGCGGCAAGCCAGGCAAACTGACTCCAATCACGTTCAGGCCCGGCCCCTTCAAGTGGATCATGTACCAGACGCTGGGAACACTGTGATCGAGGTGAGGGTCATTGGCGAGTAACGGCTTGCCCGACTGAGTGTGAGCGCCGCTCACCACCCAGTTGTTGCTTCCCAGTCCTGCATCGCTGTTGTCACCTGCGGAAAGCAGCGCCGCCAAGGTAGGGTCGAGGTCGCCGGGATCCGTTGTCATTCCGAGCGAAGCGAGGAATCTAGCTCTGAAAGGAACGGACGTGCGAGATCCCTCGTCGTCCCGCGTCTGCGGGACTCCTCGGAATGATCCGTCGGCCGACGGACTAGAGGTTCTTTTCGGCATCCTGCCAGGAGTGGCGGCAAGTTCCGCCACTGGTTCATCCAGCGGCGAGTGGTCCGGGAAGAGATCGGCAAAAAGTTCAGAGCTGAGCTTTGCCTTGATGCGCTCGCGCATCAAATCAGTCCCCCAAGTTGTATTAAGGCTCTTGGCCATATTCAGCGCCACGCCCAGCGAATCGGCCTCCGTCCATGGTCGAGGCTGGTAATGGAGCAAGTGGAATTCCAGGGACAGGCGGTCCCTGTGGCTGGCAATGAAGGCGTTGACCCCGTTGGCATACGCCGTGAGTGGAGCGCGCGCCTCAGGGCTGAGCTCTGCGAGGGCGCGCTGAGAAACTTGCCGGAACCCCAAGGTTCGGTTATCGAGGTCAAGCCGGAGCGTCCGTTCGCCAAAAACCTCGGAGAGTTCTCCTTCCGCCAGCCGCCGGCTCAAGTCCATCTGCCACAGGCGGTCTTGCGCAGTCACGTAACCTTGTGCGAAGAACAGATCCTGGAGCGAGGAGGCACGAAGGTGAGGGACGCCGCGTGCGTCGCGTAAGACCTCGACCGGCGCTGATAACCCGGCAACTTGAATCGCTCCCTCGAGTTGGGCAAGGCTCGCGCGGGCGCGCCAGTACACCCAGCCGCCCCCGCCGACGATGATGAGCAGGAGTAGAATCAGCAAAGAAATGATAAGGCGCTTGATAATCTGCCTCATAAGCTGGAAACCTCAGTCCAGTGGATGGAAAACCGACCGGCGGATTGAAAGACGACTCGGATCACTGCTAGAAATAAAACGTGTTCGTTCAGGCGCGAGCATAGTACTAGAAATCCCAGCGGCGAGCAACGATCAGGAGCCTTTCGGGTGCGCGGCGTAGAAGTGATACCCTGCATGGTTTTGCCCATTACGGCGCCGAAAAACCAGAAAGCAGAAACTGGAAACTAGAAACTGGAAACTGGCAGCCTTAGTTTCCAATTTCCATGTTCCAGTTTCCAATTTCCAGTTTCTCGTTTCACTCAATGCCCCACAACTCGTCGGTTCTGGGCCGTATTTTTCGCCTTGATTGGCGCTGTTCGCACTCAGAATTCGGTTCGTTTTTGAGCCTCTAAAGACGTTAACTCCTTTGTTTTCACCAGATCCTTAGCTTCGTTCACTCTATTTAGTATCTTTTTTGCATTTTGTGCCAATCTCCCGCCGCCAGGGGGGCGATTTAGAACCTCCCGGAAGCGGTCTGGCGGCGCGTTCAGCATACGTCAACTACTGTAGGCTACCAGATTTCCGGCCTCGTGTCAAGAGGCAAGATGCATCATATCCCCCAATTCGCCGGCAAGAGACGGGCTTTGGTGGGGAAAGTAGTGTCGGAGGCGCTGAATGCGCTGGCGGGCAAGAACAAATCCGCAGATTGCGCCGATGACGCAGATGAGTGAAGAAAGACGCGACGAGAGGACCTGCGCCGTCATCGGGGTGGCGATGGAGGTGCACCGCGAGTTGCGCACAGGGCTTCTAGAGGCGGTATATCAAGAAGCGCAGAACACAAAGACCCCGTCTGCTAATAGTAATCTGTATCATCTGCGGAATCTGCGGATTATAACAACTGGAAATAGGAGGCACTGCGGAGCTACGAGGGGGAACGGGGCTATCAGCCGATGCTGGGTCGCCACGGCGACCGCTTCCTGATCCCGCATGGCGGGATACGCCGGGCCGGGTAGCCTATCATGCGAGCGTGAGTAGTCTTTACAAGATTGCCCGCATTGCCAACGACGTGAGCGTGCTGGCCAGCGGTAACCCCAAGCGCATCGGCAAACGTGTGGTGAACAAGGCCATTGGCCGGTCGGTGGTGAAGCTGCTTTACCTCCGATAGCCCTCTCGCCGATTATTTCTCAGGTCCCGCGAGGCGGGATGGCCATCCGGCCTCGCGGGAGTATTGGTGTCATTTGGGATGCGATCCCTTTCGAAACGCCGGTCATTCCCGCGAAAAGCTTGCCCTGAGCCTGCCGAAGGGCGGGAATCCAGTCCGTCGACAGCGCATTTCCGAAGGTTTGCCGAGTAGATTCCCGCTTTCGCGGGAATGACTGCGGCTTGCGACGCCCATGTCTCGCAAATGACACCAGAACCCTCGCGGGGCCCCTGACGGGGCTCAAAAGCCGGAAACTGCTTCTTAATTTTTTGTAGGTCACTCTTATGTCGCGCGGGAGTGCGGGGAGGGTGGTGCGCGCATTACTGCTTGCGCAACTCAGGCTGAATGCTCGCCACAAAGCGTGTAAGCGCGGCGTTGACTTGGTCCGGCTTCTCAAGCATGGGGTAGTGGCCGACGCCGGTCAGCACCTCGTACTGGAATCGCGGCAAGCTCTTCTTGAAGATATCGATGAAGCGCTGGGGATTCCAGAAGGAGCTGAAGATTGCGAATGCCGGAATGTCAAGGGGGGTGTGGGGCTCGAAGAGTCGGCGGTCGGCAAGGCCGTCCAGGCAGCCTACAAGCACGTGTTGGGGAGTCGCGAGGATGGATCGCGTGACCTCGTCGCGCACCGCCGTGGGGGTCTGCGGGACGTAGAGTTGCTCGATAAATTGTCGGACCTTCTCCTGATAATCGGGCGAGCGGAAATCCTCCGCGCGCTTGCGGAGCCCGGCGATCTGCTGGTCGACGTCGATCGGAATAGCGAAGGCGCCCTCAACCCAGATCAGAGCGATGGTCTTCTCCGGCCAGCGGCGTGCGAACTCGTACGCCACCATCCCGCCCATGCTGTGACCCACAACAGCGGCCTTCTGCACGCGCGCGTGTTCCAGCACGGCATTAACCGCTCGCGCGAACAGGTCGAGTGTGTAAGGGATGTCCGGCTTGTCGCTGCGCCCATGGCCTGGCAGGTCGACCAGCAGCACACGACCATAAGGCACTAGCGCCGGCACCTGATTGCGCCACAGGGAGGTGTCGCAGCCCCAGCCGGAGAGGAAAATCATGGCTCTTTTGCCGGAGCCGAAGCTGCGGTAATAAATGCGGTGGCCATCCAGATTCGCGAATTGCTCCTTGGCTCGCGGCGCACCGCTCATCAGACTCAAGAGTGGAACCAGCAGAAGGCCCCCCGCAAGCGCCAGCGGACATATGCCCGGCCATGGTTGAGAAGCTGTGGAGCGTTGGGCAGGGAGGTTGGAAACAAGGTGCAGAGGAGCAAAGAATCTCGCCGCTGAGAGTGCGCCGACAATGCTACTTATGTTCATGCCAACTCCTCCTTCGGTTGTCGATGCTCGGCAGTCCGGCGCCGCCGCACTGGTTTGTAGCAGAGAGCGATTATGCTTTACAACTCTAACATCCCACAACACGTAACTCAACGGCTTGGGCAAATTGAGACTAGGGAGAACTTTCCAGCACATTTAGCGCGCTGAATGTCGAACCCGCGAACGTTACGGTCGAGTCAGTCAAGAAAGCCGAAGACTCCGACGATTTCATCGTGCGCTTGTACGAAACCGACGGCAAGACCGCCGACGCGGTCCTCACTTTCAGCCGAACGCCACGGAGCGCCCGCGAGACGGACATGCTCGAATGGGATAAGTACGTTGCGCCAAAATCGTTCGCGATCGAAGGAACGAAAGTGAAACTGTCCGTGTCGCCACACGAAATAAAAACCATTCGGGTAAAGTTCTGACCGCGGCCTTTTAGTATTAAATCAATGGGTATGTCCCGGCGCTAACGGTCCTTCTCCCAATAAGCGTCTCTGACCGCAGTACGAACAGGCCGGTCAAGAGGAAGCTGGCGGCTGCCGGCTCGAGCAAGCAACTTCGCTCCTCGTCGCTTGACTTCGTTTCGACCCAGGAGTACAAGGGATGGTAACGCACCGATAAAGCGCCATGATCAACGGGCCGTAGGACGTCCTGCGGTCAGCGAAACAGAATGAGTCGGAGGGTAACGGTATGAACATGGTCCGGAGACACGTCGTTTTGAGGGGAGTCATCTTGCTTGCCGCCGTCCAGGCGGCTTTGCTGCTGGCGGCAAATCCGGCGAGGGCTGGAGGGCGGCACGCTTCCAGCGGCGCCGCGAGCGATTCGCCAATGCTTCAGGCTCCGGCAGGTGCCAACCTGCTTGAGGAGTTGAGGGTTGACGCTACCCAGGCGCCCTACAGTGCTGATTCGCGCATGGTGCTCGAGTCCGGCCAGCAGTATACCATCGAGGCCTCAGGTACTTTCGACTACTGGGGAAATCAGGCTCAAGGTGTCGATCCGGTGTGGTGTTTTGCCGCCTGGCGGTGCGGCCAGGGGCAAGACTGGAACTCCTTTCGCATCGACGGCAAGAGCATGAAAGACCTCGTGGGCCAAACCATCCCTTACAATCCCCAACACGTTTATTGGATTGCGTACACGGGCCAGGGCAAGCGCGTCAATTTTGGAATCACCGAAGCGCACGGAGGGATGTTGGGTTTGGTGACCGTGCGGATTTACGGTGGCGGCGCTGCGCCAGCTAATGCACCAGAACCGGCCGCGCTGCCGGCCGCGCAGGCCAACGACCCGGTGATCAGTTCCGTCATTCCCTCGCAGGTCGCGCCGGGCAGCGAAGGCGTGCTCAAAATCACGGGGAGTAACTTCGCCCCAGGCGCGACGGTGAGCCTCTGGAACCCGGGCATCCAGGTGCTGGACACCAATGTCCTTGGCTCCACCGAGATCACGTCCCACGTCAGGGTGGCTGCTAATGCCGCAGGTGGCCCGACCACGCTCAACGTGACGAATCCCGACGGGCGGGTAGGCACAGCCGATTTCACGGTGGCGGGGAACTTGCCGCCGTCGCCCGCTACCGCGCCTGGCAATGTCCCGCCTACGGTCGCTGAGGGGCTCATTGCGTGGTGGAGATTCGATGAAGGAAGCGGCTCGGTCGCCAACGACTCGGCGGGCAACGGCAACAACGGTAACCTGGCTGGATCACCGATGTGGGTGGACGGACAAACCGGCAAGGCCCTCGAGTTTAACGGGGCGAAGGATTACGTGGACACCCCGGTTGACGTGCAGCCCCGCGCCATGTCGTCCACAACCTGGACGGCCTGGGTTTACCCCATGCGCGTCAATTTCCACGAACGGCAGTTCATCCTGAGCGACAACACGGGCGAGTGGGGACGCTCGATCTTCGTGACTGCCGATGCTGCGCGCTTCGGCGTGTTCACGGGCGACGACCACCCCTGGCTCGTCGCACCAGCGGACGTCAACCAGTGGCAATTCGTCGCCGTGGTATACACTCCCGACAACATCCAGTTTTATAAGAACGGCGTGGCGTACTCCTGGAACCATCGCCCCAAAGGGATGACCTCACGTCACCCCTTGCAGATTGGCCGCAACCCCGGCTTTGGAGGGTTTTACAAGGGCCGCGTCGATGACGTGCGCATCTACAATCGTGCCTTGAACGAGGCCGAGATCCAGGCGGTTCAGAACGGCACGCAGTGAGGGCGAGGACGAGGGGCTAATCGTCGAATCAACGTGAAATCCAGCGTGGGCGCAATCCCGCAAATTCGGCCTTCATGGTGTAGACGCTAAGAAATTTCTTTCCAGCGCTCGTGGAAGGACTTTTGCGCAAGCGCGGGGAGGTCCCGCGCATCCGTCCAGCGGGACGCCGGGTAGAAGGGAATTTTTCGAATCCAGCCGGAACGAACGAGCAGGAACTGGCCCCAGCGCGCCAGGCGCCCGCCGAGCGCATAAACCCAGGGGCGCGACAGGGCCCAGGCAAACAGGCGCATCATGGTCTTCTCGCGCATGAGAGAGCCTTTCGGCCTGGGTGCAGGGGCCACTTGCTGCGCCTTACTCCGCAAATGAAGCAGGAGGTCGGGGATATTGATTTTGACGGGACAAACTTCGCGGCAGGCTCCGCAAAGGGAAGAAGCGAAGGGCAACTCCCGCGCCTGCCCGATGCTAGTGAATTGAGGAGTGATTAACGCCCCGATGGGACCGCTGTAAACCCAACCGTAGGCATGCCCGCCAATCTTGCGATAAACCGGGCAGGTGTTGAGGCAGGCGCCACAACGGATGCAGAAAAGCGCTTCCCGCATCTTGGGATCCGCCAAGGTGTCCACGCGCCCATTGTCGACCAGCACCACGTGCATCTCGTCCGGACCGTCTTCACCCGGGCGCCGCGGGCCGGTGAGGAAGGAGGTGTAAGTCGTCAGCTTCTGTCCCGTGCCCGAACGCCCCAGCAGCCGCAGGAAAACGCCGAGGTCCGCAAAACGCGGGATAAGCTTCTCGATTCCCACCAGCGCCACATGTACCCGCGGCGCCGTCGTGCAAAAACGGATGTTCCCCTCATTTTCAACTACCACCACGGTACCGGTTTCCGCCACCAGGAAATTGCCGCCGCTCATTCCCATGCCCGCCCTGGCAAATCTCTCACGAAGGACCTGGCGTGCAATCGCCGTAAGCCGTTCCGGCACCTCGGTGCGCTCGGAGTGAAGGTGAGTGGCGAAGAGGTCCGAGACATCATGCCTTGTCATGTGGATGGCTGGGGCCACGATGTGCGCGGGCCGGTGGCCGGCGAGTTGGATAATGAACTCGCCCAGGTCGGTCTCGAAGGCGCGAATCCCCCGCGCCTCGAGTGCAGGGTTCAGCTCCACTTCTTCCCCGACCATCGATTTCGCCTTCACGATTTCCCTGGCGCCGCATTGCTGCGCGATTTCCAGAACTATCCGGCAGGCGTCCTCGGCCGTCGCGGCCCAGTGCACCTTGCCGCCGCGCCTTTCCAGGTTGTCGGCAAACTGCCCGAGGTAAAAGTCCAAGTGCTCCATCACTTGGCGCTTGAGCTCCTGGGCGCGCTCGCGCAGCCGTTCCCAGCCAGGAACTTCGGCGATCGCTTCCAAGCGGTGGGTGTAAAGGCGGAGGGTCGAAGAGCGATAGGCTTCCTGAAGATGCGCATCGGCGAGAGTCTTGTTACCGAGCTCGTGAACTTCGTTACTGTAAACGCCTTTGTTAGCCATTTACTACCTACCACATACTATTTCTGCGCTAACACCTCCGCCAAGTGCATCGTCTTGAGTGGCAATCCCTGACGATGAATCAACCCGCCAAGGTGCATCAGACATGACGAGTCATTGGCTACAAGGTACTCGGCGTCTGTTTGGGCGGCGAATTGGAGTTTGTCCTGACCCATGGCGACGGAGACTTCGGGGAATTTGACGGCGAAGGTTCCCCCGAAGCCGCAGCACACCTTGTACCCTTCCATCTCGACGAAATCGATGCCGCGCACCTTGCGCAGCAGTTTCCGCGGCTGTTCCTCAACGCCCAACTCGCGCAGAAGATGACAGGAATCGTGGTACGTCACGCGATGGGGGAAGCTTGCCCCAACATCCTCGACCTTCAAAACGTTCACCAGGAATTCCGAGAACTCAAAGAAGCGGTTGCGTAGTTGATGGCATCTTCGAAGCCGGTCAGGGTCAGCGGCGAAGAGTTCGGGATAAAACACTCGCACCATCGAGGTGCAAGAACCTGATGGTGACACCACATAGTCCGCATCATCAAAAAGGTCGAGGACCTTTGAAGCCACCGCTCGAGCTTCATCACGGTAACCCGTGTTGAAGGCAGGCTGACCGCAACAGGTTTGCGCAGGATTGAAAGTGACCTCGACATCTAACCGCCGAAGCACGTTGACCACACTCTCGCCCACTTGGGGGAAGAACTGGTCACCCAAACAAGTTACAAAGAGCGCCACTCGAACTCTGGACATCTCATACCTCGTGAACTCCTCACGCTATTAGAAAATCCATCTGGGGTCAATGCCCAGCAAATGCCTGAGACCTGGAGAATGGGTGGGCGTTACGGGCCGTTAATCGGGCGCCGGAAATTTGAGTCGAGCGCTGATGGATTGAATCTGGTCAAGCGATTTAGTCTTCTCGAGCGCCGCGATCTGCATGGCAATGTTCCCGATCGTCGTGGATTCGCTCGGTCCGCGCAGGACTTCACGGCCCGTCAACTCTCTGGTGAGGCGGTTGAGGGTTTCATTTTTGACGCCCCCGCCGACGATGCAGATGCGTTCGATGGGCTTGCCGGTAATCACCTCAAGCTCCCTGATGACTTTGGCGTAGCGTCGCGCCAAGCTGCGAAAGATAACGGCGGCAAGTTCCTTGGGCCGGGTCTCTTCCTCAAACCCTTGCTCTCGGAGAGCAGCATTGATGCGGGAAATCATGTTGCCGGGCGCAAGGAAGGCTTTCTCATCTGCATCAAAAGAAGGTCCGATAGCGGGGGCCTCCGAACATTGTTGAGCCAAGTCGGCAGCGGTCAACTCAAGCCCTTGCGCCTTCCACTCGCGCAGGCACTCCTGGAGCAGCCACAACCCGATGACATTGCTCAGGAACCGGATGCTCCCTGCCACGCCGCCTTCATTGGTGAAGTTCTCCTCAAAGGACGGTCCTGTGACCACGGGATTCAAAAGAACCGTGCCCACCAAAGACCAGGTTCCAGAACTGATGAAAGCCAGTTTGTCATGTGGGAAAGGAATGCCCGCCACGGCCGCACCGGTGTCGTGGCAGGCCGGCGCGATGACTTGCACATTGGAAAGACCAAGGTCCGTGGCGAGCTCTTTCCGTATTTTTCCGAGGGGCGTCCCCGGTGGCGCGATGGGAGGAAATTTCTCCAGATTGAGACCCAGGACGCGGGCCAGTTCCTCCGACCAGGACCGCTTATAGACATCGAGGAGTTGTGTGGTACTGGCTTCCGTATACTCGGCCATGGCGACTCCCGAGAGCCGGAAAAGGAAATACTCCGGCAGGGTGAGCCACTTTGCGGCACGCTCCCATTCCGAAGGGAATTCGGCGGCATGCGCCATCAACTGGAAAACGGTGTTGAAAGGAAGAAACTGAATCCCCGTGATTTCGTACATGCGTTTTTGGGGAAGGAGGGTAAAAGCACGCTCCATTTGGGGGAGGTTTCTGGCGTCCCGGTAGCAGTAGGCACGGCCGATGCGGTTTCCAGTGCGGTCGAGCAGCACGTAGTCCACACCCCAACCATCGACCCCCACGCTGGCGATGCGGCCCCCAGCTTTGGATGCGGCACGGCGCAGTCCTTTGAGGACCTCCTGCCATAGACGGTCCAGGTCCCACACCAAGTGACCCGCCTCCTCGCGTGCGCTGTTGGGAAAACGGTGGACCTCCTCCAGGATTCCTTCCGCCCCGGTCCAGCGGCAAAGGACTACACGGCCGCTTTCCGCCCCCAGATCAGTTGCGACAATACAAGTACCGTTTTTCATTCCCGCCATTCCTCCCGTAAAGGGGCACAGTCAAGCAGTCGAGAAGTCAAGGAGTCGAGGAGTCAAGGAGGCACGAAGCGTGGCTGGCTAGTTGAGTACTCGATGGTCGAGAACTAAATGCCCCTCGACTTTCCTCTTGTTTTCGACCTTCGATTCGTGCTCCTTGACTTCTCGACTCTTCGATTCGAACGGTTCTTAACTTCTCGACTCCTTGACTGCTCGACTTCTCGACTCAGTTAGGCGTAGCTTCCTCCGGCGGATTGGTTCTTTTCGGCTCGCTCGCGGTTGATCCGTTGCATATATCCGGACTCGCGAAAAGCCGCCAAGGCGTCTTCCGGCAGACCGTTTGAGCGTCTCCACTCCCGGATTACAGGTCGCACATCCGTAGCGAAGGCCTCCTTGAGACACTCTTCGGCGTCCACGAGCTCACATTTCTGCTGATGGCGAGCCAGACGCCCGTGGTCCACAAGTGTAGCCTTTGCATACAACTCTTGGGCTGTCACTGCGGTCTGGATCATTTCCTCGATTTTGCCCTTCAAGTTGTGGCTCTGGTCAATCATGTAAGCGATCTCAGCGCGCCGCCCAGCCTCCCACTCAAAATAGACGATTTCGTGGAAGATGCGGAAGACCTGATAGGGATCGATCGAACCCAGCGTCAAATCATCGTCGGCGTAACGACGGTCGTTAAAGTGGAAACCTCCCAGCATGTCTTCACTGAGGAGCCAGGTCACGATTTGCTCGATATTCTGCGCTTGATAGTGGTGGCCCGTATCCACAAGGACCTTGGCGCGCGGACCGGCAGCGCGGGCCAACAGGAGAGCCATGCCCCAGTCGGCAATGTCAGTGTGGTAAAAGGCTGGTTCGAAGGGTTTGTATTCCACCAACAATCGCTGGGTGGGTGAGAGCTGGGAGTGACTTTTCCTCAAACCCTCTTCAAACCACTGCTTCCGCTGGCGAATGTTGGCGGTGCCGGGGTAACTCGATCCATCCGCAAACCAAAGAGAGATGTCCCGGCTCCCTGTCTGTTTCCCGATTTCTACGCACTCCAGGATGTGCTGCAAGGCGGCTTGGCGGACTTCGGGGTCGGGGTTTGCCAGAGACCCGTACTTGTAAATCTGGTCCTGAAAGAGATTGGGGTTGATGGCCCCAACTCCGACGCCGTATTTTGCGGCGTACGTCTTCACTTCATTCGTGCTCTTGAGGCCTTCCGGGAAGTCCCAGAGGACATGCACGGCTACCGTCGGACAGATGCCCGTAAAGTGATGAACTTGTCCGGCATCGCTAAACTTTTCTTGGGTGGACGTTGCCGCGCCAAGTTGGATGAATTTGCCAAAACGGGTTCCAGTATTGGCAAATCCCCAGGACGGTATTTCGATTCGGAAAGTGTCTAAACTCTTCCAGAGAGCCTCTTCGCGTCCGTCTTTCGACATGCTTCACCTCCCTCGGGCTGGGGCCACATACTACTTGTTTGCCTCGAGTTTAGTCAAGGCGAGTGGAGGGCTGCGTGGGCGCTCGCACGGGAGATGCGGCTACCGCCGCGTGCGAACATCAAAATGCGAAGTGGAAAGCATTGTATACTAAAAGTGGAGGTTTCCAGGGCTGATTGCATATGTTGCAGAGGTTTCTAGTCGGTAGCGCCGTCGTGTTGATTTTGATTGCCAGCCAGATTTTCTGGGTTCGGCAAATGCGAAAGTGGGGAACATCCCTAATCCCGAGCGCCACCTGGCGCCGTCGCGTTAGCATCGCGGGCTTGGTGTGTTATCTTCTGTTATTCGCCTATAACTTCCTCGGTGGCCAACGAAGCGCCGAACCCACATATCTCACTTTACGCGCCGCTCTGCTCGAAGCGCCGTTCGGTTGGTGGATTATTTGCTCTCTAGTGGGTTTTCTTATCGCGATCCCTTTGGGGCTGGCGGACCGGATGGCCAGCGCCGCCCGTTGGGTTTACCAGAGGGTCGTCCAAGCCGGCCGCGCCATCCCGCTGCCAAGCCCTGTGTCACTTGCGCGTCGTCGTTTCCTTGAGAAAACGGCCCTGGCGATGACCACGGCCCCGTTCGTTGCGGGCGCTTACGGGATGTTCTATGAGCGTCTCAACCTCGAAGTCTCTCGCCGGCGAATCAAGATACCTCGGCTCCCCAGTGCCTTCGAGGGTTTCCGGATCGCCCAGCTTTCGGATATCCACATTGGTCCGTTCATGACCGCCGAAGAGATTCGACGCTACGTGGGCGTCGCCAACGGGCTCAAGCCCGAACTGGTCGCGCTCACGGGCGATTTTGTTACCTGGGACTCCTCCACTCAATCCGCTTTGGTTGAAGCGCTGGCGGGGGTCAAGGCCCCTTTCGGGGTTTACGGCTGCCTCGGCAATCACGAGATGTGGGGGAAGGTGGAGGATTCCATCACTCGCCTTTTCGCGCGCCGAGGCATTCGCATCCTGCGGGGCGAGCGGGCTCTCATAAGGTCCGGGGGTGATATCATCAACCTGCTCGGAGTGGACTACCAGACGCGCACCCCAATGGGACCACGGGGCCAGCGCTTGGTGCGGGAGTACCTTCAGGGTGTGGACCGCCTGATAGCGCCCGGCACGGCTAACATTCTGCTCAGTCACAACCCCAACACTTTCGACCGCGCGGCCGAGCTGGGGATTGACCTCAGCCTTGCCGGACACACCCACGGTGGTCAGGTGACGCTCGAGTTTGTCCATCCAGACCTCTCCCCCAGCCGCCTCATTACTCCCTACGTCAGAGGATGGTTTGAGAAACCAGGCGGTCAGCTCTACGTCAATCGGGGCATCGGAACCATCGGTGTCCCTATCCGATTCGGTGCCCCCCCCGAAATCACCGTTTACGAATTGGTCCGCTCGTAGGAGAACCCCTTGCTAAGGCCAGCCGAGGCGGGCCCTGCCTCTGCGGGTGATGGGGGTATAGGACTCACAATGGCCCACCGAATTTCGCACGGAACATCCCCCATTCATGCTTCGTAATTCTTTCTTGGAGCGTATGCTGGGCACCCCGCTCTGCGTTGACTGAAATCTGGTCACGGCCTATGATGTACACGCCGCACTTGAGGAATGCGGAATAGAGTCGTTCATAGCGCTTTGGGGCGCCCAGGAAGCATGACAATAGGACATTTGATGATCTTAAGCGCCTGTCCAAATCAGATGACGTGCTCCATTGCAGATCGGCTTGAGTACAACGTCTGAACGTGCAGGAGGAAATAAGATGGATAAACCCATGGCCCGGCTTTCCCTTTTGCTCGTGGTTCTCCCGCTATTGGTGATCGCCGGCTGCAATACAGAGGATTGGGATGCCGGCCCAGCGCAGACGGAATCGCAGACAGTCAAGCTGGGTGATGCCAAGTCGGCCCGAGTCGAGATCGACATGTCCGCAGGTGAGTTGAGCGTCGGCTCTGGCGCAAAGGAGCTGCTCGAGGCTGACTTCTCATACCGCAGCCCTTCATCAAGACCTGAGGTGGAATACAACGTGAGCGAAGGTCAGGGCCGGCTCACGATCCGGCAGCGAGGCTCAGTTCACGGTCGCGGAAGTGGTCACAACATGTGGGATTTGCACCTCAGCAATAAGGTGCCATTGGAACTGAAAGTGGACCAGGGCGCAGGCCGTGCGAGGCTCACTCTGGGAGGCCTCTCACTCAGCAGGCTGGACGTCGACCTTGGGGCGGGGGAAACCATCGTGGATTTGACCGGCGATTGGAAGAATGACCTCACCGCCAACATCGATGGCGGGGTAGGCAGAGCTACCGTCCGGCTTCCCAGCGACGTTGGCGTGCGTGCCACCGCACACGGCGGCATCGGCGCAATCAAGGTCCTCGGCGGCATGATAAAAGTTGGTGACGCCTATGTCAACGAGGTCTACGGAAAGTCGCCTATCACGGTTGAGGTGAAAGTCGAGGGCGGTGTCGGCGAAATCAACTTGGAACTCGGCGGCGCCCCGCCCTCCGTCTAGCAGGATGCTGAAAAGCCTCTGTGAACGTTGTCATTCCGATCCCGCCCTGCGGGAGAGGAATCTCGCTCTGGAAACCCCGATCTGATCGGGGCGAGATTCCTCGTCGTCCCGCAGGGCGGGACTCCTCGGAATGACAGGCGAGGCGGGTTTTTCAGCATCCTGCTAAAGAACCGACCGCCGTCGCGTGCCACGTGTAGTTTGCCCCGGCGTGCCTTCTATTTCGCGCCGCCAAGGTTGTGCATCGTCAGTGGGCCGTCGTCCGTAGTCAGTTAAGAAATGGCGCTAGAGGCTGGGGTCTTTCCCCATCTACCGCCTGCCACCTACCACCTGCTGGTTGAAGATTCCAAACCTCGAGGTGAAGTCATGAAGGTTGTCGACCCGGTATGCAAGATGACGATTGATTCCGAGAAGGCTGCTGCCACCAGCGAACATAAAGGGCAGACCCTATATTTCTGCGCCAAGGGCTGCAAGGCGAAGTTCGATCAGGAACCGGAGAAGTACCTTGGGAAATAACTTCCTTGGGTTCTTTCACTTTGCCGAGCCCCGGAATGTGTCGCAATATTTTGCCGTGAATTCCCGGCCGAGCTTCAATTGGTTTTCAACCTGAGGATCGTAAGGCGCGAGCAAATACCCGTCCGACGTTTCCGTAGCGAAGAGCGCATGGTCCTCCTTGACTCTCGGTCGGACCAGCGTCTCCTTGGGCACGATAATCCCTGTGGACGTCCCCACCGCCCCCAGCCTCAGTTCCACAGCCTGCCTCCTTTGGCATAAGGATTATGATGCGTTTTGTCGGGGGGGCAGGTAGCGGTGGCACCAGCTTTTCGCCTCCGTTGTCGGCAGATTGCAAATGGAGTATAGTCGGCAGGGTACTACGGTAGCTAAGAGGAGGTAGGTTCGTCCATGAGTCGAAACCTCGAACTCACTAATGAGCCTGGTCAACGCCGCGACCTCCTTCGTCGCTTCTCAAACCCTTGGGTAGGCCTATTGACCGCGATATCCAGTGTAGTGGCCGTGCCCTTGGCAGTATATTTGTATTTCGCAGGCGCCAGGACTCGCAGGCTCACGTACTTTGTGAGTCCGGTGAAGACTATTGTCGTAAAGGGCGGGGAGGCCTCGACCTTGCGGGTGCTGCATGGGGACCAAGATATAAAAGGGGATGTCACGGCGGCCCAGGTTGCTATCTGGAACGACGGCACAGAGTCTATCCGGCCTGAGAACGTTCTAAGTCCCGTTTGCATACTCCTGCACCCATCCGTAACCATTTTGGAGGCGAAGGTCCGCAAAGTGAGCAGGGGAGTAATTGGTGCAGCGGTCGACGCCTCGCGCCTCGCGGACGGTGTTGTTCCGGTTACCTGGAAGATTCTTGAACACAATGATGGTGCGATCATTCAGTTGATCTTCGCGGGCTCGACTGAAACCGACGTAACGGTTGACGGCACGGTTGAGGGACAACCAACGGTCTTACATGTCAAGCCATCGCATAAGATCCTTTCACCCGCCGAGCAGTTGGCTCTTGACCGCGGGCAAGCCCTAGTGTTGGCCGGGCCAGCGGCGTTTGGGGTTTTGCTTGTGCTTGTGTGGTTGCTCGTGCGGCGGACTTATACGGGAAGCCTCACGGGGAACGGACCGGACAGGCTCGTCAAGATCCTGATGTGGGTGAGCTTGGTAATGCTGTGCATAAGTCTGTTGCTAGCGTGGCGAGAACTACGCCAACCCGGGCCGCCATTCGGCTTTTGACCGTCTACAGGGCAAACTTTGTGCTGTGAGCTTCGATCGCCTTAAATAACGGAGGTAGTCGGGCGGAATGAGCTGTGGGTCATCCGCAGCGCGCCTGCCAGGCGGGTGCGAGTGCCGAGCGCCGCTGCAATGACTCACTAGCCGCTGTTTTTTTCCTGCCTCCTGCTTACTGCCTTCTGTCTTTGACGTTAAGTGACAACCACCTTCAGCGTTTGCTGCCCGGTGGCACCATCGGGGAAAATGTCTCGTGGTTCCCAATCTTCCACCTTGCCTCTGCCATCGATGGCGCGGACCCGAACCTTGTAGGCGGCAGGCTGAGGGTTGACCCAGAGATACTTCCAAAAACTCCAGGTAATTGGAGAGGGATTGCTGAAGAGGTTGGTTTTCTCCCAGGTCTTCTCATCGTCGAAGCTGATTTCCACCGCCTTGACGCCATCCAGATTGCCAATCGCGTAGCCGGTCAGCTCGAAGCTTTTTCCCGAGATTTTGGCGCCGTCCCTCAGGTCCGTGAATCGCGCGTGCGCCCGGCGTTCGCACTCGTCCGACCAGCCTTTGGACTCCCAGTAACCGAGGTAGGTTTTATCAACGAACTGGATGCGGGTGATCCACTTTGGCTGCTTCATTCCGAACTTGCCGGGGATGAAGATGCGAACCGGGTAGCCGTGGTCGGGTGGCAAGTCGGAATCGTTCATCTGATAGGCGAGGAAATTCTCAGGGTTCCAAATCCGGGCGGTGGGATGACCGGTGGAAAACCCGTCAGCCGCGTAAATGACCACGTTCGCGGCTTGCTGGGTGGGTTGCGCGCGCTCGAGCAACGGCTTGAGGGCAGTACCCGTCCATTTCGCGTTACCGAGGTAGTTCCCGCCGATGGGGTTCGAAATGCATTCCAGCGTCAGCGTCTTTTCGATTCTTGGGAGCTTCAACAGCTCATCGTAAGTCAAGGTGAAAGAGTTGGCGACGAGGCCGTCGACTTTTAGCCGCCACTTGGAGACGTCGAGATACGGCGTCGTGCCTTTGGAGGTCACATAAAAGTCATCGTTCGGAGTGATGGCCACCAGCGCAGCCTGCTCGCCGAAACGCTTGTATGCCTTGACGGAAGCACCCCTGGGAGCGCGAAGGCTGTTCATGTAGCGGGAGACGAAACCGTACTCCAGCAGGCCGACGCCGCCCGCTACCGCGCCAATGATGAAAGTCCTGCGTTCCATGTCCTTTCCCTTTAGATGGAACAGACACCCGCAAAGACACAGCGAGAAACAAGGAAAGCAGAAATTAGAAGGCAGAAATTGGAAACTGGAAGATCGAAAATGGGCCGCGATACACGTTTCCAGTTTCGAGTTTCTATTCTCCGGTTTCTAGTTCGCGCGAGCCGGATTACGTTTCTCCGATGAAGGGCGAGGAAAGATAATGGTTCACCTACGTGTGCAGCGCCGACGGCAATTCTGTGTGCGCTGCAATTAACTCATGTAGAATTAGGATTGCGAGGATAAGAGAGGTGGCAAGTCCAGCGCATACGGAACGGGCTAATTGAAAGGAAAGAAATGAACGGCGGCAAGTGGCGACGGTCAGGCAAGAGACTCGGGGCGTCAATGATCTTGGCGCTTCTTTTCCTGGCGCCGGGCATGGCTTGGGGTGTCGAGAGCCTGAAGTCCAAGCCGGGCTTCAACCTTTTTAAGATGCAGCAGGACGTCCAGTTGGGGAAGGAGAATGCTGAGCAGATTGATAAGGAGCTTCCCCTCGTAACGGACCCGCAGGTGCTACGCTATATCAACGATCTGGGACGGCGGCTGGCTTCATTGGCGCCCAATAACAATTCAGAATACGCCTGGACATTCAAAGTCATAAACAGTTCTGACATCAATGCCTTTGCCTTGCCGGGCGGGTACATTTACGTGAACCGCGGCGCCATCGTGGCGGCCGAGAATGAGGCGCAGATTGCGGGGGTGATGGCACACGAGAGCGGGCACGTGGTGATGCGCCACGGGACGCATGAGGTCTCACAGGCGTTGCTGGCCCAGGTACCGCTGGTGATCCTGGAAGGAATTCTTGGCCAGACGGGGAGTTTAACTGCCCAGTTGACGGAGATGGGCCTGAGCTTAGGCTTGAACTCGATTCTGCTGAAGAACTCACGCAGCGCCGAATCAGAGGCTGACGAAGTGGGGGCGTACATCCTCTACCAGGCAGGTTACGATCCTCACGCCATGGCCCAGTTCTTTGAGATCGTCGCGAAGAAGTACCCGCAGAAAACAATTCAGTTCTTCGCCGATCATCCTGTTCCCGAAAACCGCATCAAGGCCGTGGACAGCGAAATCCCCCTGCTCGGGCCTGCCAAGGAATGGAAGACCGACAGCCCGGAATTTGAGGCCACGAAGGAGCGCCTCCTGAGTCTCCCGGCCCCACCCAAGGCAACACCTGCGCCACCCGCTTCTGCCGGTTCCTCTGGTCCTCCTCCTGTGCCTTCGAGCCGGTTAATCAAGTTTGAGGGCAAGGGATTTTCAATTGATTACCCTGACAACTGGCAGATGCAGCAGAACGAAGATGCCGTCGCTCTCATCCCGCCCGGGGGAATCGTGGAGGTCGCAGAATCCGGTTCGGCCCAGGCTTATGGCACTTCTATTAGTCGATTCCAACCCCAAAGTTCCCGGCAGGGTAATTGGGGATTGATCGATGCTACGCAGGAATTGCTGGATACGATGCGCCTGTCGAACCCCAACCTGCGGGTGATTAAGCAAGGTGGCATGAAACTCGAGGGGCGTGCGGCCCTTTCTACCTTGCTTGAAACCGACTCGCCGCTTCAAGGTCAGAAAGAGCGAGACCTGCTGGTCACAACGCGCCAGAGTAACTCCCTGTTTTCGCTCATCTTTATTGCCCCCGAGTCGTTATTTGACGCCTACAAGCCGACCTTCGACGCCATGCTGCAAAGCCTCGAACTTCAGTAGAGCAGGTGTCAGGCGCCGGGTTTCAGGTGTCAGGGGCTCAACCAGGATTCAGGAGTCAGGTTTCCAGTTTCGATTCTCCAGCCTCAAAAGGGAATTTCTTGCTCGCTCTGGACTTCCAAGCCTCCGGGCGTGATGGTGTAGATCGTTTGGTGGCGTGGGGGTTTTCGCCGGTGGGCCTGTTCGCGAGTATATTCCTCTTCTCTTAGGTAGCGAATCACCACTTTATCTTTCTCGACATCCATCTTGCCATCGTACACGTCGTGGGCTTCCCACAAGGACTTCAGGTTCTGACCATCAAACGAGTAAAAGATGGCGGTCAAGCGGGGTTGGCTCTTACCCGTCCGGAAACCATAAATAAAGAACCGCAGCGCGTCTCCCTCCGGCTCCTGTGGGAACGCATAATGGAGGTCGGTGCGCGGCACAAAGTTCGTGACCGTAGCGAGGCGGCTGTGGCCCAGCCGGCTGGAAAAGATTGCGACCACGTTCAAGCGGTCATAGTCACTCCAGCCCAGAGTATATCCTGCGCCGATCACCACCTGACCTTTCCACGGTTGGGCGAAGGCCGCCGGCCCTCCAAAGAGGGGGTAATGGAGCTCGGAGAAGGCCATTTCCAGTTGGCGTCGCACCTCCACATCGGAAGGCGTGCGATCGGCCATCCACTCCTGGAGATAATCGAGCACCAGCTTCTGGATTTCGTCCGTGATGGGCGCGGAGTCATCGAGCATCACGCCCTGGAGTTGTTGAGCCAAGTAGTTCACGTGGCCCGGTAGATCCGCAGGGGGCGGGGGAGGCGTCTTCTTCTTGCTTTCAGCCACAACACTCACAAGAAAGCTGAGCGCCGCGGCAAGAAGCAACAAGAAGGGCACAGCCCGCTTTGAAAACTGTATCCGTCGTACTCGCTTCTTGTTCAACCCAAATACCTCCTGTCTATTATACCTTTCCTCCGTGGCGAGGGGCTATCGATCCGAATTAACGGTAGCGTCTCAGCTTGAATTTTCGTGGCGCGGAGGACCGTCCGGGTTCTCTCCGTTGGCCTGCCCAACAACGGGGCAGCGCTGGCATGATAGAATTACGCCATGAACTTGGAAGAATTTAACGTCGTGGACTTCCAGCCGCGATCAGGTCCGGGATTCGTTTACATTCTGTACTGGGTTTCCGGCGAGAAGCACGTTCCCTTCTACGTCGGCGAAACGCAGTCCATATGGGGAAGGCTTAACGACTACTACTGGGCGGAGTTCCAGGCCCCGACAGACTTCCGCGTCGGAGAGGCGGTGAAACATCTGCACGCCAGGGGTCTTCGCATCACGGCCAAGTACAAGATTAGTGATGATCGCCGGAAGGAGGAACGGTCGATCATTGGTGAATTTCATGCGCAGGGAGTCCACCTGCTCAATGATCTGCGAAGTTACGATTATCGGACGTCGAAAGAAGACGACGAGCGATCCACAATTCAGCGCTGGATCGATGAGCTAATCTCAAAGTGAGACACTACCGAATTAACGGCTGGCGTGCATCGAAAGATCTTGGGGCATACTGGGCCCTTTACTGCCCACTGCATGCTACCGATTGTCCAGGCAGACCTTCAGGCTGTCCGTCCGCTCCAGATATTCGAATGCCTCAAGGCCGTCTTCCAATGGAAACACTTTCGAGAGCAGAGGTTGCACCCTGATCTGCCCCCGCTGAAGCAAGTCCAGGGCGGCAGAAAAGTCCCCGCAGCGCGAGCCGAGGAGCGTGATCTCGTCCACCACGAGCTTGGTGGCATCAAAGGGCGCGGGGTCATGGAAGGTTGATTTCATCACCACTGTCCCTCGCGGCTCAACCAAGCGGAAAGCTTCTGCGAGGCCGCGTGGCGAGCCGGTGGCTTCCACAACCACTGGAACGCTGGCCGCCTGCAACTCACTCTTGCTGTCGGTCATCACTCTGACGCCCCACGGCCGCGCCAAGTCGAGTTTCCAACCATGCTTCCCCACCAGGATGACCTGGGCTCCAGCGCTTTTCAAGACTTGGGCTACCAGGAGACCCAACCGGCCGTCCCCAAGAACCACCACCCTCGTACCGGGCTCGAGGCGCATCTGCTCAAGAATCTCGGCGGCGGCGGCCAAAGGCTCGACAAAGACTGCCGCCTCATCCGGAATGGCGGCGGGAACTCTGTGGAGATTCCGCAACGGCAGCGCCACGTACTCGGCAAAGCAGCCGGCACGGCTCACGATTCCCATAACTGTGCGGTGAGGGCAGTGGCGGCCGAGGCCGCTGAAACACCACGAGCATTCACCACATGCGATGTTGATTTCGCCCACCACCCGCTCGCCGATCCACGCTGAGTCAGCGGATTCCACCACTCGCCCGACGAACTCATGACCCATTACACCCCGGAAGGCGGAGTAGCCTTTCAGGATTTCTGTGTCCGTCCCGCAGATTCCCGCCAGCGTGACCCGAATCAGCGCCTCGCCAGAATTGGGAATAGGCTTGTCGATATCACGCAGGGCCAGTTTTCCGTCAAAGACAAGGGCTCGCATACCAATTCCATCCTGGCCGACCAGTGTGGCGTCCCGGCTAATTCATTTCGGCAACCACCCCCTACCCCCTCCTTACCAAGGAGGGGAGCCAGCTCACCAATTCCCCTCCTCCTTGGTCAACGAGGGGAGCCGGGTCACCAACTCCCCTCCTCCTTGAGGAGGGGGCTAGGGGGTGGTGAGCGCACGTGGCCTGTAAATGGTTAAGTGGGACACCACACCAGGCCCCATGACTACTCAATCGCCTCCAAGGCTCGGATGAGCTCTTCGTCCTGTTCTTCAAACACGGTTCGCAGGTCAAGGAGCAGGGCGTCCTGTTCAACTCGGGCGATAACAGGGGGCGAATTCTGCCGCAAGAATCTTTCGAGCTCCTGGGCACTATGGCGTGAATGCGTCACCGCCAGCAAGGCTGTGGGAAGCGCCCGTGCGGGAGTTGAGCCTCCGCCAATCAGCGAATCGCCATCCTGGACTCGAGCCGAGAATTGCGGGTGGGCTGAAATCCTTTCCGCAAGGCACGCGGCACGCTGG